>Ga0247777_1000026_pt1 | contig 155657 bp, 181 predicted proteins | sample UWRJL154409C5_FD_179937 | JGI IMG/M metagenome (GOLD analysis project Ga0247777, IMG submission 179937) | Plant litter microbial communities from Arlington Agricultural Research Station in Wisconsin, United States - UWRJ-L154-409C-5 | ecosystem: Environmental > Terrestrial > Plant litter >... | reverse complement strand
TTAAGTGTTAGTGTAGTAGGCAGAGTCACCACCTGGTTAGAACCTGCACTCACTATTGGAAGAGAGGTATTTACTACCACCTGTAAAGTATCAGCCCAAGTGCTTCTGTTGTTATCTGTCATCAGTACTTTGAAAGAGTAAGTACCTGATCCCATTCCTGTTACTGTAGTTGTGGCAGTACTTGGACTTGTTATTGTACAGCTAGGGCCACTTAACTTAGTCCATAAGTAACTAGCTATTGTGTACCCATAGTTAGGCTTACCACTAGCCACCAGTAAAGGTGGAGTAGCAGTCACACTAAGAGTAGTTGAAGTTGTGTTAATGTTCTGGTTAGCTCCAACATTTGCAGTTGGTAGGCTAAAATTATAGTATTGTGTCTGTGTTGGTGTAACAGCTAAGGGTGTCCTCATACTAGGAGTATCCACATCCAATCCATTGGGATAGGTAACTTCTTGGTTGTTTGCTACCCCATCTCCACCCACAAAGGATTTGTTTCTTCCCCAGAAGTATAGGGAGTCATTGACATCCTTGGCATAGTTGTAATAAGCAAATGCAGGCCCAGCAAAGACCTCTTTCCAAACAATACCTGGAGCTACCTGAACTGCAGGAGCCCCTGTAAATAGCTCCCCTTTGACCCAGGACCATGCAAATGGACTAGGATACAACTCTGCATGATTCACCAGATGCCTTCCATCCCCAATTTCTCCATTGGGACCATCTCCAATTCCATACATTCTCCCCAGTGAGTCAACATAGTGAATTGTGTTATTGGATACAGCCAGAGACTTGATTGGCTGGGTCATGCCCCACAATGTCTTCATTGGGAGAGGAGCTGTATATGGAGCCTGTGCATTACCACCCCAGAATCCAAATTCACTACCAAATACATAGGGGTATCCCATTCCACTACCAGCACCATCATCCACCACTATAACCTTGTAGTTGTAGTGGGAAGAACCTATGAATAAGGCAGGTCCTGGAAGTGTTACCTGATGATAGGTAGGATCACCCAGTGCCCAGTAGTAAACATCCCCAGTTGTTGTTAGCCCTAGTAAGTCTACACCCATAGCCAGTGCCTTGAACTGTACACCAGGAGGCTGATTCAGCTTGATAGGCTTGTTCATGGTGATACCACCTGCACTATAGAAGTGGTAGTCATCTTGTCCAAAGTACCAGATAGAACCATCTGTTCTGATACAAGCTCCAGTGAAGAAGTATCCATACACAGATTGTACATCATTGAGAGGATTTCCCAGTGTGTCTGTGTCCATTCTAACTGCATTGGAAGTACCTGTAGTTGTCCTCCACATGTAGTGTTGATCATCCAGTAGCACAAATGTGTTGAACAAAGGAGCACCATCTATAGTCTTCCTGCTACCCATTACAAATGGATCAAACTGCACGTGGCCTGTAGTCTGGTTGTAGGTGAATTTCCTTGTAAGAGAGTCTCCCTTATAGATAAATGCAACTGCATACTCAGTAATTACTGGCTTAAGTACTACATTAGCTGATCCTGGATTAGGACTAACTACCACATTCACATTGGAGTTGGCTGATTGTCCCCTACTATCTACAGCAGTTATCTTGAATACATAGGTACCCAAGGTAGTAAGACCTGTTATGTTAGTGCTTGCAAATGAAGGAGATACAATGTTAGCTGTTACAGGGCCACTTGTTTGTGTCCATGTAATGCTAGTGATAGTGTTTGATCCTTGTGGAGTTACACTACCATTCAATGTAGCTGAGGAAGTAGGTTGTTGTATGCTCTGTGCTCCACCTGCTGAAACAATTGGAGGGTTAGCTGGTTGACTTTGTACAGTCACAGTAACTTGTGAAGTAGCAGTGTTTGAAGCTGAGTTGGTTACCTGTAGTTGGAACACATATGTCCCTAGTACTAACCCTGTTATATTGGTAGTTGCACTACTTGGTGATACAATTGTAGGAGTGTTAGGACCACTAATTCTAGTCCAGGCATATCCAGTAATAGTGGTACCACTAGGAGTCTGACCACTACCATTAAGAGTAGTGGTAGATGCAGGAGTTGTTATAGTCTGGTTGGTACCTGCATTGGCACTAAGGGAAGCTACAGCAGCATTCTTTCTCATAGCCCACATCAGGTCCCAGGCATTCCATTTGAATTGAGTACTATCAAATTGCTTGAAATTCAACTGGAAACAAGGAGTCCATACACTAGCTGTGTGTCCCTGGTTTAGAGCCACATACCTCCTGTACTTGTTTGGCCTTGCAAACTGAGTGTACTTGTTATCAAATGCCACATAACCCAGAGCATTAAAGTTCTGATCCTGTGATCCTATTGTATACAAGACTCCTCCACCTCTAACCATGAAGGTGTCAAGGTTCCTGAATCCAGTAGTGTTCTGGTAGTCATCATATCCTGCGCCTGATATTGGCATGATGCCTGTGATCATCTTTCCAAGAGCAGTGTCTCCTACCACTTGTCCTACTATAATGGATACAGAGGCTCTACACCCATTAGAGAGACCACCAGCCCATACACAATTGTGATCTATTCTGTATAAAGTGTCTGCTAGTAGATAGGGGAAAGTGTATTTCAGCTGAGGGTAGGCATTTGCTGCTCCACCTACAGCATGCTGTACAATGACTATCCATCTCACTGTATCCCCAGTTAGTGTGTCTATAGAATAGGGATTGAATCCCTGGGCTATCAGCTGGGGTAAAGAAGTGGTCTGTACTTCAATGATGTTGTTCTGAGAAGTTTCACCACTACCAGGGCTAAAGAAGTATAGAGGGTACTTCTTTGTAGCATTAGCAGGGTCATTGTAACCAGGGGGCAAATAAACCATAGCCTGCCCATAGGCAAACCCAGGGGCATTATACGCCATGTTGATAACAGTCATGTTACCAAAAGTGGTGCCTATTGGCTGAGTATAGGTTGGAGTTGTGTTCTGAGACTGGCCTACTACATAGATCAGTAGTAGAGCCAGTGTTTGAAGTATTCTTTTCATATTAGTTTTTTGTAATGATCACTGCATTGATACATCCAGCTCCAGGTACAAGAGAGCTAGGAGCAAATACACCAAAGGATAGTGATTGTCCAGCTGTTATGTTGTTAGTGAAGCTTAGTACGTGTGTATTGTCATTAGGATTACCAGTATTATCCTGATTGTTCATTGTGTGTGCTTCCTGATCTGCATTTGATCCAAACTTCACATGATACTCAGGGAATGTTACCTGATTGTTGACAGAAGACTTGATAGACCCTACTATCTGGATTGTGTAGTTACCTGTTGGTAGGTTATCTATGTGGAAGCCATAGTTGGAGCCACTGTAAGTCCTGTTTACATTGTAGTACACACCTGCTATTACTGCTGCAGGGAATGTTGATCCAAAGGTTCCTGTAGTTGCTCCTTCAGTGTTAGAACCATATCCTGTTCCTGCAAACCCTGCCCAATTAGCCCCAGTTGTTTGTAGAGTCCAACCTGTACCTGCATCAGTGAATGAAAGGTTAGTTTGGTTACTACCATAGAACTTAGTCCATCCAGCTGCTGTTTGCCCAGAGTTATCAAATGTGAAATTGAACTTAGCAACTGAACCACCACCAGCACTATTGACTGTTGCATTCACTGCTACATTCTTAGTAGTAGCACCAGTAGATGATATAGATACGTTACCAGAGTATGTACCAGCAGCTGTAGAAGCAGCTACTCTTATATACAGAGGAACAGGCTGCCCACTAAATACTCCTCCACCTTGTGTTAAGGTGAAAGTAGATTGGAAGGTTGTATTGTCTCCAGACACTTCAAAACCACTAGGGGGAGTAACCAATCCATTTGCTGTTAGGTTTGCTCCACTTACAGTGAATGATTGTGAGGCACTTGCACTACCCGCAGTAGTTGAAAAGGCACTAAGGGAGTTGGTGCTCACTGATATGCTAGGGGATGTAGAAGTGACTGTCCCAGTTAATGTTATAGACTTTGTTGTAGCCCCAGTTGAAGAGGCTGTCAATGTTCCATTAGCACTACCAGCAGATGCTGCACTGGTTATTCTCACATATACCGTAACAGGTTGCCCTACAAGTGTACCCCCAGATTGTCCCAGGGTTAGTGATCCTGTAAATGTAGAGTTGTCTGTAGATACTTCATATCCCGTTGGTGCTGTGATAGTTACACCTGCAGTCAGAGAAACTGCACTAGCAGTAAATGTCTGAGCAGTTGAAGGTGTACCTTGTGGTGTAGAGAACCCTGTAAGTGAGGATGTACTAAGTGTAATGAGGTTAGGCCCCACTCCTGTAGGGTATACCATGGTACCTATCCTCACTACCTGTGATTGGCAAAGGAAGTATACTAGTAGACATGAGATGGTTGCAAGTAGTCTTTTCATTATGGTCTTATTATGTATGAGTAGAGCATTGATCCTGCACTAGGTGGGGATGAATAAGTTATTACAATATTTGTTGATGTGACTGTCACAATATAAGGCTGACTATTAGCCAAGGCATTTCTTGGGCTTACTATAGCTGGGGAACTTGTTGTTACCCCAGTTAGTCCATGTGCAATATTGTAGACTGTAGAGGTTCCATCAGCAGTTGCTGATGCTTGTGCAACCCTTATTCCTATGTCAAATACATAGTCATTGGTAAATACATTCCCCTGATTTGTCACACTAAGGGAAGAACCAGCTGCTCCTCTAAACTTCTGTCCTTTCAATATGACACTATCCAGAGTAGGAGAAGCAACAGCAATACTATCATAAGTTCCTCCAACTGTAAAGTTAGTGAAAGTTACAATACTATCTATCCTGTTCTTCAATCTGAAGTCCAGTAAGCCATTAGCAGTACTTGTTGCCACTGCAAATGTGTTAGCCAGGTACCACCCCTTGCTACCCCCCTGTATGCTATATACAGAACCATTGGGGGGAGAAGCATTGTCACCCACAAGCCCAATGTTATTACCATTTGTTCCTGTAGCTATAACTGATTGAGGGAAGGCATATAAACTATTGAACACCAGAGAACTATCTGTAGCCCTCTGTATTTCAATTGTGCCTGATCCCCTTAGTGCCTTGCCTAGTAGTATTGTACCAGCAGCATTGGAATAGATTGGGTTGATCCCTGCACCAACCTGCTGTACCCTAATGGTATCAAATATCTGGCCAGCCTTTAGGGAGTCAAACCATTTCTGCCTTGTGGGTGTAAACAACCCTCTTACAAGTACAGGAGTAGTTCCTGCATCTGTAACAATAGATAGAGTGGAGTCATTAGTTGCAGTTACACTGGTAACCTTTGCTCCCAAACCAGCTAGGGCTGTAGTCTTCTTTAGTATACCATTTGCATCAAAATAGGCTATACCACCATTCACAGGAATAGCCTGTGAAGGTGCAGTACCTTTTGCAGTATTGACCTGCAATGAGTTAGCCACTGTAGTTTGGGATTGTGCTGTCACATATATTATCAGAAGTGTGACAAGCCCTAGTAGTTTCTTCATGTTTGTTATTTTATTCTAAGTACCAATGGGCAGTACCTCCTACAAGCCTTATAGTTCCAGTTGTTAGTGGGAATGTAGTAGAAGGGCTTGATCCAATCATTATATCATCAGAGCCATTTGCATTTAGTGTGACTGTTCCTGCTGTACTATTGTTGAGGTAGTACCTCTTACCATAGCTACTAGCTAGAGGAGGTAATGTCCAAGTAGCACTTGATCCCAGAAATATGTAGTTGCCTGGTGCTGTGATTGATAGTGTAGAGGCAGACGTCTCAATTATGTTTGCTTTTGGAACTGTTGTAACACTATCCCATACTGCAGGAATACTTCCCAGCTTGCAATACCAGTATAAGGTTCCATTTGCTGGGTTATTATTCCAAATCTTCTCTCCACTATAGTACGAGCCTACAGTGGGAATTGTGTCTGAGTACCTTTCTGGCTTACTTAGTGCAATGAGTGCCCAATCCCCAAACAAGTCTGTTCTTCTGAATATGGCTGTCTCCTTGTCCCTAAGGACTATGAATCCACTATCTACCTCACCTGGGTAACTGATGTTACCAAGTCCAGGCTTGAATGCTACGAATCCACCAGGTACAAATCTGGCATCACATCTCACTGTAAGGAATTCACCAGGCCCTAAGCTACTGTTGATGTTTACAACATAGGTACTCTTGTTAGTAGTTGCAGTTGTAACTATGTCTCTGAAGTAAGCACTGTTTAGTGTACCAGAAGATACATTTATATTGCCTGCAACAAACACAGTTGTAATAGCACCCAAGTTCTGGAAGTAGTTGTCTCTTATATCCCCACTACCACTTGATTGGCTACTTGAGGTATAAACTCTACCACCTAATGCTCCATATAGCCCATTACCCACCAGGTCAATAACACTATTGTCATCATTGATAATAATGGCAGTACCTGCTACCTCAGCCACATTGGCTATGTGATTATCCAGAATCCTTAGCCTGGATGCATTTGTACCATGAACACCAGAGCTGTCATCCTCTAACCAACCATTCTGGAACACAACATTCTGAGCAAATGAGGTGTACATAGCCTTCCAAACATTCTGTATTGTTGTGTTGTCAAAGCTAATCCCCCATGCAAAGTCATTTGTACTGGGAGTTATACTCTTAAGCTCAACTCCTACTGTTCCTACATTGGATGCTGCAAGCCCATCAAACTCACAACTCTGCACCTTCAACTGCCCCATCTGTCCTTCCACATATAGCCCTCTTGATCCTGCATCTGCTGTGCTATGCACTATAACCTTGTATATGTCAATGAATTGGTTGGCCATATCTCCTAGTCCATCACTACAATAGAAATGGAATGTATGCCCCCTAAATCCAGTTATGTCCATAAATGAGAACTCTGAATACCAAAGCCCTCCTGTATAAGCTGGGACTAACTGGGGGATAGCTGTGATGTTGAAACAGTGTTGCCCAGCATTAGCTGCGTTTCCCACTATAGTCAGGTTGCTTATACTAATCTTTTGTGTTGGGGCATCCACTAGAACAAATAAACCAGAAGCACTTGATGCTCTGGCAGTTATGGTTGTTCTCTTGTTGTCCCCCATTATACTTGCTCCATTCCTCAGCCTTAGTGAGTCTACAAGGTAATTTCCTTGTGGGATGAATACAACCTTACTGCTCTGTCCTTGGCTAGCACACCAATCTATGGCCCTTTGTATAGGTACTGTACAATTGGTAGAACCATCTCCTACTGCACCAAACCATCTCACATCCACACTACCTTCTATAATCCTTTTGTACCTAGCTGTACCTGCTACTATTACAGTAGAGCCATTATCTGTAGAGGAAAGGTCACTAGCATCATACTTGTAGTCACCTTCCCTACCAGGAGTAGTCATGTGATACACAATGCCAGTTACCCCAGTTGTATATGTTCTTAGGGAAGTAGTGTCTACAGGAACCCATCCAATCCCCATAAGGGCTGATGTCTTCTTGACTAGTCCATTCCCATCTGCATATAGAATACCTCCATTAACTGGTATCACCACATTAGGAGCTGTACCTGCTGCAGACCTTATCCTTACATCAGAAGCAATAGTTACCTGTGCTTGTGATACTAAGGACATGATCAGTAATCCAATAAGTCCTAATAATCTCTTCATAATCATTATGTTGTGAAGTACTTCTGTACTGTAGCTGTCCACTTAATGTTTGTGGAAGCTTGCCCAGTGATAGTCACATCTATGTTGTTGGTTGTACCATTGGCTACAATTGTCCAAGTAGCTGTTGTAAGTGTACCCAGAGATTCTGAGATAATATCTCCCACCTCAATCACATTTACAACTCCACCTATCTTGTAGTATTTGGCGTATCTCTTAGCCATTGTGTAGGTAGTGGGAGTACCTACAACAATACCTATCAATGTAATCTCAAGTATACCTGCACTATTATTCTCAATTGTAACTGAGGTCAAAGCACTAGGAGTAGCATTGGATGTAGTAACTGGTGCTGGTATTGTAGTACCAACAAGACTTAAGGTAACATCATTAGTGTTCTGTGTAACTGAGATGTTGCCAGTACCTATGATGCTTCTCAGATTTAACTGAGCCCCAGTGTTACTAGCATATATCCCTGCTCCTGATCCTACATTGGAACCAGTAGATACAGTGGTTGCAATGTTGATTGAGGTAGTATTGTCTGTCACAGTAACACCACCACTTCCAGTAATAGACTTGACGCTTATTGTACCACTACCCACCGTATTAATGATGGAAGTACCAGCTCCTACACTGGTTGCACCACTAATCTTGCTATTGAAAGTATTCCAGTCTGCTGAGCTTAGATAACCTGCCTGTGATGTGTTAGCTATCTGTATGCCTATCACTCCACCTGTGAGAGTAATAGGAACTGATACTGAAGTAGTGGATATTTTAGGCACAAGATTCCCATCTGCAATACCAGCTTGATACCAGTATTCAGTATTACCACTACCAGTGTTTATTAGTGTGGTCAGACCAATAGACCTATAAGCAGCTGGTATAAGGCTGTTAGCCTCAGTCACATTGTTATATGGTCTGAAGGAGCCTGCTGAGAATACCCCGTACTTATTGTCCACAGGCTTGGGACTATTGTTCTGTATGGAGTCATTAACTATTAGTGCCATTATGCAATGTTATAAGAGAAGGTGAATAATACCCTGAAGGTGAAGGGGGTGCTAGACATAAATAGAGTGAATAGTGCTGTGGTTGTAGATGAGGCTTCAATTGCCACAGGACCAAAGCCTTGTGTAGGAGTACCAAAGGGTATGGCTGCTCCAGCTCCTCCCATCAGGCTACCTGAGGTTATATTGATGGGTAGAGTTATGGTAAATGCTACTCTACCTGTACCACTGTTAGTTAGGTCTACTTCTCCAGATACTGTTACTGTATTGCCTATTCTAGTCCACGCACATGGCTGACCTGATGGAGAAGTAACATTACTGATACCATTTACAGTAGGAGTATATGTGCCACTAGTCACTATAGTCCAAGTGCCATCACCTCTCCAAACTGTTGAGGATGAAGCATTTGTACCACTGTTCATCTGGTTGACATTGATATTACCACTCAGGTCTGTAAAGGCTGGCTGCACATAAGTAGGAGCAGCTGAAGACCCTGTGTTATTACCAAGGAATTGATGAGCACCTGCATTGCTTAGAGCAAATGTAAGAGCAGGATTAGTTGATGCATTAGCTACAGAGGTAGTGAATACTGGAGATAGGGTACCTGCACTAAAGTTAGTTACAGTACCACTTCCACCTCCTGCTGCACTAAGTACGCCTGTTGTACTGTCCAGAGACAATCCACTTCCTATTGTTACTTCCTGTACTGAGCCTACAGATGCAGTGTATCTACCAAGTAACCTGGCTGCAGTTACATTCTGTATCTTAGTGTAAGTTACAGCAGCAGGTTGGATTGTTGCTGTAATTGCAGTTGTACCTGATCCAGCTACATCTCCTGACAGAGTAATATTTTGGTTGGCTGTTATGTAGGAAGCATTGGATGCAGCTGTAACCAATCCCTTGGCGTTTACAGTCACATTGTTGAATGTTCCTACATTTGCATTGACTGTATTTAGAGTCAGTGTAAATGATCCTGTGGAGGTTATAGGAGAGCCTGTAACAACCATATCTGAGGAACTCAGCCCTACAGAAGTAACCCCAGCTGCATTTGTTGAAGCTGCTGTGATCCTACCCTTTGCATCCACAGTTATTGTGGCCCTAGTGTAGGTTCCAGCTGTTACACCTGTAGCTGAGAGTGCAGTAGTAATAGCTGTTGTGCCACTACCTGTCACATCTCCACTAAGTGTAATAGTCTGATTACCAGTTAGATAGGAAACAACTGAGGCAGCTGTCACTCTACCCTTCACATCCACACTCACATTATTATATGTGCCTGCAGACACTCCAGTAGCAGTAAGGTTTGCAGTTATAGTTCCTGCTCCTGTGATTGGTGAACCAGACACACTAAGGTCAGTAGAGGAGAATGCTACACTTGTAACACTACCACCACCTGCTGTTGAGGATAGAACACCATTCACATCTATAGCAAGGCCACTACCCACCTTAACACCACCAAGTATTGTACTTGAGGCAATAGGGAGAGTGTACCCAGTAACACTAATAGTTCCATCACCTGCCACACTCACACCTGATCCAATCTTCACACCTCCTAGTATTGTACTGGAAGCTATTGGCAGAGAAGGGAATGTAACACTAATTACACCTGCTGACACGTTAATGTTTGTGCCAATTCTCACAATACCAGCTACTCCTGTTGTAGCAACTGGAAGTGTTCCATTGGCTGCAGCAGTAAGCCTTCCCTTGCCATCCACAGTTATACTGGGGAATGTATATGATCCAGCTGTTACCCCAGTTGTACTAAGGTTAGCTGTAATAGTGCCTGCCCCTGTAACTGGTGTTCCAGATACAGTCAGGTCTGTGCTTGATAGACCTACACTAGTAACTGTACCTCCACCTGTAGTACTGATTGTATAAGGTGTTGTAGATGAACCAGTTCCAGTGATTGTTATGTTAGACCCTGCAGTTAGCTTTGTTTCTGTACCATCTGCTTGGGTGATTGTTGATGCAATTACACCAGTTGTACTATTGTAATTTATGCCTGCTCCTGCACTTAGAGAAGTCCTTGCCCTAGCTGTAGTAAAGTAAGGATTGGAGCCTTCAGGTACAGCACTTGTGTTGAGTGTCTGCCAGGTCTTATCCCCCCTGTAATATTGTGCTGTTGTGCCAGCAGATAAGGCAGGTTCCTTTCCTTGTATCAGATTGTATACATCTGTCTGATCACTAAGAGTGCCTGTAATGCCTCCCCATACAGCTGCAGGGCCACCCCCACTTGCTACAGGAACAGGATAGAATCCCTTCACACCTCCACTGTTGGTACCATAGTACATTGTGGCACCAGGTGTAGGTTGGTCATTGACCAGTGTAATTGGATTGCCAGATACCCCAGTGTTAGTCACTGACATGGCTGTAAGAACACTTCCCAGTTTGTTATTGAAGGAAGTCCAATCTCCACTTGTAAGATATCCATTGACACTATTAGAGGCAGGTGTTATGGACATAATACCAGTAGTAAAGTCCAGGGAAAGTGGACCTAATACACTTGTAATACCCTTTGATACAAGGGCAGCATCTTCCAGTCCATCCTTGTACCAGAACTCTGATCCAGCAATGTTCACAGTCAGTCCTCTACTTCTATAGGCAAATGGAATGACAGAGTTGACCTCTGCTTTATCAACATAGGTCACTATCCCCAGGTTTAGATACTTGTTATCTATACTCTTGGGACTGTTATTTTGTATGCTATCATTAACTGTTATTGCCATCTAATTATACCTTTTGAAGTGAAACAACTGCTGTCCACTGAGTAGCATAGTTTGAGATACCTACAGAGTATGCATTTCCATTGACTGTTACCACAGACAGAGCACCAAATGCATCACTAGGTGATCCAATGTTACCATTGTTCAGAGGATCAACATACCACTTGTTCTTCTCATAAGCTGCACCACCATCTGGTATTGCAAAGAATGTGAATTGAGGAACACTGTTGAATGAAGTCCAATCTGCATTGACATTGAGTGCACCATTCTGTGTAGAAGATATGGATGCAAGTATCTCAGCTTCTGTTGGTGTAGAGCCTGTAGCCTTAGCACCTACATATATTGTATCAAGTACTACTACACTACCACTTACAACTATGGCCACATCATCTGTGTTAGATAGGCCAAAGCTGTTGATGCCTAACAGTCTAAATACAAAGGTACCTGCACTTAGTCCAGTTACCAGTGTAGTTGGAGAGGAAGCATCTGAAATAGACCATCCACTAGGGCCTGATATAAATAACCAGGTAGTGGATACCATTGTTCCTTGTGATGTGCTTGCACCTCCAGTCATTGCAACTGAAGTAGTTGGAAGCACAACTGACTTGTCTGCACCTGCATTAACTACAGGCACTGAACCACTTCCAGTAAGTACTATGTCATCTCCAATAAGGGATGCAGTGATAGTAGCTCCATCACCTCTTATACCCCTGAACCTAAGTACTCCACTCACCTTGTCCTTGTAGACACTCTGGGCATTAACTGAGGCAAGAGACAATCCATCTCCTATCTTAGAGTTGAATGTATTCCAGTCTATAGAACTAAGGTATCCATCTTGTCCTCCACCAGCAGGTACCATTGATATGACACCAGTAATGTTATTGTAGGATATTGGAGCTAGTGCAGATAGAGCATTTCTTGCTCTTACTGTAGTGAAGTACAGATTCCCTAACTCAGGTACTACACTGGTATTCAATGTTTGCCAAGTCTTATCTCCTCTCCAGTACTGGGAAGTGTTTCCACCCGTAATGGCAGGTTCCTTGGAGTTGAATGTTACCCAGTCAAGGGCTGAAAGATAACCAGCCTGTAATGCAGTGGCTTTTAGAATAGACAGAACCCCAGTTGTATTGTTATACTGTAATGGAGTTAGTGCTGAGATAGCATTCCTAGCCTGTGCATCTGTGTAAGTTCCCCCAGTTGGTGCTGTAGTGTATAGCCCATCAGGCTTGACAATCAATGCATTACCTGCAGCAGCTGACACTTTGACATCAGCCTTCAATGTATGGGAAGATAAGCCAGTTGTAGTTAGGTTTATAGTTGGAGAGTCTATTGCAGTTAGCAAAGTCTCAGTGTAGGAAGGAAAGGTAACATACAGTCCATCTGGCCTCAATATAATAACATTCCCTGATTGACCTGAAATTCTTACACTTCCAGTCAAAGGAGTAGTTGTTCCTGTTCCTGAGAACAGAAATGAAGAGGAAGGTGCTGTTGAAAGGGAGAACCTATTAGGGTTATTCACCTTCAAGTCAGTCACACAGTCCTTTGCCAGGATTAGTATGCTGCCATCAGAACTTATCAAGCTCATAATCAATCAAGTTAAGAGAGTACAATATAAGTATAAGCAAATTAGGTGATTATTCCCTGTAGGAACACTCTTTGACCCTAATATATAACTATCTATTCCTCGTCTGGGTCATCATCACTCACTACATCATCAGCAGGAACATCAAGGGAATCAATTGATAAATCCTCCTCCTCTTCATCCTTAGGCTTGCCAACAAGCACACTAGCAAAGAAGGGATCATTTATCTCAGCTCCCCTGTAGTACAGTTCAAGCTTCTCTAAGTCTTCATCAGACATGTCTAGGTATCTCTCCACAGGTATTCTAATGGTGGAGCCATTTCTTAAGTTAACTAACATTAGTTGTATCTGTTTGTAGTTGCCATGTAATTCTTTATAGCCACATCTGGATGCATTGTTGCCCCAGTGTATCCTATAGCTTTGAGAAGGTCAGACCATATCTTAAGGTCCCCCTTCTGGTATATACCAGTGTTTCTTTTGTAATGTATCATATCATAGTCTGAGAAGGGTTGCTCTATCAGGTCAATCAGGTGAGAGATGATCTTGTAGTATTTATTCAGCAGTGGGAATGCAATTGAAGGCTGGTCTTTCATTCTTAGGATTTCATTCATGCCCATACCAGGGAATGGAATGAAGTTCTCCAGTTCACCTTTGATCATAACTACTTCATATAGAGCCATGTTGAATGCCCATGAGTTATCTTTTAGCTTCTTGTTCTTATCTGGATCATCACTATTGTAACCCATTAACCCCATTAGCATAAGGAATCCAAGAGAGTAGCCCATCTCAGTTAGGGTCTTGTAGACATTCCTCTTCTCCTTATCTGAATAATGGTGCCAATTCTTTATTCCATTCTTTGCCATATCTGCACCTAACCTGAAAGGAGTTACATAGTAACCTTCTCTTTGTGTACCTAGAGCAAAGTTGTTCCTGTTCACAGTGAATCTGTTAGTGATTCCAGGAACTAAGTACCTTCTCATGAAGTTGATCATCTTGAATGCAGTGTACCTTGTTGCTTCAGATTGATTCATCTTAGCATAGGCACCTTGCATCAACTCATTGATCTTGTGCATCTTGAGTTTGAATGAAGCAAAATTGGAACCATTCTTACCCCAGCTCTGGTCCACACCTTCCTTTAGTTGGATAACACCTTCTTTCATTTCCCATGCATCAAGGTATTTGATCATAGTGGTAGTTCCATTATGTGTCCAGGGAACCTGCTGCTTAATAAGCATAGCAAGTCCTGCCTGTCCTTGGGCTTGTAATTCACCTAATGACTGGAATGACCTAGTGAACCTTAACTTGGCAATATCCTTCTTCCATGAGGCTGAGAATGACTCTCCTACATGCTCCTCAAACTTACCTTGAACAAAGTCAAACAATTCAAACATTTGTGTTTCAAGACTCCTACCTGAGAAGCTATTGTAATCCTTGATCAACTTGGGCATGAATCTGTTCATGAATACTTGGTCTGCCTGCTTTAAGTTTTTAGCACTAAAGAACTCATTGCTAACACTCTCAGTTAAGTTCTGGAATTTAGCCACTACAACGTTCTTAACACCTGCAGGTAAGTTCATAGCCAGGGAACCAAATGCAGCTACACCCATTAAGTGTTGAGCAACCTTTGATCCAAACAGACCTAGTTCCATCTTATTCTCCACACCTTCAATGTCTCTTTCCACCATATTATTGATGGCTTTGAGTCTCTTATTGTCCCTATCAAGCACAGGTATGTTACTGAACTTACTAAGCCAGTTTTGCTTAGACACCTTGTTGACACTCTTAATACCTTCTTGTGCAAGAGTTTGTTTTAAGGCCTGAGCAAAAGGATTGATCTCATGCAGTGTCTTATTGATCTGCAGAGCAAGTGCATACTTGATTGTACTTCTGCCAATATCTAGAGACACAGTATCAGTATCCAGCCTGGACATGTACCTCATTGGTATGCTATTGATCTCATTACCAAATAGGTCAGTAGCCACATACATCTTTGTTTCATCCTGCAGGTCTTTCTTACTTGCAAGACTATTATCAAATGCATCAGGCTTTGACTTCCATCCTAACTTAGAGCCTACCCATGATATCACATTCTTACCTGTTCTAAGAGGTTGACTAGCTAGGGCCTCAATGTTCTCAATCTTTTCTTTCCTTATCCTTGGTAATTCATACCATAACCTTGTGTACTTAGGAGCTTCTTCCTGTACTTGTAGGTGGTACTTCTTGTAAGTCTCAAGTATTTGGTACAGAGCTTGTTGCTTGGGGTCCTTAGAGTTCCTCAGTTCAAAATATCTCTTGTTGGCATACTTGTCATCCTTAGCACCCTTTGCTACAGTCTTGGGTAGCCAGTTGCCCTTGTTGTCAATGGTTTGACCAACAATCCTCCTTGTTCTGAACTCATTCTTGATCCTATAGAAGAAGTACTTCTGTGCAGGCCTTATGTCTACATATTTATTCTTGATCTTCAGTAGTGTCTGATAGTCATTATTAGCAAGTGCATTCTTGAACACTTCATCATTAGGTACAATCCTGTTCCAAACATACAACCTTTCATAAGAGTTCTCATGTTGCCCTGTAGTTGAATTCCACTTTGACCTAAGTATATGGTTCTGTTCAAACCATTTACCTATAGGAGTTCCCTGTAAATCCACTATCAACTGGGGCATCTGTGCAAGGAATTCCTCTGCAGTTTCATAGCTCATAGTCTCATCCATACCACTCTCATTCAGCTTTTGGTTGAATGCTTCTATATAATACTCAGTGGGTATCTTGGATTGAAACTCCTTTAGTTCCTCGAATAGTGCCATGAGTCTATTCTTACCATCAGCATTAAGACCCATTATATCCTTTGTCTTATTCAGCTGATCAAACTCTGCACTCTCACTACCATCAAGCCTTTGTCCTGCCTTCAATTTACCCCATAACTCAGAGTACCTTTCAGACTCTGCACCTGTTAGTCCACTTAATCTTCTTAGCTCAGCAGTGACTTCATTGATATGCTCCTGTACTTTCTTCACCTCTCTTATCTTATCTGTACTAAGAGCAGAACCAATTGGTTGGTTATCCTGATCCCTAAAGCCCTTAACTTGTTCAAACATTTCCTTCCATGCCTTGCTGACATCCAACTGTCTAGCCTCATCCTTTGGAAGTTGATTAACAATAGCAGCTATCTCATCAGTGATCTTGTCTCTATCTGTATAGAATTGTTCTGATAGCCTGATCCTGAGGTTCTCCTCTAGCCATGCATTAAGTCCAGCCTTGTATTCAGGGGAACCCTCTGCAAAGCCTTTGTCTAATAGATCATCCTTTGCTGTCTGAAGGTCCCTTTCAAAAGCTCCCTTCATAGGCATTTCCTCCCTGTACTTCCACATCCTACTGTTGTATTCCTGGATAGCCTGGGCTACAGCAAGGTCCTCACCTTCCTTATCACTACCATCCATGTTCTTGGTAGAAGACAGTACCCTTAGCTGTCTAAGTAACTCATCAATGTGTTCTCTATCAGTGTCTTCCAAGTCTTTGAAGTTAGACTCAGCTTCATAGGAGGCTAGTTGGTCAGTGATTTCCTTCCTTCTTTGCTGTGCAATCCTATTGATATCAGACTCATTCCAAAACTCCCTAACTGCATACACCTCATCCAAGTACTCTCTATGGAAGTAGTCCTTCTTTAGCTGGTCAAATTCCTTCTGCAACTTGATTGCTTCTTCCCTGTTACCAGCCTCCTTAGCTTCATCTATCTTGTGTTGCAACAGTTGGTAATCATACTGGTAACCATTACCAAACTCATGGAGGTATGTGTATACTTCATGGCCTTTGGGATTGCTTTCACCATCTTTGGTGAAAGCTACTTCTTTGAACACCAGTTGTTGTCCTAACTCTTCAGGCTTGCTTGTGTCTACTCCATACTGTTTGTATAGAGGGGCTAGATCATTCCCTAGTTTGGTGTTGAACTCCTGTATACCAGCTTCTACTTTGTACAGCTCTTTGTTCACAAATGCAGCAAACCCACCCACAATTGGATCAGGTGAGGATGTGTATGATTCCAGGAGTGCAGAGAAGAAGTTAGTGTCACCCAGTTCTCCTTGTAATAGTTTGAGTATTTTCTCATCATCAAATGTTCCATGGGCTTTCATCTTCTGCAGGTAATCCAGTCTGCTCTGTAGCTTTGCATTACCAGCATCCACAAGGGCTTTAACCCTGTCTATTTCTGGGGTAAGCTCTTTATCCATGTTCTCATTGATGAGGCTCAGATTGTCTCTAAATGTGGCTACAAGGCCTCCCTTGAAAGCCTTGGCTATGAGGTCATTTATTCTTTGGAAGTTGTTCTTGGCTTTTTGTATCTCTGTACCCAGGAGTGGAAGGTCATCCTTGTTTATTTCCCTTAGTTGCTCAAATGCTTGTAACCAGTCATTGGATATGAAAGAGTAGTACCTCATGGTTCTAAGCTTGTCCCTTTCATCCATGTCTGCTTTACTCATCTCAACCACGTGAGCCTTCATCTTATCACTAAGGATACCTGCACCTACTACTGCTCTGGCAAAGTTATTGAGCTGCTTGAAGTTATCATCCAACTCCTGTTCTTTCTCCTTAGATAGATTGAGTAGTTTGCTGATATCATTGAGTATGGAACCATCTGCTTGGTTCTTCAGCACTTCTCTCAACTGAGCATAGTTCTTGTTCTCCCTTAGTTTAGTCAAGTGGTCTTGTGCTATTCTGTGGAATGATTCAATACTCTTCATAGCTTCATGCTCAGGTATGTTAGTCATCTCCTGAGCTATGTCTCTATTGAATAGTACATAGTAGTCTAACTTCTCATATTCATCTCTTAGATCAATCTTCTCATTCAGGAGTATACTTGATAGTTCCTGTAGTGTGGTATTAGGCCCTAGTGTCTCTAAGTTGATATGTTGTCCAAATACTCTTCTAAATAGTTGCTTGATAGTGAACCATAACTTACTCCAGAAGCTCTTACCCTCTGGTGATTCAAACTTAAGGTCACCAAATGCAGCTGCTTCTATTGCTCTAACTAAGGCCTCCTCATTTGTATGATACGAGTAATAGGGCTTTAGTTGAGCAATTAGTTTAGAGCCTTCAGGACTATTCTTAAGCTGCTCTATCAATGAGTTGTACAGTGCAGGATTGTGGCTGTAGATAGCATAAACAAATGGGTGAGCATACTCATGGAATGCTACATTAGGAGATATGTTAGTGTCTATTATGTAGACCTTACCGTCCTTGAAGAATGCCAGTGAATCTGGAGTGTATAGATCACCAAGTAGTTCCTGTGCCTTCTCATCTGTAACTACCTCATAGTCTACTCCTGTGTTTGCTTTCAGCTTAGCTAGTATCTGTGAGGTAGCTTCCTTCACCCTATCCACATTTTCAGTATCAGTGTCAAATGCTTTCCTACTACTATTAACACTAACCTTACCATCCCCTACATTAATAACGTCATACCCATATTGGTCAAACAACCCCTTTGCAATGTCAAGAAGTATCCTAGTATTCTCAGATATAGTACTATTTCCTGCTATGATGTTACCTTGCTCATCTATCAATCCCTTAGCATGTAATGATCTAAGTACAGCTCTATCAGTGTCTTTGTTGAAGTAGACTGTATCTTTGTATTGTTCTTTTGTGTCTACTTGGAACCAATCATTACCATACTCATCTGTTATTCTAACTGGGGAATAACCTTGCTTCTTGAGAATGTTCTGTATATCATTCTCATAGAACCTATTGATAGCTGCAAACTTGCTTCTGCCTTCCTTTGCATCAGCAATTTCCTTCTCATACTGTTGTATTTCCCTTTCAATATCTTCCTTTGTCCTGACATTCTTAGTATGAACTCCTCTAATATTTGTAGTCTTAATAGTGGGCTGACCAGCTGTAGCTATCATGTCAGTAACATCAAAAGTGTTACCAAGATCGTCCCACTGCCCATCATCATTACTAGCATATTCCTTACTGGTTATTTCACCATTATACTCTAGTATTCTAAGTGTGCCTCCTGAATTATCCTCACTAGCAGGTATACTATAGTTGAGTTCTCTCCATCCCTCTGCATGAACACTTTTGCTAGTAGGCGCATCTTCTTGTAGGGCTCTCAGATGCTTTATGTTTGCCTCCCTATACTTTATGTAATCTTCTATTGTACCTTGTCCTTCAATCTTGTTAGCAGTATCCCCAGCAGGGAATAGTACTTGCTCGTAACCCTTCCTTGTACTATCCTGTATAATAGATTTTACAAAGAAAGTTACCCAGTTATTGTCTTTAGATAGAAGTTTGAGAAAGCTTTCCTTAGGACCTAACAGAGTTCTCTTATAATCTTCTACAGCCTGCTTTATAAGATTTTCATCATCCCTCCCACCTATAGCTCTTGGATCAATATGCTCTACATATCCATTCTCATGCTTCACAGTGACATTGCCTGCTGGGTGTATGGTGTAGTCCGCAAACTTGGTAGAAAACTTTATCTCCTTCTTATCATCTATTTGTGTTAGGAACTCATAATCCCTTCCTCTCTGAAATAGATCAGACTGTACTTCTAGTATTCTGCGAGTTCTTATTACAGCTGGAAGGTTGAATATGGTTTCAACTTGCTCGTCTGGCCTCTCATTGTTAGGAGCAGTCATCATTGTAACCTGCTCTGTTCTATCATCACTTCTAAACCAACCTATTCCCTTTTCAGTAGCAAAGCCTGCATGCCCTTTGATCGCAGCAGTAATAGCAGGAGTTCTTATTTCATTCTCTCTGTAGTTAGTACCTCCAGGGACTGTTAGACTAGAGTAATGAGAAGTTGGTGTAGGGCCACTTAAACTGTTAGCCATATTCCATGATTCTTCCATTCCTTCAGCATCATCCATATCACTCTGTATACCCAACTCCCATAATTCATTTGTGTGTTGAGTATAGGTCTTGCTTTCAGTAGCCTCATTAATCTCCACGGTATAACTCATCTCTGCAGCTATACCTGTTACCATTGCTTCCAGTGATTGAGGCTGGTTCTTAGTATTCCATTCCCTCAACAATTGTATCTGAGCCTTAGTTGCTCCATTGTTCTGGAGCTCAGCATAGAACTTGTCTGGGTTAGACTCATAGAACTTAGTGTACACCTGTTGCATCTTAGGAGTATTGAGTGCTCCTACTACCTTTAGTGTAGCATTAACCCCAGCAAATGACTGAGGGTAAGCACCTGCATTTGGTATTTCACCATACTTCAGGAACTCTCTGTAAGCTTCTCTTACACCTATTGCACTCACTAGGTCTTTCCACTGTTGTGAGTTTATGTTTGGACAGGCCATGTATTATATATTACAGTCTTTTAATCCTCTATCTACTTGATCATCAGAGGCTTTATCAAATGTGTCACCAGGTTTAGCATTGGGGAATAGCTTGGTAGCTGCATCAAACACCTCTCCACCTACTGCCTCATATGCACCTCTCATCTCAGCTTCAGAGGAATTAGCTTGTTGAGCTATTTCAAACAAGAACCTTTCAGGGTCCTTATTGAAGGACATTTTGTATATCCCCTTTATATCCCCAGCATGTTGTAATGCCTGAGCTATTAGTTGGTCCTTTGTACTGTCACCTGAAGGAATATTTCCCATCAGGCTATCAATGGAGGGAACATAGCCATCAGGTTCTGGATTAACTCCCTGTTCTTGCACAGGTCCACCAGGATCAGTTTCCCCAGTTGGTTGTTGTTGACCTGAGTCATCCCCAAATATCCTGTATAGCTTACCTCTCCATGCTTCTCTCGGAGGCATTTCATCATTGTCTATCACAAAGTTAGGGTTTTGCTCCTTAAACTTGTACCTAAAGTCCTTAATTATTTGGCGTAGTGTCTCAGGGTGTTGCTTTGTGAACTCATTAAAGGCACTTAGAGCCTGTCTAAAGCCAGGAACAAGATTGTCTGTGGGAATGATGTCAGTGAAATATAGCCTACTCTTATTGAACCCAGACTGCATAAATGCAAGGTAAGAGAGATTTCTGAAGAAGTCCCTTACTTCAAGTACCTGTTCAGGAGTAAATGTGGCTCCAGCTATCTCATTACCTTGGAAATTAGACAGTTGTGTCATTTCTTCAATGAGTACATTCTGGTAATCAGAGCTATTGTCTAAGCCTCTTTCCAGCTTAATGTTTCTCCAACCTGCACTTCTTTCAGAGGAGTCATTATAGAGTCTTCTGAATGATTCATAGTAATTCAACTGAGGCATCCTGTTCTTCATCTCTACTAACTTGGTTGCCAGTACTTCATTACCACCATTGAATATAAGCAGTTCCCTGGCATAGTCTTCCCAGTTGAACCCTTCAATCTCACCAAAGTTCTTGATGATGAATTCAATCCAGTCATTATTCAGGGTTCTTTCCAGTCTAACCCATTGTCCAAGGTTATCCCCCCTGAAGTTCCTCATTATATCAGCAGACTCTCTAATGATTGCTCTGTGCATACCAATAGGCATCAACCTCTCAAATATCTCTATACTCTTGTCCAGGTTATTGAAAGCAGAGATCATTGAATGCTGCATGATCTTCTGTACACCATCCCAATCAAACAATGAACTAGCTCTAACCTTTTCCCTAAGGTCAAGGTTAGCCTGTATGGATATAGGAGATATGTACTTGGTAGTGTCAAAGGACGTAATAGTCTGCAGGTCTCTTAGCATTCTACCCTGTTCATCCAACTTAAGGAAGTGTGCAATGACTTGCCTATCATACCAGTCCTTAGCTGACTTAGGATTCTTTATATGCTGTAACAATTCTTCTTCCCTGAAGTAGAATCCAGTCTGGTAGTTCTTACCAGTATCAATACTTTCTATTGCTTGCAGCACAGCTCCCTTCTTTGCCTTATTACCCATTCCAAGTGCACTACCTATGATCCTCCACTTCTCAGTAGGATCACTAGATGCTAGTACCTTAGTTAGTCTTTGTACAGCTGGATGTGCCAAGAAGAACAAGGCCCTTCTTGCAGGTACTCCCAAGTTGATCATGTGAACATAGGCACTCTTCACATAGTCATTCAGTAGTAGACCCATGTACCATGGATCACCAGCCACGTCAACAGTACCATTGATCATCTGTGAGAAGTACTCCTGCTTGTAGATACCATTGATATCCACATTAGATGAGTAGTCTATCATGTCTGTTATCTCACCTTCCTTGTTAGCCTTAGATGCTCCCAATGTTTCCCTTTCTGCAGGAGAGAATAGTGTAAGGGTTAGTTCTCTGTTATAATCCCCAGTATTATCCTTCAGCACATACTTCTTGTTTAGTACCATACCACTTTGCTGTAACAGTTGTGAATTGGTATTGGCCTTAGCAAATATACCCACATCCCTTTTACCTGAAAGCAGCTGTTGGAACTTAACAAGATTTGATCTGTACTTTAATACATCAGTGTTGGAGAATTCTTGTGTGTCCCCCTTACTATCAAACCCTGCCATATGTGTAGCCTTAGCAATTTCTTGTGCTACAGGCTTGATCATATCCACATTGTTAGGGGTTATCAATTGTTTGAACATCTCAGGACTGGATAATACATCCTTGTACAGGTCTATAACCTTGTTAGTAATGGAACCATACCTGTTGGAAGCTAGTCTTTGGTACTTGCCTAATAGTTCCTGTATATCATCGTTGTCAAGGATCAGTGAGTCAATCTCTTGTTCAAGTTCCTCAGCATCATATCCATATAGAACTTTGTCCATGAACCTATTTACATCATTGTAGTCATGGCTTGTTCTTGTTGAATTGACCTCCTTCTCCTTTGTGAATAGCCCTTCAAGCTTCTTTCTAATCTCCTCCATTCTCTTCTCATAAATCTCAGGAGCTTCATCAGCTAATTCTCCTTCATCTGTGAAGGAAGGTCTTATGATTGGGAGTTTGTCAATGTCATAGTCAGAACCTGCCTTAGCTACTATCTCTGCAGGTAGGATAACTATAGAACCAGCAACTGGGGGAAGGAATTCATGTACCTCCATGAATTCCATAGAGTTAGGACCTTGTGTAGGAATCCTATATCCCACCATAGTGATCTTCCTTCTGTTCTCATCTCTCCACTTATCATCTCTTAGTGCTTCATTCAATCTTTCTATTGTGCCCATCTTCTCTCCATCCATGTGTGTGGCATTGAGAAGTTTAGCCCATTCCTTGATCAGAGCAACCTTCACTCTCATGGCCTTAGTTGTACCAAGTGTACCATCAGCATTGAAAGTAGGTGTGTAGAATGGAAGTCCATTTGATCCATACTTCAGGTTGTCTTCCTCAGTTGCATTGGTGTACTGGAATCCAGTATTCTCAAATCCACTGCTGGCTACTTGGATTAACATGTCTCCATTGACCTTTAGTCTTGTTAACCTATTGAATATCATACCACTTATAAGGTCCTGAACTTGCACCTTATTCAATGAGACTTCTAGTGGGTATACAAATGACTTGCTAGCCTGATCATATTGAATGAAGTTCTTGATGTTATCATTGAGTGCTCTACTGTTGACTTGTCTTTGTAGTGTCTTAACAAAGTTCTTTACATCCCTGATCACCAGGTTGTTGTTGTCCTCAGTTATACCAAATTCTTTGTACAAGTTCTTTCTTTGTTGATCCTCCACCTTATTCAATAGATCAACGTAGTTATTCAGTACTTGCTTGAACTTATCAGGTGCTATACCTGAGTTGAATAAGTTGGCTAGGAATAGCTTCCTCATCTGTGTACCCCATGTAGCTTCATCCTTAGGTTCAGATGAAGTCTTCAATTGTTCCTTCAATCCTTCGCTAAGGTGAGTAGCAGCATTATACTTCTCAGGTTGTTCAGCAAGACTTGTTGTGTACTTGTCTGTAGCAGCGTAGAATTCAGTTGGAGTCCATTTGTACTTCTTAGTACCAGACTCAAACTTAGTGTATCCTATACCTTCCTTCAATAGTTGTTGGTTAACACTTTCCCATACAGTTCCCTTGATCACTCTTGGGATCAGAGGAGCAACAGAGAACTTATCAAGTATAGGAGCAAACACCCCCTTCTCCTTAAGTGCACCATTGTACTGCATCTTCATAGGAGGGAATGTAGATGAAGTATCCTTGAATGTCTCTAGGAATTGTTCATCTCTAGCCCTCTGCGTATCATCCTTGTATAAGTTGTATTCTTGCCTAAACCATATCACCTCTTTTTGAAACTGTACCTCATCTGCATATGACCAGTTAGACACTCTCATCCTCATTTCCCTATAGAAATCAAGGGTGGCCTGCCCCTGTCCATCAGCCACATTCATGTTGCCATAGGCCTTGTCTAGTAGCTTGTTAGTGGCATCATCTTCCTGTCCTAATGCTCTAAGTGCTTTTCTGTATAAAGCATCTCTGCCAGAGGTATAAACTGAGGCCCTAGTGTCATCTCTAAACACTAAGGTCCTAGTTTCATTGAGGTTCACATCACTGGTATCACCCAATGCTCCTGCCAGAGTATTCTGCTTAGATTGGTCCAAGTAGCTCTTCAGGAATCCATCAGTAAAGGCTCTTGTACCTGTGGATGTATTACCCTTTGCTCTCTTGTGATAAGCCTTGAAGAACCCCACATTACCATCAAATAGCTTTGCAAACTCTGAGTTAAGTATGAAGTCATTGATTACAAAGGCTGTAGTAATAGAAGGCATGCCCAGATTTTGCCCTGTGGGTTGTGTCAAAGTCTTGGATATATCATCCTTAGTTACTCCTTGTTCCTTGAGTAGATTCTCAAAGTCCTTCACCTCATTCTCAAGGAAGTTTCCTATCTCTCTAGCTACTTGTGCCTGGTATATTCTGTAGACATTATCAAGTCCGTCTTGTTTCTTCTCTGGGGATAGCTTCTTATCTGAACTAATGTCCTTAAGGATAGCATCCTTAGTGTCCTTGCTGAGTATACCATCAAACATAGTGAACCTACCTATATTCTTCTTGTAGTCAGGCAGGTTACTATTGAACTTATTAGCAATGGTGGCTATCTCATCTTGGAATGCTCCAAGGAAGTAGTTGATAACAGCTGGGTTCCTAGGATCAGCATCAATCTCTTGTGCTGTAAATGGCAAGTCTTTCACTCTGCCTTCCTGGTCTGCATAGTCACTCAGCTTCACAAAGAAGGCTGAGGATGAAGACTCTGTTCTCATTATCTCCACTGCGCCTGCAAGTAGTAATGAGTTCACATCCATAATCAGCTTATCCTTAGGACTAAGTTTGGCAGTACTAGCCCCCTTATTGTTCTTGCCTTCTTCCTGCTCTTGTTCATAGCCATTGTAGTTCCCTAGTGTTAAGACAACAGGAGAACCATTGATCCTTCTTCTTTGTCCATAAGATTGAGAAGTAGGATCAAGATTAAACAGCTTATTCAGGAACAGAGAATGGGCAATGTATGGATTGTTACCGATATTAAGGTGTTGTGTATTTGGGTTAGAAGTTATTTGAGAATAGTTATCTGTTCTGCTTAACCAGTAGTTGTTATTGGTTATCCAGTTATTCTCACTAAGTCCATGCTGCACTTTACCTTCTGCATTCCTGAATGCCATTGAAGGATTAGTGTCTGTGTACTTGGATTCTAGCTTTATGATGTCATTGATAGTACTCTTCTCTGACTTAATAGCACCACCATTAGGCGTTCTGTATTCCTTCCTAAGATCACTAATAGGATTGCTTATCTTTTGTCCTGCCTTCAATCTAGTTCTGATGCTTTGTAGTACATATCCAAGCTTAGCTGGATTGACAGCATCATTGTAATCCTTTGTGCCTTCTGCTCTTGCATTGATATCCACACCCAGTAATGCAAGGAAGTTCTTTCTTCCCCCAACTGAGGAAAGATCATAATCTAGGACTGCTGTCTGTGCAATGAAGGGTCTGTCATTGGCATCAAACTGTATTACACCAGACTTTACAAGGGGACTATCCTTGGAGGTAGTACTAAATTTGTTAGCCCATTCTCTCTCAATAATGTCCTGGCTTCTTCTTGTTTCTTCTCTGAATAAGAAGTTACCATCCCTCAGTCTTACAAGTGTGTATACAGGTACGTAAGTCTTTGAGAATGACTTCAGGAATGAGGAGAGCATCTTCACATCTGGATACTTCAGTGGCTGTGTATAGTCAGGTAATCTCTCTACCAGCAATGCCAACTCTGGGAACCTTTTCTGGTTACCACTATCCTTCAACTTGTCTAGCATCTCTTCATAGGAGAATGAACCTTCCAGTAAGTTACCAATGTTATTGATAGTTCTAATGAAGTTTACAGGCTCATTCAGCCCAAACTCATTCCTAAACAGTTGGACTTTACCATCTTGTCTAACTGGGGTCCCATCTTTATCCACCAGTACTCTTGATAATGACCAGATAAGTGCCTTAGTTTCTGCTGTAGCACTATCCAGTACACTCTCTTCATTACCAGTAACATCCCATTGCTTACCACCAAATGATGCTTCAGTCTTCTCAGCTTCTTCAATATCAATGTCAAGTGCATCTTGGTCTGCAGTAGATAGTATTCCACTATTGTAGGCAGACTGTGCATAGAATTGTCTGAATACACTAGGGAAGTTCTCAATGATCTTTTCAAGGTCCTGCCATGTCTCAAATAGAGGAGAAGACTGACCAGGATACTTATCCTCAAATTCAGCCAACTCTTCATCCAGGTCATTGAACTGATTGATTAGTTGCTTCCTCATTTCCCTTCCCAGTTCAAGTGCTCTTTGTCTTGATAGCTCCTTGTCCCCAGTCATGAATTGAGAAACACTCACATTAGCATTAGCTAGTACTTGTCCAGCTACAGCCTCCATGTGGTTCATGAATCTGTAAGACTTCTGGTTATTTAGTAGCTCATTACCCTCAGCATCTGTTATCTTGGAGTTAAGCTTACCAAACTGTGCATTGGCAATATCAGGCCTGTAGCTCTTCAGATTGCCCCTGTAAAGGTCTCTGTAGAGCCTGTCCAAGTCCCTTCTTCCAGTAATGTCCTGGAAGAACTTCTTGAGGAAGTCAAATATTCTTCTGAATAGTGTGTTCCTTCTGGGACTAGTGCCAAGAATGTTCTGCCCACCTGACAGAACATATTGCCTAAAGTCCTCAGCCACATGTTCTTCCAGTTCCCTATCAGATGCCTTAGCCAGGTTAGCCTTGTCTCTAACTTCATCATATAGTGATTTCCTTTGTTCTGGGGTTAGGTACAGTTGTGAGAAATGGTGCCATGCTTCATGGTATCCAGTCCCTTGTGGTGCTTCCTTAAGTAAGGTAATACCGCCTTGTGTCCATGTAGCCCATGCACCTGCATCTACAATATCAGATAACTGTGCAACATCAGAACCAAATCTCTGATTGATCCACTGTGCTTCCTCCTGCATAGGAACAGTAGGTTCCTGCACGCCACTTTTCTGCTTGAATAGTCTTTCTGTATCCTTGAATCCACTTTCATCATTGGGATCAATCTTCTTTCTATTCCTTCTTGTGGAAGGTTGTGCTAGTGTGTCAGGCTTTTGTTCCTCAGTTGATTGAATCCTTTGTCCAGTGATAGGAACTAGGGTGTTGATGTTTGGGTCATATATGATAGGTATACCCTTAAGCTTCTCAGCTGTTTGTATGTTGCCCGCTTTATCATAGGATATCTGGAATGGTAGTATACCCATAGAAATAGGGGATACTCCATACTGACTAGTGAATAGGTTGTGGTATGCACTGAGTTGGTTGGTATGTTGTTGTCTCTTTGTTAATTTACCCTTGTAGGAAGAGTCATACTTACCAAAGTCCTTGGCAGTCTTAATGTCATAGATTCTGAACTGCCCTTTACTATCAACACTGAGAATGTCTACCTCCCCAGCTATCTTTAGCTGAGTATCAAACATAACAAGATTGTTAGTAAGGAACATTTCTCCCCTACTCTCAATGGTCTTCTTGATGTCAGCCAGAGCATCTATGATATGATCAAAGGCTGCTTGGCTAATGTTCTCAGGTTTGGTAATGTCCCCAGTTGTAAAGAAGGCTCTCACAATACCATCTACAGTTGAACCTGCTATTCTACTATTCTCATATAGGGTGGTATCACCATCAAAGTCATTGGGTATTACATTGGTTACCCTCTTGTACTGTTCCCCATCTATGATATAGAACTGTCCATCATCAGTCTTACCTTGTACCTTCTTCTGGTTGTCAGTAATCCTGGATACAATGTTCTGTGTTTCCTGTGGTAAGGTTAGAGCTACTTGTGGTTCAAGTGTATCTGCCATTTGTTGCAGATCAGCTGCCAGTGTCAGGTACCTATTTACAGGCTTTATTACCTTTCTACCATCTGAGTTCTCATAAGCCTTCTTGTTAGTCAGTGTATTGTTTCTCAGGAACTCATTGTAATCTACATCAGTAGACACAACCTTCCCTTGCTCTACATGGTAGAACTTGAGGGTAGTACCAAGAGAGTTCATGTCAATGTTGATCCTCTGTCCTTTCAGTGTACCTGCTAGCTCTACTGGAGTTAGTTGTAGAGGTGCACCCACCTGCATGATACTAGCATTAACCTGGTACTGATCTCCATTCTTATCAATAGAGAACTGTAGTCCACCTTTCTCTTTATTAGTGTAGAACAGTTTTTGCAAGAACTCAGCTATAGTCTTAGCATCTTCATAGGTAGCATAGTTTCTACCCAGTAGTCCATACACGTCTGGATTTGAGTCAGTTCCTATTACAAGATTACCAGCATATTCAGGTAACAGCTTAATGTAAGAACCTGCAGTCTTAATGTAAAGACCACCATTCTTCATTGCCATTCCATTGTCATAGTAGATGTCTTCACCAGAAGCTCCTTGTGCTATGATGAATTGATAGTCCTGTGCACTTATCCCCTCTAGTAATTCAGCTGTATGTCTAGGGTTTTCCAGCTCATCAAATATACCCTGAGATAGATTAGAGAACTGTATCCCATCAATGTGTGTAATGCCCATAGCCTTCATCTTAGTAAGCAGGGCAGCTTTACCAGGAGAATTTGGCATTGAATGCACTATTCTCATGGAACCATTCTTCCTAGGGACATATTCCCTAGTGAAGTTAGTGTTACCAGCCTTGTCTGTGATCATCAGCACAAGTCCAGCCTTATCAGGATTCTTCTCAAGGAAGTCTCTTTGTACAGTGCCTTTAGGATAGTTTGCAGCTTCATCAATGGCAAGTCTACCCTGGAATCTATCTACAAGGTCATTCTGTGCTATGTGATTGAAGAAGCCTTGTTTCCACTCAGTGTAACCACCTTCAAGTTTAGGCTGTATCTTATCAAATTCAGCCTTAGGCACTTCATTGACAATGGTCCTATTGGGGTTTCCAATCACTTGACCATTATGTTCCTGTAATCTACTCTTCTCTGCAACCTCATCAGGCTTCTGTCCTTTATCTACATCTGGTCTATATCCAGCCTGTTCAGTCTTGGGACTAGTGTATACAGTTTGTGTTGTTGGTGCTGTAGGTGTGGCAGCAGCGGCTGGTTGTGTGGGCTTGGGTTGTTTTGCAAGATAAGCAGCTCTGAACTCAGCTATATCAGGATTAACTAGGGCCCCCTGTGCTAAGAATTGTTTTTCCTCATCAGACAAAGGTTCTCCCTTTGCAACCTTAGATTTGATTGCATCAAAGTCCTGTTGTTGTTGAGTCTGTACAGGTTGTACTGGCTCAACATGCTCTACCACTTGTTCTTCCTGTTCAGTAGGTTGTTGTATAGGTTCACTCTCAGGTTCATCTGCATGTTGTTTCAGGTACTCATTAGTCCATCTACCAATTGTAGCAGCTGTCTTTTGTGTCTCTTGCTTGCTGTACTCATCAAACCCTTGATCAGATGTAGTCAGTCTGTTATACAGCGATAGGTTATCCCTATTTCTTTTCTCCAGTCTAAGGATCATAGCAAGCATTCTTGTCTCTTTGCCCTTAGTTCTTAGCTTCTGTGGATCAAGTTCATCATGCAGATAGTCATATAGAGCACCTGCTGCCACCAATGCTTTAGCACCTTCATCATAGTGGTCAGCTTCACTGATGGGCATACCATGCCCATAAGGGGAACCATCAATATTCTCCCTGTAGAATAGTGAAAGATGATGCAAGATTCTATCCAGCCTTCTCAGTTTGTCATCAATCTCTAACATCTTCTGGCTATCCACACCTTGGAATACCTTAGCTTGCTCCTGTAATTCCTTCTGCTGTTGCTGTAATTCAGTGAGATTCAGTGTGTTGTTGAGGTCTGAGTATGCAAGATCATAGTCCTGCATAGTCCCAATAGCTTCCTTACTTCTATCTGAATCTATCTGCATTTGGGCTGCAGCAAACACAGCTGCTTTCCTACCTTCTCTTACTGCAACAAGGTTCATATAGGATAGGTTCCTATTGATATTACTATCATATGCACTAGCAAGATCAGTCTTCAATTCCTCATTCTCAGGGTCTTCAGCCAGCTTTTGTATCAATGGTCCCCTTATATCCTTCTCATTAGGATCAATACCATACTTGGTCCTTAGTGTTTGCTCTAGTCCTTCATGAGAGGTATTCTGTGTATTAAAGGCTTTGATTGCACTTATCTCCTTGTCCTTGAACCTATCCTTCTCTTCATCAAATATTTCTTCTACTTGTCCGGCTTTCTCAATGATATGATCTATGACAGCTCCAGTGGTGTTCTTGTCCAGTGCACCTGTGTCTATATCAAGGAACTTGTTCAGCTCCTCTTGTGATAGCCCTCTAAATGCATCCAACTGAGCAAGCCTTAGGTCAAGCTTACCAGTCTCCATTCCTGTATATAGGAACCTAACTAGGGCATTAGATTTGAGATTGCCTACATTGAATAGGTCATTCTCAAATAGGGCTGCATTCATAGCTTGTGAGGTCTGTGTAGCCTTTATGAAATTGGCCAGACCTTCTTCCTTGAATATATCCTTCAGGTCCTCGGTATTAAGTAGATTAGCTACAGACTGTAATTGGCCCTTTACTTTGGCCCTAGCTATTTCTTCAGTACCAAAGCCCATCCTTGTTAACAGATTTCCCTTTCCACTTAGTGTGCCATCTTCATTGAATACACCCTTGAGTGTGGCTAGCTTGTTACCAGCCATACCAAATGCATGGAATAGTCCACCAGTTACAAATCCACCCATGAACTCCTGTAGTCCACTATCACTCAGTATGTCAGGTACACCTACCTGGAAGATACTATTGGCCATTGAATGCTCCTTACCTTGGTACAGCTTTTCCTCATAGTCAGATGCAGCAGTACTTACTAATCTCTGTCCACTTTCCTCCAGACCTTCTGTCACTGCATTCTTAAGGAAATGAGATGCTCCACCTGCTACCCTTTGTCCAAGAGTGGCCTTTGCAGCTTCTGAAACAGCAAATTGTGATGTGATTCCATTCTCAGCAGTATTGACAATCTTCATACCCTTCATCACCTCATTCTCAGCCAATTTCTTAGCTAGATTGGGAGCAAGCAGGTTCCTGTATTGTATCCAGTTACTTGCAAATAAGACGGGGAACTCCCCCCACATAGTCTCTCTAGCTACATCATGGGCAGAGTTTTCTATTTTCTTCATGTCATCACTACCTTCTAGTGGAGCATGACCATTCTTGTCTATGTAATCCTGGATTAGTTTCTGCTTGTGTTGTACAAGGTTTGTAGCTGCTTCTAGGCTTGTTTCTGAAAGTGTAGCATTTGTAAGCCTCCACATATCTAAACCTGCTCTTAGGCCCTCTACAGTGCCAGAAACACCACTCTTAACAAGTTGTGTTCCCCTAGCTAAGGTATTGAACTCTGAGATCAGCTTGTACATTTTTGTGGCTGTATTGGGAATCTCTGCTGCCTCACCTGTACCTGCAGTCATCAGGGATACACCAAGGTTCTCAATGATAGCTGCTGCTCCTGTACCTACAGTAAATCCTAACTGAGGTAATAGTTCCTCAGCCACATCCCCCTTCAGTAATCCTGGGAATGGAATATAGTTGTACCAGTGTGTTGGCACATCTCCCTTGAACCTTAGGTTGGACCTTTGTGCCTCGTTATCTGCTTCCACTTGTGGGATCAGGTCATTATACATGATGCCTTCCTGGTTCCTGTTAGTCAGCCACTTAATGCTATCCCCATAAGTCTTGAAGTAGTTAGTGAATGATTGTCCAGTGATATGGAAGAAGTCACTAACGGAAGACTTCATTGCCTCCCAATTAGACTGATCATAGTCGTATTGAGCTTGAATCTTATCCTCAGGCATACCAGGATTGTACCCCAAATCCTTATAGGCACCTGATTGCTTATAGGGTATTAACCTATCAGCATCAAATGATCTAGGAGGAGTCTTTCCTTTGAACTTGCTCATGTCCAGTGTATCATTGAAAAGAGGAGTAGTACCAGTATCTGGTGCACCTTCCTTCCATATGTTACCAAAGTCCAGAGTAGGTTTGGCAGGACCATAACCAATATGGGGGGCCTCAACCTGCAATGTATTAGGTTGTTGAGTTGGAGTTTCTATCTGTCCAATTCCTGAAGCATCAAGATAAGAGAAATCTGGCATTAGAATGAATTGTTTTTGAGAGCAGTCTTTATGTATTCTGGTAGGTCATTGATGTTCTTGATCCTACCATTAGCCTTCATATACTCATCAACTGCATCTCTATTCTTTATTAGTTTGTTAGCAAGTGTGTTGTATACCTGAGTTGGGTCAAGGCCTATTGCCTGTGAGAACAACTGAGGTCTACCTTGTGTCAAGTTGTTAACCTCATCTGCCTTGTGTACAGTAACTATACCTTTGATGTCACCTGTTCTCCTGTCTATGTCTAGTGTTTGGTAAGAGAAATCAGGGTTAATATCAAACATTGGATTAGACTTGTCTCCACTGCTATTATAGATGGATAGGTTAGACTTCTTTCCATCATTGTAGGTAACTTGGAACTTCAATGCCTTGTTATTCAGCAGGGTGGTCCTGTCATCTAGTGGTACCTGTCTAAACTTGTCATTAGCATTAGTAGTGGGAATACCAATCCCAGATTCAGGCACAAGTGCTCTTTCAGCTGCACTAGATGGAGTCTTGAAATAAATCTGCATCCAGGGAGTGTCATGGGCTTCATCTACTGAATTCATTCTTACATACTCTACTGCACTTGGGTGATGCCTAGCATAGTCTAGGGTACTTAACACTCCACTAGGTAATCCCTTAGTTTGAGTTTGTGCTCCTTCAATCAGGGTCTGCAGGTTATTCTTGAAAGCATTATCTGCCTGGGCATTACCCTTAGCAGGGAAATAATCCTGGTATTGTGTATTGTAAGCAGTCCTATTGTTACCCAATGTACCAAGGATAGTCTTCATCACATTATCAGTAGCAAGGTCCCTGTAATAGTCTTCCTGAGACTTGAACTGTGGGGACTTGAATACTCCTGGATTAGGTGTTTGATCCTTTAGTACACTTAGTGGGACAGTCTGCATGATCTTTCTTACTTCATCCTTAGTAGGTATTTTGCCCTTAGAGAAGAAGTCAGACTCAAATAGTGAACTGTACCTTTCCAGGTTAGTCTTGACTAATGGAATAGCCTGACTAATAATGTCAGTATGCTCTCCATCTATCCTTTGTTTTCTCTTTTCAATCTCAGCTGCTATTGCATAGGAGTTTATTGAGGGATCATTACCCTTAATAGCTGCTATGCCCTTCTGTAACATCTTGGGATCAGAGAATATTGTCCTAAGTAATTGTCTTGCATCTGCCACAGTCAAATCTTTAGCAGCAGTCTCAGGATCATACTTGTCCCCAGTTAGATTACCTAGTATCTGTCCACCTGCATCCTGATCAAGTGCTCCTGCAGCTACTATGAATTTTAGTAGTCTTGATCTATTACCACCTGTACCATCTGTGGCTGTAGTGGGATCAGGTACATCTGTTAGTTTGAGGCCAGCTTTTGATGGATCATTTGCTAGGCCACTTATGCTATTCATCAACTGAGGGGAGAATACAGCACTAGACACATTATCATATACATCATTGTACTGCTTCTGTGTGTTTCCTAGGTGATCCAGAATTGACTGTCCTTGTGTTTGTGCCTTCTCACTATTGCCAGCCGGGCTAACACTGTTAGTGTTCTGTAATCCAGTACTTGTACTATTAGAAGGATTGTTGTCTTCTTCATCATCACCTATACCCTTCTTACCACTACCTTTAGCTCTCATAATAGCAGCCTGAGCTTTAATTAGGTCAATCTGCTCCATGTTAGAAGCATGCTGTTCAAGTGCTCTATTGTGTCTACCAATCTCACTTTGCCTGATGCCAAATTCCCTGGATTGTTCTTGTAGCTTCTTCAGAGACAGGTAAGCATAGTCAGGTTTGATACTGATCTTTTCTTCTTTGTGAGCAAAGGCATCACCTACCTTATCAAAGTAGGAATGCTGCCCAAGACCTTCTGCAATCCTAGAACCTATTGCAAGATTGTTAACATCACCAAGTGCATCTGCTCCTTCAAGAGGACTATCAAAGGCCTGCTTCTTCTTACTATATTGATCATTCAGATATGAGGCTTGTGCAAGTAGCTGTGATCTAAGAGGAGAGTTATCTTTACTATCATGAAACATAGCAAGTGATGCACCTATGTTCATCATGTTCTGTGCATCTACTCTCATCTGTTTCTTCAGTAATTCATTCCTTAGACCAGTGTATTTGGCTATGATAGCATCCTTAGGCATAGTCAGCATGTCCCTATAGTATTCAGCTCTGGATTGAGTACTAATCTGTGCCTTCAATTGTGGTGAGGCATTAGCCTCTACAAACTGTTGCCACTTGTCTTTGTACCAAGATGAGTCCTTAGTTGTAGTGATATAGGCTCCATTCTGTTGGTCCTTCTCAATGACATCAGTCTTGAACATCTTCTGTAGTTTGCCCATCTCATCTGTGGTGTCATAGTAAGGACTGTAAGATTCCCTATTGTTATAGAAGGCTCTCCATGAATCCTTGCTGGACTTGGCATACAGCTGCTGTTGATAGTTGATAGCATCAAGGGAAGCAGAGTTGAATCTCTTTCCTCCACTACTTATTCTATCAGCATCTGCTCTGCTCCTACCAGCATTCCATCCCTTAGTTAAAGCAGCATCAGCCATTATATCTGGGTCCTTTATAATGGGATCAAAGGCACTCATAGCAGCTGATTGATTATCACCAACACTAAGGTCACTAACTGAGGCTTTCTTTATGTTTGTGCCTGCTTCCTTAAGCAGTCCATCCAACTGCATTTGGTTCTGTTGGTTGGTAAGAGGCATAGTGCTATAACTGTTGTATGCACTCTTAAGTTGAGAAGCCCCTATACCAAATAAGGACTGCCTAGTGCCAAAGGCACCAAGCACTTGGTCTGCAGGAGCTATTGAAGGTGCTACTGGTAATAGTTGCTCTCTTTCTAAAAATGAAGGCATTTGGTTGCAATTTAGTTCTGTTCTTCTTTACTGCAAAATAATACTTTAGGTTTACTGACCATAGTATGAAGACCTTGCAGCTTGTATAATATTCTCCAGAGGAGTATCTCCCTTAGTGTTAGGCTTGTTAGTTCTATCAAGTCCTAGTAGTAGAGTGTATAACCTCTTGGTTCCTTCAGGACTCCTATCATTCATAGCCTCATTTATCTGAGTCATTAGCATGTTATTAAGACTTCTCCCTGTAGCATTTTGCCCTGCCTGTTGCACACCAACACTCTCCAGTCCTCCAAATGTAGGATTGAACAGAGGCCTTCTGTCACCATTGAATCCAATAGGCACACCAATCTGCTGATGAATCTGTCCATCATTTCCAGTGTAGTACAAGGGATTACCATTAGCATCCTTAGCTCCTGTCATATAAGGAAGAGCAGCTTGTGTAGCTGCAAGCCCCATAGCATCCAATCTGTTAGCTATCTGTACACCATTGTTCAATGAGGCAGTAGCTCCATTGGCTAACTGTTCATCCCTTCTTTGTTGGGTTAGCAGATTGTTCCTATAGGTTTGTTGAATCTGGCTCAGATTAAAGTCCTGATCTCTCATCTTGTTCTGTAGGTTGATACCAGTTTCCTGGTTACCAATCTGTTGGTTTCTTTCATTGACCTGGTGGAACACATTGTCTATTGCACTTGTAGCCCTAGCCTGTGCATTAGCACCTACTGCTACACCCATTCTACCAGGCAGATTCTGTCCTGCTTCCCTTTGTGTAACTGAAGTTGCCTGTTGTATATTAGCCACTTCCTGCGTAGGGTCCATTCTATCTAGTCTTACTGTAGGACTACTCCTTTGCAACAACATGTCATAGTAAGGTTTCTGTGTAAGAGCAGCCAGGAATGGAGCTACAGTAGTCAACTTCTCCTGTGCATTCATACCAAACTTGTAGCCTTGCCATTGATCCTGGACTATGTTCCCACCTGTAGTGGGTTTGGATACAAGTGGAGCAGCTGTGATGGGATTAGCAGGTGTGGCCCCAGTTGGTCCAATAGGTTGGATAGGAGATGGATTAGGGTCTCTCTGCCTCTGTATATCCAATCCAATAGCATTCCACCTTACACCCAACTTACCATCATCTGGTGAGCCTGTAGCAGGCATGCCATATTGTGTAGGTCCATGGTACTTGTTAACAAGATCAGGGTATTTCTGCATTACCCACTGCTGTAGACCCTTAATACTATTAGGGTCCTTAGCATCTAGCTTACCAGTGTATCCTACTGCATTAGCATAGTCTTGTGGAGAAGCAAAATCAGTCATTGCATTCCAAGTGTTAGACACAAGCCCACTCTTTGGGTTCTTGCTCCTCCTAAAGTCACCAGCCCATTTACCAGTCTTGTCAGGAGGATACCCTCCTTCATCCATCTGTGGTACAAATCCACCTAAAGCTGCATACATCTTCTCTGCACCAGCTTCTACTGCTTCCCTCTGTCCTACAGATAGTTCACTAGGACCTGTAGCAAATGGAGGAAGTGTGGCTCTAGTCTTTTTGGCCTCTTGTACAAGAGCAACCTGACCAATCTTTTGCTGATGCTTTTGTAACATTATAGCAGCTGTTTGCTTTGCTATGTCATTACTCTTAGGGTCCTGCATAATAGTCACCATCCTATTGTAGTGTTCAGGATCAACTTCCCTCTTCAGTACCTTAGCTGGAGTATTATTCCTCTTAGATTCACTGGTACCCTTCTTGAAGTTAAACACATCCTTCTCATCTTTGGTAAAGGCTAACCCTTTATCATCAGAGAATATGAATGCTCCTTGCTGTACATGTAGAGGGGTTCCACCACTTGAGTGCTTCTTACCTCCTATCTTGTATAGACCAGTCATATCTCCTTTGACTAGCATTTCCCCTTTCTCAGCCTCCACATTAGCATGATCCCTATCAATAGGACGAAGGGTAGTAGTAATGGAATCATCACTTGTGTTTGTATTGTTAGTACTTATCAGCCCAAAAGGATTGATGTTGAATAGTGATGGGAATGGAATGGGGTTGGCAATATTGTTTATTGGCCCACCTGATCCCTTCTTTGGTAGTTTATTTACTTTGATTTTCATTATTGTACATACTTTAGTCTGTATAATGTTTGGGCTAGTAGAGTTGCTACTTCATCTAATTGGTTCTGTACCCAGCTTTCTGAGAATAGTGTCCTGTTAGATGCTATATAAGAGTACAGTTCTTGTACCCATGTAGCTGGATCATCTCTATATCTTGACTCTGGTATAACCACATCTACCAGCCCATGGATACCTTGCCAAGATTCTATCAGTGTATCTACTAGGTCTAACACTTCATCATACAAGGTGTTCAGAGCCTTGTGTGTAGAATACTTTAGATCAGGCTGCCTAAGGTGAGTTAGATGGGCAATGTCCCTTATTTGCATAAGTTTGCCAAAGAACTCTGCGGGTCCACTAGGGCCTAGTGTAACCTTTTGTCTTTTTGCTTGTACTAGATTAAAGTCCATTATACTTCTATGTTATATCCCTGACCTATAAGGCCTATAATTTGTTCTGGTTGAAGGTCATACTCACCACCTTCCTGGAAGTTCACAAGGCCACCCATTTCATGCCTCTTCCTATTCCTAGCCATCTTCTTGAATGTTTTAGCAAGGGCATATCTTCTTGTACCTGGTCTACAGCTAGGTCCACCAAACTTACTACCTGTGCATACACCCTTTGTTCCTCTTCTTTTAATACTGGCATTAGCAGATTGAATCCATCCACCCTTCTTCAGTTGATCCATTCTACCATCATCTGCCTCATCTCCCAGTATGGTGTACAGTTCATCATCAGTTACAGGTCCTTGTTGATCCTCATCTCCACCCATCATCTGGGAGAATTGTGCATATTGCAAGGCATCATACATACTAGGGTCCATCTGCTGTTGGTCTGCCTGCATCTGCTGTTCCTGTGGCTGTGGAGTCTGCTCAGCATCATCCATTATCCACTTTCTCATAGCATCAGTCATATCAAACTCACCACCTTGTTCCATCTTCTTAGGTGGCCAGTATCCCAATCCACCTATTGCTCCTCCTCTTCTATACCCAAACTGTGCTTGTTGAGACACATTGGAAGTGTAGGGCAAGAAGTTCATTGGATTGTATTGTTGCTTATTGAACTCCTGCACTGTGTTCTGCTGGCTATTAGGGGATAGCCTAGAGATCAGTCCAGAAGCTAGGTTCTGTGCAACATAGGATGCTAGTGCATGATCCCAATTGATCTGTTGGCCTGTTCCTATTGTAGGACCCCCTGTGGCCTTTACTTTGAGTTTCATTATCTTGGTGAATAGTTTTCCTTACCATTTAGGAATTTGAATATGTATTTCCTGTTACCACTCTTACTCTTACTAAGGAATATCTTGTGCCATGTGCTTCTGAACTTCTTCTGTAATTGCACAGGCTTAGAGTAATTGATTGTAACTGGAGGCATTGTTCTCGTGTAGCCATTAGCATCTGTTAGCCAGATAGGGAAGTTCTTCTTATCAAACTCTCCTCTATCATTGATCAGATCACTAAACATGTTTATCCTGTGCTTCTGTTCTTCCTTTGCATAAAGGATTTCCATACCCTGTAATCCAGGATTGAAGTAAGGATATCCTAGTAACTGAGCCATATCCTTCTTGGACTGTAAGTTCAGGTGCAGCAGACCACTACACTGCTCTGTGTTATAGACTATTAGATAGTCAAAGTTGTCATCCAGTACTGTATGGAAGTTCCTACAATCAGAGTAGTACTGGCCTATTTCCATTTGGTACTCTATGGACTTGAGTATCTCCACATTCTGACCATTATTGACCACGAACTCTACCTCAAAAGGATAGTCACTCCCATAGAAATTACAAAAACTGGTACAGTTCTCATTGTGTTTCCATAGGCCTAACCCTTTTGCTGTGATGAAGTGTTTCTCTGTTTGCAGCATCCATTCTGGGTGCCAGTCATGCCAACTAATGAATTGGCCTGACCTGGCATCATAGGATACAGTCCATGAAGCATCTTCAAAGTATTCAGGGTCCCCAAGTGTTGGACCATTATGCCCATCCACTTTAAATCTGTCTGTAGTGGGGTCATAAGTAACTCTGTCTACATAAACATCTTTTAGTCTATAATCTCTCTTTGTTAAATAATACACACCAGATGAGCCATCAAATGCAGATACTATTGCAGTACCTAGTGAAGGTTTGTCCAAGTGTTTGTAGTTAGGGAACTGCACTTCCAGGTTTGATGGTAGGTACTGGTTGAACCAATAATCCATTACCCCAGCTGTTACCTCTGTTATTGGGTTTCTGTATGCTATTGGGAAATACTTGAATAGGTTCCCTTGTCTTTCTGATGGATAGTATGAGCCAAATGGTGTGTTAACAAATGCCCATCTTGATTGGCAGTTAGCATAGTAGTAATCACTAAATGCTATGGGTCTGGGTGGTCTTGAGAATAGTCCTCCATCTCCCAATGTTATCTTCTTACCACTTCCATCCAACTGTAATTCATCTCTACCTATTGATACATAAGGTCCTGCCTTATCAAACAGGAACATCAGTTGCTGATTGTCTATTGGGTGCACAGCTGTTAATGCACCAAACTCAGTCATTGGGAAGTCCCAATAGTTCTCTGCAAGATACACCAACCAATTGTCTGCTCTTTGATCCTTAAATGCAGGTAGGGAGTATACTACTCTATTCTTTACATACTGGAAGCATGTGCTATCAGTGGTTGGATTGTAGTCTACCCTTTGCTGCACTATGTAATTCTCTGTCAATAACTTGGAGTAGCTAAGATCATACTTGTATTCTTCCCTTAGTTCAATCCTGTCTGTCCTGAATATACTACTAAGATCACTATTGAACCTTGAGTAGAACGTTGGGAAGTCAGTAGTCCAGTCCCTGTAATCCAAGTTGTAATCACTTTCACAGAAGAAGTCAATTACTCCACTATTGAATAGGTAGAAGAATTGATCCTTCACTACTGTAATACTACCAAATCCACTGTTACCTTCACAGTTCAAGTTGTGATGTGAAGCTGGTGTGTGGGACTTAGTAGGGTTCAGAGATACAAACTCACTCATATCATAGGGAGTGCTATTTATCCAGTACCTAGGATAAGCCACATTCCTATACAATCTGTAGTCTATTATGAAAGTGTCTGCTACATCATGCAAGAATGTGGAGAAGAAATGGTGACTCCTTCTTGTAGTCATCCTATTAATGTAGGTATCCCCTCCAAACACAGGTCCAGTTGCGTATTGCATCTCCTTACTTCCTACTGCAGCCTGGTTGAGTAGAGTAGTATCAAGGTACCCTGTATCTAGGTATTGCACACTATCTATAGCTCCATACTGGTTGGGATTGTTTCTCTTTATCCCTACATAGAACATGGATGCAGTAGAGTTAACCTGAGCTAGGGGATTCTTACAAAGTCCAAACTCAACCAGCGTCTTTCTTGTGTCATCAATTGTAACTGGTTCATCTATGTCCTTAGCTATTCTCAGATACACTGAGTTCTCCCTCTTGAAGTTATTGAATACCTGGTCTTCCACTGTATTCAATCCATCATACAAGTACTGGTAGAAGGGAAGATATCTTCTTCTATTATCAACAGGTACATTCCTATAGTCATTGAAGAACCCATGGGAATTGTACTGCATTGCATACTGTTGGTAAGGAGAAGCCTCACTTATTATGTCCAGTACCCTGTTAGCAGTCTGTAAAGCAAAGTATGCAAACACACCTACTTCTGCTAGTGCTCTAATCACTCTTTCACCAAATGATGAAGCAGTGCCTGCTACACCTCCTCCACCTACACTTGTACCAGACACAAACTGTAGTGCGTCATTAACTGCACTGGTTGTTTGTGCATTGGTTACAGCAATAGAACCTGGTGTTGCAGTTACAGGACCACTTGGACTTGTTAGTACCCCAGTACCCAGTTCTATGCTAGTCTGTGAATTGTTAACATGTGTGGTTACTACCCCTCTCTTTCCGCTAGCAGCATAATATCCATCTAGTGCTCCTATGATCAGAGCAAAGTACATATCAAACTGTGTCAACAGTTTAGCTTTAGGATGTCTATATGCATACTCAAAGAAGCCTTCCACCTGTGCTATCTCCTCAGTGTAGAATTGTATCTCAGTACCAAGGCCTATATGATTGAACTGTGTGTGTGGACCATAGAAGTTGAACCTACTGTTGTAGTACTTTGTAAGAGGCACATACCCACCGTCTCCATTACTAACCTGCTTAGTGCCAAGGAAGCTATCTGCTCTTAGGTCATTGTAACCATAGTTAGCATACATCACTTCCCTATTTGTCTCATTGTATGCTCTTACATTACTCACTAGTCCATTAGCAATTACAGTCTTGTTGCCTCTTCTATCTGCTCTTACAATCCTATATGCAGTAATACCTGTAATGTACTTACCTTGAGCATCCTTGGGGTGTTCAATGTTCTCGAACCTCATTCCCAGGATGTTGATGGACTGTCCACTATTTGCATGTATATGCACCTTAGTAGAGTCAGGCATTCTATGGTGTCTTATGGGAGTACATGCATCATCTCCAAACATTGTCCTGTTATCTGGATATGTTTCTGCACTCAGGTATACACCAACTGTACCTTCTCCTAACACCTGTGGATCACTAAGCTTTGACTTAACTAAGGGACCAGCAGTATTGGTTACTTGCCAGTTCCTCACTACTGCTTTTGGATCAAGATCAGCCTCATAGACATTAGGTCCACTAGCTAAACCAAGATCATTTGCACTGGGTTTGGGACCAGGTATATGGAAAGCAGAACTCCATTCTCCTGTTGGTAGTAGCCATTGTATACCAAACGCCATATTCTCATCCCTACAATTACCAACTATGCTACCACCCTTAGCATAATAATCAGCTGGGGCCTGATACACCACATATCTGGATAGTATACCCATTGCCTGCAACTGGTAGTTAAGCTCAGGAGTACTGGTCATTCCATACCATAGTAGATATTGATCATTACTTGTAACCCCATCTGCATAGGGATACTTTGGTCTCTTCACTATTATTTCATCCAGTGACAGTTCTGTGTATTCAGGTCTGTCTGTGGTTGAGACATTGTGTTGAGTTGTAGCAATAGGGAAATAGCCCAGTGATTTGTATCTGACCACCAGATCAATTTCATAAGCTACAATCAACTGATACTCAGCAAACTGGGTATCAAGTCCTGCAATATTCAAGTTAATAGACTGCCCATAGTTCTGGTGAGACCAGATTGGCTGTGGGTTTGTCATTCCATAGAAATCAGTTACTCTCTCCCTGTTTATGGTATAGGCTATGGCAAACTCGTAGGTACCATTCTTCAGATTGCCTCCAGGCCCTAGTGTTGAGTTAATTAGGGGTAAGGAGAAATGCTTGTCTATAAGTAAAGCATCACAATCCAATTCATTGGTAAATAACTTGGTTTGGCAGGCATCAGTGTCCAAGGTGTATTTATAGGGCACCTGAGCCAATTTGAGGTACCTTCTTGGGTTCTTCTTGTCTGTCCAGTAGATTGCCTCAGTACAATCAGATAGCTCCTTAGATGAGCCCTGAATGGGATAGAACTTGCTGAAGCCCAAACAAGAATCATTTACCAGCTTAGTGTAAGAACAGTTCTTGGAATCAAATATCCCAATCTCACTATTTGACTCATCTGTGCTAAATACAGCCCATCTATCACTAAGCAATCTTATGAAGCCTATAGGAGGATATGGCACCTCAGCACACAGGATATTGGAAGGTTCATTCTGCATGAATCCAATCTGCCCTATCTGGCTATTGAGGGTTACATTTCTAGCATAGGTCCACAGCTCCCCTGGAACTGTGTTTTCCAGTAGGTCTGTAACCAGCCCCTTTTGGGGGACATTAGTCTTTACATCCAGTGGTGAGTTGTCAGCCATTAGGTTATCTGTAAGTTGTTCTTTTGAAGAAAGCCAAATACTTTCTCATTGATATATCCACTTAGGTTTGCTGATTCTTCTTCCCCAGTTAGACTTAGGAAGTTCATAATATGTTGCCTTACATGGTCTACCTCATGTGTGATTGTGTTCACTGTGAGATTCTCAGTGGTAAGTAGTATGTAGAAATCAGCAGGATGCTGGGAGAAGTTGAGAGCATACCCATAACACTCTTTAGCAACCTCACTAGGGTCCCATCCATACTTCCTGAACAGTTGTCTTGCCTTGTATGAAACATCCTTTGCTGTAGCAAGTACAGTCACTTCTATGACTACTTTGTACAGATCAACAGTGAAAACTCCTCTCTTTATTACTCTCTTAGGCATAAGCTGATGGATAGGTGGGATATCTGCCATGAGAATCATTGTAGTCGCTAAACATCCTGTAGTACTTCTTAGCAAACTGCAACCTATTCTGTCTGTAGAAATCCCTTATCTGACTATATTCAATTGTGTTCACAAAGTTTAGTGCTGTGAGCCTTGCATCCCTTAGCTCCTGCTTAACATATCCTAACCTTTGAGCTACATCTGCATTACTATTGAGTAACCAGTTCTCCAGCAGATGCTTCTTCACTGCATACTCATAATACTCTGTTAGTAGAGGATGATCAAGGATTAGTACATTGTTGTCATCATCCACCATGTCACTAAGATAGTTGAGGTATAAGGTACCTTCTTCAAAGGTAGTGGTGATTGTACCTTCATCTATATCCAGCTCATATTCAGCTGCTCCTCTTGTACCCCAGTGATGCCAAGACTCATCTGTACAATGTTTGAGAGCCCCAGCTGTTAATCTGATAGGCCTGGGATCATTGTACTGTACTATTTTCTCCTGCCATCTCTGTGTTACATAGAAGTGTCCACCACAATCATTGACCTGCTCTCCTGCCCTTAGTGGATCACATAGAGCTACCACAGGGCTAATGCCTTTGGGATGATCCCATTCCTCAGTTAGATTCCCTAGTGTCTCTCCTGCATTGCTATGGTACTCCACTTTTCTACCACACATGAAGGCTAACTGCAGATACATGAAGTCTGCAGGTAGATCAGCCTTGTGGTTCTTAACCTCAATAATGGCCTGCTTCTCCCTGTTTATCTTTAGACCTAAGTCCTCATTAACCCTTCTAACCACCTTGATGACCTTACCCCTGTTGATCATACCTTCATCTGCAAAGGAATCCAGATCACTTTCAACTGAGGCCATTAATTGGTCCAAAGTGATATACGAAATATTAGCCATGTATCCTCCTCCATTTATGTTTGTATGGGGTTTTGTCAACCTCTTCCCCATGGTAAGCAAAAGTAAATCCTTCCATTGTGAATCTGTATCCAGGAGTCTTCCTTAGTATCTGACTAACACTTGTGGAATACTTGGATTTAGCCTCCTGAACTGAGTCTAATGTCTCTACGAGCCTATACTCCCTGTCATATACATCTACTTTAGATGGAGAGTGCCCACCCCTTACCTCCCTAGCCATGTTATATCCGAAGTTCCTATCCAGGGCTTGTAGAGAATCTATGTAGAACTTCTCTTTCTCAAATAGAAGAGGCTCATCTACAAACTCTATTACATCCATCCTTAGTTCTCTACCCTTGTCGAACACTCTCTGTAGTATAATATTTGGATGCCTTCCTTTGTATAAGGCATGCTTATGATCATTATATCTCTTAAGAAGGTTCTTAGCTTTACCTATGTACACCTTACCATTCTCCATATCTACTATCCTATAGATACAGCTCCTGGTAAGGTTACTCTTCTGACTGAGATTAAACCTAACATCACTTGTCCTTAGTACTGCTGACATTATCTATTCTCCTCCTTATTTACTTTGGGGTCTACAGGTATCTTCTTAGTGTTGATCAGATCATTAAGTGCATGGTCCATCAATTCTCCCAGTACATAGTCTGGTACCCTTAGCTTCTTATCCATATGTGCTACACACTTCCTCTTGTCACTACCAGGCATGCACTCATTTATGACCTCATCTACAAAGAACCCCTTGACCTGTACCATCTTGATGCCCTTTATAGGGAAGTAGAGGTAGCCATTATGATAGTAGTAGTACCTTGCTTTGTCATACTTGGTATGTGGGTTCTCTAGTTTCCTCATCAACTCTTGTAACTTGATAGGACTAAACTCCTCAGAACCATCTATGCTATATACTGCCTTAAGTATTACACCGTCTTCATCTGTGTATAGGTCTGGAATCTTCTCCCTTGTTCTCCACACTTTGCACTTAGTCTTAATACCACAACATTCATCTGCAGCTGGTACCTCTATTACATCAACACACTTAAGTGTCTGGAACAAATAGTCCAACTTCATGATCCTCAGCTTGGATGCTTCCCTCTTAATAAGCCATCTTGCATGCTTATCAATGATTGACCAAATGAATTTCCTTGTAAGACGACTATCTGCATTAGTCAGCCTTACTTGATTCATTAGTTGTGAGATCAGATGTCCTACTACTGGGATGTCCATGATATTGCTTTTGTGCTGTGTTCTTGTATATCTCAGGCCTCTCTCTAAATGCCTGAGATACCTTTTCCTTGAATGGGGTTATTGCTTTGAAGTTCCACATAGTACAGGTACTCAATTTGTATTTGGAACAGGGATTGTAGACTATCTTGCCTGGCTTGCCATATGAATGGTAGTTCTCATAGGTAACCAGCACATCATGTTCTTTGGAAGTCTTCCAATCAATTCCAGGCTCCTTCATCTTCACATAGGCTGTGTACACCTTCCCTATTCCATTGGGAAGCATTACACCATCAGGCTCAGTGATGACAGTATTCTGAATCTCCTGTGCTATCATCTTCCATATGTGCTTGAACTGGTCAAAGGTTATACCTGGATTAGTCTTCTTCCATTCTTTGAACAACTCCTTGGTTACTATCTTCTTGCGAAACTTCCTTGTGTTGAATCTAGGACCTTTGAGGTCTGCAAACCTAGGTGGCCCTTCCATGATCCTTGCCATGCTACTACAATTTAATCAAATCTATTAAGTTTACCAATTAACTCTCCAAATGAGAAAGGCCCCACCTTGTGGCAGGGTCTTGTATATCAACAATCTAACTTAGAGCTTCTCTTTGTATATATCAGCCATACCCCAGTTCTCAGATATTACAAAAGCTGTGAGGAATCCCCTGGCAAGATATCCCTGTTTGGAGTCCCATTTGGATGTGGCATTTGATCCTTGAGTCAACTGGTAGAACATGATACCATCCATATCCAATGTCTTCTCATGATGCTTATCACCAGTGAAGATGTACTGATAGTTACTATTTGACCATGATTCCTTAGCCTCCTGTGGGAATATAGCAGCAAGCTTCTCAGGTTTGATGATGTCTCCATGATTGAACATCATTAAGGAATTGCCAAATGCTCCATACTTTCTGTAGTCTGTTCTGGCATCAAATAGTATCTTGTGCCCCTTGAAGTAAGCCTGTAGCCATGTTATTAGGTGCCAACCTACATACTCGTCATGATTCCCAGGCATGTATATCACTTCTAATGAAGGACAAGCCTTTGCCAGCTCAGTTATTATCTCTACTTCGTGTCTGCATATACTATCAAATCCTTGGTGGTAGTCAACCATATTCTTCTGTGGGGTTCCCTTAGTTGTCATTCCTGTCCACTCACTATTGAACTCGTCAGAACCTATCACATATACTAGTTTGGCTATGTGGTAACTAAGGTTAGCCTTTTTCACTATTCTCTCAACAGCACCTTTGTACTGCGCAAACCTTGCACGTATATCATTATTACCCTTTATATCATATTTGTCGAAGTGTAAGTCCTGTTTGTTGATGATGAGGCACCCATTAGGCTTCAATGCCTCTACATCACTAGCCACACCCTCAACCCAACATTCTACAGGAGTATTACACATACCTGAAGATGTGAGAGTTATGGGAGCAGATTTGTCCCATGTCTCCAAGTACTTCATGAAGTTCTCCTGGAACTTATTCTTCTCTTCCTTGGGAGCAAGGAAGGCCTTTACTTGGTACTTGTTATTCCAGAAGTTCTGTACCCATTTAGTAATTTGCCATTTGGTGAGATCAATCTTACACTTCTCTACTAGTTCTTCCAGTGTCTTGATCTCCTGTCCAACTAAGGCTTCTACTTGTGCAGTGCCCTTAGTTAGGTCTTCCTCAAACTTAGTGATCTTATCCTCAAGGTCCATCATGTATTGCTCTCTACTTCTTAGTCTTTCAGCAACACCAGGTATCATGCTCCCTACTATGTTGTTAACAGGTTGAGCTGGTTTGGTTAGGTAAGTAGGTGTGCCTGGATTGTCTTGCCTATATCTTAGCCAAGCATTCCTAGCAGAGTCTGCTCTGTCATACCCAAATGCTTTAGCCAGTTCGTGCCAAGATAGGTCCTTACCATTCCTGATTAGATAGGCTATTAAATTTTCTTTGTTACTCATAATTGATTGTTGATAAGCCAAACTTACACAAAATATAGCTAACTTCCAAATATTAAGAGGAAAAAAAGCCCCACTTAGGAATAAGCAGGGCTACAATTCTGGGAAAACCAACAAACCCAGGTGTATAATGTTATGATAGACAGTCGTATATGTGTGGGTATGCTATCCCAGCGTCTGTGGTAAAACAGACAGAAGTGACAGTGGCCCTAGTGTACTCTGGAGTAGGTAAGGTGCTCTGTATATGGACTAGAGTGCCTTCAGTATCTCCTTGTGCTATAGTAACTGTTCCTGTGAGATGTTCACTCTCTCCACTGGAATAATCATATCCAGTGAAGGATATATTGTAAGTAGAAGGTGCACCTAGAGGCACATCAATCTTTACATTGAGATCATAGCCATCTGTGTTCTTTGCAACTATTGTTTGTTTGAACACATAAGCATTAGTGAATGCAGGAGTAATTTCAATGATGTCTCCATTCTGTATGTTCCAGGGGACTGAGGATATAGGACTGTTTGAGCCTGCATATGTGAATAGTCCACCAGTCAGTTGAGCATTGTTCCTGATCTGTCTTGCATATAGTTGGGTACCAGATACTACCCCAGTTAGATTCACTGTGGGTTGTAGTGGTGTACCTCCTGATAGCAGAGCAGTTACATCAGTCTTAGAAGCATATCCAGGAGTCAATGTCTGCGCTAACTGAGGAGCATTGTTCAGTGATAGCTGAGTTAGTACGCCATCAACTAAGGCATTTCTCACTTGGAGATATGATACTCCAGGTATAGAAGTAGTAGAGTATGCTTGTGAAGAACACTCATGTATCTCTGTAGATGGATAGGCTCCAGTCTTGTATATGACTCTGATAGTCCAATCTACGTCACCATTTACACCATTGAACTGGTCTGTATATGATCCTGAATAGGGAGCAGAGTAGGTCTTTACTTGGTAGAGGTTACCAAAGTTAACTCTATCCACACCTATTAGTTGTACTTCAATGGATGTGATCCCTGACCCAGCATTAGAGACACTAGGGTCAACCTGCAGTGTGTATACAAGGGTACCTGATTGAGGACCACTTGTTTGCAGAGCCCCACATATCCACTTAACTGCTGTGGAAGAGGAGTAGATGTTTTGAGAGTTGGTGCAATCAGACTTGACTAGGAACTTGTACTTTACATTATCATCCAGATTGGAGATAGTTGCACTACCAGCTGCTGATGGAAGGGGGTTCTGGTCAGATGGTAACCAACCAGAACCTGAACCTGGTAAGCCAGTGGCTAGTAGGTCCTTTCCATAGTATAGCTCTTGTGTAGTTCCTGAAGCCTGATTTTGCCAACTTATTGTTGCTGTTGCAGACATATTATGATATTGTTACTGTTAGGTTTGTAGGCAGAGGACATCCAGGTACAGCTGTTGTTGTAGCTGTGATCTTGGTACAGTTAGTTCTGATTGTAGAACCAGCTGCAGGTTGTACTTCTACCAGATAGCTTGTGGATGGTGTCAAGCCAGTGAATGTAGCATTGATCTGTGTATCAAATGGTCCAGTGAATGTCTGTGTTTGTAACAGGTTCACTCCACCAGCATCATACAAGTTCACTACATATCTGTCTATGTCTCCACCCAGAGGAGCAAATGATGCTACTATTGATGTGTCAGTTGTCACTGAAGTTATGGTTGTACAAGTTATTTCAATTCCTGTCTTAGTCACTGCACTAGCAGAACCACTTCCACAATTGTTTGTTATTCTGAATATGTACACTACATTTGGCGACAGACCAGGAATGTTAACTGAAGAAGCTGCTGCATTCAGTGTTGCATACTGAGTGTATGTGGGAGCAGTAGACAACTTGTATTCTATTGTCTGAGTACCATCTGATCCACCTGGAGTCCATCCAAGAGCAGCAGTACCACCAGATATCAGAACTGTAACACCACTTGGTAGAGTACAGCTAGTTATAGGCATTGTTGTAACTGAGGCTGAAGTATCAGCAGTAAGACCAGATGCACACTTAGCTCTGACAGTCAGAGAATAAGTTGTATTTGGTACCAGTGAGTTGAATGTATATGGACTGTTAACAGCAGTAGCTTGTACTACGCCATTGACAAGAACATCATAAGTTGTTCCACTTGTGCTATTCCACCCAAGCTGTACTGTTGTTTGACCAACAGAATTGATTATAAGGCCTGTAGGAGCGTCACAAGGAGCAGGGTTGTCACAAAGAGGACAAGTCTGCTGGGATACACAGTTCCAGTCTATAATAGGCACATAAATGACTGTAGAGCCATTTACTGTCTTCTGCCAGCTAAGGCAAGTTGTAGCCACTAGCTGTAAGTCAGTTCTGGGAACATAGGGTCTCCCATCTGTTCCATAGGTCAGTATATTATCAGGGTTGCTGGAAGGAATTAATTCCAACTTCAACTGATCACATCCCACTGAAACCAGGGACATAGATGATGAGGAGATTCTCCCTAGTGTAGCTGAGCTATAGGTGGATAGAGTGTTGATGATCTTGGAGAAATTGTCATTCCTCTTGATCCCAACACAAGATATATCCAGTCCTGTATAGTTGACACAGTCTGAAGAAGTTATGTTGATACAGCCTACACTATCATACAATGATGAACAGGTACATACACAGCCCCCACAGGTTTTGCAAGGGTCTGAACAAGGCATTGTAGAAGGCTGATTGCAGTTAGTGCACATTAGATTAGTTTGTTATATTATTAAAGTCCATGTCCTCCACTACCACTATCTCCACAACAAGTTGGGCAGGTTGTTGCAAACACTTCAACAGGATTGTAGTCAAGTACCTGCCACTTGATATACAGAGTAGACACAAGTGTAGAAGGCACCTTCAGGAAGATGTTTCCTATGTACCTCACACCAACAGGGTTGGTAGATGCTGTATTTACAATCTTTATTAGTCCTGGAGGCGTAGCAGCTGCAATTGCATTGCTGATTGCAACAGGGTCACCCTTATATGTAGTGTTGATTGGGTACTCTGTTCCACCTATACCAATTGCTATTGCAGCTGTATCATTGTTGTAGTTCTCCCAAGTTGTAGCTGAACCTGCATTACCAGATACTGCATACTTCACATTAGCACATACATAGGCAGGTGCTCCAAGGTTAATACAGTCTGAAGTTACACTAGAGTCACCAGTTGAGTCAATACCAACAATGCTGGCACCCTTCTGTATGTAACCAGTTGATCCAGGAGCAACAACCAGTGTTTGTATTAGTTTCTGCCCAGGGGCTTGGTATACAATGGTTGTTAAGCCACTTGTACCAGCGCCTGTAACAAGACATACAGGACAAGCACTATTTGGTATGAATTGCTTACCTACACACTTCTCACAATTGAGGGTACCACTTGTTAGAGAGGCACTAACTGAGGCTGTAAGTGGTCCTGATAAGTCAAGTCCTGCAAATGAGAATGGTCCTTCCTTAGTGTCCTCACTAACAGTAATTGGATACTGTGCAAACTTGTTATTCTTGTCTGTAATGGTAAGCACAGAATCACCACTATCAAGAAATCCATTGGGTATGTTAGTACCCAAGTAGGTTGAGAATGTGATGTAAACAGCGTCCCCATCTGAGTTGGGTTCTGCAAGTATGGATAGAGTGATGTCCTTACAGGTAGATTTGCAACAGTTTGATTCAATGTTGTCAATCCTATCCAGTAAGTTCTTAGCTAGGAGCCACAGATTGTTCTCAGATTGAGAAAGATTCTGTGGGTTCAATATCCATCCATCAACAGTCCCCAGGAGCTTATTTAAGCCCTGTGGCTGCCTTGCAACTGCTTGTTGTACATCTGTTACCTGTCCCACTACGTCCTTGTAATTACAGTAATCCTGAGCTAGCAACGGCACTTGTACACTCGCAGGTTTTGGAGTGGGGGTTACACAGGTAACTATATTAGGCTCAACATAGGCAGGGGGGATTGGCAGATTGTCAATCTGATCCTGCAGGTTGGCTGTAGTATTCTTTAGGGATGCAATGTCAGTAGCACTAGCACAGACCTGGTTTACAAGTGATTGTAGAGCTTGGTTCAGGTCCTGTGGTAGTTCATTGCCAAAGTCATCAAACCTTCTTAGACACTTCATGTTCACTACAATAGGAGGCAAATCATCTGTTGTATTGCCTGCCTGGTCTATAAGAGCCTTGAGTGAGCACTGGTTATCAAGAAGCAACTGAAGGATTAGCCTAACTGTCTTATTTTCAGGTAGAAGAGGGGTCTTTTCAATAAGACAGCTCAGGTCCATATCTGACAGGTCTAATCCCTCAGTTATCTCAACAACCTGACAGGCAACCTTGTACATAGTATCAGTCATAGATTGCCCTGATACTACACCTAGTGCAGGTATAGATTGGCCAGTCCATGTAACACATGTAGAACTAACTGCGCTTGTGCAGGGAGTTGATATGTTTGAATTTTTGGGAGTCATTATTAGTATCCTGTTACTTTGTAGTTTGCAGTTATATTTCCTGAGCCAAAATAGAACCTAAGGCCCTTAGTTAGTTGTGCAGTTAGTCTAGCCCCTGCACCATTTATTGGTACATTGTTACCAGAACCATCTGTTTCAACTAAATGACAAGTAATCTTGGGATTGTATGTTGCACTTCCAGGTGTCCAGATAGTTACTGTTCCATGGCTGGATGATCCTGTTCCATATGAACCTCCTAGCTTGATACCTGTGTCTAATGTGTTGCCATTACCACCAGAACCATAGTTGAAGCTCCATTGATAGTTATTTGCACCACTATCATAGGTTGTACCATCTACACTAACCCTTACATACAAGTCTACTGCGTTAGTAGAAGGTAGTATATTGTAGAGAGTTACTTGTATAACATCGTACAGATTATAGTAAGCACTCATGTTTATATCTAGAGTGGCTGCTGCACTTGCTGAACCTGATGCTAGTATCTTTGGTAAATATGCCATTGTATTATAATATTATCCAGTAGGTACCATCGTTAATGACAGTATAACCTTCTCCTGGATTTATAGTGAGCGTGGTTACAGTTGTTGTTGTATATATATTATCTGATCCTGCTCTTGTTAAAGTTATTGTAGCTGACCCTCTATTCTTAATAAAGTAGGTAGTGTCAGTATTACCAGTTACTGCAGGAAGTGTCCATGTGGTTGCTACTGCTCCTGTAAATACCCATGTAGTTGCTGTAGCATCCAGGGTCTGTGTAGTTCCACTAACTACACTGGTTTTAAGCTTTGGAGATACAAGAGTAGGGGAGGTAGCAAATACTAGTGATCCTGTGCCTGTTTCATCAGACATAGATGCAAGCAGCTGAGCTGATGTTATTGAGGCTGAAGCTGTACCATATAGTGTACCAGATGTTGGTAAGGTAACATTTGTAGTAGCTGTACTGGTTAGAGTAATGGCAAAAGCCCCAGCTGTTATAAGGCTTGAACCTGTAACTAGGGTTAAAGTAGCACTTGTTGTAGGTGCTGTTATAGTTACTTTGTTAACTGAAGTAGCTGTTGCTACTCCTAATGTGGGAGTAACTAGGGTAGGAGATGTAGCTAATACTACAGAGCCAGTACCTGTTACTGCTGTTATAGCTGTACCATTAATACTAAAGGAGTTACCAACACCTGCAGTGTTGAATGTCTTATTAGTAAATGTAGTAACGCTGGATGCAGTAACTCCATCTGTTATACCATATCCTGAGATTGTGGTAGGAGTTCCAGTGATCTTAGACCAGGCCAACCCAGTTATCCAAGTAGGATTTGAGTATGATCCACTAGTTAGTGCAACAGGATCAGTAATACCATATCCACTAAGAGTCGTAGGGGTTGATCCTATCTGAGCAAATGTATAGTCTCCTGATTGCGCCACAACATCCCCAGTTCTGGTAAACACTGAACTTACTGCTCCACCTCCTCCACCAGAAGCGTAGTTCCATTGTCCATTAGCGTATACACCAATGCCTTGTGTTAGGTCATAGTAAGACCTACCCTCAGACACTGCTTGTGGAGCAGCACTAAGGACTTGAAACTTAGCAAAATTAGGACTAAGTGGCTGGAAGTTACCTGCTATGTCATATGGGCCTGCCATGGTGTGTTATAGGTTGTACTTTGGGTTGTTTAGAGGGGCACATTACCTGTGATTGCACAAGTCCTAGCCTTAGCTTGTATTCCTCCATTAGGCCTTCATCATAATCATTTGAGCAGGCACTAAGGCTGTAAACCCTATCCAAGTATTCCTGGTATGTAAGGTCTGCCATAGTGCATTGCAAGTCCCTGATTATATTTCTTTCCTTAGGCTTCATTAGCAATAACAGCTGTTTTTTCTTTCAAGAAGCCTCAAAGCTTCATTGTACATTTCTATGCCCTCCTTCTCCTGTCCACACTCTTCTACCTTGTATTTAGCTCCATCAACCAATTCCTTGATCCAAATTAAGGCCCTTCTCTTCTCTTCAAATTCTCTCCTGGTAATCTTCACCCTATCTGAGAAAAGCTCACAAACAGCATAATAATACTTCTGGAGAAGGCTACAGGCCCTTAGGGCTGCATATTCAACAAAGAGTTGGTCATTGGGTTTAATGGAGTACTTGTAGTAATAGATACCATCTGGAAGGTCTATAAGGTCTTCCTGTCTTACAGCTGGAGCTATCTTTAGTGTACTAGAGTTTAGTGTGATGCTGAAGTTCTGATCCACAGGAAAGCTCACTGCACAGCTGAATCCTGGAGGAGTTACTTCCAAAATGCCATTAGCTACTGGAATGTCTGCATTATAGGTAGACAAGTCCACTAGCTTTAGCACCTTGCAGCTACCTGCAACCTCCTGTATTTCAAGTCTGCTTATCACAATATAATATAATCAAATGGGGGGAAGGGGACAAATAATGCTGTATATTAAGAAGGGGCTGAGGCGTGAGTATTGCCAGCAGCCCCTTTATAGAGAACAAGGAGGGAATTATTATCTGTTCGTCAGGAACACTCCATTCTGCGCTGTGAAGCTCTCTATGTAAGTCTCAAATGCTGAGGTATCTGTACCTACAGGGAAAGCAAACACAAACTCATAGATTTCAGGAGAGAAATCAGCCTGATGGTTGAACAGAGACCTATCTTGTGTTACCTTTAGATGGTAAGTGATATAGTTCTTTGTTCTATCTACAGCATTGAATGCTGTGTTGTCCATCACCTCTCTCAACCTTGTATCATGGTAGAACTCTCCATGTACTCTGTACCTGTTAGCTCTAATGTACTCCCTGATGATGAATTCACCACTTTGGGTTGGCATTGAGGAGTTAGTGATTCTTCTTGTTGCTACGAAGTTATTACAAGGCTTACCTTCACCATCGTAGTTGGTAGTACCAATACCCATCAGTTGAGTTACTTCGAGCTTCAGAGGCCTTACAGAGTAGTAATCTGTTGGGAAGAAGCTTGGGTTACCAAACTGGGTATTTCCTACATAAGCAGCTGTTAAGATCACACCTACCTTGATAGTTGTATCCACAGGGCCAGTTACAGCACAAGGATCAACATCAGGCTTTTGACCTTCAAACCAAGGAAGAGGAGTGAAAGTAGGCACTGGCTTAGTTAAGCAACCATCAAGTGCACAATCATTGCTCCATTGTTGCAGCGTGTACTTGTCAGAACAAGTTCCACTTGCATATACAGCAATTGAGTTAGATACAATTGTTGGGTTGCCAGCATAGAATGCTTGAACATCAGACAGTCTGTTTGTTCCACCACAAGTCTTCTGTAAAGTGAAGTAGAGGGTCTGAGTAGTCTTGTACCTTGTTCCAGCTGATACCCAAGCAATTGCTGAGTTAGCAGGAGGAGTACACTGAGCTACTGTAGAACCAACCTTAGTTACAATATCAGAAGTGTTGTTTGTTGGAGTTACAGCTGTACCAGCAGTTACATTGATCTGTACTTGAGCCACAGCTCCATTTTGGCTAAGGAACTTACCACTACCACTTATGGCAGAATATGCAGTTACTACTGCAGCAGCATAAGTTGCTTGGTGAGCAGTTGTATCAATTGCATCAGTTGCAGATACTGCCTTAGTTATTACATAAGTGTCATAAGCAGGCACTGAAGTATAACCAGCAGGACATGTTCCACAAACAGCTAGGGCAATAGACCCAGCAGGAGTGTAGTTAGCTGGTGCACCAGCTGTAGTTAGAATACAGGCTTGGTAAGTGGAGTTGATACCTGTTCTGCTTAGCAGAGAGATTTGCAGGGTTGGATAGGCAGTTTGTACTGCAGCCAGGGCTTGCACATCTCCAAGGTCAGGAACAGTCAGGTTATACAGTGTGTGGGTTGGAGAAGTAGCTGCATAATCAGAAGAGATTACATCAGCCTTCACAAACCACTTCAACTCAGGGTCTTCTTCAATTGCCTTCTTTAGGGCATATGCCTGAATCTTTGTGTCCACAGGGTCAAAGCAATTACCTGTTTGGCAATCAGCTGAGGTAGTAGGACATCCTGTTGTGATCATGATCTCCCTCTCTATAGGCCTTGTGTAAGTGCCATAGACATCTTCACCCCATACCTTTACCTTGAATCTGTAACTAGTTGAAGCAAAGAATGCCAGCTTGTTACAATCATTAATACCATCCCAACCAATAGCCCATTGCTCAGATTGAGCAGCTCTTGGGTATGATCTTTGGAATGAATGTATTCCTTTGACATTAAATTCAATGGTCTTATCTGATTGAGTCAGACCCCCAGTGAACCTTCCTAACTGGTCTACAGTATGCCAGCTACCTTGTGCAATTTGCAGGTGGGCAGCAGCAGGAACTGGTCCATTTACAATCTGGCCAGTGCTTGACCTATAGACTGTAAGCTGTCCTTTCTTAAGCTGGTCTGTTGTTCCAGAGGTTAGTATAGCGCCTGTCCCTACAAAATAGGGCAAGTTATACTCGTGTGAGAAACTCATAACTTGTTAAAGTTTTGTTGTTATGTAAAATCGAATCTTAGGTGTTTTCCTCAGCCCTTTGCTTTGCTGCTTGCATCTGAGTTAAATACTCAGTGTCTGCTGCCAGTATGGAGACTGCATCATCCAGTATCAACTCTGCTATATCATCCTTAAATTCAAGGTCTGAATCCTTGGAGGCTGTAGCATCTTCATGTGTATACCCAGCTACATCCACCTTTTTGGGGGCTCTGTAATAGGTCAACTGCACATAGTCCACCTGGAAGTCATCATTTGTATAAACCCTTAGTTTGTTGCCAAGTAAGGTGTGGAATGTTTGTCTCCACTCAAATGAAGGACTGAGACTCCAGTCAAACAGATAGACAGGCACATTTGCCTCTTCTATCAGTGTACTATCAAGGAGGATTCCCTGACAAGTGTCTTTGGAAGCATAGGGAAGAACTTTCTTAAACCAGAGGTAGTTAGTAGGTAATGTGTCAGTCTCGAAGTATCCCTTCTTGTCTGCCCCATTTACCCTCTTTTCTACAAGGAACTTCTGAAGGTCATCCACTCTCACTCTACTCTCTTCATCACCTTCCTGCCTTACATTTGACCCATGTACTTGTCTTCTAAACCATTCTAGCTGTGCTTTGTTAACTGCTTCCATGACCTGCCAATCTGGTATGTTGTCATAGTCACTACTATGCAGTTTGTTAAGCCTTAGTCTGGTCTTTATAAGGACAAGTTGTGGTGTCATTTTACTGGTTCCATTTTTTCTCAACCTGCTCCTTCAAGTTTTCCAGCTCACTTTGATTAGCTGGACTTGCAAGGAACCTGGCTGCCCTATCTAAGGAACCACCATACTTGGTTCCTGTTTGTATGTTCTTTATCTGATTGTCATCAGCTGTAGTAAGGAAGTTGAAGTAGTTACCTTCTTTCAAGTAGGCTGAAATATAGAGTGCCTTCTTGTCCTTCTTCAATAATTCAACTGCATCAAGGAATTGCTTTGGTGTCAACTTCTTATTAGTCTTGACTATCTTACCATGTATGAAGTCTGATAGGTCTTTGTACATCATCCCCCTTGGAGTCCTTAGTGTGATTCCTCTATCTGAGGATACTAGTACCTTGTGGATAATGAAGATGTCTTCTAACCTCTTGTCTTCATCAATAGCTTCAAGTGCAGCAATTGCCTTGTTAATCTTTCTGTCATCAGCTACACCTACCTCTGCATACTCTTTAGCATCAATCAAGTACCATCTAAGAGGTACTGCACTGTCTGTAGCTTTTTCATATGAAGGAGCAATCTCTTTGAAGGCTCCCCCCTTGATCATGTAGAATGTAAGCTTGTCTTCAGGCTTATTCATATTCAAGAATGTAGTCTTCTTGTTTATGACGAGAGATTTGTCTGTCCAAAACTGAATGTTAGTGGGGTCCATGTGGTCTGCACCAAAGTAGTCCTCTAACTCTTTCTTCACTTGTACAACCTCTTCTCTCTCTGATTCAGGATAATCATTGGGGTCTAGCCCAGTGATGAACCTTACTTTTCCTCCTGATGATGGCCTTGTAGCAGGCTCTAATCTTCTCTCAAATCCAGGGAACAGGAATAGTCCTGCCTGTAACTGCTTAGTTGGATCATTCTCCTCCTGGAATGGAAGGTATTGAATGCTTATTGATCTATCACTCATAATGTGGGTTTTTTGAAAAAGGGGGAGACTCTGCACATCTCCCCTGTATGTGTATCAAATATAAGACTATTACACCAGGCCTCCAAAAGGCAATCCTGTGAAGGGGTTCCTCATAACAATCTTCAGTACTCTAGTTGGGTCAATAACTCTAATAGCATCATAAGGTCTTTCGAATGCTACACCAAACCCTGACTTTCTGCTCTGAGCAAAGAACTTAGAAGTTCCTCCATTACCCATTTCACCAAGAGGGTGGGTATCTCTACCATTCTGTATGATCATCTTAACCTTAGCCTTGTTGTTCCTTAACAACTGTACGTTGTTAGAGAAGTCATCAACATCATACATGATGAAGGAGTAAGAAGACAGGTTGTAACCTGTAGCAATCTTAGGATTGTCCACATCATTCTTGTTGATAACATCAAAAGCAGGGTTGTATCTGAACTTCAGCCTTACAAGACCAGGCAGAGTCAGTTCATTGTACCATAGACCAAATCCAAGATTGAAGGCATTACCTGTAACAACCCCTAGTTTCTGGCCATCCAGTACAAATGAGTTGCTGTTTGTTTCCTTAGCAATCATCTCATTTACCAGTACCATTCCACCCCATCCTGTTTCAATTTCAACAGTAGGCTCACTTCCAGGAGTGACATAGTCTCTCTTACCAAGGAAGTAGTTGTGGTAGGCATTGATAAACATGTACTTAGAGAAGTTGGCATAGTTGTACACGTGAATGTAACCAGCACTCAGTTGTTGCCACAATCCTGTAGGCAGATCAACTTCATCCTGTCCATCCAGTAGTATTCTACCACCAGTACCCCACATAAGCTGATTCTCATAGTCCCTAGCTAGGATTCTCATTGAGATATCATCCATAGCAAAGGCAAACTTCATCCTGGCTTCACCAGAGTCTACCCTAGCCTTAAGGTCAAGTGGGCTCATGCCAACACTTTCCATGTACTTAGTCAGTTCAGGTACAGTGGGATCACCAGTACCATCAATCTGTACGTATTCAATTACTTTCCTGTAATTGTCTACTGAGATGCCATGTTCATTAGCCTTGTTTGAAATCCAGTAAGAGGTCTGGGCTACAGCTTCACCAATCTTGATGATGTACTCCCTTTCACCTACTCCACTGTACTTCCATGAGCTATAGTACTGTCCAAACTCAGGGGACATTACAGAGCCATACTTACCAATTCTAACTCCAGGAACAAGATACTTCTTGTCTAGGTACTTAACATACCCATTGTCAGGAATCTTAACTGTGTAGATGAAGGCTTCACCTTTCTGCCTGATTGGATCAGGTGTTACTACCATCTGGAAGTTGGAGAACTGAGAGAACTTCAGAATGTCTCCATATCCAAATCTGTCTGTAGACACAAGGATTTCAAACTTCATTCCATCAAGTCCAGGCTTGTCAACAGTAGTAATATCTGCTACTATTTCAACAGTATCATCCATTGACACTGGGACTTGGAATCTAGCTACATTGCCATCAATCTCAACAATGTTCTTACCTCCAAAGCTAGACATCTTATATAATGGCATCTCTGACTTTCTAGTCATTGCCCAATACTCTACAGGACCAAGGTCAGTGACCTTATCTACATTCATGAATGGCAGATAGTTCTTAGCCATGTGGGACCTCATGTCGAACTGTGTCTGTCTGTAGAATATACCATTATTAATTACTGGTGTACTCATATCTTATAAGGGGATTTAATCTAATTAGGAGTAGGGGTTTACAAATCCTTTACTAGGGAGTGTTTTATTTGTTCTGCCTACTTGTGTTCTGTTGTTTGCATCATCATTGTTTGTGGTAGCAGATGTTGCCTTAGCTGTCTTCAGCTTCTTGAAGGTCTCTTCAGTCACTGTATTAGTAACTGAGGTCTTCAACTTATCTATGAACCCTTGAGGGTCTATAGCAAACTGTACCACATTCATGTAATGATCATAGTTGGCATTATTGCCAAACTGGAGTTCTTCCAGTGTCTTCACAAAGAGATTGGTCTTTGATCCATTAAGGGACTGGTATTTAGGCAATGTGATTGCTTCATACAACTTAGCCTTGTCCTCTCTGGTTAGCTTTACAGCCCCAATAACATCTTTGTCAAGGGTCTTTCTTATTGTAGAAACATAGACCTTACTTGCTTCTTCAGCCTCTTGTCTTCTCTGTTCCTTTTCTGTCATACTCTTCTCAACTAGGGCCTGTTTTGAGGCTAAAAGCTCAGGATATAAATCTGCAGCTTCTTCCTGGAGTCTACTTCCTCCCAGGTCCTTGAGTATGTTTATCTGCTTGTCTATATAAGCATCCTTGAATCCTTTGGACCTATATGTCTCTCTGACAGCCTTCTCAGCTCCAGCTGGGGTCTTGATATCAATCTCAGCAGCTTCTTCTACTTCCCTGATTGCACCTAGCAGCTCTATCACTTCACTAGCACTCTGGGCACCTTGGTCTGCATAATGCAGTACTGCCTGTACTTGTGGACTGTAGGCTTTCTTTTTTGACTCCCACCACTGTTCCTCATCCTGTTCCTGTCTGTGTTCCAGGTTTGACTTAATGAGCTTTTTGGCATCTTCAATAGTTTTGATCTCTACTATACCCCCTTGTCCATCATCTGCTGCAAGGAGTAGGCCTTCTTCAATCATCTGGTTAACCCCAGTTACTAAATCTGAAGCCTTTCTCCCTGGCTTCTTCTCTGCAGGAGGAGCATTTGCAGGGGTTGCAGGTGGGGTTTCTTGTTCCTCCACTTCTTCCTCTTCATCCTCATGGAACACATTAGCAAGGTCTTCATCCTTTACTACTGTTGTTACAGGTTCCTTAGGAGGCTCCTCTTGCTTTGTAACAGGTGGTGGTGGAGTATCCACTTTCTTCTCTGGCTCAAGCCCTAGTAGACTCGTTGTTTGTCCTGACCATATAGCAGCTGCCTGCTCGTCAGTTAAAATCTCTGGCATATCTATTTGGTTTTTAGAGTTCTACAGTATAATTGTATTGAATAGTTAGATCAATTCCAAATCTGTAAAGTTATTTTGGCCTAATTCTGGTGATCACATAGTTATTTAGCCTTTGGCTTATTCTTCTGTGCCTTGGCTTTCATGGCCTCAATCTTCTGATCTGATGCCATCTTGTCTCTTTCAACCTGCAACTTCTCCCTTTGAAGGTTGATATTGTCATTGTGTTGCTTCTCATCCAGGTCCAACTTCTGTTGGTTGTTCAGAATAGCTGCAGCATTGACTTTCTGCTGTTCAAGTATATCCAGAGCCTCAAGAGGATCAGGTACACCATTACCATTGACATCATTGGATTTACTCTGTGATGCCCTAATCTGAGCCACAAGTATCTCTGTTTCAAGCTTCTTAGCTTCCCAGTAATCCTGTCTTGCACCCTTCTTCTCTTCTTCTTTCTCAAGGAACTGTTGCTGTTGTTGTTGTAGCATCATCTCATGATCATTCTGAGCTTGTGCCTGTTGTTGTCTCTTCTCATCTGCTTCCTTCAGTTTAGACATGATCTCAGCTGGACTCTGCATAGTTAACATCTGTGCTATCTCATATAGGGAACCACCTGCAGTATTGTTCTCCACTGCCAGTTTCCTTAGTTGCTCTACAGTAGCCTTAATATCAGCTGTGCTCCTTGCATACACCCTGAAGTCAGCCATAAGTAGTCTGTACCCTTCGATCTCAAAGAATACATTCTGGTCGTCACTATTCAGGTAAGTGATCTTACTTTGAGGCTTAGTAGCACTAATGAATTGAGCAGCGTCTAACATCATCTGTCTAACTCTAGGCATCAGGTCATTCATGTGCTGATCAAAGTATATCTCTGTCTGAGCATAACTGTTCTGCACTGCTTGTTGTACCCCAGTTGCAGATGATGATGCAGCTATATTACCCTGCCTCTCCTTAGTTATTCCTACTACTTCATAGCATTGTGTCTTAGCCCATTCAGCTAGCTGTATCCTACTAAGTATTTGTTGTGTCTTTGTAAGGTCCACTACCTGGAAGTGCTGAAAGTTAGTACCTACACCAGTATTGATAACACTTGTATCAACTGGGGCAATGTTGTACTCCTTCATCACTTGATGGAACATTGGGTAGTTGTACTTGCCCCATTCCCCATTCAGCGAGTTACGAGGTATCATGTTCTGGTCTATCATGAACACACTACCTACTTCATCAGCTGTCATCTCCAGTATTTGGTTATTGAAGATGTTGTATTGAATCTGGTAGCTCTTCATCTTATCTACCATACTACTGGAATAGGAGTTCCTTTCACTATATATCTTACCTTCTACTGGCAACTTGCACCCATAGAGGTTCCCCTGCCCCTTGAATTCAAAGGGAATAGGATCACCTCCTATGTATATTGGATCAAAGTTAGTGTAGTTTCTTGTGTAGTAGGTGCTTAAGGAACTATTTATCTTTACTCCATACCTCGTCTGGTTAATCCATGTGGCATCCAGATGTTCTCCTGAAATGAGATTGTCTGCACTCTCTACTTGGTGTATACTCTTGTCATAAACAGGTGGTTCACTGACTATATAATTCTCATCCACAATAGTCTTTATGATGTCCCCTTCCTTAGTTATTCTAGTCAACTTAAAGACCTTGACCTGGGACCTCCAATAGGCCTCAGTCACTCTTACCATACCTGGACCTTCCAGTGTACTAAAGTAGTCACTAGTGATCTTACCTAGATCATGCCATGACATGTTGAATGCATTGTTATCAGGAGTAGTAGGTTGTCCCATACTCTTAACAAACTTACCATCAATGGATTGCCCCCAGGTTACATTCTGTATGTTCTTCGGATAAGGCTGTCCATAGTTGGTATAGAAGTTGTACTGATCTCTATATGCGTCATCAACTAAGGGAAGGTGATTAATGATCCTGTAGCCATTCTTTAGCTCTGTTATCTGTTCCTCAGTCATCTTATCCCCAAATAGATCAATTACATCTGGAATGGACATTAGTAGTATTCTACCTACATAGTTGCCTTCAGAGATGTAATAGGTCTCAGGACTCTTGTGATAGAATGTAGTAACTGGATTCCATAGTTCCACCTTGTAATCATCATCCAGTAGCCTGATATGCCAGAACTCTCTATCACAAACCAGGGAATCTCTAAAGCCCAAGTTGTCAAGATTGTACATGTCAAACCTAGCATCATCATATGCTATCATATGATTAGCCCATTGCTCTGCTATACCCCTGTAGTTCTTGTATTTGACCTCCAATTCAGCTAGTTGCTTAGCAGTATCCAGCTGTTGCTGAACCTGTTGTTGCATCTCAGGATCACTTAGGTCAATGCCCATCTCCTGGAATCTCTCTATTTGCTTCTGTTCAGCTCTAGCTACAAGGATTTGAGTTAGATCACCCATCTTCTGCTCATTCATCTCATTGTAGTATTGCTCATCCACTTGCTTAGCAATGATCCTATTGTCCCTCTTTGCATGCTCAGACACCATTGTGTTGATTACATTGGGTATTAGGGGATAGAATCTGATAGGAATAGTGTTCTGATTCTCCTCAGCTATCACTGCAATATGATCACTCATATCATTGTTTGGACCTATCATGTAGTCAAACTTGTCTATGATACCATTTGCAAGGTGGTAATTCTTGATCAGTCTCCTACTTTCCCTCATTAACTGTCTTATACCTGCTCTTTCAAGCCAATCCAGGTTCCATTTCTTCCAATCCTCATCCTTCTCATCTGCTGATACCATCTGCAGAGGAGTCATATTGTATATGTTGTAGTCTAATCCCCCAGCTACATACCCATTGAGTAGGTCTCTGGCAGTTAATACTACTGCACCCTTCTTTGTTTTCTTTGAATTAGCCATTTAGCCTAAGTGTTTGAAAAAAGACCTGGGCTTTAATCCAGGCAAATAGTTAAGGTTCTGATCAAGTGACTTGAAGAATGACCTTTTGTGCGGCATCATTACCTCATCTTTCTTCTTAGTTTCATCTTTCCTAACTAGGGCACCATTCACAGCATAGTGTTTTGCCACAGATAGTGCCAGACCAAATGAAATAAGCCTGTCAGTATTGACTCCATCTCTGTATTCCTTTAGTTCCTCCAACAATCCCAGGTCAGTTATCCTCTCAATCCCATAGATAGTCTTAACTACCTCCCCATTTTCCTTCCTGATGTGGTCCAACTCCTCTGTTATATAGTCCTTGATGTTCTGTAAGATGTAAGATTTGACATTGGGAGTCATATGTGTACCATATTGCTTGTGCACATTCTCATTGAACTTCATATCTTCAAGGAATCCAATCTCCTTCTTTGAGAATAAGTGTCTCTGCAGACCCTTCTGTTGCATATGGTTGATGAAGTTAGGTACATTAGACTCAACATTAGCCCTTGCATTGTACATTCTAATCAACATCTCTCCCTGTTTATTGGTACTAGGGATATCTTCCATCCTACCTACATACCTAGCTACAGGCCTGAAACCTGATAGTTTGATCTTTATATTACCCTCATCATCCTCTACCTTAGTTTCTATGAGGTTCTTGAAGATGGTAACTGAGAATAGTGACTCTGAAGTGGTAGTAACATCAGTTGCTACAGGGTCAACCCCAGCAAAATACAGTAATGGATCAGGTGTATCCCCAGGAAACTCACTAATAACTACACATCCCCTTTTATCCTGAGCATCTTTGAGAGGCCAGTTCTCAATTGGAAGTGGGTCCTTCTCATCTGCAAACCTGAACTTTACTGCTCCATTATCATCCTCAAACAGTACTACAGGCTTGTCTTTAGGCTTTTCTACAGCTAGTCTGTCCTTTTGTCTCTGTACTAACCATTGAGGGAAGTAAGAACTCTTTCTGAAGGCAAATGCTTCTTCAGGACTAAGAGGATTCTGTGACACCCTTAATTGGTACTTTTCTGGCCTTAAACTCTCCTTGTCCTTTTCCCTAGCTGCTCTAATATCCCTTTCAGCTTCTGCAACTAAGGAATTGCCATCAGCATCTATGAATCCAACTAGGGACCAACTATCTGGTACAAAGAACCCACATGTGGTCCTATCTGGTTTGTCATCCCAGATATTGGGTACACCTAGGAAGCCATACTTCTCTGGATCAGTAAATAGGGTCTTTAGGTCCTGACAATCCTCAAGGTCACCTACAGAGCCTGAGACTATAATAGTACCTGTTACTTCTCTACCTGCTCTTAAGGCAGGTAGCATGTACTCTATAGTCTCTAACATGCTTGGAGCTACACCAGCTTCCTCATAGAAGAAGAATGATTGGTATCCACCTACACCCTTAGTTGGTGATTGTTGGAAGGATATGCCCCTTAGAATTGAGTCATTACCCACATAGTTACCATTCTCATCCAGCTTCCTCTCAGCCCATTCCAATGCTTTTGGGATTTGTGGCCCCCTCAGCCAAGGAGTTTTGGTGTTAATGAAGTTCCTGAATGACTCTACATAGCCCCATGTCTTCTGCACATAAGACTTGTCTGATGCCCCTAGTGTGTTCACTGCTCCCTGGAACCAGCAATATGACCAGTATAATATGGCCATAATCTTGTATGAGTATCCTCTTTGTCTGGTCTTAACTACAACTGCATGATGCCCTTCCAGTATACACCTCATAATGTACATCATGAAGTGATAGTCAGAATCCCACACTGATGGCCCTAGTACAGTTCTCTTCTCCTTCACGAATATCTCCATGAAGTTCAGATAAAAGTAGTAGAAGCCAGGTATGTACCATCCATCTATGATTACACCATGCTTGACCTTATGTATCTCCTCCTGCCAGTACTTCTCCCATTGACGAGAGTTAGGAACATGTGGAGTGTACAGACCTTCCTTTTTGAAGTTAGTGTACTGCTCAGTCCATTTCTTTGTACCTTTCAGCCTGTACTCCCCAGGTAGCTTTACACAGTTCCTAACAAACTCTATGTGCTCCTGCTTAGTACTGAAGGTAGTAGAAGACCATGCATCAGTCTCTTTGGTATAGGTTTTTACCTCTAATGGATATTCATACATACTTAGTACATGCCACTTTGCGCTTTACCACGCAGGACAACCTTTATCTCCTCCTCAGTTATCTTCTCTAGCTTCTTGAATGCTTCAATCTTCTTGCCTGCATTCATCTGCATCTTGTCTATCATCTCTGCATTACCATCCTTACCATATGTGATCTGGGTAATGTTGGATAACTGCTCACTAGTTATATCCAGAGACTTCTTCACAGCTTCATAGTACCTCTTTGTGGGAGTTACATATAAAGCATTGAGCTTGTCTATGGCAGCTGTTATCAGTTCATCATCCACCTCAAAGTCACCTCCTGCATCCTCAGAGATCATTTGTAGCTTCTCCTCTTCAGGTAATCTTGAATAGGGACTATCTGGGGCTGTCATCCAGTCTATGTAATTGAAAGCGGGTATAGGGTCTTTCTGACTATCATACACAGCTTTCAACTGGGGTATCCTCAGACATTGATCAGTGATCACTAGTTTCCCATCTACTGCCTCAAATATTCTTATACTAAGCATGCCTGGTTTTTAGATGTTGTTCCAACATGTTCTTCACATCTCTCTGGAAGTTCATAGCTGGGTATACTCTTGTTTCCTTGTGCTGCTTGTTCTCATCAAACACTACGTGGAGGATTTCCATCTCTCCCATCTTAAGGTGCCTATTGTGCTGGAGTAGCATATACATATAGCAGTTAACCTGAAGCTGGTATAGGTTGAAATTGCAGTCATCCAGGTGTTGAACTGGATAGAGGAGCCTTTTTGATCCATTTCTTGGGTGTTTCCATGACTCGAAATCCAACTTTTCATTTGTCTTGTAGTCTTTAATATTGATCTTTCCATTGACTACTTCAACCAAGTCTGCTGTACCACACACCTTATACTTCTTGGACCATATCATCTTCTCCACATAGATCAGGCCTTCCTCTAACTTCATGTCAGCATCAGACTTAATCCCACTATGATCTGTATGGTATCCAACAACATTGGGATAGCCTAGTAACTCCTCTTCCTTCTGCTTATGGTAAGCTGTACCCCTCTCTGCTGCCCTATCTCTCTTGTCTGCCCATTGAGCAAGTAAGGCCTCCTTAGTTGTGCCATCCTTCTTAGCTTTCTTGGTTGCTACTGCATCCCAATCCACCTTCTCCTGAAAACTCTTCAGTAGAGATGTAACTGGGGCATATTCTTTCTCTTCCTCGTCAATGTACTTGTGTGTACTTTCAATAAACTTCATTAGTTGGTTTCTTTTTGAGCACCAGGAGGTAATCGAAACCTCATCCCTGCATTGGAAGTGCAGTATAATCAGCCTTTATACTACTGATGCTAGTGTTGGTTTATTTAAGGTTTGTTGGATTTCTGGAAGAGGTAGAAGGAATTGAACCTTCGCTCAGAGTTTTGCAGACTCCTGCCTTACCCCTTGGCTATACCTCCATTTGTATGTGTTCATATCTTCATGAGTTTTCCTTCTATGGCAGTTGGCACATAGTACTTGGCACTTTCCTACCTCCTCTATTATTTTGTCTTCGCTCTCCCACTGTGTATTGCCTATGGTGAACTGCTTGTCTCTTAGGTGGTCAAACTCTAGTACTAGTATATCACCTTCCCCACAGTGTTCACATTTCTTACCTTCTAGTTCCCTTAGTAGAATCTCTTGTACTCTTTCTCTATTTACCTTATTGCTTACTAAGGACTTAGCTTTTACCTTTTCCTTGTTGCTCTGGTACCATTGCCTTTGATATTCCTTATCACAATCTATGCAGCAAGGTTGAAGACCATCCTTCCTAGATTTGTTAGGTCTGAAGAAGGATGTGTCTTTCTTCTGCTTGCATTTAGGACAATACTTTTCCATTCCTGACTAGACTGGCCCCCAACATGATAATTAGGTGTGGTGCTGTGTACCCATAGCTGTGAGGAACTCCCTCAAGTTCCCAATTATAGGACCTTGTACAGGGCTATCATTATCTGACTGTTCATCATCATCCTCATCAGGGTCCTCACAGTCACATACCCCATATAGCTCCATAAGGAAGCTGTATAGTAGGCTATCAGCCAAGTCCCTAGTAGATTCCCCTGCTGGAGAGTGTAGGATAGTGATCATAAGGTGAATGTCCTCTTTCAATTCTGCCTTGCAGTCATCACATAGATGACCCTCTTCATGTGTGTGATTGTGGAAACTCATAGTATTTTGTTTTAGATGTTTGCAACAAAGGTTGCTCCTGTGTTCTTCTGATGGCCCTCTATAACATAAGTTACTCCCACTCCCTTCTCCTGGAGGCCACTTTTACCAGTGGGATCAAATTCTACCCTCAGTTGTGCTGTCTGCCCAGGTTCAACCCTACTAGGGACTACTATTGGTGTAGTACAGCCACAAGAGGCCCAAGCTGCTAAGTCAAGAGTTGCATGGTGGTTATTCCTGACTTCAAACCAGAACTTTCTGGGTTTGTTATCTATCTTGCCCAAGTCCATCCTACTAGGGCTTATTGTTACTTCTTGTCCCATTAGTCTACTTTAATGGTTATTTGATGTTCTGCCTTATACTGTTCCCAAGTTGGTACATCCATCATACTAGGGTAACATTGCCTTTGAGGGTCCTCACATGCTTCATCTCCATAAAATTTAGCTGGGGTGTCACATCCACAATACAAGCAGGAGCCATTTTTAAGGCATTCCTTGGCCTGTTCTGATCTCCATATAACTTGCTCCTGTTTGTGCTTTTCAAGCAAGCCAAAGGTCTCTGAGAACATCCTGGAGTATCCCTGCAAGAACCTACCTATATTCTTAAGGCTGATCTTAGCCTTGTTTTTTGGCTCTGTCATATTCTGCCCTCCTAGATTGAAATTGTGCCTTAGTGTTTCTGAAGTCCTGTACCATGTCTATAACATGCCTCCATGTTGACACAAAGGGATGGTCAGGGTTATTACTCAAAAGGGTTGCATGCTTACCCAAGAACTTCTTGTGTCTAATAGCAAATGTCCCCACATGATCCAACTCATAAGCTAGGTCATGAGGTACTACCATCTTTTCCATCAAGGACTTGAACACTGTCTCACCAACTGAGGAAACAAGTTCTTGGTCCAATCCATGCCTTAGTGCTGTTACAGTATATATTTCAGATGCCCTTACTATCATATGTTACCCACTAAGTATTGAAACATTACCTTGTCTGAACTTGTTTTAGGTAGGAAGTCCTCATTGATCTTCCTTTCCCCTCTCTTCCTGTAGTACAGTATCCCCATGTTAGTCATCTTGGCTATGGCATTCCTTACAGTCTGCTCACTCTTGTAATAGCCCTTGTCTACACAAGCCTTGAAGAACTCTGGGTTATACCCTACTATGCTAAGCTCAACCAGACTGTTAATGTCTGACTCTGAGAGGTTTAGACCTGTCTGGAAGGACTTAATAAGTAGGTGCAGCCTGAGTGCCTCAGTCTTATCACTTACTGTTATCTTGTCCTTGATTAAGTCTACACTCATATTGTTGGTCTTCAATACAAATATATGGGTCTTAGTTCATATAAACAAAAATAGTTTGACATGCAAACTTTATAGGTTTGCTTATCAAACTATTCTATTGCACGCACTAGTAGAATCGAACTACTTCCTTCAGTTTTGGAGACTGGGTGGCTACCATAGCCTAGCACGTGTTTGGGGTACAAGGAGGGTATTGATCCCTCTTCACTGCTTTCACAGAGCAGTGCATTACCTTTATGCTACAAGCACCATATAAGAAGCCCCTGCTAGGATCGAACTAACTTCATGGAGTCCAAAGCTCCACGCACTACCAATGTGCTAAAGGGCTATTAAGAGGCCAGTCTGAGCATCAAACTCAGTACTCATCTTTACAAGAGACGTATTTTAGTCATATAAACTAACCGGCCTTATGAGGATTTGCCCTCTAATCTTCTTTGTGTTCTGTAGTACCTACCACTTCCCTTATTTCCACTTTTAAATGTGTCCAACTGGCTATCACAATTGGGACATACTAGCCTAAGGTTGTCCCTAGTATTGTTGCCTGGATTTCCATCTATGTGATCTAGTACAAACACCAGTTCCTTACCATTCCATATATTGTCTATACTACAGATGCTACACTTGCAATCCTGTTCCTTCAGTATAAACTTCTTAAAGGACTTAGGAGAGTACTCCTCACCCTGGAAGTCCTCAGGGCTGCTCAAGAACTTTCTATACTGCTCCTTTGATACATGTTCTGCTGAGCAAGATAGACTACAGAATCTATCATTCTTTGTTGGGTTACCACAGTTTTCACAGTCTATGACCCTTCTAGCATCCTTTCTATTTGATTGTTTCATGCGGTACACCTTGGTTTTGATCCAAGCTCCCTAGATTTTCAGTCTAGTGCTTTCACCAGATTAGCTTGTGCACCATAGTTGGGTGAACAGGACTCGAACCTGCAAATTCTACATCCCAAATGTAGGGACCTACCATTGGTCAACCACCCAAAATAAAAAACCCTCCAGGAATGGAGGGTATCAGTGTTTCATTATTACAATCTTTCTTGGAATGTTATGACAACAGATACCCTTCTCCTTTTAGTGGAGTTTGTGTCGTAAAGGTATGTTGCCAAGTCTGTTTCATAATCAAATATACTAACTATTTGGATTCAAACCAAATATTTCCATCAAAACTTCTAACTGCTTTATTGTTCTCACCTCTGTATTGAAATGTCCAGCTAACCTTAGTCCTCTAGGCTTTGCTGTAGAAGTAGTCCCTCTAAGGCATAGACCTATATCCTTCTCCTTATGAATCCACCATGGCATTCCCTGCCACATGTCTGCTCCACTTATGCCTGGTGCATGGTACTTGAATCCCCTATCAACTAGGGCCTGAGGTGTGATGTTGTATTCCATTATACAAATATACAACAAAATGTGCCTCCCTTCAGAATCGAACTGAATAAGCCCAAGGGCAGTGGATTTACAGTCCACAGGTAGTATCCAATCTACCATGGTAGGCATTAAGAGGAGAGTACTAGATTCGAACTAGTGGACCTATTACAGCCCCCACGTTAGCAATGTGGTGCTTTAAGCCTCTCAGCCAACTCTCCTTAGTTTGAGGAAGGTGGGGGAGTTCAACCCCCACGTCTTTTTAGGGACCTAGTGATTTTCAAGATCATGTACCTCTGTCAACTGGGACCTTCCTTGTATGATGATCTGCCTTTTATCATGCGCTACTGTTGACTCCACATAGACTATTCTATCTTCTTTGACTATGTAGATGGCCAGCAGATCACATTCAGACTGATCAAACTTGTATATCTTATTCTCTGTTTTATTGGCTCTTACCCTGCCAACTTCTATCACAAATCCCCCGTCCTTCCTAGGGTCTTTGTTGCAACTCTTGACACTGACTCTCCTTAGCTCTCCATCCCTGTATGCAACCAAGTCAAATGGTGCCTTACCAGATACTTGATTGAATATATGATAGTGCTTAGCTGTTAGATCAGCCATTACTTTTAGCTCCGCTATGGAGCTATAGTAGGTTTTATTATCCATAGTACCCCCAGCCAGATTTGAACTGGCACCCCGAAGGAACAGATTTTAAGTCTGTCGCGTCTACCAATTTCACCATGGAGGTATGTGACAGTGGAGAGACTCGAACTCTCAGAACCTCTTCATCCTAAGTGAAGCGACTTTACCATTTTGCCCACACTGCCATAAAAACAAAAAGCCCCCAGTTTTTAGGCTGAGGGCTAGTATAAGGGTCTCCGAAGAATGACTTAACTCAATACTATCTCAGCCTGTCTATTCAACAGGGAACTTAGGAGATAATATGAGGATAATTGCTTCATTTGTGTTTGTCCTTAGTGCCAGCCTTTACATTGGCTAGCTGTAGATGCTTAGTTAACTGGTCTGCCTTAGTTGAAGGAGTTATTGCTATTGCTGTAAACTCTCCAATGTCAGGTTCATAAAATGCTGTGTACTTTATCTTGTTGTCATATAACTTTCTGTTGAATGCCTCTAGCTCTGCTAGGTTTCTTACTGAAAGACATATTAAGTACCCACTTTCTTTTCTCCACCTTCTAAAGGTCCTGGGATTGTTATAAGCCCATTCTGCTATTGCATGACCTGTCTGTGCTGTCTGATAACCATGACTAAGGTCTCTCCTTACTATAGTTATCAATCTGGATGTTGATGTAATCTAAGCCATTGTGTTTAGTTTAAGTGCGATCCGTGGGACTCAAACCCACATCTTTCCATTTTAGAGATGGACGCTCTATCAATTGAGCTAGGAAGGCATGGTGGGTAGGTGGGGCTTACACCCAACTGACAGCTCTATGCTATTTCTACCCATTTGCAGAGAGAGTTGGGATCACACCAACCTAAAGCTTAGAAGCACCTCTCCATGGAACGGGGGACAGCTTTTATGGCTGTATTAAAGGGTTATAAGAGAACAGGGCTCTCTAAGTATCCCCCGCATGTAATACAAATATAGTGCAGTCCTAGCTATTTTCCAAATATTCTCTAATCTTTTCTCCAAATAGAGCTGGAATATGATCCCTGATTGATACTCCATCTGGATTAGTACCCCATGCAAAGTCCTGATTATTAAGTATCCAGTTCTTCACTCCTAGGTGAAATGCTAAATGAGAAGTGCCTGTCACAACACTGATGAGTCCCTTAGTTGCATTCCTTAGCAGGCTACCTACATAGTTGAAGTCCATATCAAATCTAGTCTCCACATTAGGTCCTACTATGAACTCAGGATCATCATGCACTGTTGTACCAATTACACAGAACTTCTTGTTAGGCATGCTATCCACCAACTGCTTCCATTCACTCTTAGGCAATTTCTGGCTGCTTGGTAGGCTTCTAGCAAAAGGTGATATGATGTAGTCATAAGTTGGAGTATGGACCTCTATGAGCCTTAAATCAGCTTTAGGAGCAACTAGGGGAATCTCCAATCCCACCTGCTCAAAGAATGCTTGTGACATGTACAGATTCTTTGCTGTTGCAATCTGGAATGCAGTAGCTGAGTAGATTGTATGTGACACTTGCCCAGTTGCTATCTCAGTAAATACAATCCCATCTGGGTTGTATATAAGAGGTACTAACTTCAATGCCTCTGGATGAATCTGTACCACTAGCTTGTCCCTTCTACCTAGCTCCTGCATTGCAGGTACTGATCCCAGGAAGTCTCCTATAAGTCCGTCCTTGTTCTGTATGTATGTCATGGTTTCTTTATGTATGCCTGATAATCTGCTGCTTGGTGCACAGGTTCTCCAAACTCCTTCAGTACTTGTTCTACACCTGGACAATTGGGCCACTTATAGTCATCAAACACTATAATACCTCCACTTTCCATCCTTGGCCAAAACCACTCTAGTGATAACTTTGTACCCAGATAAAAGTCTGTATCCAAATGTACTAGCCTGAACTTGTAATCATCCATTCCCTTAGCTGATGTTGGGAATAGTCCCTTGATCAGTACCACGTTTGGACAATCATGCAAGAATTCCTGCACATCCTTCATTGTAGTATCATGAAAGTCACCAGGCTCATGTATCTCACTCTCAATCCATTGCTCCTTAGGTAACCCCTCAAATGTATCAAATCCTAGTACTGCTGTGTCATCAAACAGTTTAGCTAGTACTTTAAGTGATCCTCCCTTATATACTCCTACCTCAGCTACTAATCCTTCTTTAGGAACTAGGGGCCTTAGCAAGGAGAAAGTTGTTAACCTGTCCTGTGTTATCAGTGTATTACTCATCTTCATTCCTTTCTGACATTGATTTCCTTAGATCATAGACTAACTGGGGCTTGTTTCCAGCCCACTTCCATAGTCCATTATGACCCCTCACAATGTCAGTAGAAGGGTCAAATTGATGAAAGTTCATTATGTCCCACCTCTTCTCATATCCCCTTTTCTCACTCTTCCCATGCCAGTAATGATAGCAGATTCCATTGACGTAGCCTATATTTTGTTTAACATGCTCATCTGCTTTGTCCTGCCACTTCTTAAGCTCAGTCCTGAACACCTGTGTCATACCAGGTTTGTAGAATATGTTGACATCTCCCAGTAGTGCATTCAGCATGTGTGTGTCTGCTGATCCTGCTATACAGAAGTCCATTAGTCCTCCTAGTTTCCTGAAAGTATCTACTCTTGCAGCCCAAGCTAACCCTGGATGTCCTCCACATAGATACCCAGGAGGTACTTGGGGATATTGATAGTATCCTAATTTGTTATGGTAGTGTTTCAGTGCACTTGGTGTATGCCACAACTCTTCATACTTTGCATCCATGTATACAACTTGTGAGAAGGGCTGGACTATCTTGTACCTGTGTAGGGCATGAATAGTCTCCTTAACCCAGTCTGGATTAGCAAACCTAACATCAGAATCAAACCATCCAACATACTTGGCATTAGGTACCAAGTGTAATAGATGTTTGAACCCTCTATTAATAGCTGCCTCCTTGTGCCACATCTCTTCCTCAGTCCTTAGTTGCACATTCCAAGAGTTATTGGCCCTAGTTACTCTAAATGGCCTATCCCCTAGTGCTACTTCTACTGTTAGAAGCCTCACATTCTTCTGTGTAGACATGTACTCCCTGAACTCCCTGTACAACTTGTACCTGGACTTGAAATTGAAAGGATTGAATACCACTGTAATCACATAGAGGGTATTGTCAACATCCTCTTCCCCATTGAACCATTTGCAGAAATCCTTAATCAAACTCATATTATAGATTGTGTATTGTTATCCCTGATGTATGTGCTCCAGGTACAGGAGTGAAGTTACAGAAATATCCTGAAGGAGCAGTAATCTTCATCCACAAATCACTAATGTAATCCACTGCACCTGTGCCCACAGGCTCCTGTACACACCACACTTGTTGCAAGTCAGCATGAGTGACCCCATCTCTGAATGCAGTGTCAAATGGTACTGTATATGTGACCACACCTGCAGGTACATCTATCCTCCAAGGCTTGTTAGAGTTTGGAGCTGGATATGTACATCCACCAAAACAACAAGCTATTGGTCCTGTAGTTGGAGGTGTATACATATCATATCCCTGACTGTACCTACACTGTCCTCCACCTACTTGTCCTACAATCACAGACTGACCAAAGTAAATAGTAATGGGGAATGGTGTAGGTTGTTGGAATGTTATTACCATTGAATACTGCCACCTTGGTCCACCACCAGTATTGATCTGTCCATTACTCCTATTAGCTTGTATAGTTGCTGGTATGATGTTACTTGCAGTAGTGAATGTCTGACTTGTGCTAATGCCTTGATTACCAGCTGCACAGTTCCTCCTTACCACAACTACATAATTAGTGCCCTGGGTTAGTCCTGTAAGACTGAATGTTGCCCCAGTTAGTCCTGTATAGACATAGGATGATCCACCATTGATAGAAATATCATATGTGTCCCCAGTTAGAAGAGTTGATGTTATTGTAACTAAGGCAGAAGATTGTGTGATATTGCTAATAGAGAATGTTGGAGCTGTACATGTAGGAGGTGGTATGAATGCAAGTGTTGTTACAGCATGATTTGTGCATGTAACATCCACTGAATTCACACTATCATGCAAAGTCAGATATACTGTGTAACTGGTATTAGTAAGTAAAGATGTGAATGTGTTAGTGAGAGTAGTGTCTGTATATGGAGCAGAGAATACCTTAGTTGCTGCTACTGAAGAATCACTTGTCTTCTTGACAGTGAGAGTAACTGAGGAGACTATCAATCCAAATTCAACAATATTAGACAGGCTAATGTTTGCTGTGATTGAAGCTCCCACATCTGTTCCACCTACTGGATTAGCTACTACAGTGAAAGTAGGGCAGACTATCTTGTCCACACTCTTATCAATCCATGGACTGTCAGCAGATGTACAGTCAGCCCTAGTTACTATCCTGTACTGAGTGTTGTCATCCAGTCCATTGATAGTAGCTGTACCCAGAGTAGAATCAAAAGGTGAACCAGGAGCTTGTATCCAGCCTGTAGAAGGAGGTAAGAAAGTAGTGCCAACCATAGTTAGCTTACCATACCATATTTCATACCCACTTCCATTGGTGGGTACCCAATTTATTGTTGCAGTAGCCATAGTATATCTTTACAAATAAAGATACAAAATTAACTCCATACTTGGGATTAAATTAGTGGACATAGTGGGAGTCGAACCCAAACAATCTCCTTGCAAGGGAGTTGACCTGCCATTGGCATCTAGCCCTAGTTGATAAAGATGAACCTGCCCAGCCCTAAGTACAAAGCCTTGGCATTGGGCCTAGAGAACCTGTATACCTGCATTACCTTAGCCCTGGGTACCTTGAACCTAACTACCCTTCTCCTGTGTTTTATCATCAGGAACAGCCCTGTTATGTGGTCTAAAAGCATCTTTGAATATTGTGTCCCCCTTGTTAATAAATGATCTGTCCATAGTGTGATTAACACAAAACCTTACCTCCCTGTTACTTAGGTCCCATATCTCACCATTGTCTAAGGCCACAGTGAAGATTGTATAATGCTCTTGTGATTCCCTAGTTACAAGAAAGGCAAATCCCTCTATGTTGAACCTAGGAACGAAAACTGGTAGTATAGGGTTCAATTGGAGCATCATAAATCTAGTAGTTTATCCAAGCCTTCTAGTGTTTTGGGCCCTTTATAAGGAACACAGAGTTTAAAATTCTCTGGGTATACCCATCCCTCATCTAGTAGCTTTACTGGGTCTTGTGCAATCACTGTTATGTCTCTGCTATCTTCATTTATCTTCATCCAGTAGTTGCCCTTTTCATATACCCCCTCTCTGTACTTCTCAGCTAGATATGGGCTCTGATAGTACTTCCATCCTGCATCTAGTATTTCTTGTTTCATAGTTGTCACAGTAGGATTTGAACCTACATCCCCCAACTTATCAGATTGGTGCTCAACCATTGAGCTATGTGACATTGCCAAAATGAGTCTCAAGAGCACTCATTACTTTATCTACGTTCATATGATAGAAACCAGAACAGTTTATGCAGTTGATTTCTACCACTTTAAGTTCTCCCTCAGCCAAACATACATCTATCACAAAGGCTTCTGCTGGACAATAAATGTCTGCCATCTTCTGGGCAAAGTCAGTGTAGAAAGTCTCATCATCATAGTTCTGGTATTGTATCCTGTCATGCATCTTATATCTACTTGCAGACACTACTTTACCTCCTATCACCCAGCACCTTACCTCTTGCTGTATCAACTTGAGAGGCGCTAGTAGTACCTTAGTATCCTTACTGAAGCTTCTAACTAAGCCTGCCCTAGTCATATCATCTACCCATTCATTCCATTCCTTAGCATCAAAGACCTGTCCTGTGAATGCCTTAGTATCCTTAGTTGGTCTAGCAAAGAATGAGACTAAACCATCTGGGAGTGGATCAGTAACTCTCATTACCACACCATCATGGTTTAGCATGTTCTCACCATAGTACTTGGAGTAGACCTCAAGGTCATGATTGTCATTGTACATACTACCAGGAGACCATCCGTACTTCTCAGCTATCCTGGATGCACTAACTGATCCCCATAACCATATGTCCTTCCTCTTAGTCTCTACTTCTAATGTGTCTGTGAAAGGTCTGAACTTGATTACTTCATGCTCTATTCCAGCCTTTTCCATCCAGTTCATTATTAGTTCATGATGGGACTCCTTGAAAACATTCTCTTGCAATACGTAGAACATAATGTTAGTTTGTTGACCCTGAGGGATTTGAACCCACTACCTTGATATTATGAGTATCCTGCTCTACCTATTGAGCTAAGGGTCAAAATGAGGAATCTTGATGTTGAATACTCTGGATAGTACAAATGCTATTACTAACACTATCAGTCCAGCTATGATATCTGATCCCACTGGATCATTCCATATCCTGTTGAATGTCTCTTTCATGCAGCCCCAAAGGGATTCAAACCCTCCTGATATTCTCCCGTGACAGGGGAGTGGCCACTTCTAGCAGCCCCTGAGGCTATGGTTGTAGTACTAGGGGGTTTCGATCCCCCTTTATTGCAGTGAAAGTGCAATGTCCTAGCCACTAGACGATAGTACTAATCTACTCTCACTGGAAGGGTTATTACTGAAGTCACCAGCCTATGCCCTAAGCACTCCTTTTATGAGTAGATACTTGTGCTCCAAGTTTTGTTGTGTTACGTTGCGGGGGACAGAATCGAACTGTCAATTAAGACCTTATGAGAGTCTTGTGTTACCGTTACATCCACCCCACAATCTAAATTGTCAAACTCCCAATGACAGTTTGGACATAGTGCCATCAGGTTGTCTATACTATTTATCTCTTCAACTAAGGCTTCATCTGGAAAGTCAGACACAGCCCTTATGTGACATATTTCATAATGCTTATCATATCCACAAGAGTTACATGCTTTTGGCTTCCCTGAGGTCTCATATATCTTCACAGCATGTCTCCTTATGGTTGTTCTAGCTGACTGCCAGTTCTTACACTTGGCAAATATCTGCCCCTTAGTTACTCCTATCAAATATAGGAACTTGGTTGCTATTGTTTGTTCTCTTTGTGTCACAATACAAATGTATGAAGTTTATTCCAAAGAACAAAATATCTGAGGCCAGTCTAGGGATCAAACCTAGGACCTAGAAGTTAACAGCTTCTTGCTACTATCACTGAGCTAACTGGCCTTATAGAACACCTGGGAAGGGTCGAACTTCCAGCCTGCAAATTAGAAGTTTGCAGCTCTACCATTGAGCTACAGGTGCATTAGTACCCCCTGAGAGAATCGAACTCCCTACTCTATCCATGTAAGGGACAAGCTCTACCAATGAGCTAAAGGGGCATCTTTATCCTTTTATAGTACTTCCCTGTGTAGGGACTCTTTTTGAACTTAGACTTTAGTATTCTTGGCACCTTCCTAAGATATACTCTTTCATATCCAAGTTCCCTATCCATCATTTCTTGGAATAGCTCCATACCACCTGCTCCTGTGTGTATTGTTATCATGTGCTGCTACTAGGGCTCGAACCTAGAACTCATTGATTAAGAATCAATTACTCTACCTGTTGAGTTATAACAGCTTGTCCCCCTGTTTGGAATTGAACCAAACCCCAGAGTTTAAAAGACTCTTGCCTACACCTGTTTGCTACAAGGGGATAAAACAAAAACCCCCAGGTAGCTTTTGGCTGCTCTGGGGGTAGTCTTATTGCTTAGGAACCTGTTAACTTGTGTAATCTAGTCTAGCAAATAGCATACCCTCAGAGCTTTTCTTCACCCTGATCTCTCTATTGGCCATATCTATTGCATGTTGTTGCATACCCAAATATACTCCTTCCTTAGTTATCAGCAAAATTTATTTCATTAAGTATCAGAATCCTTCTTAACTCTGACTTGTTCTTCACATGACCCTCAAACACTGTCACACCATTCTGACTGATCTTCACTCTGCTATAAGTTGGATCAAGTAGCCTGTATGTAGTAATAGTGTAAGACCCTCTTTGATACATAGGAGTGTTAGGCATTACTCTTGCAAACCCTAGTTCCATCACATCCTTAGCCTGTAAGTATTTCATCCTTAGACTAAAGCTTGATATGTTGTTCAGATCAAACTCCTCATCTATGATATAGGACATCCACTTGTCTCCTTCATACACATCTACTTCACAACTGAAGAATAATTCTTCTATCCTGGGTGTATAGTATCCAGGCCTATCTATATCCAGAGGGTCTATCTCAGGTTCATGTAAATGCTCCATTACAGTAGTCTTGGGTCTTCCTTAAGAATGTCTTCTGTGTTCTCTACCCTCACTATCAAATCCCTCAAACAATCAGTAGGCTGATCCTGAATCCTATCCAAGCTCCATACTGCTGTCTGCTGCTCATCAAACTCTATTAGGTCCTTCCTAATAGTCAGTCCAATCTCAGGATCAAGGTTACATACCCTCTCCATTAACCCATGCCTATAAGCCTCTAATGCATCCCTGTCAGGAGCATCAGCTGGGGCTAGAAACACAGGAGGACCTGATGGTGCTTCCTTGTATTGATTATCCTTGATCTCCATTGTCTTCAGTTTGTGGGATTTCCTCAGTTGGTTGATTATCAGGCATCTGTGCTTGCTGCACCATGTGTTGTCCAGCCCTTAGCTGATTGAGTTGTACCATAGCCATGTTCTCTTCAAACATGAACTTTGCTATGCCTGCCCTAAGCCTGGCTACCTCATGCTCCTTCTTTAGTGCCTGTGTGTACTGCTCTATTGACATAGGCTTCTGTGGAGTTACTGGCTGTTCACTGTCTACTACCTTACCTGCTAAGGCCTTTTGGTTTGCCCCTTTTATCTGGTCAATAGCTGCAGACTCTAATGTGTCATTTGGGTTGTTCATACTTGTTGATTTGTTTATACACAAATATACACCCCCTAGTTGGTACTTCCAAATAAATAACCCCCTATGTTTGGTTGTATATAAGATACCCCCACCCTTGTTCTAATTGGTATACACGAGTGTAAGTACCTGTATGGTACCAAGTTTATAGTACGTAGAGATGTAAGTACCTTCCCCATCACCAACCCCATGCAGAATCTGGAGTTGGGGGTACCCCCTATACTGTGAGATCAAATCCCATGTGGTGTTTGGAATCACTTTATTTACATCTAAATTTCATTTATCATGGAACAGAACAACACACCAGCAGCAAAACCACTTAGCCTTGTAGAGCAACTCATTGCTAAGAACCTCGAAGCAAGCAAGAATTCCAAGTCTGAGACTGTTGAGATTCAGGTATTATCCATTGGAGGCTGGAAGAGCACCACTGATGGCAGGAAGACTAAGATTGTAGTCACTGACCTTGGTACATTCTTCCCTTTGGAGAGCGCAATCACTAACATTCCAACTCACATTCCTGTTGGAAAGCCAGTCATTGCCAAGGCAGTTCTCACACCTTCCAAGAGTGGTGAGTTCCTGAACATGTCAAGCCTGGAATTCGAAGGGGTTGACAGTAAGACAGCCAACATGATCAGGCTAATGCCTCAAGGCACTGCATTGTTTGCCTTAGCAGTCTAACAACTAAGGCCAATTCTGGTCTCGTATTCTCAGTGTATCACTGAATGTTAGTTAATTACATCACAGAATAGGTCATTGACCCTATTTCTTGGTGTAATTTTTCTCTTATCTCACAACTCAGAGAGAAAATATACCAAGCTCTTATGATTATTGTGCTATGTTCCACGTGAAACACAGTCATCTGATGTATAACTCATTGATTATGAGTGTTTATTTGATCTGCATCAACACCACATCACATCTACAAGTCATCCGTACTTCATCATATTCCTCATACTAATTGATCACATAACTAAATACTCAGTTCTATGGCCACACAAGCAGATATTGACCTAATCAGAATACTAGTATCAAAAGGATTTAATACTACACTAGCTGAGGCCATTGTGTCCAACATAACAGAGGTGATAAATGGTTCAGATAGTCAATTAATAAGACTATTAGGTACATCACTCAGTGAGCTGGCTGATGAGTATCCACAAGGAACAGGCCATTTGAAACAGATACCTGACTAACAGGCGAAATGCCAGAGGCATGAGCCCCAACAGTACAACCACTTAACCAATTAAACCTCAATCATATGAAGTACAAGTCATTACCAGCCAATAGTACACACATGGAGCAATTGAAGGTGTGGAATGAGATGTGGTTAGCCAAGCCTGAAGGCACTATGATAATAGCCAAATGCTCAACTATTACAGGCTTAGCACACTTTGCTGAGTTAGCAATAACTAAGGAGCAAGTTACTGCATTTAGTAATGGAACTAAAGTACAACATGCATTCCCTAATCTAAGCATGGAAGAAAGAGAGTTTCTCCTTAGTGGTATTGTACCTGAAGAATGGAATGAGGCATTTGGTGACACAGAGTAACCTCAACAACCTAAAACTCAACATATTATGTATAACGTATCATTACCAATAGCCATATTGATATGGTCAGCAGCAATATTAGTACTAGGAGCAGTGCTATACATATTGTGTGTCATACTATACTTCGCTGTTATAGTAGAGGTACAAATATGGTGGAGTAAGCTAAAGAGAAAAAGGTATTAATTTCATGCGACCCAATTGCCTCACAATCAACACTATATATATGATTACAGCACTAACATTTGGTCTTGCACTGTTGTTGTCCACACTAGTAGTGGGTAATATCATACTAGTTGCATCAAACAAAGGCAGTGAGTCAAGTAATGTGAGTATTGGAAGACTCACTGCTGCCTGCATTATGTGGGCTGTGTTCTATTACCTAACACACTAACACTCAATCATATGCTCAACAGACTAATATGGACTAAGTGGAGAGTGATAAAGACCATTTGGCCATACAGAGAAGGATATGGTACATTTCGCACAAACAGGTGGACAAAGAGAATAGTAATACTAGACTTAGGACTAACTAGGGAAGAGGCTGTGAGGAGAGCACATGAGCTGAACAGCTAATGCATTCATTAACACACAAATACACCATTTTATGCAAGTCAAGACAAATGACAGAAAGGTCTATGAAACATCACATGTAAGCATAGACACAATAGCTGGGGAAATAAGGTTTGTTGAGAACAAAGACAAGAACAAGCCAATAGCTGACCAGTACATGTGCATAATGCCAATCAGCAATGTAATGTGGATGAGCAATGACAAAAAGCCATCCAAGACCAACATCATTGTGCACAAAGAGATGACAATGCCTGAGAACAAATCAGCTACAACACTAAGTGTGTTGTTGTTCAACAAGGAAATAATGGATAAAATATTCCATTACAGGAGTGATGCTGAGGAAGTGTACCTAATACATGGTAGAGGTCAGGACTTCATATTTGTATACACTGGAGAGAACAGAGATGCTCCTTATGTGAGGATCACAGTGGAATACATTTCTTAGTGCATTGCTTGTCGAATCACAAACACGCAGTGTGAAGGAGCTTTGAATATGCTTGTCTTAGCTCAAAGCTACAAATTATTCTCCACATTTCCAATACCTAAGACTCAGAGGTATTATGTAACATATTGGTATACAATGCATTGACAATTGTCATAGTATTGTCATATTATTGATACACCTGGCAGCTCAACAGAGGGCTAATCATTCATTTGGTTAGCCCTTATCTTTAACAATCAATACACAAGCTAAGTCAATTAGCTATGTTTGTAAGACCACAAAAACACACGAACAAACTTACTTATTCAGAACATGGATAGGGTTTCATAGGATATTGGATTTAAAGCACGGAGGGTGTTTCTACATCCTCCTCTTTGTAATGCACCACAACCTAGAGGTATAGCCAATCCTCCTGATTAACATTCTACATTCAACTGAGGTGTACTGTCTGGTTAATGCCTACTTATAAGAGTGCCTAGAGTCAGACAATTTTAATCAGCTACCCAAGGGTAGGCTATTGTAATATAACTTGGGTTCACATCCTTACAGTGCAATGTAGAAATACATCTAAATGTAACTATAACTGTGAACTACAATAGAGTGCAGAGGGACATAACAATCAAATCATTACTTATGAGATACATACTACTATTGCTACTAATATGTCCAATGATAGTATTTGGACAGAAGGACACAGTATACAAAGACTCAATACCTTGTTTATGTCCTTGTCATTGGCATAGACCAATGGTGCATTACTTCACGTGTTGTGCTAATGGTTATATCCATGAGACAACTAAGGCAGATTCTGTGAGGCTATTAAAGGCTGCCATTGTCACACACAGGAAGGACAGGAGGAAAGAGCTGGATGATGCATATACCTCAGGTGTATTCTCAGAGCCTGCATCAGAATACTATGATCTGAGAGATGAATGGAATAACAATCCAAGTGTAATAACATGTGTATCAGACCATGTACACACACTACAGTACGACTACAGCAAAGACAGTGTGAAATATGTATTTGACACTGATAAGCCCATAAAATACTTCTATAATGAGAGGCCAGTCAGTTTATTGGAGCTGCAGATGTATGATGGAAGAAACATAGCATACATCAAGATATTGAACTCTGAGTTCATATCAACTGACAGACCTGTGATCAAGAAGACTAAGATAGGTGATACACCATTGGGTGTATATGAGGTAAAAGTACCACTCAATGTACTAATCTATAGTAGGGATTACTATCTCACTAAGAATGGTAAGAGAGGCAAAGTCATATACCGCAGTGTTGACTAAACATATTATAACACAAACAAAAAAGCGTAAGCCTACGATACAGGCACAAACATTATGAACCAGTTCCAAATACATGATAAGGATGGCAAGGCCATAGTTATCAATGACTTAGATCACGAGGCATGTGATCTATGGGGTACTAAGATAGACAATGAACCAAGGGGTTCTTATGCTTCACCATATGACAAACCTGGAGTATATGATGCCTACATGAGAGGGGAATACAAATACTCAGGTATAGTGGGAGAAGTGGCATTCTATGCATCCAGAGCCAATTGGTTTGATTATATAGGCTGGAAGATAGCCCAGGGCAATACCACATGGAAAGGCCTCAAAGATGCGCTTCTTGAGGTATACAGGAAGTATGAGATACCTGATGAGGAGGTTAAGAAAGACCCAAGAATATGGGGATTCATTGAGCTTATAGATCATTGGGAATCCAAGGGTTATGTGCCTGTATGCCTCAGTGGTGATGACAGAATCCTCAGCAAGGGTGGTGTGAAGACACAAACTGAGGAGGAAGTGAGAATGGAGGAGAATATGGCTGTGCACATACAATCATACCAGGATGAATGCAAATAACATATTGCCCTAGTTAGATGAACTATTCCCTGAGAAGAATATGAACTAGCTAGGGCATTAATTCAAACAACATGGCTATAGTAATACCACTCAATAAGACTAATTGGGAAGTGTTTGTCAGGGATGCCAAGAAGAAGGGTATTAGTGTAAGATCAAGGTACAAGGGTGTATACATCAAGAAGAATGGTAAGAAGCACTCATTTGTAGCTAGATACCAGGGCTGTAGTGCACCCAAATCCTTTGGTTACTTCTCACTGAGCAGGGAGGGGGAACAGCAGGCATACAATGCCTATTGTGAGTACCTGGCAACTATACCCAAGGAACAGATATCAATACATAAGGGGCGCATAATAAAGAGCAAAATAAGTCCCAATTGAACTTCTTTTTGTGTGTTAAGCCCAATACCCTTATGGTGAGGGCTGCACACCAAACATTAAACCAACTATTATGAAAGAAGTAAGAGAAATAAAGGTAGAGGAGGCACAACAACTACCTAACAGCAGAGATACTGAGGTTAATATCATACCAGTAGATGTACTAAGGAAGGAGGTGTATGAAGCTGTGATGAAGGTTAACCCTAGTGCTCATTATGTGTATGGCACTGATGAAGGAGGACTGTTATTACTGTATGTATACAGTAGTGGTACAAGTAAGTATACCAGGTTAAACATAGTACTATAACACCAAACAAACCAATCATATGTCAGATAAAGAAAAGGGCAGGTTAATAGTAGTTGTGCTTATACTGCTAACCATATGCTCAATGGCATTCAAAGCACCAGCACAGGGGCATTATGGTCCCCTGATCACTGATCATAGATATCCTGGTTATTACAAGAATACCATTGGATATTATACCACAATTGGACACTTCAACAGGGTGGATACAATGCCTGTTATGATGTACTACAGCAATGGTGACAGTACATTTGGTTACAAAAGAACCTGGGTTATGAGTGGTCACTTCTATGATGGTAGGAGAAAGCCATTATTCAGCAAGGGTAAATGGACATTCTTCATAAGAAGACCACCATTCTGGCTGAAAGTAGATCACAAGGTGGTAGGGTATAAGCACTGGTACAATTATTAACCAACCCTAAACCTATTAGACATGAGAAACACAGAGATACTACATAGGGTGTACACACCTGAACAGTGGAACAAGATGATAGAGGAGCAAGGATCACATGCAATGATAAAGCACGCAGTACTAATACTCACCATACATGCTGAGGTAGTACAACAAAGGAAGGTATTGAGGAACAGAATGATATGTAAGTGTGCTGTTGTTATATTAACGCTATTATTAACACTATAAACCTAGAACTATGAATGCTAAGCCAAAAGTACCATGGTACAAGAGTGAAGAGCTGTGGTTAGGGGTACTATTGGTTGGAACACTCGTAGTATTCCTGGCATACATGTATTACTTCAACCATCCACCATTGGATCACAATGACAGAAGATAGTGATTGACTGTAATAGCAGGAACAGACACCCAAGTGGTAAACATTCACTGCGATACCAAATACTGTAAGTTAGAGCCATCAGTAGGCAGTAAATCAGTTCTACAGTCAATCCTTTTACCTTGCTATGAATGATCCTAGGCAGTAGTAGCAGGGTTACACGCACAATGTAGGAGTGTACAATCCTACACAGACAATACGTGGAGACAGCCTGTGATCAACCCACAGGCTTCCACAGAGATACATCCAGTATCAGTGTTGTCTAGGTAATATGATTTAACCTCAGGTGCCAAAGTATTCATCCTCGCATTGGGCAATAAGGGCTATTGGGTCAAACCAACTAGCAACAGCACAATGGCAAGCAGGTAGGTAAAGCCTGTATTTTTAACCTTAAATCTTCTACTATGAAGAGGATAAACACATGGGCTATAATAAGCTCAATCATTATCATCCTTGGTGTACCAGCACTATGCTGGTTCTACAGACCACCATTGGTGCTCAAACACATGCACTTCCCTGATCCTGATGAATGGCCCCTTGTAAAAGATGGGGACACACTCATACTCAATGAGACTGACACATCAGTGGAGGTGGGATTCTTTCATTCATTCAGAGGCTATAAACCTGGTGAAAGGCTTGTAGTATACAAAGAAGACTAAACATATTACTCCCTCTTCAATAGCTCTAAACAGACCCTGTTACATGCTCAGTATGTCCTGAGAACTACATGATTAGCAGGGACAAACTAGGGATAGTCTACATACTTACGAAAGTTGTAAAGGACCACATCAAATGTACAGGAGTCACTAGCTTAACTGCATAGTATGACCTGTGCAATGGCCAAGTATGTCCAGAGTCTCACGAGTCTCTGAGTAATCTATTGCTATTGATTGAGGGAGTATATCTCTTTGATACTCTGATTATATCCAATTGGGTAGTACCAGACTAATACTAATGGTGAGGGTACCAGCAAAACACTGGGTAATTCAAGGGATTAATTATCCTAACCTTGTATAATTGGAGTATCATTAACTTATTGCGTTAGCAAGAAGATGACAGTTAGCATACTAGCTATTGGTAGTTCTCTAGCAGGTATAACTATGCGTGAGGTGGTTTAAGGCATTTCCACCAGCAGTGTCCAAAAATAAAATCCATAGGGAGCAGAGATAAATGAAAGGACTAACTACCCAGGTAAGATATCATATGCTCTCTTTTTAACTTCTTAAGCTCCTATACACCTTATTGATAGATTAAGCCTTGTACCGATGTTATGTATATGCCGTGCATTTAAGTAACAAATACAGGGATGGGTCAATAAGTGGGATAATCCCTGTATAGGAGCTTATTACATCGCGGGATAGAGTAAAGGTTAATTCACTGGGCTCATAACCCAGAAATCTAGGTTCGAATCCTAGTCCCGCAACAATTCATTAACTAATAAACACACATTGTTATGAAATTCAATCTAGTCATCACTAAAGACATTCTCAATGAGGCAAAGGAATGTGAAGGTGAAAGCTGTGCATTAGCACTACCCATCAAGGAAATAGTTCCTTGTCATGTAGGTGAAAGCCACATAACATATGTGGACAAAAGCAATTGCTTCACATTGGCTTCTATACCCACCACTGAGGCTCAGCAAGAGCTGATAGAAAGGTTTGACAGGGGTGAGAGGGAGGAGCTTGAAGGTATGATTATACCTGTGTTTATACCTGATTCAGTGATTGAGCATCACTACGGGGATGCAGTCAAGGCTGTACAGAAAATAGCAGATTGTACATGTATTAAAGCATTTGTATAATGGCCAACATATTTGGATTTGGATCAAATACTGAGGGCAGGCATGGTGCTGGTGATGCTGAAACAGCAAAGCTATACCATGGAGCTATATATGGACAAGCTATGGGCCTACAAGGCAATGCGTGGGCCATCATAACCAAGGACTTAACAAAGCCTAAGCATAGACAACTGAGGTCAGTTCCACTACCTTGGATTGAAGTGCAAGTAAAGGCTATGTTCTATGCTGCACTAACTAAGCACAAGGATGACACATTCAATATGTGTGCAATAGGCTGTGGTAGAGCAGGTTATACACCTGAAGAAATAGCACCTATGTTCAAGGATGCACCACCTAATGTAATACTGCCCCAGTTATTCCTTAATGTACTAAACAAACAATCATGAAAGGTATAGTAAGAGAACATATGCCTGGTGTGTTCACAGTTGAGTACATGACACTAATTGGTGGTCAGGTAAGTAGAAACCAGGCAATACCAGTATCCAAGTCTTTCTTCAATGATGTAAAGGCTAAGGTAGGTATGGAGATAGAATTCATGCCTTGTGAGCATACAGGTGGTGGTACTCTTGCATACCCAATAAACTCTGAGATATGAGAGAGATACAATACTATGACAAGCTGGACCAAACACATAGGGATGATGCAACTATGCTTATAGAGGAGGCACACAAGATGTGTGGTACATATCCTCTTTATACAATAGAGATACCAGTACTTTCCTTAGTTGTACCTAACTGGGCATGTGCATGGAATGAAACTAAGGCTGTACATAGGGAAGCTAGAGTATTAGCCACTGATGGTCAGCTATCCCTAGTTGCATTCCAACAGTATGAGGGCCTGAAGATGCCCTGCAACGTGTACAGGAATGAAGACCTTACTATTGTACTAACTAGGGAACAACATGCAGAGGCTTCTAAACTAGCTACATCCTTAGGATTACCTACCTATAAATACCCAGAACCATGAGTACACTAGACTGGTCAGAACATAAGCCGCTAGTCTTTGAATACAAAGGCAGATGGATAAAGAACTGGTTCTCCAATATAGACCCATGTGAGTTCTATTGTGGTGGTGACTGGCCTTGGCCCTCAGTTGAGAATTATTACCAGGCTATGAAGACTGATAATGAGGAACTAAGGGAAAAGATCAGGCTCATGAGTGCATTTGATGCAAAGAGAATGGGTAAGAGGCTTGATCCTGGGCCTAAATGGAGCCAAATAAAGGACTCTGTAATGAAAAGGGCCCTGGAGCAGAAGTTTATGCAACAGCCCTGGTTTGGGCTTCTAATGGCTACTGGTGACACTCCCATCATAGAGTGGAACAACTGGGGAGATCAGTACTGGGGTGTGGACTATAAAACAGGACATGGCCTCAATAGATTAGGCGTATTACTTATGGAAATACGTGCTGAGTATCAATCATTCAGTAAACAAATGCAACAATAATGGACCAAGTACCTGAAGAGTATGATTCCCCCAGTTACCCAATGGAGGTAGGTAATCCAATGGATTACTGGGACAATTACACATTCTAAATCAAACAATCATGGAGGACAAAATAGACCTTGATGCCACATGCCTTAAGGTATTAGCAAAACTACAGGAGGACAAACCATTATGGACACCCAAGGAATATGCCAAGGCAATGGCAAGGGAGGCTATACATCAAGCCCTAGTGTTAGCTGCTAAGCATGCCAAGGCCACTGCACACCAGAACCATGATGACTATGGTACAGGAGAGATATGGGCAACAGTTGATGAACAATCCATTCTTAATATAAATAACCTCGTTGTATGAGCAAATACTTTGTCTGTGTAAAGGTTAGGTCATGGATAGATGATGAGTATGCACGTAAGTTCTATAACAATGGGGAATACTACCAACTCTATGACACCTATGACGAGGCATGGAATGAGATTCTAACTTCATTCTATGATGACTCTGATACATTAGTCTACAAGACAGATGGCACCAACTTTGAGAAATGCCCAAACAAACATACCATAATTGGATAAACTCATTATATGAATGTACTAGACTTATTGAAGGGTAAGACAGTGTTAGTCAAGACTGATATGGGTGTAGAAGTTCCCCTAGTTGTGGCTGGAATTAAGGAGGAACACAACAGTAGGGATATAGGTCCTTCAACTAGGGAGAATGATTGGTGGCCTGCACAAGAGACCTGGACAACATACACAGTCACATTCACTAATGGACATACTAAAGAGTACAGGTCCCTTAGTGAGATAAAAGTACAGCCATGAAACCATATTTTGCTAAGCTAGTGCCTGTAGAAGGCCCTATAAAGGCTGGGGATAAGTACATCCTTGGTAAGTCTCTTGGTCTTGCTGCCTATGGTAAAGGGTACATAGGTACTGCTGTTATAGACTTTACACCAGAAGCACAAAGAGATCAGGAGGCTAAGATATTGAAGCTATTCCTATGTAGTAGGGATATAAAGGTGGGTGATAAAGCCAAGTGGTCTAAGAGTGATCCATGGGGGGTAATATCTGAAATAGGTGGGAGTCGTGAGAATGGAGATGATTACATAGTAATCAAGGATTATGAAAATGGGCAGAAATTAAATCCTAATGATTGTACTTTTGAATCCTCTTATAAAATAATAGGTCCTATATCTCCTGAAGCTACATGGGTAAAAGAAGGAGATGAGTTTGATGAGAATGAGGTTAGAGAAGTGGCTATAGTGAAGAATGGTAATGGCTTTATGTTCGCTACTCTACCTATACCACAGGAATTCATTACAGGTTATTGCTATCAGTTAAAAGGTCCATGTGGACGTTTCCATTAACACTTAAACCAAATCATATGAGCAGAATACTACATACAGGAGGTGCTCCAGGTGCTGATAAAGCATGGACAGACCTAGCTGAACATTCTAATATTACCGTGAACGTGTGGTCCAAGAATGATCTCAAATCCCAACACCCTACAATACTGCAGCAGATTGACATTTCACTCAGTAAAGCTGCCCTAGTATTAGGTAGACCATCTGAGTTTAGTGGTAAGAATTATGTGAGAAGGGATTGGTTACAGGTTAACATGGGCTCCCAGCAGGTAGTGGCTGTATCCTATATCATAGCCCCTGGGCATAAGGATCACAAGGGTTATGTAAACAAGACTGCATATCCTATAGTATCTGGGGGTACTGGTTGGACTGTACAGTTTGGTATAATGGCTGGGCATGAGGTAAAGGTCTTTGACATGCTAACCAATAAGTGGTATGTATGGAACTATAACTTCCATACATTCAGAGAGTCTGAAGTACCTGAACTGTACAAGCAATTCACTGGTGTAGGTTCAAGGGAACTAACTAGGGAAGGAGAACAGGCTATAAAAGATGTATATACACTCAACTATCCAAAATAATTCAGTTACTGCTCCCTCATAGATGTGGATACCTCAAGCTATTAAGGGTTATGCAAGTGATTGGGGTGAGGGTGAATAGTAGCCCAATTGAGTTGAAAGATACTCATTTAATCCTCTCTATGCTAAAGCCACTATCACTATGGGGGCGCAGTAACACAAAACCAAGATATGACAGACAAGAAACCTAAAGGCATAGAGGAAGGCCCACCTATGTATGTAGAATCTTTACTGAATGTAGCTGATTATGCAGAGCTTAGGAAGAGGTATAATACATACTCAGTCAACTTCACACTATGGCCACCACACACATATAAAGCAGACCTCAAGTGGAGATATAAGATGGGAACACCATTCACTCCTGAAGACATCAAATTAACTAACAAGCAGGCAGCTGAACTGCACCAAAAACTAAGAGAATACCATGGGCATAAAACTGTTTCTCCTACTGTCAATAGCCCTAGTTAGTCTAGGAGCTAAGGCACAATACAAGCTACATGTGCATAACAATGACAAACATGAGCTGATTCTCAAGCTGCAGGATCACAATATTGAGCAGTTGATCCCACCACATGGTGACACTGTTTTTACTGTGGATTCCTTGTATGACAGCCTCAACTACAGTATTGAGTCTGTAAGATGTGTAGAAGGTGTAGGTGCACAGCCTGATAAGAGACTATTACCTCCTGGTGAGTACATGTTCCCAATAGCATGGAACAAGAAGAATAAGGAGTATACAGCTGGGGTTTGGTTATTTGAGCCTACACTATACAAAAACAAGCGCTAATGGCTGAATACATTATACAACTGAAAGCTAGTCACTTCAAAGATGTGATATTTGGAAGCAATTGTGAATGTGCCCTGGCTAGAGCAATAAGAGAGCAATGGGGAGATGATTGGAGAATGGCCTTATCACATGCCTTCTCCAAGAAGTCTGTACGTCCCAAGTTTGTGGTAAAGTTCAGGGAGCATGACCCTAAGGTACCACCTGCATACGAACATGAGGACTTTATACAGGACAGTAAGAAGGCTAAAGAGCATAACTTCGATGGGACTGTAGTAAGGACCATTACATTCAGTGACACCAAACAATACCAATATGGCAACAGAGAAGAAAGCAACTAAGACAAGGGCACCCAAGCCCCTGGTTGCAAACATCACAAACAAACTACCCACATTCAAGTTTGGCCTTGGATGGGTATTGAGGGATGAAGTCACTGGCTTTGAGGGTGTAGTGGTATACAGGTGTGATAATATCACAGGCTGTAACCAGTATGGACTCTCTCCAAACAAGAGGAAGCATGGTACTGAGACCAAACACATTGATGAGGGTAGGTTGACATACACTGGTGATGTGGTGCAGATACCTATCACAGCTGAGGAGATAACTAAGGCTCCAGGTGGTGTGTCCAGGATACCAGTACTTGGACCAATAAGGTAAACCAAAAACTTCATCATATGAATGAGAAAATGGAGCAGTTCAGTGCACACATTGGGGAGATGCAAAAGATGTCAATAGGCTTCTTTAGGTACCACAATGACACTGAGGTACATGTGGTAATAGACATTACTGACACCCATGTGGTAGCAGTGGGCATTAACTCACACCTGTCTACAATGTCCAGCTGTGTACCTAAGAGAATGGGCATACTAACACCATTTGAGCCAGGTGAGAATGTATACACCCTGAGAACTAAGGACCCTGCTAAATTGCAGAAGTACCTTGACAGTACTAGGCATAAGGATAAGGCTGCACTAAGACAAAAAGGTGGTAGCTACATGGCCATCAGTACCTAGATTGGAGGGGGAGAACTTCCCCCTCCTGTCTTTAATAACATAGAACATACACACACTAAAAATAACTACGCGATGGTCTCGTAGTATGTACAATGATAGATGAGAGCAATCTTGATCTTGATTAGGGAGGGTAGGCCATAGCAAGGCCCCCTCCTTTTCTTTAACCAAAACACAGTTCTTATGAAAAGAGTAGCAGGTACATTACTTATTGTCCTCATGGTGTCTTTCGGCCTTAGTGCTCAGCAAAGTGATACCATGTACACTAGGGCTGCAGCACAGTTGCAGAGTACATTGCAGAGCATTAAACTAGCAAATTCAGCAGTGCACTACCTGAGGCATACCAAGAATAGGTCAGCACCTCTGCTTGATTGTGTGAATGTAACACTATTACAAGCTGAGAGTAGCCTGGCTGATGTGAAACTGAAGTATCAAGAAGCATTCATGCAGGTGAAAAGGGAGTATCTAACAACAATATTGGGTCTTAGTACTAAACTAAATGAGTATGAAAAGGGGTGTAATAACACAGATTTTCCATACCCTTGGATATGGACAAACTCTACCAAGCGCCCTGTATTGGATGGGGATAGCCTTCATGGTAGCATTAGGTATTACTTCATTCGTTACTAAAATTATACACTTATGACAAAGAAAAGAGATCATAGGAGTGTGCACTTACCAGAAGCACTAGGGCAATATGTTGAGTTTGTAATATACACTGACATTGTGGACCGCAGTAGGAGGACAGCAAAACTAGCTGACAATGCAATAACAGCAGCTGAGATACAAGGTGATTCTGGTATGGTTGATGATGATGTGACCAAAGCTAGGGTTGATGTATTGAGGATGGCAGCACAACAGTCTAAGAAGAACTTCTTACATTCAAAGAAGATGCTCAATAAAATGGCACCCGCAGTGAGGCAACAACAGGCATTTTGGCATTCACAACCCCTTTGTTTAAACTAATGAGCAGACAGAAGAGAGCAACTAAGGCAGCACCCAGTCCTGATTCACAAAGATCAGTACGCAGGGCAAATCGTGGCTTTGTGTCACTAGAAGTATCCTCCAGGAAGCATAGGAGGGCACTTAGAAGGCTTACTGATAGCCAAATAATTAGTGGAGTACAGTACCCAGCAGGCACTAAGAAAGAGCCTGATGCTGGTAGAGGTATGAAGACACACGTCTTTATGCATACTGCTGGGGGTGCACTCAGGTACCACTAAACCAAACAATCAGCATATGTACAGTACAGAGACCATCTGTCAAGAAATCCCCCAGGAGAGACAAAGGCATCCTAAGGTTGAACCAAACCTGGATCATGCCAAACTCAAGGCCTGGAAAGAAGCAACAAACAAGTGTAAGAACGAGGAAACTGTGCTTATTTACTGTGTGCAACTAGGGGTGGCTACTAGCTTCCTCTGGGCACAAGGTGTTAAGCATGGTAGGGAGGTGTATTCACGCTCCTATATTGTTCACATACCTGAAGAAATTGCTGAGTAAAGAAGCTCTGTGAGAGCAGTTCAGTTGGCACAAGGGAACTCTGGATATCTCCTTAACAGAAGATAGGTTGAAGGAGTTCCCTTTATTACAAACACATAAACAACATTATATGAAACCAGGATCATTAGTCACACCTGTACGCCCTGATGAAGAGAACTTAGCCTTTGCTGCTTTAGCAGGCTTGTTGAGTTTCTTAGTGGAGATGCCAAAGCATGGCACAATATACACAGTAGCACGTGTAGAACCTGTACCAACCCATCCACACCTCACACAGATCACTGTAGAGGAGATACCAGTAGTGTTCCTCGTAAGACGACCTGGCTATGCAGAACCACATAGGGTTGGTGTACCACCAACATTCTATGTAGAAGTAGCTCCACCACAGGAGAATGTACAGTCTGTGGTGAACAAAATAATTGAGACCACCCAAGTATTGGAGCTGGTCTAAAGATACACTAATCAGGTACCAGATACCTGATCCCCCGGTATGTCTATACTGGGGTTCTATTTTATTGAGCACAGGATAGGTGTGTAACAAGGATTTAGCCGTCATGTTCTCTTGCCTTCATCCCTGTGCTCATGTTACTGTAACCTCTATGCAACATGCAATGTATAGAGTGTAGTGTGGAACCACTACTTTCAAGAATCCTAGTAATAGGAGTTGTATGCTATGTAAGACAGCACATTACCCTGCTGTAACATATGAATGTAAATTGGAACAAAGCGTTCTGGATTTAGGGCTGTGAAGAAGGGCATAGTTGGGTAATTGCTATAATGTGAAGGGACCTTGCAGATGGTCACATTGTAGTATATGAGTTTCATTTTCTTATAACTAGGGGTTCCAACCCTAGTAGGCTATCCTAGTGCAGCAAAGGTGCACAGGGTATCCAGGGTTAAACATTCATTGTTATGAAGAGATTCATGATTTCAAACATTGCCAAGACTGTGTATTATGGTGTGATACCAGTGCTTAGTGCCCCAGTTACTACTCATACTACTGATGAGAGACAAGCAATGATATACACAGATAAACAGATGGTTATTGCCAAGGAGGTGTTAGCATCACAAGGCAAATCAGTGAGGATCATACCAATACATAAGAGGAGTTTGACACGCATAGCAGACCTAACACCTTAAACCAAACAAACAACATATGTACTTCCCCAACACAGACAGAGCCCAAATGCTATTAGGCTCATTCCTGGAGAATCTTCAGGATGGTATTACCATTGGCGTAACCAGTGGTTGCTTTGACATATTGCACCCTCTCCATGTGCAATACCTGGAGAAATGCAAGGCTAGCTGTGACATGCTTATTGTAGGCGTGGATAGTGATGCCTTAATGTTTGCCACCAAAGGCAAGTATCCAGTATTCTCTGAACAGGACAGAGGCACAATGGTAGCTGCTCTACATGTAGTGGACATAGCATTTACCATGGAGTCTGTAGATATGTTGCAGGGTATACTGGAATATCTCATGGAACAAACCTCACGCAACACCCCAGTGAAACTGTATAAAGGACTAACATCTTACTATGGTGAGCCTGTAGTCCAAGTGCCTGGAGTTGAATTGGTACAGGTAGCTGATGTGTATCCTGCCAACTCTACTACAGACCTAATCAAGTTCATACAGAACAATTACCAAAAGCTGTAATTATGGCACAGGAGGAACAGTTCAAGACTACAGATGATATTCTGTACAATTCATTCATATGGCCAGGGTCCTCCTCTGACTCAAGGAATGAATCACATAGTGTTAAGAGCCCCAGGATTAAGGGTACTAAGACCATTAATGATAGGCTCAATAGACCCACACCCAAAAGAAAGCTCTCCTATAAGTAGGAGTATTGAAGGAAAAGTGTTCAAGTTTACAAATTGCTACAATGGCAACAGCAAGAAAGAAGAAGGCTCTGGTAATCAAGGAGATAACCAAGGCTACAGGTTTCAGTGTGATCTCTCCTCTGGGTAACAGCTTCACAGTCAACTATGAAGATGGTTGTGTCACAGAAGTTGATGCAAGTGGAGGTGAATTGTGTAGTATGGCTAACAATGTATTGGAGGAAGTTCTCAATATGGATGAGGACAGATTCAATGACCTGGTAGAGACCATTAAAGCAGTCAGGACAAAGGCTCATGACATGGGGTTAGATAGCCTCTAATTTTCACTAATCAAATCATTTTTTATGTGTACAAGACTCAGAAAAGGTACAGGCCTTATAACACCTGGTGTACTGGCACAATACAGAGTATTGTCTGGTATCCTACAAGGCAAGTTTGGATTGGACTTTGGGCAGGGTCCTATACTTAATGCCAGAGAAGAAAGCCTCCATGGGTTCTGGCATAAGAAGGATGCCCAGAGAGGTATTATTGAAGTAGATGAGTTCTATGAGAAGAATGTGGGCTTTGGTATGGATGGGCCTATGAAGGTAGGATGTCTATACATGCCTAGTCACAACTTTGTCATAGTAACTACTGCTGCAAACAATGTGGTACTGCCATACCACCATAGGATGCCTCTCATCATAGGGGATGAGGCAGCATGGCTTAACCATGGGCATGTATTACATGGTGGGCATAACCTTAAAACAATCGCTGCATGATTAAAGGAACCATAGTAAAGAATGGGAAACTAAGACTCATTCTAACTGGGGAGGATGCTCTGGATAAAGAGGCACTCAAATTATTAGATGGAGCAACAGTTATCACAATCAAGGACAATCTGAAGGTCTTTGATTATACAGTAGCTGAAGGCTTGATCTTGGAAGTATCCCCCAGAGAGCAGCAACAGAAGTAAACAACATTTAGAAAGCTGTCAAACAAATGCAATGCAACGCAATGAAGTACTACCAGGCTTATACCTCTGCAAATTGGAGCAGGGGGTAGCCTACTATTTTGTGGGCAAAGACGATTTTGACAGAACTCACACTGAGGCTAACTGTCAGAACTCCAATAGGGTCACTATAGCATACTATAGGGAGATGAGAATATTACATCTCCTCAGTGGTAAAGAGTATCCTGCACAATTCCACAAGATACGCATCGTAGAATGGGATCAATTGCCTAGGTCTTACCAACTTGATGCAATAGCGTCCAATCTACTGATCAGAGAGAAATACTATGAAAGTATTTATGGTCATAAACCTGAGGAAGTGAATAATAACACACTCAAAGACAAGCTCTTTGCTGTAATAGGCGAAGCAACTGGGGCCCTCACATTACTTAAGAGTACTAATAGGATACACTTTGTCATAGAGGCAGACAAAGGAGCAGTAATCCCAGTACTGGAGCCTGTCAAATCGATAGGTGGTAATATACCATCCTATGCAACAATTGGAGGGAAAACCTATAGTCCTGGGGGGTTCATCTCATGTGATAACACTAAGGAAGCCCTTAGTATCTCACCTAGTGAAGCCCAGCTGATGTGGGGCAATCCTAGTGAAAGGACAAAACAAACAATTTCAAATCAGCCTGTAGAGGCACAACAAAACAACACAATGGATTTACTGAGCAACATACCTGGTATGAACCTCAACTTTGGTAAGTTGGAGCCAGGAAGGATAGCCATCTCCATGAATGGAGAACTGGCATTTAAGGACAAACAGGGTAACTATGTTACCATTCAGACAGAAGGCACTGAGAAGACTCGTGTGGATGTAGGCAGCCTGAAGTTTGATGTAGACTTCTACAAGGTCCCTACACAGGACCTGGAAGAAGGAGATGTCATCCTGTTGGATGGAGAACTGCTTATCACTGGCAAAAAGGTCAATGGTGACTACAAGTTCATCAACCCTGTAACTGGGGCAACTACCAACAAGCTACAGAGGAGCAACATTCTTGGTATGTACTTCTATACCAAGATTATATCCCTGTTCAGCATGGTAGGTGGTGAGGCCAATGGCCTGGGTATTAATGGCATTGATCCCCTCATGCTCATGCTGATGAGTGGACAGGGTGGTCAGGTAGGAGTAGGTGCAGGTGGTAATGACATTGGTCAGCTACTGGTACTTAGCCAGCTATCCAAAGCCAAGGGTAATGGTGACCTGTCCAGCATGCTGCCCTTACTCATGATGAGTGGTAATGGTGGATCACTGAATGGAGGTGGTATTGGTCAACTACTGCTCATGCAAGCCATGAGTGGTGGTAATGGCCTCAACCTCTTTGGTGGAGCAAAGAAGAAAGCAGCTGCAAGACCTGCAGCCAAGAATACTACTGCTAAGAAGTCTGCTCCCAAAAGGAAGACTCAAGCAGCTGGTTAGTTAGCAAACAGTCTGGAGACTGCGGATCATTTGAGTTCTTGGGGAGAGGATGGCAAGCCCTCTCCCCACTTTTATGGGGGTGCCAGGTTTAGACAGCTTTGTGTATTGATAGGTAGTTATGCAGGCCCAAGCGTCATGAGGGCCTAAAGTACAGTAATGTACCTAACAAATGAGACGGAACAATATCTGCTAATAAAGTAGGTAAATCAGCATTTATGCTGAAAGCAAGTGTAGCCAAAGCTGGTGACAGCAGAAGCAAAGGGGCTGTAAGAAGCCTTTACACAGGTGTAGCTATAGCTGCCTAATAAGCTAAAGCAAAAGAGTCACTACCTAAAGTAGTGTGGTGATTGTCAATTCTGCCCAGTGCTACGCGATAAGTGAATTGACTATTCTACTGTAGAAGACAAACACAGATAAGCATATAAACTCCTACACATTGATACTGAAGTTGGACAGGGGTTCAACTCCCCTCACCTCCACTTTTAGTTTAAGGGTATAAATTACAGGCCTTGCATGTCTATGTAAGACCTCCTTTATTAAGCCAAACAAAAAACAACATACAATGAAAAAGAATGATGATCTCGACTTCACACAGCAAGACATTGACACTATTCAGGCAGCAGACCCATCAGGGGACAAGCAGCTGGCTAAGGAAATGGGTACAACCCCAGGCTCAATAAGGGCTATGAGGAGATACCTTGGTTCTTCCTACAAACAGGCTGCAGCTAAGCCAGCGCTGAAGACAGTGGACCTGTCTGAACTCACCAACAAGATGCTCATCTCATGTAACGGCACCACCATCATGGTGGACAAGAAAAAGGTGTCTGCAGTTACCATTATGGGTACTGACATCACTATCCACAACATGGAGTAACCTTATTACTGAGGAGGAGGTAGGCTTGGAAGTAGCCATCCTATGATGAGTTGCGAATGGAATGTCTTGAGAAAGGACAGCCTAGTAATAGGTAGTATCTCCAAACAAATGGTGTGGGGGACTTATATTCCATAGATGAATCGTGGTCCATGTATACCATGCTGTCAAACATGGAAGGTTAAGCAGCCTAAGGTTCCATTTCCTTAGGAGATGTGAGGCATGGAATAGTCTCAGAGCATTTGGTGTAACAACACACTCCTCAGTATCTTATACATTAAACCAAACAAATAAAATGAACAACAAAAGAATTGCTCTTTTGATCATTGATGGTCAGAATGATTTCATGGACATTGCTACTCCTGAGTTTACAGCTGCACTGGGAGTACCTGGTGCAACCAAGGACATGGACAGGGTAGTTGCATTCATCCAGAAGAATAGCAAGGAGATAGATCACATCTCCATGAGCCTGGATTCTCACAGACCTCTGGATATTGCACACAGCTGCTGGTGGATGAACGCAGATGGTAGCCCTGTAGCACCATTTACACTCATCACTCCCAAGGACCTGAATGATGGTAAGTACACCCCTCGTATCTCTCCTGCATGGTCAATAGACTATGTGGCTGAACTGGAGAAGCAAGGTGAGTTTACTCACTGCATCTGGCCTAACCATTGCCTCATTGGTTCTGTAGGTGCAGCTCTGTACAAACCACTCCATCTGGCAGTGTGTGAATGGGAATCCAGCAATGGCAAGCCTGTGAACTACGTCACAAAGGGGGACAACCAGTACACAGAACACTTTGGTATCTTCAGGGCAAACATTGAGATACCTAGGGACCCCAAGACACAGTTCAACCAACCACTCATCAAAACACTCATGGAATATGAGAGGGTGTTTCTGGCAGGTGAAGCCAAGAGCCATTGTGTGGTGAATTCACTACGCCAAGCCATCACAGAAGTGCCCCAGTTGGCACCCAAGATATTTGTGATGGAGGACTGTATGTCTGATGTGCCTGGATTGCCGCCTGGATTCTACACTGCAGTGAATGACATCTGGAACAAAGCCAAAGCTGCAGGTGTACAGTTTGTCAAGAGCACAGACAATGTGCTAGCAACTGTCTGAAGAAACCCTGGGGTTAGTCCCAGAAAGTTTCAATGGATTAAGGACCATGATTGGGAATTTGAAACAAGGTTAATTTAGCCAAACAAAAGAAGCAAATGAACACACAAGAATATGACTTTGGTATGATGGGTACAGGTTACACCATCACCAACTTTGATCCAAGCAACGTACAGGAAGATGAGATCATCCTCATGTGTGTTGCCATGGACATATCAGGCTCAGTACAGGGCTTTGAGAAGGAACTCAATGAGGCATTCTCCACATTCACTGAGGAAATGCAGAAGTCTCATGTAGCTCCCAGAATCATGATCAAAGTGCTTGAGTTTGGGGAAAAGGTCTATGAGAAGAGTGGATATGTTCCCATTTCTCAGTTGGACCCCAGGGCAATGCACTTCAAGCCCAGGGATGGTTCCACTGCACTGTTTGCAGGTGCCAAGAAGGCACTGGAATCCACTGTGGAATACAGGGAGCAGCTGGAAAAGACTGGCATCAATGTGAAGGTACTGATCTTTGTCATCACTGATGGTGAGAACAATGTGTCTTCTACTAGGGCCAGTGAAGTAGCCAGTATTCTGGATAACCTGGCCAAGGAAGAAAGGAACATTATGGCCTTTGACACCATACTCTTTGGTGTAGGTAATAATGCTTCTTCATTCACCAAGGCACAGCAGGATATGCACTTCAAGCATCTTGCTGTGGTAGGCCAGAGTGGTAAGGAGATTAGGAAGATGATTGGCTTCATCAGTGCTTCTGTAAGCAAATCTGCCTCTAACCAAACAATTGCATTCTAATGGCAGCTAACCAAGAACCTGGGTGGGTGCTTAAACAACTATCCACAGTTGTGGTTACACTGGGGATAGCTTTCATAGCCTTTATGTTTGGGAGGTATTATGAGAGGCAGAATTGCCCCTACCATAAGGCTAGGGGAGTGATTGAAGATTTACAAAAAACACTTAAATGATCCATGTACTGAACAAGAGGGCAACAACCCATCAGGACTTTTGTGAGGATGCTTACCATTTAGAGCAAAGAGGGCCTTGGGTCATTGCTGCAGTGTTTGATGGGTGTAGTGATGGGATTAGGTCCCACTATGCATCCCAAATGCATGCATATGCCCTTAGGAGGACAATACAGACATCTTGGTTCCTGTGTGAGCAAAGTATGTCCAAGGGATTTAAGAGCCAGGTAGGGGTTCTGGATGACTTGTGTGCTGTCCTATGTACCTATGCAGCGTCCCTAAGAGAAGTAAGTGGACTGACCATCCTTGAATCTCTTTCTACTGTAGTCCTTGCCATATACAACACTGAAACTAAGAGTCTGGCAGTCAAGTTCTTAGGAGATGGTATGTTATATGTGGATGGAGAGTATGAAAGGGTGACTTCAGGAGAGGATAATGCCCCTAGTTACATTGCATACATTGAGGAAGAAGACCCTAGTCCTTCTATATTTGCTGGTAGGCCTGGATTCTTCTATACAGGAGTTAGGAACTGGTCCATATGTACTGATGGGATTGATGCTATTAAGCATGCCCACAGACCATTGGAAGAGTGCATTAGCTTCTTATTGGAGAACAAAGACCAGATGCATATCAACACTATGTTGAATCGCAAGATTACTATAATGAGCAAGGAAGGCATGACACTCAATGATGATCTGACAATCATAAGGTATGACACTATATGATGGTTATGGGAAGATAGCTTTGTCTGTTGATACAAACAAGGAGATCAATAGAGGGGGTGAAGGTACATTGTATGAGCATCCAAAAGATTCCCATCAAGTCATCAAAGTGTATCACCAGAGAGGCAATCTATCCCTACAGACACTGCAGGAGCTTATGGTACTCCCTGACAACTTCATTAAGCCATTGGAGTTGTTTTACGACAAACAAGGTTTTCTTAAAGGTCTGTCTATGAAGTACTTAGATACTCATAAACTGCACCTACTTGCAACTATCTTCTCTAAGCCCACTGCAACTAAGGCAGGGTTCACAGAGAAGGTCAAGCAAGATATATATGCTGGTATGATAGCCAGCATGATCCAGGCACATAAGTTGGGCATTGTGATAGGGGACTTCAACCCCTATAACATATTTGTGTCCAACAAGGCTGAGGTCTATTTCATTGATGTGGACTCATTCCAGACTAAGAGCAGACCACACTCAGGTGTGATGTTGCCTGAGATAAGGGATTGGTTGTACAACCACATTGATGACAAGTCTGATTACTATGCACTTTCAGTTATGGTCTTCCAGATGTTCACTCATCTACACCCTTACAAGGGTATACACAGGAAGGTACAGAAGTTTGAGGACAGAGTGATCAGGAAAATCTCAGTATTATCAAATGATCCTGATTTGGTAATCCCTGCATTCTATGAACCATTTAGTGACAGAAGAGTCACTGACCAGTTCATTAAGATATTCCAGGATGCTGAGAGGTTTGTGCCTAATGTGAGTGGAGGAGTATATACTAATGCTCATGTACCAGTAGGCAAAGTATCCTCATTCATACAGGCTATTAAGGAAGGTGAGCTTACAGTAAGAACAATCAATCTTGATGTGGAAGACTTTGATGCAACAGACAGCTTCTTCTACACAAGGAAAGATACTGATACATTCACAATCTACAGAAGTACAGGCCCAGGTGCATATGCTAAGCACCATGTATCAACTAAGGCTGAAGGATGTATCCTCGGTAATACCAATGTTGTAATAACAAGGTACAGTAAACTCTACAATTGCACCCAACAAGGAGAGGAGGAAGTGAAGAACTTTCTCATCCCATCAGGTTCATTTGGTCACACAAGTAATGGGAAGAGCATATACTTTGATAGTGGAAGTGATTCCTTCATTATTATTGCAGTAGACCAAATCCTCAATGGACACATATCCTCTACAATGGGTTCTATCTACACTAAATCAGTTGTGGTGCAAACTGGCATAGTCCAGACTGTAGTTGGTAGTAAGTTTATCATTGACATCTCGTTGGGTCATATGACAACACTGAGAACAGCTACTAATGCAACTGATGTGTATTTATGCCCTAGTGGTAAATATGGTGTCATTGAGAGTAAATTGGGCAGCCAAGTAGAGCACTTCTTATTTGCTGTCAAGGGTATGAGAGTAGAGTTGGGCCCGAAGCTAAATGGGATGTGTATCATTGCTGAAAGAGGAGACCATCTATACATACCAACAAATGGTGCTATGGATGTATACAGAAAGTCTGACCTTGCAAAGATAGCAACTATAGCATGTAGGTTTGTGACTGAGCAGTCAGTACTCAGAATCTGCAACTCAGGCATATTATGTCTGACTGCAGGTACTCTGTACTTGTTTAACAAAAGTTGAATAAAGGGGAGGGTGAGAATGGTCCTCCCCTTGTTTTTGAAACAATCAAAATCTGAATAAAATGAATGATGGACAAGCAAATGCTACACCTGTAGCTCAGGCCCCAGTTCCTGTTAAGCCAGGGCTGCCAGCCAAACTGACTGCAGAAGAAACTCAGCAGAGGTATGCCTTCATTGGTATGTGTGTGGATAGGAATATCACATATCCTGCCACAAGGACATTTGGGCAAGCATCCCCAATGACTGTGCAGGACCTTTGTGCAGCAAATGTGGCCAGCCTGCAGAAGATGGCATCAGCACTGAAAGGGGCTGCAGCCAATCATGATCCTGAGTTTAGCAACACTGGGGAACTGATGATCAACAAGGTGGAGGCTGAGAAATGGTTGACATTCTTCAGGCTCACCATCAGGAAGAAGAACTGGGATGCCTATGCTCATGACAAGAGAGCAAGGGCTAAGGACCTACACAAGAGTATTGAGGCTGCTCTTACACCACAGGAGCAAAGAGCAAGGGCTGAAGCAGAACTTGCTGGACTGAAGGACTTTGATGATGATGAGGATTAATGTTTTATGCCAAAGAAACTGGTGATATTTAAGAGAATTGAAGTGAAGGGTACTATCAAAAAGATACCACTTCGCAATGTTACAGTCAGTGACTCCTTTGTTGGAATTGGCAAGAAGGGCCAAACAGTTCACTCTGAGTTCCAAAGGCTTGCAGAAGACTTGGAACCAGGCTTCATTGGAATAGGCATTGATGTGATAAGCATATAACTTCTTTTTTGTTTGGTAGTACACTTAGAATAAACACAACAACTTAGATATGGTTTTAAGATATTAGTGACTGTCACCAAACAACAATCAGGGAAACTGGGGAATTCATTAAGTGTTAGTAAGACCCTTCCTTACTTAGAATAACATTACACTGAACCTTGGAGTCCAAATCCAAGTGCCCATAGCAATATGGGTTCCCCAGCTACTCTAAACAAACTGTGTCTATGAAGAATTTGACTGGGCCATTTAGGCCAGAGGAGTTATTGAAGTATGGTGATAAGCTAGAGATAAGTGGTATGTTACTGGCTAATGGACAGGAAGCAGAACTAATGCTTTTTCCAGAGACTGGTCTAGTACCTCTATCCATCATACAACCCACTCATGAAGAGTGGAAGACCCTCTTGTATCAGCTTGATACATTGGGGGTTATGGGACTCAACAAGGTAGTACTTAGAAAGTCTCAAAGAAACATTGAACAAACTATATCCTGGAATGTATTCAGGAGAGACAACTACACTTGTCAGTATTGTGGTAATAACCAAGTACCCTTGACTGTAGACCATATTGTCCTTTGGGAGAAGATGGGTGCTTCAGTTGAAGAGAACCTTATTAGTGCATGCAAGAAGTGTAATAAGACAAGGGGTAATATGGAGTTCCCTGATTGGCTGAAGAGTGAGTATCTTACATTAAGGGTTAATGGTAACTGGGGCATTAGTGCTCATATACACATTAATGACTTGTCTAAGATGTATGATGAGGCACTAAAAGTACCTTTGAGGCAGACTCAAAGACAAAGATAAAGGTTCACACTGTACGTGTACTTTTGGACGGTGGTACTCTGCAAAATGACCTCCAGTCCTAGTCCAGGAGGAGGTGGAATCTCTTTGCCTCACATAGTATTGGGTCGCCACAATAGACTACACTCAATACAGTATGTGCAACTGGAAGCAGGGTGGTGAGACATATACCAGAAAGGCATTGAATGGACGGGCTGACCCACCAGAAGGGTCTAAATGGGGGAAGTTAATCTTGTTAGAGGTTGACCTCTTAGAATACCTTCAAACATTGGTAAAAAGCAAAATTTGGTTTTTGTAATAGTGGGTTCAAATCCCACCTTCCCCCCTACATAGTATCATGCATATCAACAGCTCACTTAGAATACTTTACTTATATCTATAGTCTAAATAAGACGCCAGGCTAGCCCTGGAAGTGGGGGTATCCAATCCCCCTAGGTGTGCCAAAAAAAGAATTAGTGAGCTTATTTTTAACCTTAAAACAACCATTTATGGACTTTGTGACATGGGCCATTCACAGGCATGAGATAACAAATCACATGTATGAGGACTATCTGCCTTATGAGTATCATCTGAGGCTTGCCTTACAAGTAGCTAAGGAGTTCCAACATCTGGTGCCCAAAGCAGAGTTTTGGAGGTACAGGTATGCCATTGCAGGCCATGACCTGTATGAAGATGCAAGAACCAACTACAGTGATGTGATTCAACACATTAGCCTGCTTGAAGGACACACTAATGAAGATGCTATATGGGTAGCTGAAGTCATTCTAGCTGTTACTGAGTATCCTGGTAGGAATAGGAATGAAAGACATCCACCTATATACTGGCAGAACATAAGGGAAACTCCTGGTGCTAAGTTTGTCAAGCTTTGTGACAAGATAGCCAATGTAAGGCATGGTGTCATGTTCAAGAACAGCAAGCTTAGTATGCACATGAGGGAGCACAATCAGTTCCTCAGTGAGATGCAACTAGGGAATGAATACAGGGAAATGCAGGATCATCTAGACCAACTACTGTTTGGACAAGCAAAAACTGTGTCATGAAGATCGTATCTAACTTCAAGGACTACTATGACTTCCTTATTGGTAAATATGGTATTGACCCTAAGGTAGTATATGAGAGAGTATGTGAAACTGAAACACCACAGCACTCATGGGTGAAAAGTGGCATATACAGGCCTGAGTATCTTGACCTACCTGGGTATTACTATTATGGAATAGCTTTTTGTGGAACAACGTACAAGGTGTGTTGTTACAATGGGAAGGTATACATAGGGGATGAAGTCCTAGTGCTAAGAAAGTTTGTGGATAAGGAGAATGCATACAAACTCCCTACTGAGCGTGAGTACCTTACTGGACATAACAAACCAACAGATGTGAATGAGAAGCTAAACTGTCCTGTGGTGCTACTACCTAGGTATACATTTGATGGGGAAGGTACTAAGAATGTAAAGCTAGCAGACTTTCAGTTTGGTAGGTTAGTGCCTCCTGAAGATGCGTACCTTAGGATAGTAGAGTTCTTAACTAGGGAACCTATTATCAAGGATACAAGGACTGACATTGAGAAGGTAGTTAGTCATGGGTTTGACAAGAAGACTTCCTTTAGGAAGATGTAATATTATTGTAGGGGAGGCAAGGGTCAAGGCCCTTCAAGTTGTGGTGTAGCTGGAAGCACGCCCCTACATACTTTCTTAACTCACTTAGAATACATCAAATCTCCTTAATCTGGAGAAGTAGCTCATTTGGTAGAGCAATTGACTTCTAATCAATGGGTAATGGGTTCGACTCCCATCTTAAAAAGTTTAGTGAGTTCCTATTTTAACAAAGCTTATTTATTCACTTTCATAAAAACAGAACAAGTATGAAGAACAACTTGCAATTACCTGACATTGAGAAAGTATCAGCACGCCAACACAAGAAGTGGGTCTCTGACAAAGAGGGACAGGGCCACAAGAGTGTGGATGTAAATGGTGAGAACCTTATGGTGCCCTTTGAGGACCTGAGTGAGGATGCCAAACAGGCCTGTAGGAACAGGACAAACATGTTCTATGAGTCTGTGAATGAAATACATGCTGAGGAGAACACCCAGGAGGAGGCTACTCAGCAGGAGGAACATGCTCATGCTAACGCACAACAGTAAGACATTTTGATTGCTCCTAAAATTCTTTAGTCCTGCTCTTAGGCAAGCACTACAGGACACCCAAAAGGAATGTAGGCTATCCAAGGCAAGCTTGATAAGGGAGATAGTTTGAGAAAACCCTTTCACAAGGGCTGAGCATTAAGTTTTGCTGGACTATTCTACTATTGGAGGTAGACAGGATTAACTCTTTTTAATATGGCAAGCAATCGTTAGCAGCCCTTAGTTTCTACTATGGGGCTCTCTTTTTAACACAGGATATGAAACTATTTAGGTGGATACCAGGCAGACAACAGGGAGTTATCTACTATAAGTGGTGCTTCCTTTACCTCAGAATAGGAAGGGTTGGATTTGATGGGTATATACTCAAGTATCCAGCTAAGACTGTTCTTAGCCCACATACTGATCCAATAGATGGATGGATGTGGAGAATGAATGTTAAACTAAGGGGAAAGGCTAGATTTTTCTGCAAAGGAAGAACCTACTCCTTAGGGGATTTTATGCACATATTCAGACCTGATCTGTATGTGCATAGCCTAGTTGCCTATACGAAGACTATTAAACTCTCCTTGGGTATTGCCAAATTCAATAGATATGTCTATTGTCAGAGGAATGTAGAGGGGAAGTCAAAGTGCCTTAGTCAGTGTGATCACTGCAAAGGCTATTACAAGTTACTGGAGAAATGAGATACATTATTGCGATTGCAATAGCAATCTTTTCAATGTGGATGTGCTTTAGTACAGCTAACCATATCATCCACTGGATAACAGCTGGAATAAGTGAACCTAGTGTTCATGCTGTTATGGTTATATTCTTATGGGTTATTGCCTTTAGTACTGTCTTGTCTCTATCTATATGGATAGGACTGGGTGTTGCTACAGGCTTGATAATGCTATTAGGAGGTAAGAAATGAGAGCATTACATTGGGCTGCCTTAGCTGCTGTAATACTAAACGGGCTGTCTGTTATACTTAACACAATATTACTGGTAATTCAGCATGACAGTGAATATATGTGGTGGGTACTAGCTAGTTCCATTGCCCTCACTGTATCTTATGATGTTTATAAAGACACTGAAAGATGATAGCACTTGCATTATCATGGAATCAGTTTGGAGCAATGGTAGCTAGGGAACATCTTAATGATGAAAATGTTAGCCTAAAGAACAAGGCTTGCTTCATTGAGATAATAGGAGAGCAAGACCTGCTAAGAATGCCCCACTGGTTCCAAAAAGACCATCCAAATGTTCTAAGACTACTATTTGATGATGTTGATGAGCCATTACAGGTGCCTTTATTGGGTCGTGACAAAAGAGAGTACATTTCTGTAGTTCCCATGAGTGAGGAGCAGGGAAAGGCTATTTTGGCCTTTATAGAGCAGAATAGCCATGCAGATGTATGTGTAGTGCATTGTGCTGCTGGGGTCAAAAGAAGTGGTGCAGTTGCTCAATTTATCAATGATTGGGCAGACATTGACTACTTTACTGCAAGGTCTCTCAATCCAAGCACAAAGCCTAATGCAAGAATCCTATCCATACTAAGGAATGTGTACAGAGACAAATACAAGGAGGAAGCAGATGGATACACGTAAGGCAGCAGAAAGTGTAGGCATAGCCCTAGCCATATTGGTTGTAATGGCTTTGATAGCTGGTATAATAGCATGTGCCATATTGTACCTACCTGCATGGGTTTCAATAGCATTATTAATAGTACTATCAATAATAGCTTTATCAGCTACTATATATGAGGATATAAGTGACTGATATACATATGTGGAGGTATGCCAATAGTAGAGCAGGCTATAGGCTGGACCCTGGACTATAGCTGGGAATGTTGCAAGACATTCATGGAGGTTCAAATCCTCCTCTCCACACCTTTTTTCATAAGTAAAGCCCCTTTTGGGGTTACTTAACACCTCGAAGGGTGTTTCTACACCCTTCTTTTAAACTCTTTAGCCCACTTAGAATACATACAAATACCAGTTCGACTCTGGCTCCCCCTGCTCTACAAAGTCCCCATCTCTGGGGCACTTCGTGGCTCGCGCTTCTAAGGATGTTTCAAGTAGGCTTATTTCCATAGGCCTACTATATTTCAACTAGGGGGAGAAGTTCAGTGGTGAGCACTTTTATGTCAAAAAAGAAGAAAAATTAGTGGGTTTCAGTTTATTGTTGTATGTTTGCACAGTACTTGTTGGTGTGGTGGAAATATAGACACACTGCGATTAAATGTCAAAGCGCCGCAAGGCATGGAGGTGTAACCCCTCCCACCAACACAAAAGAGTGAGTGTTAACAAGGTCTGTACTTAATAGTTAGACTAGAGCCCTAGGGCCTAAAGAAGATATGGCCTTTTTTGTAAAAGCTTCAGTGCTACTGTAAAAGTGTAGGGGAATAATACAGCTTGGCCAAGCTCACTCAAGTTCTTTATTTCACTTAGAATACCTCAAAAAATGGGTTCGAATCCTAACCCCCCACATATGTGAGGAGATTTAATGGGGGGTAAGCCTGTGTGGTCAGGCACCTACTTGAAAATAGGCAACTAAACTTAGTGAAATCCCTGGAGAAATGCCCTGGAGTGGTTACAGGCTTGCCTTAAATAAGCAAGGGAGGTAAGTTCGAGTCTTACTTTCTCCACAAATAGTCCTCTTAGAATACTTTAACAAATAATACAGGTTCGAATCCTGTCTATGGAGCAATCCACAGTAGCCAAATGGTTAGGCAATTGATTCTTAATCAATCCAAAAATAAGTTAGAGGACTTAATTTCTTGACTCACTTAGAATCCAACCTAGTTCCTTAAGTGGAACACCAGATTAACAATTAGTGAGTCTCTATATTGGGGGATGGTGAAGTGGTATCACAATTAGTTACTTAGTAGGTACACCTACTTATAATCCATCAACAACAATTATTCCATCATAAGGAATAGTCCTTGGTTCGATTCCAAGTCCCCCAACTGTTCCTACAGTTAATTTTGATAAAGGCCCTACATATCTATGTGGGGCTTTTTCTATTGTAACTGTCAAACTATGTTAGTAGGCAGGTGACTAGGTGTTAGACTAGACACAGCTCACTACCAGTCTTGGAAGGGGATTGTATCTCCCTCCAAGAGCGAGCAATATTGCTCAAAAAACAAGTATTGGCTGAAATGGCCAAGGCTTGGTTCTGCAACAGGTTGTTTTTAAGGACATTATGAGTTCCTCCATTTTCTATGGAGGAACTCCTATTTTGTAGGGGTAGCTCAATTGGTAGAGCACGTAGTATTAGTAGTGTATATTACACTACTTAGAATAACTTATACAATTCCTTTTGGAGGACGTATGTATGTGGTTCGAATCCCATCCCCTACACAAGTGTTAAGTGCAAACGTCTACATAATAACCCTGCAAAGGCCATGTAGCGAGAGACAAGCTTAACACTAACTTCTTCACTCACTTAGAATCAAATCAATGCTTTGCAAAAGCAATCAACTTGTAATTGATCAACATTAGTGAGTATCTATGTCTTTAACCCATTTCGAGAAATGCTAAAAACCAAATGTCAATGAGTGGATCAATTATGGCTGCTAAGACATCAAAGCTTGTGGAGAGTAATCCTTTCTACAAGATGAGTAGTACACTGGACTTGTTTCAACAGGGCAACAAGTTATCAGATACTACAGTCACTCAGCAACAGGTTTACAGGTACCTTGACGCTGCATGGAGTGAATGCAACACTAAGGAGAAGAAAGAGTTGTTCTATGTTCTTGTATTCTCACTAGGGGATATGAGCAATAGGGAACACAATGTCTTCCGTAGGAGAGGTATCAAGACACCTGACACTGGTGGTCAGAGTAAGAGACGTGTGTTTATGTACTGCTTAAAATGGATGCTTGAAAGGGCTCCAGTGCAGTTCTATACTTTCCTACCAATCATAGGAGAGTATTACAATTTGGGGGGTATCATGTTTTACCAGCTGAAGACTGATAGGTACAAAGGTACACTACAGGAAGTTCTGAAGCTGGATGTAGGCATTAACCCTGTCACTGATTACATCACTAAGGTACTAAAGGCAACTACTACCACAGAGAATGAAAAGATGCTGTGGGCCAGGTGGTTACCCCATGTACCAAACAGTAGTAGGATACGCAAGTATGTTATTACTGACAAGAACATCAAGGCATTCAAGAAGAATGAGAAGTATGCTGATGCCAAGGTGGGTGATTCCATCACAGTGAAGAAAGAGAAGAAAGAGCACACAAAGCAGAAGGATGCTTGGGTGATTGATTTCATCAAGGCATTGTCTGCCAAGATGGACTGGAAGATCACCAAGATGAAGGGTGGTTTGCATTTCGAGGGTTACAGGCAGTTTAGGAAAACCTACCTGTCTGAAACTGAGGCTGTTAAGTTTAGTGCACATCTGGATGATCCCAGGAGTGTAACATTCATGGACAAGACTCAGTTTATGGATTGGTTAGACACATTGCCTTCTGAGGCAAGGTATAGGGTAGCCTGCAGGATATGTAGCAAGGACAAAGCAGGAACACTTTCACCCAGGGATAAGTGGAAACTTAAGTCTGGGGAGAACTGTGGTGCTGTGTACATCCAATGGCTGGCAGACAAGCAGAAGGCCCAAACCAAGCTTGCATCACTCACAACTGAGGAAAAGGAGAAGATGACCACTAAGGAACTTCAGCAAGTCCAAAAGGCTGCTAAGGTGAATGTAGCTGGGGATGTTCTCATTGACCTCATTGCAGAGATTGCAAGCAGGAAACTTACTCCTGCAGAAATGGATGTCAAGGCATTTAGCCTGCTTGAGAAGATTATACTACAGGTACCTGTACTTGTAGCATCTGACATCTCAGGGTCTATGGCTATGAGAGCTGTTAGTCACAAGGGTAGTGAATTCAGTGCCAATGCACTTTGTCAGCTAGCCACTACAGTATTCTTGCTGAAGAACCCTGATGCTGAAGCAGGAGAATTCCTGGTAAGGTTTGGTTCCTCAGCTGATGTTGTAGCTGCAGGTACTAAGTCAGAGACCAATGGGAGAAACAAGTTTATGTCAACTAAGGTCACAACTGTTGATGTACTAGTTGATAGGACTAAGCCATTCTCATGGAATCTCAGTAATATATCCAAGTACATTGGTACTCCACATGGTAGTACCAACTTTAGTGCAATACCTGATGCACTAAAGATATGGGTAGATGAAGAGCCTGCATTCTCATCACAGAGGATTGATATGATCAACAGGTACAAGGTCATACTGGCCATGTCTGATGGTGAGTTCAATAGCTCTTATAGTCCAACATCAAGCTTCCTTGAGTTCCAGAACAAGATGAGGCAATGGTTTGGATGGGAAGGTGTTACTGTTATATGGGATGTCAAGGAGGGCTCTGTAGGAGATGGGAAGAAGTTCCAGGATATTCCCAATATCATGTACTTTGGAGGATGTAATATGGGTGTCTTGAATCAGGTGTTCACCAACATCCATGATCTGGACATCATTGATGCATTCTTGCCATTGAAGACTCTGCATGCCTCAAACAGGTACCAACCTGTAAAGGAGTTAGTCTTATAATACTAGGTAGGGGAGAACTCCCACATGTTTGCTGACAGCTTTCTTTGTGGAAGGGAGAGCTGCTTCTCTCCACACTCCCCTATCTTTTTCTGAAGAAGATTCTCCACTACATTGTACAATACTATTATGGCCGTCCTGAAAGCATACAAAACCAAAGGTGGTGGCACTTTGCTGGTGCATACAGATGGTAAGAGGACCTATGTTCCCACCTTAGCATATAGGGAAAAGAGAAAAGACTACTTAAGAACTAGAGCATTTAGGGGAAAACCTGATACAAAGGAGAACTGTTTCAGGCTGCTAGACTCTATTCATAAGCTTTTGGTGGCTCACAGAAGAAGACTGGAGGTTAACATCCAGGAATCCTAATGGGCTACTCATTATAAGGGCATGTAAACATTTATTAACTTAAAAACGCATCAAAATGCAAACAACACAATCAATGCCTCAGACACAGGTCAGAGTACTGAACCTGCCTGAGGGAGCCAAAGTGGCTAATTCAGAACCCATCACCCCTGTATTGGTCAGTAGGATCAGGACAGTGGGAGCAGACAAGCAAACTTTGGAGCTTCAGCTGGAACAGCTGTTTCCACAACCCCTGGGTAACCAGAGTGGGCTGCTTGCAGTGACAATGGCTGGACACAGTGCATTCAATACAGGTCCCAGGAAAAGGGTTACCTGGATGAATTACAGCACTATGAAGGCCATTGGAGATGGGTTCATCAAGACCTGGGAAGAGGTTGGAGAGGCTGTCACTGTAATTGAAGGTGTGAAGTATCAGGGATGGCTCACTTTTGATGGTGAGCCTGGTCAGCCTGGTGGCCCACTGCTTTACAGGTTCATTGACCTCAAGGGCAAAGAACTGAAGAGCAAGATTGTAGAGGAGGACAGCTTTGTAGGCCGCACATGGGTCAACAAGGACAAGACACCTGGGGAACAGAGGCCCAAGACTGCTGGTAATGGTGGTGATCTGCTGATCTACACTGACACCAAGGGTGTGGAGCACAAAATCTATGCTAACAGGCACCTGTCTGTTGAAGGTATGGATGATCCCAAGACAGGCAAGATGTGGGATGAAGATATCATCATTACTCATAACAACACTATAACAGGTTCCTCTGTACGTGCTGCTATGGCTAAAGCTGGTATTAGTGTCCCAACACTGCCTGGATCACCTGCTGGTGTGCCTGCACAGGAAGGCTTGCAGAACAGAAGGCCTGGTTATACCAGCAACCTGCTGAGACCAAGGCCTGAACCTACAAGGACTGCACCTACAGCTGAGGCAAATGAGGTGGATGAAGAAACCAAGGCTCAGAGAGCCAGGGAAGCAGGTGAAAGGTCTATTGAAGCACAGCCTCAATCATAGTCCTGTCTCTGCTTTGTAATATAGAGGAGGAGGGTCCCAGCCTTCCTCCTCATTTTTAAATCAATCGTTATGTCATTCAAGGACTTTTTCATAAAGAGTGATACACCACCACCAGACAAAAAGATAACCACTGTTAAGCCTACAACAGGACCTAGTGGTAGTGGGGTTAGTATGATGGGAGCCACGTCAGCTGGAGTGCATACAGTTCCCCAGTTAGATCAGAACTCCACTAGTGAGTTCAACAAGTATCTAATGAAGTTAATGGATGATGCTAATCTACCAGGACCAGATTATTATGAGTTTGCCAAAGCACTCCAAGCACTTGCTGCTGTTCCACTCACTGAACAACAGAAGTATATGAGTGTATTTGCTGGGTTCCAAGCACAAGGAGTTACAGCAGAGTCCCTAGTTGATGCTGCAGGTAAGTATATTGCCATACTAGGGCAGAAGAAAAGTAGTGAGTTTGATGCCTCAGTTAGTACTGCAGCACAATCCATAAAGAACATGGAGAGTGCTATAGAGAGGTTGAGGCTTGAAAATGAAGAGCTTACCAACAAACTGAGTGCCAATGCCCAGCAAATGGCCAAACTAAATGGTGATGTCATTGCTAATAAGGGCAAGCTGGAAATCAAGAAAACAACATTTGAAGTGTCCTACAAGAACTTCATTGAGAAGATCATGCAGGATAGAGAGAACATTCAAAAATACCTGATAAATGGAACAACTACCCAGTAGTGGAGGGAGGCCCCCAGTTATAGAGAAGGCAATAAGATATGCAATTCCATTAGGTATAGGAGCTGCAATCTTCTTCTTTTGGGGGTTAATAGTACCCTTTGTAGAGCAGACATTGAAGAGTACACTATGGACTATTGTATATGGAGCACCCATAGCATTGATAGTCCTTACTGCATTCTTCAATCCTAAGTTCTTTGTAATGACTTACAAGAACATTATACATAAGTTCATCAGCTTCTTCATTAAGTTAGACCCTCTCTCATACATGGATAGGTATGTGGAGATACTACAGGAGAAACTAGCAAACCTGAATAAGATTAAAGTACAGCTTAAAGGTAGGAAGGTAGAGACTGAGAGGAAGCTAAAGGAGCTGAATGCACAAGTGGAGGAAAATCTCAAAAAAGGTGCTGCAGCTAAGCAATTGAAGGACCTTAGTACAGCCTCTTTGTGTGGTAGTAGAGCTGCAGGTGCACAACAAAGCATTAGGTTGTACACTCCCAACTATGAGAGGATGACTAAGAGCCTTGAATTCCTGGACCTATTAGCTGATAACTGGGGTATGTCTATCATTAAACTCAAGGAAGAAGTAGCAAGGAAAAGAGAAGAGTATGTCATGCTAAGGGATCAGGCTAGGGCACTTAATCAAGCTGAAGCATTCCTTAGTGGTGATACTGAAGAAGGCAGGATATACCAGGAATCACTGAAGGCATTGGAGGAAAGTGTCACACACAAGATTGCCTACATTGAAGACTTTGAAAAGAGAAGTAAGGACATTATGGCAGGAATTAAGGTGGAGAACCAAATGCAACATGATGAAGGACTCAACATGTTGGATAGTTACATGAGGGATGGCAAACTGATGCTTCCTGATGACTATTCAAAGCCTGTGCCTCAGTTCAACTTCAACAAGATACCTGAAGCAGAAGTAGTTCAATCAAACTTTAAACTCTTAGACTAATGGTACTAGGTCTATTTGTGTTTTCCAGCCTTGAATCCATCATATATGGAGTAGCATGTTTTCTACTAGGCTGGTTTGCACACAAAAAGCTATCCAATCTATTCAAAAAGAAGTCATAACCAAACAACAAACCAAACAAAAATGAGCAAAGCATCAAGATTTTTCAATAACCTACAGCCAGGAGGCAAAGTACTACTGTTGATAGTACTGGTAGGACTGTTCTTCCTAGGTAAATGGGGGTATACAAAGGCTTTCCCCCCAGCTGCCAAACAGGACAAGATTGTGACTAAGGCCTCCTCCACCCTACCTCCACTGGCATATGACAAGAATGCCAATGCTCCTACAAGGCCTATACCTGATTTTGGCAATGCAGTAGCCATCAATGGCCCTGAGGTAAGAGGAGAACTAATGGGATGGAATGCCCAGATGGGCCTCATGTATGCTGTAGGTGGTACAAGTACTGCCAAAGGTAGCATAGCAGAGGAGCTGGGATTAAATATTAAACTTAGTGTTCAGAATAACACTAGCAAACAAGGGGAGGACTTATATGCATTTGCTCAAGCACTTAGTAAAGGTGAGAGTAATCCTGCTACTGGTACTCATTTCATTGCTTGGATGGGAGATGGTGTCCCGTCTTATTTTGCAGGGCTTGAGGCCAGACTTAAAAAGGATTTTGGTCCTGAGTATGTGCCTACTGTTGTTACTTTTGGAGGTGCATCTTATGGTGAAGACAAGTGGCTCATCAAGAAGAAATATGAAAAAGACGCAAGAGGATCAGTCAATGTAGGGGTTATCAGGGATGGTGACTGGAATGTTGCTGTAATAAAAAGCCAACTCAATGGATGGGATGTCAACAATGATAACACCACATATGACAGGACTAAGGTCAATTTCATACCAGCTCCTAATGATGACTACATGGAGGCTGCAAAAGCATATGTGGCAGGACAGCAAGTCAAGCTGGCACTTGTGGAGAATGGCCATAGAACTGGAAAAGATACCACAGTGGGCATTACAGGAGTTGTCACATGGTTCCCAGGAGACCTTTATGCTGTTCAAAAGAAGGGTGGTCTGGTCTCAATTGCCTCCACTAAGGACTTTGCAGCCCAGATGCCTAACGCCATCATCTTCATAAAGAAGTGGGCACAGGATAATAGGGAGATTATGGAGAAGTTCTGTACTATGGTAGGCAAAGGTGGTGACCAGGTAAAGAGCCATGATGATGCACTAAGGTTTGCAGCTAAGGTAGCTGATGCTGTATATCAGGATCAGGTAATGCATGAGGAAGATTGGTACAAAGGATACCTGAGCTATGACTTCACTGATGATGATGGTAATGTTGTCAACATTGGTGGTAGTAGGGTATTTAATCTTGCTGATGCCGCCAATTATACTGGTGCTGATGGTACTAAGGATAATTACAAGGCGGTATATAATACCTTTGGTAAGATATGTACTGAGGCATACCCTGAAGTAATACCTTCTTTTCCTGACTATAATAGTGTAACAGACTGGTCCTTCCTCAAGGCTGCATATAGCAAGAACAAAGGAACAGCTGGTAGTGTATCTAAGGTAGACTTTAGTAGAGCAACTAAGGGTACCACTGCTGCTGATGCTTCCTATAGTATAAACTTCCAGACAGGTTCAGCTGTTATCAGTCCTTCTTCCTATGCAATACTAGACAAGATTGCAGACAAGCTGACTGTAGCATCTGATCTATTCATTGAGGTTAGTGGGCATACTGATAATACAGGTGATCCTGCTAAGAACAAGGACTTGTCTGATGCAAGAGCTAAAGCTGTATCTGTGTACCTCATAGGCAAGAATGAGGAATTCTCTCCCAGGACCACTTCTACAGGGTTTGGTAGTGACAGACCACTTGATCCATCTGCTGACCAGAATAGTCCTACAACTAGGGCTAAGAACAGAAGGGTGGAAATCAAGCTGTTGAGAGCAAAGTAGTGTCATTCATTCTTTAATAGGGCTCCAGTAAAGACTGATTGGGGCTGGAGCCCACTTTTTCTATCACATGACAAGAGAAGAGATTGACAAAATCCTTAGTGAGCTTAAGTGGGAAGTATGGCCTTACAGACCATATGGTGGACAACAAGTCAACACTTATCCAAGAGGAGTGAAGGTGTACCACCCAGACCTAAGTGTGCAGGTGTGTATGAGTGAGATGAGAACTCAGATGGATAACCAAAAAGTAGCTAGGGAAATGTTTGAGCTGTTTCTTCTCAATGTAAAGTAACTACTATGGAAACTGATACCCATCAATCCTTGGAATCTACTATTCCAGGTATACACTCAGCACTTAAGGTATTCACTCTGCAGGGGTTGTTAGGTAGTTGGCATGCAGTGTGCTGGATGTATTGTCACAATGGTAGGTCTATAGCTTCCTTCACCATTAAAACCTGGAAAAGTGTACAAAAAATTAATAACACCCAATGCATCACTGAACAGAAAGGAAGGAATCCTGCTAGTGGCCTGCCAGCTATTAGTGGTGATGCTATTGTGGGATTTCACTAACAATACGCTGTTCCCAAGACCTTTAGAAATAGCTAGGGCCCTAGTTGATCTGATACTTCATAAAGGAGTGTTTAGAGAGTTTCTTAAATCAATTGGACTATGTACTCAAGCAATGTTTTATGCAGCCCTTGTAAGCCTCGTACTTTGCTATGCATCAGTTCTACCACTCTTCACCTCACTAGCATTACTAGGAACAAAGCTAAGGTTCTTACCAACCGTTGGATTAACATTCTTGTTCCTAAAGATAGCAGGGGGAGACGTGGATTCCCAGAAGGTCTACTTATTGGTGTTTGGCATAAGTGTGTTTTTCATGACTTCTATACTAAATATAATAAGTGGGACTACACAAGACGAGCTAAACTATGCCAGAACACTAAGGTTCTCAGAATGGAGGGTAGTGTGGGAAGTGATCATATTAGGTAAACTAGGGGAAGTGCTTGAGGCTATAAGGCAAAACTTTGCTATGGCTTGGATGATGATAGCAATGGTGGAGAACCTATGCAAGAGTGATGGAGGTATTGGTGTGATTATTAGTGATCAGAACAAGTACTTCAAGTTCGACTATGTGTGGGCTATTCAATTACTGATTTTGTTAACTGGCATATGTATGGATATACTACTACGTAAGGTACGTGAGTGGCTATTACCATACACAATGCTAACAATAAAGAAGAGATGATCTGTCTACTAATTGGCTTATTTCTATTACTTCTCTTCTGGAGTAAACCAGAAGGGGATTGGCGTGACTTTGACTAATTACCATGAATATAATAGCAAACCACCATGAAGAGATTGGATGTTCCTACCATAGGGTGTTACTACCAGCAACATACATGGGGAACATGAACCTGAGTGTATTTACATGGACACAACAGCATACTCCAACTGATGACAGACTTAGATGGGCTAACATAGTGTGGTTCAATAGAGTACCAACATTCTCTATTGATGCATTATTAAAAAAGAGGGAGGAATTTGGATTCAAGATCGTAGTTGATGTGGATGACCATTGGGTGCTTTATCCCCATCATGAAATGGCTGCAGTATGGGCAAGGAATAAGACACATGAACAGATTCAAAGGTGCATATCAATAGCTGATGCTGTTATTGTAACAAATGACAGGTTAAAGGTAGCTGTTGAGGCACTTAACAAGAATGTGTATGTGATTCCTAACGGATTGCCATACAACAGTGGACAGTTCAACCTAAGCAGGATTCCAGACACTAAAGTTAGGTTCATGTATACAGGGGGAAGCTCACACTTTCACGACTTGAAGACCATAGCAAGTGTCTTTAAGAAGTTAGGTAGTGATGCTGAGTTCAGGGCTAAGGGTACAATCATACTAGCAGGGTATAACCAGCAGTTTGGAACAGGTAGGATTGACAATGTATCTGAAAAGATGCTGAAGATAATAAAGCCTGCAGGTAACTATGAAGTGTTCCCAATTAGACCTGTAGCCTCATACATGGAGTGTTACACCTATGCTGATGTTTCCTTAGCACCCTTGGAAGATTCCACATTCAATGCCCACAAGTCTGATCTAAAGATATTGGAAGCAGGATGTAAATGCATTCCTATAATAGCATCAAATGTAGAACCATATTCAGTGTCTTTTTACAAGGGCACTGCAGGCGTGACTCTATGCAACACACCAGATGAGTGGTTCAATGCTATCAAATCAATGTTGCGTAATCCTACATCAACCTATGCAGGAACGCTACTTGGGGAGAAGGTAAGGGCTTACAGCTCCCTAGGTATTACGAATAGATTGAGAGAGAGAGTGTTTAACAAGCTTTATGAGTAAGAAGACAAGTACTGCTGTTGAGGCAGTTGTTGGTTCAGCAAGTAAGAAATTGTCCACTGTAGTGGAAGAGATGAACAAAATATCCCAAGTACTTACTGGACTCAGTGGTAAGTCTGAGGACCTTTCAGATGAGATTGCCCAGAAAGAGGCAAGGATCAAGGCCCTGGATGTGGAATACACTGAAAAGCTCAGGGCCCATGATGTGGAGTTTGGTTTGAAAGTAAAGGAGAGTGCTCTGAAGACAGCTGAAGAGATTCTTGCTTTACAGAATTTAGTGTCAGTTCCTAAGCAAGAACTGGAGAACCTGCAGAAGGGGTTCACAGACCTTCAGACTAGTTTTGATGACAGGGTAAAGTCTGAAATAGGCAAAGCTACTGGCATAGCAAAATCTCAGTTTGAGGCTGAAAAAAGACTGCTTGAGGCACAGTTTGCAACGAAGGAAGCGGAAAACAAAGCCTCCATTATCAACCTCAATGCACAGGTGGTTACTCTTACTACTCAGGCAACTGAATGGAAGAAGCAACTTGAATCTGAGCGTGAAGCCTCTGTAAAGAGAGCACAGGCAGGTTCAGTTGGTACCATCAATGTGGGTACTCCAAATGGGCGTTGATTAAATCCTAAACACAAGGGGGAGCAATCCCCCTTTTTAACTTGAAACTCATGATGAAGAAGGTGAAGAAGGCTATTGAAACTCTGGTCTTTGCTAGTAGATGGGTACTCATAGGCATGATTATTAGGCTGTTTGTAGTACTGATATACATAGTAGTGAAGGCCTGTGTGCATAGACATCTTGGAACTGATGACATTGTATGGTCACTAGAGGCAGTGGATGAAGCTATGGTTGCCAACCTAATCAAATCTATCATCACAGGCTCTTATAACTCATTCATTAGCAAGGACCATGGGTATAAGAATGAGAATGTATCTAGTGGAATATTAAAGGTCAAGATGGGGTCTTCTTTAGTTGGCATATCATCTATATATCTGTTAAAGACCTTCCTTGAACTAAGGCAGGAGAACATCCCTTGGGATGAGCTATGGAAGTACTTGATAATCCACCTAGCATTCCTGCTAGGAACACTGGTACTTGCATGGGTAGAGCTTTTGCACAACAAATCGGAATACTATGACAAGAAAGCTGAGTCTCTTGAGACTCATAGTCCCACTCATACTCCTAACCTGCGTAAGGTTAGCCAGTTGTACTAGTCCACCTAAGGTGGTTAAGATGCATGAATATAGACTGACAGACAGCATCAATAATAGAGCTGGCTACCTGTATGTATTCAGTGTCAAGAATAAGGCAATTGAGGAGTTCTTCTCACTCCTCAGTGATGTTCAGTTGGATGATCTTACTGGACTATCATGGACCAAATCCACATTCAATCCTGGTCTTTCTCCAGTAGGAGGATACAAGTTGATAAGTGAGGATGAATTTGATCTTGAAGAAGAAGACCTACCAGCTGATATACAAGAAGATGTGGACACTGCAGACACTGATGGAGAGAGTAGTGATGGTGGAGATGCAGGTAGTAGTAGTGATGGAGGTGGATCAGATGGTGGAGGAGATGGAGGGGATTAGTTTAATCAAAACAAACCAATAGATGAAAAAGTTAGCACTGTTAGCACTGCTGATTCCAGCATTGTCCTTTGGACAGACAATTCCCCTAGTTGATGGACCATACTCAGTGGATGCTAGGACAAAGACTGCTCTGGGTATTACAAAGGGAGTAATTGATTGGCTGAACACACAGCCATATCCAACTGGTAGAACAAGGACTGTGAGGAGTACATTTCAGACCATCTACACACCCAGAACATACAAGGGATGGGTGATGGAGAGGGAAATGCAAATAGCAAATAGTCCTTCCTACTGGGAACCAATAGGTTACAGCAGGAGGAAAACCTTGCTGTTCAGAAAGAAGTATAGTCTGTGGGAGATATACAACCCTATATACAAAAAGTAACATATGCTGCTTGACAAGCACGAAAGGAATTACAGGAGATACCTAGCACTCACTGAAGAGTACAATGAGCTTCTTCAGGCTGAAAGGAACTTGCCTTGGGTACCAGTGGAAAAACCATATCAAGATGGTTGGACCATTAACATAGAACTAAGGGATGACATCAAGAGGAGAGCTGATGCCCCCATTCTACAAGCAGCACTAGATGTTGTTGCACAAAAGGGTAGACTCAGGAATCCAAAGTATGTAACCCTTGTTAGAAGGATGAGTAAGCTTTCTGATGTATTGAGATACATGTCTCCTCCAAGCCAGAGGAGTCCATTATGGAAGACCTGGAAGTCCATTGGACAGGCCCCTTCACTGAGGAGAATATACCAGAAAGAATATGACAAGCTAACACCCCAGTTACAAGCTCTGTTCTATAAGGTAATCGATCCTAGGGAAAGCCACTATCGTAACACATGGTATGAGTTAGGTTCTCCTGCATACTATCTGGTTGTCAAGGTTAAACCTGCTATTGTTACACATGTAAGAGACATTGACTCTGCAATGATGAAGAGAATGGCAGAGTTGAGGGATATGCTCCATGATAAGTGGGGTATGTATTATAGCAGGCGCAGTGGTAGAGAAAAGGCTGAAATAGACAAGCACAAGATGCACCACAAGCGTGCAAATACCAGGGCCCTAAGAAGCATTCTTAAGGGCGAAAAGGAAGATTTTGAACCTAAAATAAAGCACAAACTATGAACATAGACGATGGACTTGACCACTACAAAGGGTATCATGGTAGCATAGAGTATAGCCCTGAAGACAATGCTTACCATGGTAGAATAAGTGGCATAAAGGACTTAGTGTCCTATGAGTCTCCTAATCTGTCAGGTTTGGAGCAAGCATTCAGGGATGCTGTAGATGATTACATTGAAACTAAAAAGCAACTACTATGACTTATTCAACTGAGAAACCTCTCCTAAGCCTGGAGAATGTCTCACTTAAGTACGGAGACAAAATGATCCTCAGGGATATTAATATCCAACTGAAGGACTTAGTAAGGCCTGGTCAAACAACTGGGCAAGTCTGTACTATAGTGGGCAAATCTGGGATAGGTAAATCTCAGTTGTTCAAGCTCATAGCAGGCTTACAGAAACCAACCACAGGTACAATAAGGATAGGTGTTGAACAGAGGGAGACTGAAGCAGGACTAATAGGCATGGTAGCTCAGAACTATCCTCTGTTCAATCACCATTCACTAATGAAGAATCTTCTCTTAGTAACTAAGGAGAAGGACAAGATTGAATTCTATCTTAATGAGTTCAACCTGGGTGAACACAGAGACAAGTACCCCTCTCAACTAAGTGGTGGACAAAGGCAAAGAGCAGCTATTATACAGCAACTACTGTGTAGTGAGCATTTCATCCTACTAGATGAGCCATTTAGTGGGCTAGACCCACTAGCCACAGCTAAGTTATGTGAGAACATTATTAAGGTAGCTAACTTAGATGAGATGAACACCATACTCATATCTTCACATGTATTGGAACCTTCTCTAGCCGTTAGTGATAGTGTATGGATACTGGGGAATGAGAAAGAGACTTACACAAGTCCAACAGGTAGTGTGGTACCAGGTGCTACAATAAGGTTTGTGGAAGACCTAGCAGCACAGGACTTAGCTTGGAGATCAGATATTCAGACTGATCCTAGGTTTGTAGCATTATGTCAGAAGGTTAGAGATTCATTTAAAGTGATATGATGGGTACTATGATAAGCACTGTAATAAATGTTGGCCTAAATCAAATAAAGGTCAATATAGTATCACAGGAAGTTAATGCTATAGGGAAGTTTCTCAAGGAAGCAACAGTGCAGGTTAACAACACCTATTTATTCCTGAATAGAGATCAACTACTATCATTGAAAGAAGAACTGGTGAAAGCTTTCAACACTGAATCAAGATATACATAGTGGACAAAAAAGAACTTGAAGGCATTCTGTCAACTCCCTGGCTTGATGTATTAGACCAATTCATTGAGTCTAGGGAGTTTGACAGGATTATTGACTTCATCAAAAAGGAGAAGGCACATGGGAACAAAATAGTGCCTCGTACAGACAGGATATTCACTGCCCTGAACAAGTGTGCCCCTGATAAAATAAAGGTCGTAATGGGGCTGCAAGACCCTTATAATAGCATTGAGCCTGATGGACTGGCAATGTCTTGCAGTCTAACAGGCAAATTACAGCCTTCATTGAAGGAGGTTTACAGGGAAATAAGGAGGACTGTATTCCTGAATGGAGAAACAACTTGTGCTTGGGATAACCTGCCAAGCCTGGAGAAATGGGCAGAACAAGGAGTATTTCTCATAAATGCCTCACTTACAGTTAGATGGAAGGAACCCAATAGCCACAAAGGACTATGGACCAGGTTCATAGATGAGGTGTTCCATGAAGGGGTGAACAAGTCCCCACATCCAATTGTATACATATTGCTGGGTAAAGAAGCCCAGGAACAGTTTAGCAAGTATGCTAGACTAGGAGACATCATACTGACTGCAAGTCATCCAGCCTCAGTTGCCTATTCTGGAGGTATATGGGATTGTCAGGATGTGTTTAAAAGAGCAAATAGGTACTTAGAAATGCTTGAGTTAGAACCAATTAAGTGGTGATATGATACCCAAGAAGAAACAACCTAAGGAAGGTAAGAGCTTGGCTGATAGGGGTATATTTGTTAGACCACAGGGTAATCTCCTCATGAAGACTGCTAACAGCGGCCAAGGTAGAAGTCTGGAGGAAAGCATCATGGACAACTTCACTGCATTCTATGAAGAGATATGGAATGAAAGAGAGCATGTATGCTTTGAAACTGGTAAACCTTTAACTGGGGAACCACTTACACTCTACTTTCATCACATATTGCCCAAGGCCAAGTATCCACTATATGCTCTGCAGAAGTGGAACATTGTACTATTGCATCCTGATGCACATAGTCAAGTAGAGACATTTATAGACAAATGTCCAAGAGTGAAGGCATTAACTGAACACTTAAAGATAGTGTATGGCTGAGGAATATGATAGTACTAAGGACACTAAGGAGCATATAGAGGCTGTAAGAGTCTATCTGTATAAGGCTCAATTAGAGCTAATGACTAGGGGACTAATGCACGATGCATCTAAGCTACAAAGTCCTGAGAAAGAGTACTTTGATAGGGAAACTCCATTACTTAAAGGATTGGAGTACAATAGTGATGCATATAGGGAAGGTGTTAAGAGATTAAAGCCTGCCTTGGATCATCATTATGCACATAATAGCCACCATCCCCAATTCTATGGGGAAAAGGGTGTGAGTGGCATGAATCTGTTTGATCTTGTAGAGATGTTCTTTGATTGGAAAGCAGCTGGGGAGAGGACCAAAGAGGGGAACATTTACAAGAGCATTGAGATCAATAAGGGAAGGAAGAATTTGAACATGTCTGAGCAGGTAGCAGAAATATTTGTTAACACTGCTAAGTACCTGGGTTATGAGCAAGTGGGAAGTGAAGGGGTTAGCAACAGTTAGCAATTATGGACTGCTGGAAATGCTACCAAAGGACAAAGTTCAGTTTGCTGCTGAGATTAAAGTCTTATCAACTAAAGGAGATGTTGTCAGACTGATAGCCACTGCATATGATCCAAAGAAGGAGGAAGAAGAACAAAGAACACTTAGGCAAAACAGGTACTACCACAAGCTATTGGATATAATCTGTGACCATACTGGTGATTACCACAAGGATATGCACAGAGAATTGAAGATAAAGATATTGGGTAGGCCTTACATATATAAGGATAGAGAAGTGATTGAAGTACCATCAACTAGGGACCTCACCACTAAGACATTTGGTGACTATCTTGAGAGGGTGTTCCAGTTTGCATCTGAAGAGCTTGGATTAGTGTTACCAGAACCAAATATAATATAATGAGTAAGGTAAGATGGCCCCAGTTACCAGAAGATTTAGTGTTTGATGCATTCTATGAAGAAGACCTAATATTGGACTTCATTAACTCATTAGATGCTCCCACTAAGAAGATATACCTCAATGCCCTTGACTCAAGTGCAGAGGAGGATGTTGTGGTGTATTCAAGGACACCTGTACCTTCAGTGCACATAGTATTGCTGAAGTTCATTGCAATGGAAGACAGAGGCTTAGTGTTACTTCTGAGCAGGAATGAGAGCAATATCTATTCATACTTTGAAAGATTGAAGGAACAAAACCCTAAGCATGCAGATGAGATTGACCACAAGTTGAGTATCATCCATGAAGAGGTTAGAGTATCAAATGAAATGTTGAAATAACCAAACAGAAATAACATGAAACATGAAAAGTTCAAACTACTTCACACTGTAGAAGGTGGAGAGATAGAAGGTGATCCTGAGATACAGGATTTCCTCAACTCAGGCATCACTCCTAAGAGTGTATCTATCAATCATGGTCTTGTAACTGATACTGTGATCATAGGATACACTGAGGAAAGCACTGAGCACAACTACCAACTACTGTACAGGAAAGTACAGATGGAATCCACTGTTACAACTGAGGAGGTAGAAAAAGCCCTTGAAGATGAGGCTGCAAGTGTAGGTGGCATTATATGCCAGGATGTAACTGTGGAGGACTATGGACTTTCAATTGTGTTTCTAACAACTTTATAACTATGAACAAAAGAGAGCTAGTACAAGCAGCTGCTGTTGAGCACATTAGAAGATGTGATTATACTGGAGCACTAGTAATAGCTCCAAGGGTAGGCAAAAGTAAGATAGTAGTTGATGCTATAGGAGAGAAGTTCTTTCGTGCAGAGCATGGAGGATGGGGTGGAGCTGAGGGAATATTCATTGCAGCTCCATACAGACCTATAGCAAGCAACTGGCACAAAGAGCTACTCAAATGGGGTGGTATACATTGTGATGCTACTACTTTATGTTTCCCTAGTTTGAAGAAAATAGCAACAAGGCCTAAGTTGTTGGTTGTGGATGAGTGGCATGAACTATCTGCTAATCAGATGGATGCCATTAAGAAGCTTGATCCTGAGAGGTTGCTGTTAGTCACTGGTACTGCAAATGAGTATTCAAGGGCCCATCTTAAGTTCAAGCTGGGTATTGAAGTGGGATTTGAATATGCAATAGAAGAGGCTATCAGAGATGGTATTATAGCCAACTTCCATGTGTATATAGTGAAAGTACCATTGAATGAAAGTGTCAAGTGCCATAAGGTAAATGGAGTACCTGCTACTGAAAGACAGTCATATGACTATCACACTGCACTATTTGATGATCTAAGGATCAAGGAACAAGCAAATCCAGGACTGAAGGCAGCAAAGGAAGCAGCAGCAAGGAGAAGGTCTGAACTGCTTTATGGAGTGAGGAGTAAATTCAAGGTAGCAAAGAGAATAGCAAATGAGGTAAATGAGAGGCTACTGATATTTACTGCCAGAACTGCAATGGCAGACAAACTGTCTCCCTATAGTTACCACAGCAAGAACAAAAAGGCATACCTGCAGGTGGGAGAAGAAAAAGCTAAGAACAATTTGGACAGATTCATTGATGAAGAGATTAATACTCTGGCAGTTGTAAAGATGACTGATATGGGGATAACATTCCCTGATCTGAAGACAGAATTGGTACACCAATTGCAATCTAATAGTGAGGACTCTCTTCAGAAGTTTTTAAGAGCATGTAACCTGGAAGACGAGAAAAAAGCCAAGATCATTATCACAGTGTGTAAGGACACAATGGATGAAGCTTGGGCAATGGAGGCTATGAAAGGAGTACCTAGTGAGAAAATAACATGGTTGGAGCTTGGAGGATTAGAAGGGTTGTTGAATGAGTTTTAAAACCCAAAGATGGTACATGGAACAGGTTATATTGGTCTTTGACAAAGGAGTACTGGACCAACTAGTTACAAAAGGTATTAAGGTAGAGGAGTATGCCATACTAGCATTATTTAGTGCAAGTAGAGAGCTACTCCTCACCTATCTCAGAGGCAATGCAGACCAGAAGATTGTCATGCTGCAGCCTCTTGTTAGGAAGCAACTATTGGACTTGAGGGAAGCTGATAACTTCAGCTTGGATGATTATAGCATCAGTGATGTTGGTGCTAAGATACTTTCACTAATAGGAACTGGGGCTCAGTTAGTTGTGGAGAATAGGGTAGATGATGTGAGTGTGCTTGTACAGAAGTACCTGGAATTATTTCCAAAAGGAGTGAAGAATGGGGGGAACAAACCATTGCGTAGTAATGCAACAGATGTTACTAACAAGATGATGAAGTTCATGAACAAGTACAGGCATAGTGAGGAGACTATTCTCAAGGCAACTGAGGCCATGTTAGACAGGTGTAGAGGTGTGTATACTTATTGTCACACTGCGGAGTACTTCATACTAAAGGATGGAAGTAGTGCCCTAGCTACAGAATGTGATCTTGTGAAGAATGGAGGAAGTGAGAATGAACTCATTAATCCATTTGAAAAGAGAATGTAATGCAGCAAGACAGATCACCATTTGAGGTACTGCTTGAGTTGATGAAGGCCAATAAGGCTACAAGGGATGCTGGTGGATATAACAGTATTCCATTTGGTATACCTTCATTAGACAAGCATGTACCTGGTATTATACCAGGAGTACAGTATGAAGTGACTGCTAGTAGTGGTATTGGTAAGACACAACTGGCAAAGTTTCTATTTGTGAGCCAACCTTACAAGTTCATTAAGGAGCACCCAGAGACTGGACTAAAGATAAAGATACTGTACTTTGCTTTAGAGGAGTCTATTCAGGAGTACATGTTGACACTGGCATGTGCTAGGTTGAAGGAAGTGTATGGGATTGTAGTACAACCAATGCATCTGATATCTATGGGTCAGTATCATCTATCACAGGAGATACTGGACAAAGTAGAGGAGTGTACAGAGTACTTCAGGGAACTGAGGGAATCTATTGAGGTTATTGACTACATATCCAACCCTTTTGGCATATACAAGTATGCCAGGGCTTATGCTAGGGCTAATGGTAGGTTCTACTTCAAGGGAGTTGAGGTGTTCCCCACTGAAGGGAGTGATGTGATCTTTGACACTTATGTGGCTAATGATCCCAAGTTGATAGTGATAGGTGTAGTAGATCACATGAGCTTGTTACAGTCAGAAGCAACATTGGACACTAACACTACATGGGGAGCAATGTCCAAGTTCTCATCTGAGTACTGTAGGAAGATGTTGACTAAGCACTACAAGATGGCTTGGGTTAACATTCACCAGCAAGCTGCAGACAAAGAGAAGCTTCAATTCACAAGTAGTGGACAGAACATTGAGCAAAAGATAAAGCCCTCCCTTGATGGTTTAGGTGATTGTAAAGTCACTGCAAGGGATGCCTTAGTTGTACTAGGACTATTTAGTCCAGAAAGGTACCAAATTAAGAAGGAACTAGGGTATGATATTGGTATCCTGCAGGATAACTATAGAACCCTGAGTATCTTGAAGAACAGGTTTGGAACTCCTAACCTTGAATGTGGATTGTACTTTAATGGTGCTATAAACATGTTTAGGGAGCTTCCTGCACCTCAGTCTGAAGAAATGAAGAATATCTACGAAGAGATTAAAAGGGGCACATATTCTTAAGACATGAGTGCAAATAGTGTACTGATAGTGGGAGAAGCTGGCAGTGGCAAAAGTACATCTGCCAGAACACTTCCTCCTGCTGAGACCTTTTATTTCAATGTAACTGGAAAGCCATTACCCTATAAGGGATGGAAGACCAATTATACTGAATGGACCAGGGATAATCCCAAGGGTAACTTACTGAACACTGCAGACAGTGCATTGATCTTACAGGCAATGGATTTTATCAATAGCAAAAGGCCTGAGATCAAGTATATCATAGTGGATGATAACCAGTATATAGCAGCAGATTATCTGATGAACAAGGCTAAGGAGACTGGGTTTGCTAAGTTCACTGATGTAGCCCAGATGATCTACAAGATTGGCACTAAGGCCAAGAGCATGAGGGATGATCTGTTTATATTTATACTGAATCACCAGGAAGAGACTGTTGATGCAGATGGTGAAAAGACAGTCAGAGCTAAGACTGCAGGTAAGATGATTACCAACACCATTACTTACGAAGGATTGTTCAGCATTGTGCTATTCACCTATAAGAAGGATACTAAGGAAGGTATCCAGTATGGGTTTATAACCAATGGTGATCCCAAGACTACTGCAAAGAGTCCCATGGGAATGTTTGAAGGAAAGGAAATACAGAATGATCTATTGAAGGTTGCAGAAGCTATTAAAGAGTTCCAAAGTTAAGTTCAAATGAGTTTCAAGATCACTAAGGCACAAATTGATGCCTACATCAACAATGGGTTTACTGTCGCAAAGATGGCAGAAGACCTTACAAGTCAGAGTGGAGTTAAATGTTCAGCAGCTGTAGTTAGAAGGGCTGCTAAGACCTATGGTATTAATCTGCGTAACAAGATTATGCCTAGCCATTTTGTGCTGGAGGACCTGGATGAAGTTGCAACAAATCCTGTATCCAATGCAGCAAGTACAGTACCTGTACAAACTGTAGCAGAAGAACCCACAGTTCAACTGTAGTAGAAGAGAATCAAAAGAAAACTAAACAGAGTATTAATGTCTTTTGGATTTGGTAATGTTAATCCTAAGTCAGACAAAGTCTACCTTAGGGAAGCTGGTATCCATGAAAATGCAAAGTTTCTTGGACTTGGCTATGATGCCACTGAGCAGTATGAGTATTTTGACATTGAGATTGAGACTGCTGATGGTAAGTATTTCAGGGAGAGGACATTTGGTCCTAACAAAGAGAAGGTATATCCCAAGGACAAGTACCAGAACAGGAAGAAAATAGGTACTGAGACCAAGGATGAAGCCTTTGAGAGAGTGCAACAGGAGATCAACACTAAGTTGTTCTATCTGGCTGCATGTTTCTGTGAAAAGGATGCACTGGTACACAAGGTTGCTAAGGTTAAAACCCTTAAGGAACTGGTAGAAGCAGTTAAGTCTGCAATTGGTGAGCCCACCAATACTATCAACTTCCTCACAATCTGGAAGAACAGTGACGCCAAGCAGAAATCCAACCTTATCATAGCTGATAGGGTTAAATGGTGTGAAAAGCATACTGAGGGACGTAAGGCAGCTATTCAGCTGAGTAAGTACCAAATCACCAATAACACGGTGGAGAAGTACCCCTATGTAGCTAACAACGAAGTAGAAAATAATGACTCACTGGTACCACAGGAGCCTGTTGGAGATGTGAGTGACCTACCATTTTAATAATAGGGGGAGGTAACACTCCCCCTTCTTTTTCTCATGTCAGGCTATGGATTGAATAATATCTATCAGGAGCTAGATGCGGAACATATATTACAAGAGGTTGATGAATCTGTATTGTGGAGACACTACCTTGGGTATGATTATGAGCTGAAGAAGAACTATGTATCCCCCTTGAGAAGTGGTGATAGCAGTCCTTCCTTTAATCTATACAAGGATATAAGGAATAGGATCAAATTCAAAGACTTTGGAGCAGGAGGTAATCATGGGGATATATTTGACTTCCTATGCATAACAAGAGGCTTAGACCATAGAGGAGCCCTAGTTATGATAAATGTAGACTTCAAACTGGGGCTTGGTAACCCCCATGAACAAAAGTATACAGGCTATAAACCAATTGGTATCAGAGCAGAGAAACAATTGGAAAGGTTCAAGGAGAGGTTTGTAACACAAACTGGAGCCCTGATAAGAGCACACTCAAGGGCATATACTGATAGAGATTTGGAATACTGGTTGCAGTATGGAATAACAAAGGAGACACTTGATCTGTACAATGTGCATTGCATTAGACTAGTTGAGATGAAGTTGCCCATCAATGGTATCCTTCAGTGGGTGACTAAATATACTCATACAGACAGCAATCCATGTTATGGTTACTACTTCCCAGTATCCAAACACATAAAATGCTATTTCCCTCTAGCTACTGGCGAACAGATAAGGTTTGTAGGTAATGTCAATAACTATGAAGACATCCAGGGTTACTATCAATGTAACGTCAAGAAGGATAAGAGTAATAAACTCCTGATCCTAACAAAGTCCATGAAGGACTGCATGTGCCTTAGAGAGCTGGGGTATGAAGCAATGGCTATACATGGAGAAGGGCAATACTTCCTCAAAGACTTCATAAGGCATATAAAGAAGTACTATCCCAGGATCATATCATTGTATGATAGGGATAAGACAGGTGTAGGTGGTGCAAGGTTCCTATGGAAGAACTATAGGATAGCACCCTATTTTATACCTAAACTCCTCACCAACTGCAAGGACATTTCAGATGTGTACAAGCAGTATGGTAGAGTGAAAGCAGAAGAGCTGATGAAAGAAGTTTGTGGCTTTTGATATATTTCACTAATGATTAGGACTATCACAGTAGCATCTACTACACGTAGTGGTGCAAAGGAGCTTCGTACTGAAGCTACAACTTGGGGACAACTTAAGGATTCCCTGAGAGCAGATTTTGGTGACCTCGACAAGATGAGGGCTGTAGTAAGGGAAAGTAGGGTAGACTTGGCAGCTGATGATGCACAGCTACCTGAAGAATCATTCACATTGCTCTTGACTCCCAAGCAGATCAAGGCTGGTACCAAGGATGTGGATGTCATTGCTGTACTGCGTGATGTACAGGACAAGTTCGTTGAGAGCATTGAGGAAATCATAGAAGGAATCAAAGAAGGTGATTATGATAAGGTGTCTAGCAACACAGAGAAGGTTTCTAAGCCTATCTCCAATGACCTTGCAAGGGAATTGGAAGCTCTGAGGTCTGGACAGTTCTAACATATAAGGGGGAGAGGGGCAACCCTTTCTCCCTTTTTAAATTAAAGACCATGGCAAGTCAAAGGATTGAGGGCATATCTGGGGCCATAGGCAGGGGTTTAACTGAGGCCCTAGCTCCTCTTAGGACAGCAGCTGAGGTTGATGAAGACAACATACTTGATGTTGATGATGTAAGGGGTAAGATACAACATCTGTATGACACAGATAGAGTGTTATACGACTATTACACAGCATTCCATTCAACATTGATGGGTAATTACAGGAAGGCTGAGTATGAAACTAAGGCAGAGGGAAGCTTGAAGGTCTATAGAGAATGGAGAGAAAAGTCAGTGGAAGCTTTCAAAGCACTGCTGGAACATCATTTTCCAGATAGATGGGATGTTCAGGATATTGGTGTAGCCAGCTTTGAAAAAGCAGATAGGACGCTGGAATGCCTTTCCAGGGGTAAGTGGGATGTGAACATGGCTAGTGACTCAAGGCTCAGTGGGACTCTGTACCAGGTGGTTATCCTTTTTCCCGAGTTTGTGATAACTAATAGTAGAAGGCAGGAGCATACAATCAAGGACCTGTACATAAAGTTTCAACTTGACCATAAGTTGAGTATGAAGAATTTATGTGGATGGCGAGGCACAAAGAGTATACAGGAGTATAGAAGGGCATATAGTCATTCTCACATGAGGACTGGTAATGGCTGGTCAGCATTTTGTTTAGGTAGTACCAGCTTTGAAACCCTAGTTGGTGAGTTAGGATTCAGTATGTTTGATGAAATGAAGTATGAGTTGTTCATGCAGACCCTACCTGATTACCTTAGATGGGAATCACTAGAAGGAGGGCCACATATAACAATACAACAAGCCTTTCATGAGTCAAGTAACAGTGCCAGAGCACCTGAAATACACTCTAGCACCAGGCAATCTATCATATCCAGGTTCATATCAGGTAGGCCAAAGATCACCTACAATGTGACTATAGATAAGTCAGGCGTCATCAATGTTAGTATTGTTACTGATATATCATTTATAGAGCAGTTAACTAAGAATACTCCTGATACACTGCACTATCCAATGAACACTGTCACTCTGTCTTCCGCGTATCCCTCAGAAGATAACATGACTGATACAGAGCTAGCACGCACTAATGCATCGTTTAGTCCAGAACTGCTCTTTAAGGGCAACTGGGTAAAACTGAGAATAGAAAAACAAGAGAAGGACACAGAAGAAAATAAGATAGAGAAGTATGCTGATAGTAGATTAATATCTTGGGCAGTCATAGAGCTTAAGGCTATGCTAACAGACTACATATACAACAGTTTTTGGTATGGAACCAGTAAAAAAGTTGGAGAAGCTAGATAAGTTTGAACTCACTAATAAAGGGAAGTTAATACTATCCCACAATTTGCAAGCTGAGATAGACCTCCTTCACAAGAAGGTAGGTAATATAGAGTGGATAGGTGTCCTGTTCTACACTAAAGTAGCAGGAGACATTGGTAACCCAAGTACACTAGTCCTGAAGGCAGATAGGCTCTTCTTAATGGATATAGGCACTGCAGGTCACACTGAGGCTACAATGGATGCAGAAGAGGTTCTTAATATGTATGATCAGATACCTGATTGTATGAACCTCAAGCAAGGCCTCATTCATACCCACCATAATATGGCAGCATTCTTTAGTGGAGAGGACTGGGATGAGCTACAAATCAACACTCCCGTTCACCACTACTACTTGTCTCTCATAGTTAATCACGCAGGTACATATGTAGCTAAGGTTGCATATGTTGCAGACAGCTTACATGAGTTCAAGTACAGGAATAGTAACAATGAGGATGAAACATCCCGCGTCAACAAGAAGCTAATGATGGTAATTGACCTTGACATAATCAGGGAGACTGCAGACATTGCTCCTTATTTTGTTGATAGGTACAATTATGTCAAAGAGAAGGTAGATGCTGCAAAGAAGACCACCTATCATTGGAATGGTGCTCCATACCAGGGGCCCTATCACACATGGCCACAAAATCAGCCTAGGGAGGTAGCTGCACCCACATCAAAAAAGGAAGACCAAGGGGAGGTAGGTCAAGAAAGCACCTTTCCCCTCCACCCAGCAAACCCAGGAAAGGGAAAAAAGGAATACTACAGAAAGCCAAGTGATACCCTCACCTACAAACAAGCAAGAGAAATCTGTCTTGATTGGCTCAATGAAGGGCTCAGGCTGGAAGTTGATACAAAGGATAAGTTCTTTACTTCACTCCCAGAAGGCTTGACATGGTTCTCAGAGTACTTCCATAAGAAGAGGAACACTGAGCACTACACAAGGTGGATTACCTACATGCAACAACTGTTGGTGGATGTAAGTGCTGAGTACCAACCCTCAGTTACTGCTCAAAGGGTTGGCATACAGATGAGTGAATTGGCTGCTGTGATGGCATCAGTGGATGCCTCAGCTATTGCAACTGACCTTGCAACACTAGCTAAAGCACATCCTACGTACCTATCCTTACTTAGAAAATTAGAGAAGGAACCTAAGAAAAAAGGCAATAAAGTAACATTTGTAGACCCATGGGGCAGGGAGATAGAATAGACCACGTAAGGTCAAGGTTTGCAGATGCACCTTGGCTTAAATACTTTAAGCACAAACCAGTCACTGTAATTGGTTCTGGAGGCATAGGTAGCTGGGTAACCATGTGTTTGACTAGGATAGGTGCCACAGTATACCTTTATGATAGTGATCTTGTTGAGACACACAACCTTGGAGGGCAGATGCTACGTGCAAGAGCTATAGGTTCATATAAGGTGCATGAAGTGGAAAACCTATGTAGGGAGTTGAGTGGAAATGATGCAGTTGTAATGGCAATGGATGAGATGTTTGAGGAAGACAGTGCTGTTACAGAAATAGTGATACTTGCTGTAGACAACATGGCAGCAAGAAAACTAGCCTTTGAGAAGTGGCTTGATGATAAGCAAAATGGGTTCGATCCCATAAACATGCTACTCATTGATGGCAGACTACTAGCAGAAGACTACCAGGTCTATGTAGTCACTCCAGCAACAGCTGAGAGGTATAGAGCAACACTGTTCTCAGATAGTGAAGTAGAGAAGGAGAACTGTTCTCTTAAAGCAACCACTCATTGCAGCTTAGGCATAGCATCTGAGATAATAGGATGTCTCACCAATTGGACTGCAAACAGGCAGTCACAACTGGATGGTACTCCTCTAGTAAGGGATGTTCCCTTTAGCATAGTGAAATCCATTCCAAATTACTTGTATGATTTAACTTTTGACAATGGAAACCAAGGAAGTAAAGAAGAAGAAGGGGCTTATAAACGAGCAGTTCTTCCAACACCAGCTGAGTTACCATTCTGAGAACAGTAGGAAACCCATTGATATACTCACAAACTGGTCTATTGGAACACTTGGCTATGTTCCACTGTATGACCTGGCATTTCGTGTAAATAGTTCATTCTCACCTGGTGAGGTATTATCTATTGACAGGCCATTAAATGAGTTTGATAAGAAGTATGGAGTGAAAGGGTGGAGATCACACCCAGAGTTTGCAGGAATGGTAACTAAGGCTATAAAGGAAGGACATTACAATGTTCCACTACTACTAGGTGTGGGTGATGAACAGAATGATATTAAGAGTACACTCTCCCATCTAGTGGGTAGAGTAACTGGCATGTGTACTGGTAGGATCAACATCCGGAACATTGATACATGTAGTATCCCTGGAGTAGGGGGAATGGAAGGAATGTTCTCTGACATATGTGTAACAACAAACTGGGTAATGCACAAGATGAGAAGAACATCTAAGGAGGAACACAGGCCTGTATACCTAGCCAACTACATGTTCCTTGCTTCCATACCAGATGCAGTTAGTGTACACAAAGCTGTGGAAGAAAAGACATTCAAGCCACTATTCGGAGTGATGGTAAAGGCAGAAAATGTAGCTGATGTTAAGGCTTTTGTACTCACTAACACAGCCATACCTTCTAGTATGGTTGAGTTGTGGGAAGATGAGTCTGTGGAGGAACAGGGGAGTAAACTAAAGCCACACTTCAGGAAGCACTTGAAAAGTAAACTGGCAGCTTCTGGTGTTACTATCAAGACTTTCAAAGACCTTGGTAAGGAGATCATAAGAACACTCAAGGCTCCTAAGTTTCCCACTATTACTGCAAGGGAAGAGTGGTTACAGCATGTGCTGGAAGGTGCTTATGATGTAAAGGAAGGGAAGATGATTGTGGGAGGAGACTTGAAACTCTCCCCAGTAGGCAACAAGGCAATACAGGAGTTTGGAGAAGAGGTGAAGGCATTGATCACCACATAAAATAAAAGGGGTATATTTGCGGATATACCCCTTTTTACATATGAGACAAATACTAAGGCAGATTGTAATACCTGACTATCCAGACAAGGTCCTTATTAGTAAGGCTAGGAGAGCAGTGTATTATGTTAAGGAAGGCTCCTCAGTTAGAGGAAAGACAGACATACCCAAGTCCTATAAGAATAGGAAGAAGTATTACTTTGATGATGATGGTGTGCTAAGGAATGTGAAGACAGAGGCACCAGTTCTAGCCAATTCAAGGACCGCTGGAACACCCAGGTATTGGGTGGTTAACTTCCAGCAGATATGGAATGGATCAATAGCAAAACATGGAAGAAGTAGCAGAGTAGACAAGTTGAAAGAAGAACTATCCAAAAGTATAGTGGGGCATAACCCCAGCATACTAAGGCCAATCAACCCTAGTGAGTATCCAGTAGCAATGGAGATATTCATATATGACACTGAATTCCCTGTGGATGTGTCTAATAGGGGAGTGTTATACACTAAGATCATTGAGGACCTTCTGGTAACTTGGGGAATCCTACAAGATGATAGTGCACAGTATGTCAATGATTCAGGAAGGGTTAAGTACATCAAAATTGCAGATAAGAAGGATAAGAAGATGATTATCAACATTTTATCTTCAGATAATGACCCAACCAGTTGATTACAGGAATGTGAGGGCATTTAGTCAGTCCTCACTCAAATTACTAGACTTTAATCCACAAGTATTCTACAACCAGGAATACAGGTGGGTTATGGGTGAAATTGAAAGACCACAGGATGATCCTACTGATGCTATGGTACTAGGCACCATAGTAGACGCATTACTGACACAACCTGCTGAACTGGATAGACAGTTCATCTTTGTGAAAGAAGTCCCTAGTGGGCAGCTAAAGCAGTTTATAGACACTTTCTACAACCTAGAGCAGATTGCCATAGAAGATGGAACTGTTTTAGATCATGGGTCTACTAGACTACTAGCTAAGGAAGCTTATGATGAAGTAGGCTTTAAAAGAGACAAGTTTGAAACTGTAGTGGCAAGATTTGAATCTGAGGGACTTGTGTATTACAATGCACTAAGGAACTCCTCAGGTAAGAGGATTGTTCTACAGGAAGTGAAGGATAAGGCTAAGGCCTTAGTTAAGATGCTAGAGGATGATGAGTACACAGGTCCTATAATCAAGCAGAAGAGTGTGCATCCATTTGATGTGGCATTCATTGGTGATCATATAGAAGTGTTTGATCAGTTAGCTATTTATTGGGAAGAACATGGACTTAAGTTCAAGGCACTTCTGGATAAAGTAGTAGTCAACCACACTAAGAAGACTGTACAACCTTATGACATAAAGACTACAGGAAGCAGTGACTTTGGAGATGCATTTGGTAACTACAGGTATGACCTGCAAGGTGCATTCTATACTGATGCCTTGCATCACTTTATGGACCAACAAGGATGGAAGGAGTACACCATTAAAGCCTTTGTATTCATAGTGGCATTCACTAATGAGAAAGGTATAGGGCCTCAGTTGTGGCAGATGGGTACCTATGACTACTACGCAGGTAGGTATGGCATGAGCAGACCAAAGCTGAAGGAAGTGAAAGGATACCAAGCACTTGTTAGTGATTTGCTATGGCATATCAAGGAGAACAGGTGGAAATACCCAAGGGAGGTATATTTGAAGAATGGTTTAAGGGAACTAAATTACTATGTAGATGCGCCAGTTAGGAGTTAAGACAGACAATGTCTCAACAGTATTCCTATTTCCTTGTCTAGGTATTAGACAGGAATTGGTAGGGCAATTCTCGGAGTTTGGATTTGTAACCACTTACTTGTATTGGGATAAGCATGAATACCCCTTCAATGTTATGTTCTTACTGTTCCAACCCTCAGAATTTACACTAGGGTTTCACAATTTTGTGCAGGCTATGGAGAAGAGCATCAACTTTGTTGAGACAATAGATGTAGCAAATAAAGTAGTACTTGTATACAAGGTACCTGCTAAGTTTGGTACTGACTACCTATTGTTCCTCAATGGGGCTTATTCTCTCACTAGTCCTGACTTTAAGGCTTGTTTCAAGCTGAAGGATTATAAGATGGATGCTAGTGGAAAGTTTATAAGAACATCCACTGGATCATATGAAACAGAATATACTGCCTATTGGCACATATTCAATAAGACTGAATACTGGAGAAACCAGTTACTGGAAAGGCTAGGAGAAGACACTAGAATACCAGAAGGATCAGAACTCTATGAGAAGTGTGATATAAACAAGGAAACATTGACTTTATGAATGAAAGGATGGAAGACCTATACACAGGCAAGATGACCATAAGACAAATAAGAGCTTCTCTGTATCCTAGCTTTGACATGAAGAGGGCATGGGAAGGAGTATTAGCCTTAGGAGGACCTGGTACTATCTTAGATAAGAACTACATGGTGTGTACATCAGCTGCATTCTGGTCTTGTCTTATGACTTGGGTACAGGGAGAGATGCACATAGTACATCATAGTGCATTCCATCAATCAATGGAAGAATATCTGAGAAAGTATCCTCTGACTATGCTAATACAGGATGTATGATTCATTACATGTCCAGGCAGCCAGACATGTATTGTGAGAAGGATGGACCTATCATACCTTGCACAATAGATGATGTCTGTAATTGGCTGGACACACACTTTGAATTTGGCTCTGATACTGAGACTGAAGGTGAGATGAACTTTAGTAATAAGGTCATCATGCTTCAGTTGGGTGATGCAGATACACAATTCGTCATTGACACTAGGGGACAGGATGTATCAAGACTCAAGAAATACTACGAGTCTCCTAAGTGGCTAAAAATATTCCACAATGCAAAATTTGATGTCAACTTCCTTAGATTCACCTTTGGATGGAGAACAGAAAGAGTCTATGACACCTTTCTGGCAGAATGTTGCCTCACAAATGGTATTGAGGGGAGGACCCTTGGACTTGCAGGACTTACAGCCAAGTATTGCAATGGAGCTATGCTTGATAAGACAGAAAGGGGAAGATTTGTTGGCTTGGGGTCTAAGCCATTCACCCATTCAAGCATTGTCTATGGTGCGAGGGATGTTGAATTCCTGTTTTGCATCAAGGAGAAGCAGGAGAAAGAGATACATACTCTCTGTGTGGAAGATGTGGTTGAGCTTGAGTGCAGAGTAGTACTTACACTAGCTGATATTGAATACAATGGTATGCAGCTTGATGTGGATAAATGGTTAGAGCTTGCATCTAAGGCTGAGAGTAAAATGAAGGAGCTAGAACAGAAGCTTGATGCTATGGTTCTACTTGACCCCAGACTAAAGAAATTTAGTAAGAGGTTTGTACAACAGGATATGTTTGGTGGATACCAGAAGCCTACAGACATTAAATGGACTAGTCCTGTACAAGTACTAAAGGTACTACAAGCAGTAGGAGTAACTGAGGAGTCAAGCTCAGAGAAGGAAATATTGAAGTATCAGAATAGGATTCCCCTAGTTAAGATGTTCCTTGATTACAAACATGAACAGAAACTAACTACTACTTATGGAGAAGATTTCCTTGGCTACATTAACAAGCGAACTGGAAGAATCCATACTAACTTTTGGCAAATACTTGATACGCACAGAGTCTCATCAAGTGAGCCAAACCTACAACAAATCCCAGCTAGAAAAGAGTATCTTGCTTGTTTCACAGCTCCAAGAGGTTATAAGATTGTTGGGGCAGACTTTAGTGGACAAGAGTTAAGGCTTATTGCAGAAGGATCACAAGACCCATTGTGGTTAGATGCATTCAATAATGGTAGGGATTTACATGGAGAACTAGCTGCACTAATCTTTGGTATACCACTTAGTGAAGTAAAGAGTAAGCCTGAGTTTGTGTATGTGGGTGCAACTAAGGTATATCTTAGGGGTAAAAGCCCTAGGGATGTTACTAAGACCATCAACTTCATGTTGGCCTATGGAGGTAGCAAGTACAAACTCAGTGATACACTAGGCATAACAGTGGATGAAGCTGATGCTATCATTACTAAGTACTTTTCCTTAGTGCCTAAGGTGAAGGACTTCCTTGAAGCTTGTGCACAGTATGGTGTAAGGAACAAGTTCATTAGGTCCTACAAACCCTATAGCATCGTAAGACAGTTCCACAATGCTAACATGAATGATAAGAAGGAAAGAGGAGAGATTGAAAGGGCTAGTAAGAACACACCCATCCAAGGTACTGGAGCAATGATGTGTAAGTTAGCCTTAGTTAGACTAAGAGAGAAGATAGGAGAAGCTCCCTATGATGTGCAGATGTTCCTGCAAGTGCATGATGCAATATTCTGTTATGTAGAGGAAAGTTATGCAGAAGGGTGGGGGCAAATACAGAAGGAAGTGATGGAAGAAGCTGGAAGAATATGGTTGAAGTCAATTCCATGTATATCAGATGTTGGTGTACATGATCACTGGTCTAAATAATAATTTATGGCCTTCTCTAATGCAGATATAATAACCCAGTCTGGTACTACTACTCCCTTTAACATATCAAGTAACTCACTACCTTGGGCTATGCTTGATAAAAATGCCACAGTTACAACGGCAGGTAATATATATGAGGACTATATTGAGACAATGGCAAAGAGGATGAGTGTGGGTACTATGAGGGAAGTGGAGAGCAAAATGGTTAAGGATATATACAGTGTAATGCAACCAGTGCACATGACGCACAATGAACAGCTTGAGGGTAAGAAGCAGACTGCTATTAATGATCACATAAATAGCACAAGTGGAGAGCTGAAGAAGGTGTACACTTACATTAAGAACCATTACTCCACCTTAACAAGAAGGGTAATTGAGGACGTAGCTAGCATTCCCATACTAAGTAAGAAGGAACTGAGTACAGGAAGTGCACTCATGTCAGAGATAAACAAGGAGCTTAAACTCATTAACCAAAGTGGTTGTAAAAGTATTGAAGAAGTAGAAGATAAGCTGAAGGGAGTACTAGCTAAAAAGTATGAGTTGTGATAGCATTGGGGGATATTCATGGAAACTTTAGGGTTATCAACCAGTATGAATTCCCTAAGGGAACTAACATAATACAGGTTGGAGACTTTGGTCTGGGGTTTGACAAGAAGGATGAACAAACCATGGACTATTGGAATAAGTCCTGGGAGGCCAGAGGATACCACATCTATGCCATCAGAGGAAACCATGATGACCCTAAATGGTGGGATGGAAGGCATGATGGAAGATGGTCTAATATACACCTTGTGCAGGACTATGCTGTACTACACTTAGAAGGCAAGAACATTCTTTGTGTAGGAGGTGCTGTCAGTGTAGATAGAATAAGGAGGTTTGAGGGCAGGGATTATTGGAAGGATGAAGTGTTCATAATGGATGTGGACAAGTTGGCATCTGCATTGGAGGGCACCAAGATTGACATAGTTGTGACACACACAGCTCCACAATTCTGTTATCCTCCAACTAAGGGACCACTAGTGTCTCACTTCAGTGAGCGTGATGTTAACCTGATGTCAGACCTGAAGTATGAAAGAGCACTTGTAGACACTATGTTCCACTATATGGTGCAAAGGGATAATAAACCTGGGAAGTGGGTTTATGGTCACTTCCATGATGATAATGTGGAATACATTGAGGATGTGAAGTTTGTATTACTGGGAATTGGAGAAATAACTAACCTATAAAGTTAGAGGGAATAGCTTGGAGAAGATGGCAGAAAGGAGTAGATTGTTCTCTAAAGCAAGCAGTAATGGATAAAGGGTTGGAAATTTTGTCAGAGTTGACAGTGTTCAGTAAGTATGCCAAGTATATCCCAGAACTACAGAGGAGGGAGACTTGGTATGAGATAGTAATGAGGTACAAGGATATGATGGTAAAGCAGTACCCTAAGCTGATTAAGGAGATCAGTGAGAATATAAACTTCATACTGAGTAAAAAGGTGCTACCATCCATGAGGGCACTACAATTTGCAGGTCCTGCAATTGAGAGAACTCCTAGCAGGATATATAACTGTTGCTTCTTCCCAATAGATAGTCTTCATTCATTCAGTGAAGCTATGTTCCTACTACTAGGTGGAACAGGTATTGGATATAGTGTTCAGTTTCATCATGTTGACAAACTACCTGAGATTAGAATACCTACTAAAACAAGAAGGTACCTGGTAGGTGATTCTATTGAAGGTTGGGCTGATGCTGTAAAAGCATTGATGAAAGCCTATTTAGATGGTGGGCCCCTTCCACTCTTTGATTTGAGGGATATTAGACCTAAAGGGGCGAGGCTTGTGACTGCTGGTGGTAAAGCACCTGGTCCTGAGCCACTTAAAGAGTGTCTGTTTAAAGTACAGCAGATACTAGACAGGAAGAAGAATGGAGAAAAGTTGAGTCCCATTGAGTGCCATGACATACTCTGTCACATTGCAAATGCAGTGCTGGCAGGAGGCATTAGAAGAGCAGCTATGATTGCCCTATTCTCATTTGATGATGAGGAGATGCTGACATGTAAGTATGGTAGTTGGTGGGAATTGAATGAGCAAAGAGGCAGGGCTAACAATAGTGCTGTCATAGTAAGGAGTAGGATTGAAGAGGAAGAATTCTTTGAACTGTGGAAAAAGATTGAATTAAGTGGGAGTGGAGAACCTGGTTTTTATCTCAGTAACAACTCAGATTGGGGAACAAATCCCTGTTGTGAGATTGGACTAAGACCATACCAGTTTTGTAATCTCTGTGAAATAAATGTGTCTGATATAGAGGATGAGACAGACCTGATTGAGAGAGTAGGAGCTGCAGCCTTCTTTGGAACCCTTCAGGCTGGATTTACAGACTTCCATTATCTCAGACCTATCTGGAAGAAGACAACAGAAAAGGATGCTCTATTAGGTATAGGAATGACTGGTATTGCATCTGGAGAAATACTCAAGTATGACCTGAAGAAGATGGCCCTGATTGCCAAGAAGATGAATGAGTACATGTCTAACCAGATAGGCATTAATCAGGCAGCTAGGGTTACTTGTGTAAAGCCTTCAGGTACAACCAGTTGTGTATTAGGTACTTCATCTGGCATACATGCATGGCATGACAGATACTATCTTAGAACATTGAGATTCAATAGGAATGAAGACATTGCGTCCTATTTGATTGTCAATCATCCTGAGTTAGTAGAGGATGACCAACTAAGGCCACATGACACCATATGTGTGAGAATTCCTATTGCAGCACCTGAAGGAGCAATTCTAAGAACTGAAAGTGCTATTGACTTACTTGAAAGAGTAAAGAAGATCAGTACTGAATGGGTTAGAGCAGGGCATAGATATGGAGATAATACACATAATGTTAGTGCTACTGTATCTATCAATGGAAAGGCTGTATACTCTAGTAACCTACCATATGAGAGTAAGAATGAGTGGGAAGTAGTTGGAGAATGGATGTGGAACAATAAGGAAGTGTATAATGGCCTTAGTGTTCTCCCATACGATAATGGCACCTATGTACAAGCACCATTTGAAAGTATTACTAAAGAAGAATATGAAGAGAAAGCGAAGCACCTTACCAGCATTGATCTAACTAAGGTAGTAGAACTAGATGATACTACTGACTTAAAGGGAGAGCTAGCTTGTGCTGGTGGTGCATGTGAAGTGAAATAGCTTAGTAGGCAATGTTCTATCCTGGGTGAGGAATGAACTACAAGGGGACTGGAGAAATCTGGTCCCCTTTTTATTTTAGTAACATGATAAGTTTATTGTTAGTACTAAGGTTAACCTTAGATAGTATGTCCCCATGTGTTGATTGGGGACATGTAAGAGCTGGCTGGGGCACAAGGTGCATCTGTCCTAACCCTACATTCAATGTGATTGTAAAGAGCAAAAGCTCACTTGTACCAGACTATGTAGTGGAGTACTACAGAACAGATGATGAGTTCCCCAAGAGTAAAGAACCTATCAGTGTGGACATCTGTGATAGTGTTGTTATATACAGGAACAAGAAGTACAAGCTAAAGGAAAGGAGGTGGCATGGACATTAAAGCAACAGTATCCACCAACCACTACTGCGATACAAAAATGGGGTACAATAGAGCAGGAGAGTATGTGCTGAGTGGCATGAGCACTTATGAAGTAGGTGGATTAACTAAGCTAGAGCATATGATGCTTGAGTTAACTAAGGCACTACTTATGAGTAATAAGTACTATTCTGGTGCACCTACTACTGAGGTAGTCAATAGGGCCCAGGAACTATTTGAAACATTGAAGCAAAGAATAGAAGACATTGAACAAAAAGGTTTACTTTCAGACGACAAACATGAACGTATTGGTGTCAAGCAGCATTGATTGGAAAAGGATCAGGTTAGACAATGACTACCTGGTTGATTATCTTAAGTCTGGTGGACTCACTGAGTACCGCCATATATTTGGTGTTAAAGCAGGTAAAGTCCTGCTTGAATATCTACTGAGTCTTAGTAATGAGCCTAGTAGGTTACAGGAAGAAAAGGTTAGAGGCCACCTTGCAAAGATATCTGCAAGAGAATTCTGTTATGCAGGGGGCTACTCTACTGTACACATTGATAGTAATGGACACCTGATGAACTTTCATAACAGGCTGAAGGCCATGTTAATGTCTGGTGTTACATTTACTATTAATGTACATACTGGAATTGATCCACACATACGCAATGTGTTTAGGGCTGGAGAAACTAAATGGGTGCCTATGCCTGTAGAAAGGTTTGTGCCTCCTGTGAAGAAGGAGCCTGAGTATGTGATGAAGTACCCTTACAGAATTATTGCACTCATTATGGCTTATGATGGAGGTACACTGGAAGCCCAGACTGATAATAGTATCAGAGGCAAAGGTAAGATAACCAACAAGCAAGCTACTGAGTGGTGTAAGAAGAATGATAACCCATTACTCTTTACATGTGTTGGGAATAGGAAAGGAACATGGTTCCATAGAATCTCTGATAAGTTCCTGTCACCAGCAGAATGGCAAGCGCTCAGGTATATCACTGCCAGAGTGAATCCAAATGACTCCTCAGTGTTCTTCACTATGCTGAAGAGTAATGAACCCCTGGATGCCTCTCATCCTATTACAAGCCTTAGGAACGCATTTACAGGCTCTGTAGCTTGGAATGATAAAAGGGCTTCCTCAAGGATGAGAATGGTTATACAGGCCTGGAATGCCTTCAGAAAGGGTGAAAAGGGTCAGATTGCCTGGGACATGATCTCAGATTATCCAAAAGCAGAATAATGAAATACAAACACAAAAAAACAGGGAGGGTGGTAACACTCTCCCTAAACCCACAACTAGGGTACTATTACGCAGAAAATGGTGATAAGGTCCCTAGTTGGGTGGTAGAAGATGGTGAAGGTTGGGACAAGCTGGATGCAGTAATATTCACTACTGATGATGGAGTAGACATCTATGACAAGGACCAGGAGTTGTACTGTTACAATGAACAGTCAGGAACCACTGGCAACACCAGGTACATAGGTACACACGTGGCACAGTCAGGTGCACCTAGGTATGGATGGAAGTACTTCTCAACTAAGGAAGCCAGACTTAGTTACATGGCGAGTAAGAAACCAGTACTTACAGTGGAAGACATACTACTTGAGGTCATGAAGTGGTATGGCAAGATGGATGGTAGTACTATGAAGCAAAGACTGATGGAACGAATAACCATAAAACTGAAGAATAATGATAGCAATCTTTGAATTTGGAACCTTATGGTTCTGGCTGTTAATTGTAGCAGCTAGCATCACAGTGATAACAGCACAGGAAATAGCAGACTACCCTGGTAGCTGGTCAACCTTCTGGGTTATAGTCACCTTTGCGCTTGTATATTGGTGTGGAGCTGGCAGAAATGTAGACCAATTTTGGGTAGGAATAGTTCACAATCCAGTGAGGACTGTGGTATACTTTTTGTTGTATGCAGTGATTGGTACACTATGGTCCTTCTATAAATGGAAAGATATAGTGGAGGCTAGTATTCAGCAATATCAGGAGTACAAGGGGAAGTTTGAGGCACACCCTAACAGTTATAGTGCTCCAACCTTGGGTAGGTTTAGGCCAAAGGTTAGTGACCACAAAGCTGAATTATTCAACTGGATATTCTACTGGCCTTTCTCCTTTGCGTGGTTCATAATCCATAAACCTATTGAGAAACTCTTTAAGTTTATCATGGAAAGAACAAAGAAGGTTTATGAGGGGATCACAGATAGGTTGTTTGCCGTGGTAGAAGAGCCAAAACAACAATAACATGATCTGGTTTACTAGTGACCTGCACTTAGGTCACAAGAACATAGCAGGCCCTAGTGTATCTAACTGGAAAGATGGATACAGGGACTTTGATAGTGTGGAACAGATGGATAATGAGATACTAGGACAGATCAATTCCCTAGTTGCTCCTGAGGATACACTATACATATTGGGAGATATCTCCTTCAAGGGCAATGATACCATCAAGAACTATAGGAACAGGATAGCCTGTCAGGACATTATCTACATCAGGGGTAACCATGATAAGAGAAGTTCTATAGTAGCTGCATTTGGACATTGCCATGAAGCACTTGAAGTGGATATAGAAGGGGTGAGGTTCTGCCTTAGTCACTATGCACACAGAGTGTGGAATAAGAGTCACCATGGCTCTATACATCTATATGGACACTCACATGGAAGACTTGAATATGAACCCTGGGGTAAGAGTATGGACGTAGGAGTTGATGCTGCTTATGCCATGTATGAGGAGTACAGACCCTTTGCACTAGAAGAGATATTGAAGATCATGGGGAAGAGAACACCTAAGTTAATTGATCATCATGGAACAAGTAGGGACAAAGCAGGAAAGTCAAGGCAAAACTAAGATGATTGACTGTAACTATGCTGTCAGTATAGTCTCACGAAGGATGAAGGTGGATGAGCAAGGATTACTCAAAGAACACCTTATAAATACTGTGGATAAAGCTATTGAGGGATTCCAGACCAAGTATGAAGGTGGGGTGATAACTCATGTACAGGCTGATGGCTATAGCATGATAGTATATGGCAGAAGGCTAGAGACTCCTACTGAAAAGAAGAGCAGGCTAGCCCAAGAGAAGAGAGTAAGGGAATTCAAAAAGAACAATGAAGAAAGAGAGAAGGAACAGGATATGCAGACTTATAAAAGAATAAAGAAGAAGTACAATCTCTAACTTCATTTAGACTTCAATGAATTTCAAGGAGTATGAAGATGTGGCAATGATAAGTGCCATATACAATGGTGGTGATAAAATAGTGTACCCAGCACTAGGCTTAGGTAATGAAGCTGGGGAAGTACAGGGTAAGATCAAAAAGGTACTTAGGGACAAAGGTGGTGTGTTTGATGCAGATAGTAAAGTTGCTATCATAGATGAGTGTGGTGATGTCCTATGGTACCTTGCAGCCTTACTAAAAGACCTTGACTCCAGCTTAGAAGTAGCTGCTAGCTACAATATGAAGAAGCTTATAAGCAGGAGAGAAAGGGGTGTTATTGGTGGATCAGGAGATAACAGGTAATTATGAGAGACGATAACAAAGCTACATTGGGCAATCCCAATTCGAATGTGACAGGTGGAACAGTCCACATTGTGCACATTCTTGATGCCTCCTCTTCCATGGCCTATGGGGGCAAGTATATAAATGCATTAGTTGGAGTCAATGAGGACATTGAAATCCAAGCTAAGACACCACAGGATGGTGTAACTACTACTATGACAGTCATAGAGTTCAGTTCTGACAATCCTAAAGGCTTGACTACAAGGCATTACTTCATGTCTCCTGTAGTAGCCTGCTCTGCTATCAGAGGTAGAGGTGCACATGGTAATACTCCACTGTTTCAGACAGTTGGAGAGACTATTGAAGAGATAGTGAAGGCTAAACATCTATCAGACAAAGTACTGCTGAAGATATTTACTGATGGTGAGGAGAACAGCTCAAAGGGTCTCTACCAGAGGGATGGTGGTGTTTGGGGACCCCCTAAGTCTGAGGCACTTACCAAGCTCATTAAACAGGTGGAGGATCATCATAACTTCACTGTGACCTTTATGAGCACTAAGGAGGAACTGAGGACCATGGAAGCAATGGGATTCATGCCTGACAACATGTTAGCACATGATAACACTGCTAGTGGCATCAAAATGTCCTATGATAGGTCTAACCTTGCTACTACCAGGTACAGGAAAGCATTATCTGATGGTGAATCCCAGAAACAACTCAAAGCTGGATTCTTCAAAAGACTTGATAAAGAGGAAAACAAATAAACATGGCAACAAGTACAGCCCCAAAGAAGACTACTAAGGTAGTCATTAATGAGATAGCAGTAGGAGATGTATTCTCTGAAGTATCTCATTATACATTCATTGAGAAAGATGCGAAGGGTGAACTCAAACTACTGCATCATGAGTCCAACCAAACAGTAACCCTTGACCCTAGTTATGTTGAGGTGCTTCTGTGCAGTGCTAACCAGTATCACAAGACAGTGACTGTTGGTAAGGAAGACAAGCTGTGGAATGACAAGAGGATACAGGAGTGGATTGCTGCCCAGAAGATTGGATATGATCCAAAGGATATGCCTAAGTTGGGGGATATTCATACACCAGGCATTAGGACTATCTGGGAGAACATCCATTCTGCCCAAGTGTTTGCTGTGACATTCCAAAAGCAGGATGAGAGCCTTACCAAGAAGGAATTAGAGGCTCTTAGGGACACTCAAATCAAGAATGCACTGGAAGCTATATCCAAAGCACAAAAGGGTAAAACAGGGGTTGCAGCAGCTGCTGAAGCTGAGCTAAGGAAGGTACAGGAGAATCCCGTTACAGGCACAAAACCTGGTGAGATGAGAACCCTGATTGGCTACAAGCTGCAGTTTACATCCAGGGATGGAAGATATCAGTGCATGGATATGCAGAAGAAGGCACCAAGGCCTGTAAACATCAACACAATTGAAGCTATTGTGTTCGATGGAGTCAAGTACATATTAGAATAATTGACTATGGAAGACAAGACATTTTATGCCTTCACTCCTTATGTGGAGAAGATGACTGAAAGGGAGTTAATACAGTATGGTTACTCCCAATCAGAGATTGACAGTTTTACCAACTCCAGGGCTACTGTTGCCATGAAAGGAGTAGGCAATAGCATATGGTATGGGGTATCCATCTGTAACCTGGATGAGGACAACTTCAACAAGAGCATTGGTAAGAGTCTAGCTGAGACTAGGATGAATGAAGGCTATGGACACTTCCCCATATCTACTGCTATGCAAAGCAGGTATGAAGGAAAGGGGGTTGAGATGATGCTATGTTACCTGAACTCAGTAACAAACTCTGTGTTCCGCAATATGAGGAAAACACAGAGGAAGATCACTGAAAGGGCATGGTTGAAGCCTAAGTTAGTTGCACATAGAGATACTAACACTGCATTTATGGCCCCATAAAACAAAAGGGAGGAACAAGTGTCCTCCCTTTCTTATTAGGTCAGTGCAGTAGATGGGGGTTTAACCCATGCAGTGCCATTGAAGTACTCCAACTTCTGAGATGTGCTGTTGTATCTTACTGGAAGAGTAGTCTTGCCAGTGTCACAACAGTTGTCATAGTAGGCTACATTCAGGTAGCTAAGCAATGATTGTCTTAGCCACTTAAGCAGATCAAATCCATTGTCTGCATTAGGGGTGTTCATGTTATAGACCATCCCTTTCTTGATAAACCACTTTGTTATTGACATGGTTGAGTAATCCTCTTATACTGGAGGAAGAACAGTTTATTTCTTAATAATCAAGGGGCATATTGCGCATTGCCCACTTAGGACACATAGCTGACACATTATGCTGCTTTTTTGAAGGGTTTGAACTTCTCTTCTGCATGCCTCTGGAAGTCAGATTGAGTTCCTGCATAAGGCATAATATAGGGTATACTGCAGCCCTGTTGTCCACAGTTAGCAGTAACTAAGGGGATAACCCCTTTCTGGGTATTTTTTTTATCCATGGCTCGGTGTGAGTTTAGTGTGAGTTGTAATATAGGTTAGCCTCTCTTGTTCTTCTCTTGACTTGCCAGTCACTTGTGGTTAGCTCTCCATTCACCCTAACTTTAGTCCACTTCATGAACTCTTGTCTAATGCTGAGATCATTTGGGTTGACCTTCAGTTTCTTAAGTAGAGTTGAACCTGAGAATGCACCTGTCCCTATGTTGTACACAAAGGAGACAAGTGCATCAAATTGATTCTGGGTGAGATTTAGCCCTAGTGAGGAGATAGCCCATTCTACCCCTGCTATTGCATTTGTAGCATAGAATATAGCCTTGTCATGCTTGACACATTCATCAGTCATCTTCACTCTAGTTCCATCTGGATACCTTGTTGTGCCTATTCCTATTGTGGGAACACCTGCACTGTCCTTGTAGGGACAAGATACAAAGCCCTCAAAGTATTCCAAAAGACTAAAGAATGAAGAACTGACTTTCATAATTATTTCCTAATTGCAGGAGTAGTTACTGTTGGAGTCTCTGATGCCCCTGTTGTGAATGGTAAAGCTTCTGAAGTAGTTCTAGCTGCACCTGAAGTTGATACTGCTGTAGTTACAGGTAGAGAAGAAATGAATAGAGATACAAGACCTGCTATTGCAGCTATCTTACTCTGTAATACACTGAGTGCTGGAGGTAAGGTAATGTTAACTGATTCTAGCAGTCCTGGTAAACCAGTTACTACAGTTACTATTACTGAGATCACCTGTATCACTTTGAAGAAGACAGGAGTCTTTGAGAACAACCTAGCTACTAACTCAGCTAGGAATTTGATTACACTGTTTGAATCTTGTGTTACTGCCATTGTATGAGGGTTGTTTTTGTTAAAATACGCGGTAGCCTGCTGTAATAGCTACACCTTTATAAAAGGACTTACCATTGAATAGTAGGGAAGGCCCTGCAACTAGGGTCCACTTCCTTTCCTTAGGCTTGTAGTAGTAGGATTGAATTGATCCAGTTACTAAGTAAGGGTTGTCTTGTGCTATGTTCACCACTACAGTCTTAGGCTGCCACCATGTGCCTTTCTGTCCTATTATAATGGAAGTCTTATTGTAGAACTGCTCAGTGTTGAATCTGATGGAATCCTTAGTTACTTGACCTGCTAGTAGATGCCACTTAGTACTATCCCTGAACACCAGGTCAATGTACCTTATTGAGTCCCTGACTATAGTGTCTCTTTGTAGGGCTATCACCCTATCTTTGTATACTATTGTGTCCTTGTACCTTATTAGGTATTGAGGGATTACCTTAGTTAGTTTCTCTGTAATCCTCTCTAAACTATCCTGTAGAGATTCAATGGTCTCTTTAGACTGCACAATAAGTAGCTCCTGTTGTTTGACCTTCAGGGAGTCCTGTGTGTATGTATGCACAGGAGCACTAGCTGTATCTGGAGGTACTATGGTGCTATTTGTACTCCTGCATCCTTTGGACAGTAGTATTATCAATCCCCCAGTCAGAAGGACTGATAAGGATATCCACAGAATAGACTTTGTTGACATTAGCTTTTGCTTTATGTGCTATGTTCTTCATTTCCTCTTGCTGAAGAACTATAGTATCCTTCTTAGCCTTTATCCTACTTAGAGTTGAATCCAACTCCTTCATCTTACTGACCACAGAACTATTGAAGATAAGGCGATCATCAATAGTAGTCCCGTATTGGGGAGCTGTGTATGCTAGTTTGTTAGGTGTCCCTAGTATGAGGATAGCCATACACAAGTATGCAAGAACATAGGTCTTAATGGTTCCTACCATGAGTCAAGAGTTTTTTGGTTGTGCTTATTACATTTTTGTTAATGTGAACAGTACTATCCACAATCCTTTCAGTTCTCTTAGACTTATCCAATAACACCCTCATGAATTCCTCCACCCTCCTATTAGCATCCTGTATCAGCTTCATCTTCTCAGAGCCACAGCTATCATCTCTTCTTAGCAGCTCATTTCTGAAGGCTAAGTTAAGAGCATCCTTCTGCCTCTCCTTAATTTGATTCTGTACAAACAGGGAGCTTACAGCTATCATAAGCATAGCCATAGCAAGTTGTCCCTTTTCAAGGCCCAATAACCATTTGATAGTCTTCATGTTATGTTATAGGCCCTGGTTTCTTAAGTTTCCTCTTCTGGTTCAGGGGCCTTTGAATTTTCCTGAACAAAGAGTTGGAGTAACTGGATTAGGGGAAGACCAAACTTCCCTGGAATCTCTAGTAAGGCAGTCTCTAACTTAGAGACTTGATCTGCACTAAGTGTCATTGTTTTCATTGTTGGTTGTTTGTTCATCTAAATATACTGAAAAATTGTGATTACTTGGAAGATTTCTTAGGGGGTTCCAGTGGGGTCAATTTAGCCATTATAGCCTGAATATAGGCCTCAAGTTCAGCTCCACTATACCTACCACTAGTTCTTACAAGGCTGAATAACTGGGCTATATCTGCCTCTGTAAGCACCAGAACATATTGTTTGGGCTTCACTGTATCCACACTTTTGGTGGAATCCTTCTGGCCAAATGCACAAGCACTAACCAGAAGGAGTGCTGATAGTATTAATGATTTCATAGCCCAAAGGTAAGGATTACTGTTTAATTATCCTACCTGACCTGTAATAAACCCTTACACTGTCTATGCCATCCACAAAAGGATATACTGTCAGTGTATCAGCAACTGGGGCAAATACTGTTCCCTTGACAGTTGTAGCACCAAACCCATATATATAAGTACCTGGTACTAATCCTTTTACATAGGTCTGCGTAGCTGTGGGAGTACTTAGTACTGAAGTATTGGGACCACTCTTCTGTGCCCATGTGTAACTCTTAACACCATCACTGGCTGTCACAAGTCCATAAATCAGTACACTATCCTTACCTGCTGCAGATAGTGTGTAGGTTTGTCTACAGTTAGCCTGAATTGTACAGGACTGTTGGGCCCTAGTTAGTATAAAGCTTAGTATAGCTAGGGAAAATAAGATTGCTTTTTTCATATTAGTTGTTTGAAAGTCTACCTGGAATTGGGTTTGTTAACAGACATCCACAAGTAGTAGATGCTGAGTTTACCTGTACTTGTACATCTGCAGTACTTATATTGGAAGCATCATCTGTTACAGTTAGCCTGAATACATAAGTACCTGCTACCAAGCCAGTTACAGTTGTTGTTAAGGAATTAGGTGTTGTAATACTAGGTGTATTTGGTCCACTTACTCTTGACCATACAGTAGAAGAGATTGTGTGCCCACCCTGTCCACTAGCTGTACCACTAAGTGTTAGTG
>Ga0247777_1000025_pt1 | contig 164901 bp, 152 predicted proteins | sample UWRJL154409C5_FD_179937 | JGI IMG/M metagenome (GOLD analysis project Ga0247777, IMG submission 179937) | Plant litter microbial communities from Arlington Agricultural Research Station in Wisconsin, United States - UWRJ-L154-409C-5 | ecosystem: Environmental > Terrestrial > Plant litter >... | reverse complement strand
ATTACAGAGTTCGTCAGTCGGACTCTGGGTACCAGTTCGATGCGTGCCTTAGGGATAAGGTCAAGCTACAAAGGGCGCACGGTGGATGCTCAGGCGATGAGAGGCGATGAAGGACGTGGACAGCTGCGAAAAGCTTCGGTGAGCCGCTAACAGGCTATGACCCGGAGATCTCCGAATGGGACAACCCGCGCAGGGACTACCTGCCATCACACAGTGAATTCATAGCTGTGTGAAGCCAACCCAGGGAACTGAAACATCTAAGTACCTGGAGGAAAAGAAAGCAAATAGCGATTCCCCTAGTAGTGGCGAGCGAACGGGGATCAGCCTAAACCGACTCAGTGCAAGCTTACTGGCGTTGCTGAGCCGGGGTTGTGGGATTCTTCAGGAGGAACAGTAACACCTCCGACGAGTTACAAAGGTTCGCGTTAGTAGAATGGCATGGAATGGCCAGCCAGAGACGGTGACAGCCCGGTATACGAAAATTCGAACTCTCGTGAAGAACACCCGAGTACCGCAGGACACGTGCAATCCGGTGGGAATCTGGGACGACCATGTTCCAAGGCTAAACACTACTCATCGACCGATAGTGAACAAGTACCGCGAGGGAAAAGTGAAAAGAACCCCGGTTAGGGGAGTGAAATAGAACCTGAAACCGTGTGCCTACAAGCAGTGGGAGCACTATGGCCGCAAGGCAATGTGTGACCGCGTACCTTTTGCATAATGAGCCCGTGAGTTACGATGCGTGGCAAGGTTAAGCCGCAAGGTGTAGCCGTAGCGAAAGCAAGTCTTAACAGGGCGTACAGTCGCGCAACGTAGACCCGAAACCCCTGCGATCTACCCATGTCCAGGTTGAAGAGCGGGTAACACCGCTTGGAGGACCGAACGCACCTTAGTTGAAAATAAGGGCGATGAGGTGTGGGTAGGAGTGAAAGGCTAATCAAGCGGGGAGATAGCTGGTTCTCGCCGAAATATATTGAGGTATAGCCTCGGGTGAATTGCGTCGGAGGTAGAGCACTGGATGGGCTAGGGGTCCTACCAGATTACCAAACCCAACCAAACTCCGAATGCCGACGACAACTGCCCGGGAGTCAGGCAGCGGGAGATAAGTTCCGTTGCCGAGAGGGAAAGAGCCCAGACCGTCAGCTAAGGTCCCTAAATTTGCGCTAAGTGTAGAAGGATGTGGGAACGCTTAGACAACCAGGAGGTTTGCTTAGAAGCAGCAATCCTTTAAAGAAAGCGTAATAGCTCACTGGTCAAGCGAGCCTGCGCCGAAAATGTAACGGGGCTAAGCGCAATACCGAAGCTACGGGTGTTCGTAAGAACGCGGTAGGCGAGCGTCGTGAGAGAGATACACGGTGGACGGTGACGACCACTAACGGCTCTCACGAGTGATTATGCGGGCATGAGTAGCGATAAACCGGGTGAGAAACCCGGTCGCCGTAAGCCCAAGGTTTCCTGGGGAAGGATAATCCTCCCACGGGTTAGTCGATACCTAAGCCGAGGCCGAGAGGCGTAGGCGATGGAAAGCAGGTTAATATTCCTGCACCACCAAGGGTAGCGTTGAAGTGAGCGGGGACGGAGAAGGGTAGCCCAGCACACCGCATGGTTGTGTGTGTTCAAGCCCGTAGGCTGAGTTGTTAGGACCCGATAGGGACAAACGACGACTCTTAAGGCCGAGAGGTGATGAGGTCTGGCCCTAGGCCAGGACACTGGGTAATCCCACGCTTCCTAGAAAAGCCGCGCACAGAGCTTCTTTGGTGATCGTACTGTAAACCGACTCAGGTGGGCGGGGTGAGAATCCCAAGGCGCGTGAGAGAACCCTGGTTAAGGAACTCGGCAAATTGACACCGTAACTTCGGGAGAAGGTGTGCCTCTGGCGGTTAGCTAGTTTACCTAGCAAAGCTGTTGGAGGTCGCAGTGAAATGGCGGTTGTGACTGTTTACTAAAAACACAGGACTCTGCGAAGTCGTAAGACGACGTATAGGGTCTGATGCCTGCCCGGTGCTGGAAGGTTAAGGGAATATGTCAGGGGCAACCCGAAGCATTGAACCGAAGCCCCAGTAAACGGCGGCCGTAACTATAACGGTCCTAAGGTAGCGAAATTCCTTGTCGGGTAAGTTCCGACCTGCACGAATGGCATAACAACATCCGCACTGTCTCGACCAGGGACTCAGCGAAATTGCATTGGGGGTGAAGATGCCCTCTACCCGCGGCAAGACGGAAAGACCCCATGAACCTTCACTGCAACTTGGCAGTGAAATTCGGGTTGATCTGCGTAGGATAGGTGGGAGGCTTTGAAGACGGGTTTCCGGATTCGTCTGAGCCAACGTTGAAATACCACCCTGATTAATCTGGATTTCTAACCTGCACCCGTAATCCGGGTGAGGGACACTGCCTGGTGGGCAGTTTGACTGGGGCGGTCGCCTCCTAAATTGTAACGGAGGCGTGCGAAGGTTCCCTCAGGCTGATTGGAAACCAGCCGAAGAGTGCAAACGCATAAGGGAGCTTTACTGTGAGACTGACAAGTCGAGCAGTTGCGAAAGCAGGTGTTAGTGATCCGGTGGTACCAAGTGGAAGGGCCATCGCTCATCGGATAAAAGGTACTCTGGGGATAACAGGCTGATCGCGCCTGAGAGTTCACATCGGCGGCGCGGTTTGGCACCTCGATGTCGGCTCATCGCATCCTGGGGCTGGAGCAGGTCCCAAGGGTTTGGCTGTTCGCCAATTAAAGCGGTACGCGAGCTGGGTTTAAAACGTCGTGAGACAGTTTGGTCCCTATCTGCCGTGGGCGCAGGATACTTGAGAGGAGCTACCCATAGTACGAGAGGACCTGGGTGGACGAACCTCTGGTGCTCCGGTTGTCACGCCAGTGGCATAGCCGGGTAGCTATGTTCGGAACAGATAACCGCTGAAAGCATATAAGCGGGAAGCTGGCCTCAAGACTAGGTATCCCTGTCGCAAGACACTAAAGGACCCACGTAGACTACGTGGTTGATAGGCTAGGTGTGGAAGCGCAGCGATGCGTGGAGCTAACTAGTACTAATAGTCCGTGCGGCTTGACTTATTCTCTAAGGCAAACATTGCAATTGGTATCCAGAGTCCGGGCGAGATTGCTCTGTCACGAAAAAGACAGGGTCAATCTTTAACGAGCTCTCGGTTCACTCGGCCTTCTAGCAAGGGCTCGGTGAGTCGTGACTTCAGCGCAATACAGCACCAAAAAGCTGGCGTGGACGCCCAAAATTTTCCGGTGGCAATATCGAAGAGGCCATACCCGATCCCATCTCGAACTCGGAAGTCAAGCTCTTTGGAGCCGATGGTACTGCAAGGGCAACCTTGTGGGAGAGTAGGACGCTGCCGGGCTAATTTCTAAAGAACTCTGACGAGAAATCGTCAGAGTATCTTTTTGCTCGGAAAACAGGGCGGCTAGCCGGCCGGATGTTGCGCGAGTGTCGAGCACCTGCCTGGAGAGTCGCACCGAGGGTGAGTCTTTGAGTGCAATGGCGAGCTGGTCGATCCATGTTCGCGGCGTGCTCGAGTCGCGTGAGATGTGTTGGGAGTGTCGGCGGCCGGTGCGCGTTTGCTACTGCGCTGCAGTGCAGCCGATCGAGACGACCACGCGAGTGGTGATCCTGCAGCACCCGCGCGAGAGTGACGTGCCGATCAATACGGCGCGTATCGCGGAGTTGGCCCTGTCGAACTCGACGCTGCACGTTGGGCTCGACTTCGCGCGCGACGCCTCGCTCGCGGCCGCGTTGAGCGATCCGGGAGCCCCGCCGGTGCTCCTATTCCCCAGTGATGACGCGAAGGATTTGGCGCTCGAAGCACCGCCGGGTCCGGTCACCTTGGTCGTGATCGATGGCACTTGGTGGCAAGCCTCCAAACTGTTCAAGCTCAATCCGTTTTTGCAGGCGCTGCCGCGCTATGGACTCGCGCCGTCGGCAGAGAGTCGTTATCGGATCCGACGTGAGCCGGCAGCTCACTGTTTGTCGACGATTGAGGCATTGGAGGCCGCGCTCGCGTTGCTCGAGCGTCGTCCAGGTGGCTTTCCGGAGTTGCTCAAGCCGTTCGATACGATGGTCGAGACGCAGCTGGATTTCGTGAACCGCGAGCATCGGCCGCGTCATCGGCGTACGGCCGAGCCGAGGGTTCGGCCGTTGGTAGCGCCTGCATTGAGTGAACGGCCCGAGTCGTTGGTGATCGGCTACGGTGAGGCGAATGCATGGCCATACGGCAGCCCTGGCACGCATCTACCGGAGGTCGTGCACTGGGCAGCCGTGCGACCGGAGACGGGTGAGCGCTTCGAGGCGTACGTCGTGCCGAGCGGGCCGCTCGCGCCTTCGTTCGAAGCTCACAGTCGGCTCGTCGCGGAGCGAATTCTCGGCGGTGAATCGCGCGCGGACTTTGCTCGCCGTCTGAGAGCGTTCCTGCGGCCGGACGACGTGCTGGTGAGCTGGGGTTTTTACGCTTCGGAACTACTGCGTAGCGAGGGTATCGCCATCCCTCCGCGCTTGGATTTGCGCGAAGCCGCGATTCACGCCCTCGGGCGCCGCGTCGGCCAGCTCGGGGACTATTTGAGTGCGCTTGGCACGACCGCTCATGTTCCGTGGGCCGCAGGGCGCACGGGAACTCGCTTGGCGGCGATGGAAGCGTTGGTCGAGCGGCTACGCGGCACACGGCGGGACGAGCTGCGCGTTCGGCGACCGACGACACCAGCACGGGCGGCGGTCGAAAGTCTCGAATGAGCGTGCTCGCGGACTTACCGCGACGAACGAAGCTGCTCGCAGTGCTGGGCTTGGGCTGCGTGCTCCTCGGCGGGTCAGCGCTGAGTTTCGGTCCGATCGTCCGTGCACGGGCGACCGCGGCCGCGGAGCGCCGTGGGGTTCGACTCGAAATTGGCCAGGTTCGGCTTGGCCTGGGCGGCATTTGGCTGCGTGGTATTGCGCTGCGCGCGCCGCAGTTGCCCGGGGCGACGGCACACGTGGCCGCGCTGCGCGTCGGTTTGGGCTGGCGGTTCAACATCACTAGCGTGGCCGTGCATGGTGCCCTGATCGAACTCGCGGGTGAACCCGAGGAGCTCCAGCGTCAATGGGCAGCGTTTCGCGGTGATTCGAAGCCGGACCCGGACGGCTCCGGCAGCGAGCTGCGTTATTCGGCGGATGGGGTCGATCTGGTGTGGCGCGTGAGAGCGCACGAGCCCGCGCAGCGTGTTTGGGGGCTCAGCTATCAACGTGACGGCGTTCGCGAACGAATCGCGCTCGACTTGGCGCACCTGCGCGAAGGGGGCTACGAGCTTTCAGCGCATCACCCACAGGCCACACTGCTGCGCCGTGCGCGGTCAGCAGCGGAAGGCGAAGGCGGTGGCGCTCTGCGCCAATTGGAGAGCCTGGAAGCGGAGGGGCTCGATGTCGGCATCGTGCTTTCGTCGACGCCGGTCGTCGCGGTCGCGCCGAGTTCAGCCCCCCACGTCCCAAAACCCGCGGCTTTTCGGCCCGATCCCCTGCGGGGAGCCAAATTGCGCGCCGGCTTGGCCGAGCTTTCCTCGTTGGCTGCGCGCTCCCTACCCGACGGCGCGGGGCTGAACTTGGAGGGCGTCAGTCTGCACTTCAATCAAGGGGGTGACACACTGAACTTCGGTCCCAGCACGCTGCGCGTGACGCGGCTCGGGGCGCAGGTTGGGCTTTCACTTGCGCCCAAGGCCGAGGCCTCGGGTACTCCGCTGGAGTTCAGGCTGACCTTGCCAATCGAGCGCGGCGAGGTGCAGGCGAGTTTGCGGGGGGGGCCTGTGAGTTTGCGCAGTTTGGGCGTGCGCGAGCACGACTTCGGCTTGATTGGCGTCCAGCTCGCCACGCTGCAAGCCAGCGGAGAGGTGACCCTGGCGGCGGATGGCTCGACTTTGGCCTTCAGCGGCAGCGGAGCGCTGGATAATGTTGCGCTGCAACGCGCTGAGCTTTCCGCCATCCCGCTCAGCGGCATCCACGTCGCGTTTCGAGCCAAGGGCACGACCACGCTGGACGGCGCCAAGTTGGTTTTGGAGGACAGTGAGCTGTCGTTTGGTGAGGTGCGGCTGAGCGGTAGCGGCAGTCTGAGCCGTAGCGAGCGCACCCTGGAGACCCATTGGCGGGGCGGGGTACCGCTCGCGTCCTGTCAGGCGTTCCTCGACGCGACCCCGCGCGGGCTGGCCCCCCTGATCTCGTCGCTGAGGATGACCGGCACGTTTGGTGTGAAGGCCGAGCTCGACTTCAGCTCCGAGCACCCGGCCGAGACCCGCGTGCGATTGAACGTGGCCAACGACTGTCACATCGAGCAGGTGTCGGCCGAGCTCAGCCCGCGTCGCTTTGCCAACTTTTGGCGGCGCGAGGTCAAGGGTGCCAACAAGCAGCCGATCGAGATCGAGAGCGGCCCCGGCTCGGCGGACTGGGTCCCCATGGATGCCATTTCACCGCACATGGAAACCGCCGTGCAAGTCTGCGAAGACGGCCATTTCCTGTACCACCACGGCTTCGATTTCGAAGCCATTCAGAACTCGATCAAGGACAACCTGATCAAGGGGCGGTTCGTGCGTGGCGGCAGCACGATCAGTATGCAGCTCGCAAAGAACCTGTACCTGAGCAAAGAAAAGACGCTGGGGCGGAAGCTACAGGAAGCGGTGCTCACCCAGCTGCTGGAGCAAGAGCTGAGCAAGCGGGAGCTGTTGGAGCTGTACTTGAACGTGATCGAGTACGCCCCGGGCGTGTACGGCATTGGGCCGGCCGCGCACTACTACTTTGCCAAGCGACCAAGTGACCTGTCGCTGGGGCAGGCCCTGTACATCGCCTCGATTTTGCCGAACCCAGAACGCCAGCACTTCGATCCAGACGGCAAAGTGAGCGTGGCGTGGACCAGCTATTTGCAGCGCCTGATGCGGATCGCCAAAAAGATCGGCCAGATCAGCGACGAGCAGCTGGCGGCTGGCCTCGCAGAGCAGGTGGTCTTTCACGTCGCTGATTCTGGTGCCGGCTTACCCAGCGCTGGTCCCTCTCCGGGCGAAGGGACTGACACTCCGAGCGAACTCTCGCCCTAGGCCGTGGCCCATGTCAGAGTCCCGCGCGTGAGCAGCGCCCTCGTTCCGAGCCCGCACGACCAAGATTTGCACTGGATGGTGCAAGCTTTGGCAGAGGCCGATCTAGCGCCACTGCACGGGGATGTGCCGGTCGGCTGCATCGTGGTCGATGAGCACGGGGTCGAGCTCGCTCGCGACCACAATCGACGCGAAGAGCGAGCGGACCCCACCGCACACGCGGAGCTACTCGCGCTGCGCGCGGCGTCGGCCAAGCTGGGCCATTGGCGCTTGGAGCGAGCCACGGTGTTCGTGACGCTCGAACCGTGCCCAATGTGTGCAGGCGCCTTGGTCAATTCGCGCGTCGGCCGTGTGGTGTATGGCGCGACTGACCCGAAAGCCGGGGCCGTACACTCACTCTTCGAGATTGGCCGAGATTTACGGCTCAATCATCGCTTCGAGGTCGCTTCTGGCGTGCTGGCCGAAGAGGGCGCGGCGCGCCTGAAAGCGTTCTTCGCGAAGCTGCGCGCTGCGTCAGCGGTGGGCTGAGGCGAGGATCAACGAGCCGATGCAGCTGCGACGGAAAGGCGCTCGCCAGCCGCGAGAAGCTCGGGGTTCTTCGCTTTGCTTTCGGAGCGGCGGCGCAACTCATGCGCCGCGAGCAACGGCGCGAGCAGGATACCGCCCGGCGCAATCAGCACCAAAGCCCAGAGCAAAACTCGAATCGCCGTCGCCATCTCGCACTCTGCATCTGCAGCCCGCGTGCCAATTTGTAAAGCGGGGTGATCGTCAGAAAATTGGCCTACTGCCTCTGAGTATGCCGCCCGCCGAGTATGACTGCCGTGTCATGGCTGACTCAGATCCGTGTCGTAGTTGCAAGCGATGACCGAGCAGCGCGGCTCTTTCGCAGGCTCCGCCGGCCCGCTTCGGATTCTGTATCGAGATGAAGCATGCGTCGTGGTCGACAAGCCGTCGGGCATGATCGTGCATCGTGGCTGGGCGAACGACGATTGCGATCTGTTACGCGTGACGCGCGACGCTCTTGGTCGTTACGTGTACCCGCTGCACCGCCTGGATCGCGGAGCCAGCGGCGCGGTTCTGTTCGCACTGAACGAGGACGCAGCCCGAGTCCTGAATCGCAGCTTCGCCGATCGCTCCATGGATAAGCGCTACCTGGCGCTGACCCGCGGCCACCCCGCCGAGCACGACCTGATCGATCATCCGATCCCTCGCGCGCCCGGCGAGGAGCGGGTGCCCGCGCAGACCGAGGTTTTTCGGATTGGCACTTTCGAGCGCTACGCGCTGGTCGTCGCGTTGCCCAAGACCGGCCGACTGCACCAAATCCGCCGCCACTTGAAACACGTATCCTGCCCTCTCATCGGCGATGTGCGCTACGGCAAGGGCGAGCACAATCGGTTCTTTCGCGAGCAGTACGCGCTCGATCGCTTGGCCCTACACGCCGCGGCCTTGCGCTTCGTGCATCCGGTGACCGGAGAGCGGATCACGGTGCGAGCGCCCTTGACTGGGAATTTTGCCGCCTGCTTGACCCGACTCGCGTTGCTGGACCCGGCAAACGCCGCAATTCACGCTGAATTTACCGACTAGGCGGTACTGTTGCGGGAGTGCTCGATTGCGCGTTGCTGGACGCGCGCCTATCGTTCGAGTGTGAGCACCCGCTTCGCGACCGTCCTGTTTTTGGCTGGGTTATGCCTGGCTACTCCACTGTTCGTTGGCTGCGGCTCGAGTAAGACCCCCGCCGACAGCGTGGTCAGCGCCAACCAGCGGCTGGGCGGGTCCTGGCGCCTGCAGAGCTTCTCGCCCGCCACGCCTTTGGACCTGCCGCTGCAAGCGGTGCTGAGCGCCGAGATCGGACAGCTGATCGTCAGCTTCGATCAGGGGAAGTTCAGCGCGGTGGGGCCAGGCGTGAACTTCGGCGGCCGCTATGAAGTGACCGACGCTTCGGGCGAGCAGGCGTCATTGATTTTGTACGATGCGCAAAGTGTCGGTTATCACTTCTCCGCGCAATTCGTGGGTAAGGAGCTGCACTTTCAGAGCAACGACAAGCCCTGGATCGGTTTCGGCAAGTTCGATCGCAGCTGAGCATGCGCGCTGGTTAGCGTTAGCGGCTCGAGCGCTCCAATAGCTCGAGCACGCCGTCGAAGCTGTCACGCATGGCCCAGGCCTGATCGCCGGGATCGTTCAGCTTGGCGGCGCGGCGCTGCCCAACCGACAACGCGCGCTTCGGGCCGACACAGGCGCGCGGTAGGCGCTGGTTCAAATCCGCCGCGGCGCCCTCGTAGACGTGATAGCAGGCCGCGAGCTTGCCTTCGTTGAAGAGCGGCGCGCCCACTTCGATCGCGCCTTGCAGAGTCTTGAAGATGAGCTCCTTGTTGGCGTCGGTACAGCCGTTGAGCAGCTTCAGCTCGTGGTGCGGGATCTCGCGCGAACGCAAGCGATCTTTCTCTTGGTTTTGCATGGCCAGCATCGCCGCTGCAAAGAGCTCCATCGAAATCGGGTGCGGGTGTTGGACGAGATCGGCGACGTATTTCGAGGGCAAGCCGAAGTTGAGGTTCTGGCCCTGGGTGCTGACGGCGGTCGCTACGCCGATCACTTCGCCATGGTCGTTGAACAGCGGGCCGCCCGAGGAACCAGGCGCGATTGGCGCCGAAATCTGCAGTACTTGCAGGCCTGCGTTGATCTCGCGCACGGCGCTGATCAACCCGTTGGAGACCGTATCCTCCAGGCCCAGGGGGTGGCCAATCGCGAGTACGCTGTCACCCGGTCGTACGCGATCGCTATCGCCGAGCGACAGCACCGGAAGATTCTTGGCAGCGATGCGCAGGATCACCAAATCATGCAAGCGATTGGCGTTCATGATCTCGACCACCTCGAACTCACGGTGATCGGAGAACACGACGGTGACTTCCGTCGACCCGCGCACGACATGGAAATTCGTGGCGATCCAGCCGTCTTTGCGGACGATGAAACCGGTGCCGAGGTTGTCACCGGCGCGCACCGTCACGATCGCGGGCGTGGAATGCGCGGCGATCTCTGCGGGAGACTGCACGGCGGCGCGCGCTTCCGCGCCGGACGAGCCTTGCCCCGTGGCCGGCGCTGAGGCTCGCACCGCGGCGCCGTGAGAGGTGCAGCCCGAACCCACGAGCGCCCCCAATAATACCCATGACCCTAGGTCAAATCGCACGGTGCTTTGAGTGTAGCATGACCCGCGATGAGTTCGACGCCGGTGGTTTCCGTGCCGAGTCCGAGTCGGGAGGATGGGCAGGCACCCGCACCCACACGAGCGGCGTTCCTGTTCATCTTCATTACCGTCGCGCTCGACATGCTGGCGCTGGGCGTGATGATTCCGGTGCTACCGAAGTTGATCATCGAGTTCGAGCACGGTGACGTTGCGCAGGCCGCGGGCGCTGCAGGTTTGTTTGGGTTTTCGTGGGCCGCGATGCAGTTCGTGTTCTCGCCGCTGCTGGGCGCGATTTCGGATCGTCGCGGCCGGCGGCCGGTGATCTTGCTCTCGAACTTGGGGCTTGGGCTCGACTACTTATTGATGGCGCTCGCGCCTTCGCTGTCGTGGTTGTTCGTGGGGCGGTTGATCTCGGGCATCACTTCGGCCAGCTATTCGACCGCAGGGGCCTACATTGCCGACGTAACGCCGAAGGAGCAGCGCGCGGCGAAGTTCGGCATGCTGGGCGCCGCGTTCGGTTTGGGTTTCGTGGTCGGGCCCGCGATTGGCGGCTGGCTCGGCGGGATCAGCTTGCGCATGCCATTTTACGCGGCGGCCGGTCTGAGCCTGAGCAACGCCCTGTACGGGTTCTTCGTTTTGCCCGAGTCTTTGCCGAAGGAGAAGCGCGCGCCGTTCGTGTGGTCGAAGGCAAACCCAGTGGGTTCCTTGGCGCTCCTGCGCTCACACCCGCGGTTACTCAGCTTGGCGCTGGTCTCCTTCTTGGCCAAAGTGGCTCACGACTCTTTGCCGAGCGTGTTCGTGCTCTACACGGACTATCGCTATCATTGGAGCGAGCGCACGATCGGCCTGTGTTTGGCGGGGGTAGGCGTCGCTTCCACGCTCGTGGCCGCGCTGCTCGTGGGTCCGCTGGTGAAGCGCTTCGGTGAACGGCGCGCGTTGCTCGTCGGGCTGCTGTTCGGTGTGCTCGGCTTTGGCGTGTATGGTTGGGCGCCGACCGGTGGCTGGTTCTTGGTGGGGATCCCACTGGTCGCGATCTGGGGTTTGGCGGGTCCCGCGTTTCAGGCGCTGATGAGCCGCCGTATCGAGCCGTCCGCGCAGGGACGCTTGCAAGGCGCACTCGCCAGCATGTCGGGCATTACCGGAATGGTAGGTCCGTTGCTGTTCACGCAGATCTTCGCTTTCGGGATCTCGTCGAGAGCAGTGCATTGGCCTGGCGCGCCGTTTTGGGCGTCGTCCCTGCTGCTCGGGGCGAGTCTACTGGTTGCGTTCTTCGTGGCGCGGGAGCCGCCGCCCGGCGCAACACTCGAATAAGTTGGCCCAACGTGCGGCGCGTGCCGAGTATCGAGCACGATGCGCCCTCTGTTCTCGATCGCCTTGCTGCTCTCTCTCTCGGCTTGCCTTCAGCTGGGCAAACCGAGCGATTCCGACGATAGTTCGACGGGGGATGCCGCGGGCGCGGGCGCGGGCGCGGCCGGTACGGGCTCCAGTGCGGCGGCAACCGGCACCAACTGCGGGGTCGACCCGAGCTCCGGCATTTCACTGTGTTTGGGCATTTCATCGTGCCCGGCTGTGCGCGTCGATCCGGATCAGTTTCCCGACTGCGGCTATCGAATCTCCGGCAACAAGATCGATCTGGAGTGTCTCTGTGGCGACTCGCTATGCCCTATGGGGAGCGCGGCTAGCTGCCTCGACGCCAAGTCGCTGTTGTTCGATCAGTCTGCCCAGGGCGTGTGCGCGGGCGTTGCGGCCGGCCGCTGTCAGCTCGTGAAGCAGACCTCGCACACTGCAACCTCGACCTGTGACAAAGACTGCCGCGCTCAGTGTGGCGGCGTGCCCGGCTGCTTCACCCTCTGCGGTTGCTGAGAGGCGCGCTCTACGGCGCGTAAAACGAACCGGCAGGGAACTCGATCGGGATCGATAGTTGGTCGTTGCCCAAAATCTGGAACGGTCGGATCTGCACTGGGGTAGTGCGATCGCGCCCGACCCCGTCAATCAGCACGGCTTCGGCGACGTAGTTGCCCGGAGCCAAGCTGATGGTCGTCGCGAACGCCGAGCACGCTTGCTGATATTCGCCCTCGGGTGAGCCATCGGTCGAGGTGACCGTGATGTCGATCGTCGAGGAGCCGCTCAGATCGCATTCGTCCACGCTCTTCGCGCCATCGATCGTCCAATCCACGACGAGTGAGCCCGAATCGTGCACGACGACCGCCGTGGGCCCAGCGTCATTCGTTTCGACCACGCACGCAGAGAGGCCGGTCGTTAGCGCCAAAATCGCGCGTATTCGAGGACTCATCGTGGGACCCTTGGCTTCGATTGGTTCATTGGACGCGCACCGCGGGCGGCGCTTCCGTGCGCGGGCGAGCGACAAAGCGGTGCTCATGCGCGGGTTCGGGTGCACGGGGCGCGCGTTGGACGTGCGTGCGCTGGCGAACCAATGGTTGCGGTTCATTGCGGTAGTACACCCAGCGACCACGATCGCGCGCGTACCAACGATCGTTCACGTAGTAGACGGTGCGTCCTTGGTAGTAGGTTTGCGGCGCGACTTCGTAGTGGGCGGGTGCGCTTGCCTCGACGTATGCGGGCCGCGCGCCGGCTTCTGCGTAGCAGCCTGCGGAGAGCGCTACCAAAGTCGTCGCACCTAGCGCGCGAAGCAAAATTGTTTGCCACATGCACACGGTCAGCAGCAAACGCTGTGCCCGCCCCCTGTCCCGAAGAAGTTCGCAAAATCCTCGGGGTGCGACGCGCTTGCCCCGAGGCAAAGCGCCGCGTTGAGGCTCGAATTTACTGGTGCCGTGTGCTGAACGCGTCTACGCCCGCCGCGTTGGACGAGACGGAACGAGCAGCAGCCGCGCGGATTGCGCCTCCTCACTTCGAAGCCGCGCGTCATGAGCTCGAGCAAGAGTTCGGCGAAAGCATCACGCTCGACGGGCTCACCGGTGACTGGTTCATCTTTCAGCGCGCGCGCGGCCATCGGCATTCGGTGGACGACGTACTGACCGCCGCTTACGCGCTCGAAGTCTCGCCCGTGGTACCGCGGCATTTGGACTTGGGTACGGGCATCGGTACGGTCGGCCTGCTCGTGCTCTGGGGCATGGGTAAGCAAGCCCTTTTGACGGCGATCGAGGCGCAAGCGGTGAGTCACCGCTTGCTCGTGGCGAACATCACCGAAAATGGTTTGTCCCAGCGAGTGCAGACGCTGCATGGGGATTTGCGTGAGCTCGAAGCGAGCGAGCGCTTCCCGCTGATCACCGGTAGTCCGCCGTACTTTCCGACCTCCGCCGGGATCGTGCCGCAAGATTCACAGAAGGCACACGCGCGCTTCGAGCTGCGCGGCGATGTCAGCGATTATGCGCGGGCCGCGCAGCGCCATTTGCTGCCCGGTGGTTGGTTCGTGTTCTGTTTTCCCACACCGCAGAAGGCACGCGCGCTGGCGGCCGTGGCGGGTGCGGGCTTGTGCGTCGCGCGCTTGCGCGATGTGATTCCACGCGCGGGCCTTGCCCCCTTGTTCTCGCTGTTCGCGTGCCGTTTGGCGGGTGAAGTCGGTGACTGCGTTCTCGACGCATCGCTGGTAGTGCGCGGCGAGGATGGACAGCTCTCCAGCGAGATGCAGGCCGTCCGGCACGGCTTTGGTTTCCCGCGCTGAGGCTGCCCCGCGCAGCGCGGAAAAATCCGCGGGATTCATGACGAATTGTGACCGGATCCGTTGCAATTCGGCGCGCTGCTGGCGAGGCTGATTGCCACGCTGTGGTACTTAGCCCCGGTATTTTATGACCTCGACGGGAGCCACTCCGGCGATGGAAAAAGTACCAGAGTGGGGCTCGCCGTGGGCGGCTGCGGCGAACAACGCGAGCAGCAATCCTTCACGCGGACAGGGTTTGGCGAGCAGGATCGGCTGAGGCAAGCCGTACTCCTCCACCACGCGCGTGAGCTCGTTGCGGGCGCTCTCGGGGTTGCCACTGGCGAACACGAAGCGCTCCGCTAGGCGCGGGCAAGCATGATAGCAGCGCGCGAACAGCTCGGGGCCTGACATGCGCGGCATCATCACGTCGGACAAGACGGCATCGAAGTCGCTGTCTTTGGCTAAGATCGCCAACGCCTCCGCACCGCTGTTGGCGCTGACGACTTCGAATTCATTGAGCGTGCGCGCTGTGCAACGCCGCAACATGTCTTCGTCATCTACTAATAATATGCGCAGAAAACCGCGTGGCCGGGGGCGAGGTTGCGCCGAGGGCGGCGTGGCGGTTTTCGCCAAACCGGGTTGCAGTAAGGCGCGCCGCCTCATGCACGTCGGGCAGAGCCACGCTCCCTCCAGCGAGCCAGTGAGATCCGAGCCGTCGGAGACAGCCCAACCATCACGCGCTAACAGGGCGAAGCCCCAAGCGTAACGCGCAGAAGAGACGTTGCATTGTGCACATCGACACGACTTCATTTGCTACCTTGCAGACTACGATGCAAACGCGGTGCCGCTTAAGACAGAGTGGAATTGCGTACATCACACGACAACTAGGTGTGACCAATCATTGCAGCCTCAGCTTTGCTGCAGATGATTGCGATTACGTTTCCAATGACTCGCGGTAGCAACCGAGCGCGATGAACAACGCGGCGAGCGTGAGCACCGTGCAGCCGAGGATCGCCGGACTCAACGACTCCGCCATGCCTTGCAAGAGCACGCTCGCGAGCGTCTGCTCCGGGTGGCGCGCCAGGTAGTCCGGCGCTTGGTGACCAACTGTTGCCAGATCGGCGCTGATTGCCGTCAGCGTCGTGAACAGCGTGGCCGCGCCCAGGGCGAGAGCCAAGCGCAGTCGCGGCGAATCCGGGCGCAGCGCGAAGCGCGCACCCGCGATCAAGAGCAAGCCGCCAAATGCCAGCAGAAACCACATCGGGAAGCCACCTTCGCGGAACAATGTCATCATGCTCAAGGAACGCACGAGGCCGCGAAGCGTGACCGATGACGTTCGGCGAGACGCGAAAGTCACGATTGCCGCCCTGGCGCGTTCTCCCTCGAGATGCCTGAAACGCCCGACCACGACGCGCTGACGCTGCTCGAACAGCGCGACCCGCGCGGTTTCGACCTAGCCTACGCGCGCTACGCGGAGCGCATCTTCGGCTTCTTGGTTCGACTCTCGGGCTCGCGTGCGCTGGCCGAGGACTTGTTTCAGCACACCTTCATGCGCCTAGCGGAAGCCGGGCCGCGGTTGCGCGCGGATTCGGACCTGCGCGCTTGGCTGTTCACCGTGGCCCGCAATGCCTTTCACAGCCACGCGCGCTCGCAGCAGTCGCGTGGCATGGCCGAGCCGCTCGACAGCGAGCTTCTGGCGGCTCCGCGCGCAGTTAGCTCGAGCCCCGATTCGGGCTTGGCGTTGGCCGAACTCGAGCGCGCGCTGGCGAGCCTGAGCGAAGGCGATCGCGAACTATTGTTGCTGCACGGCATCGAAGGCTCGAGTCACGCCGAGCTGGCGAAGATTTTGGATCTCGATCTCGTAACGGTGCGGAAACGGGTCAGTCGCGCGCGTGCGCGCCTGGCGGAAGCGCTCGACGGAGGCGCCCGGGTCGTGTCAAAGTCCAAGGTGAGCGAATGACTGAAGTCGATGAGCTTTTGGCGCGTTTGCGCAAGTTGCCGGCGGTCCCGCTCGACAGTGAGTTCAAGGCAGCGGTGCATGCGGGCGCGCTCCGGCGGTTGCGCAAGCCCCCGCGTCGTGCGCCGTTCACCTCGCTGGCGCTGGCCGTCACGGTCGTGCTGTATCTCGGCTGGGCGTTCCAGTTTACGAGCGCGCTCTATCGCTGAGCGACGGCGCTAGGCGAATTTAGCGAGGCCTTCGTCGAGCGGGCCATGCGTAGGATATCGGCCCCGTACGCGCTCGAGCTTGCGCACTGGCCACGTCGACCACGCCGTCTCGGCAAAAGCTCGGGCGAGTACCAGATTTTGCACGACCACCTCGAGATCTTCGAGCTGCCAAACGTCCGCGTTTCCGTCCGGATCGGTGGCGGTTGCCGCACAAGCTGCCCGCGAGAGCACTACGCTGCACAGCGGAGGCAACAGGCAACCGAGCAATGAGAACGCACCGAGCAAGCGCTGCGCCACGTCCAAGCCGCCGACCGAGTCGGCGCTGATCAACGCGCCCGCAGGCTTACCCAAGAAGCAACGCGACAGTTCATAGGAGCTGATCACTTCCAAGAAGCGCTGCAGCGGCGACCCCCAAGAACCCCAATAGACGCCGCTGCCGATCAAGAAAGCGTCCGCGCTCGACAAGTGTTCGGCCAGCGCTTCGACGCTGTCTCCATAGTCCGCCAAACACACGCTGTCCGCCTGCCAGGTTGCGGGCAACGCAGTTGCTGCGCGTTGCAAGAGGCGAGCGGTGTTGCCGGTGCTGCCGCGAAGCGATCCGTTCAAAAGCAGGAGCCGTGAGGTCATGCGGGGAATCAAAGCGCACCCTTTCGGAGTACGCTATGTTGCCGCGCAGCGAGTGAAGGAATGTCGCTTATGGCCGCCAAGAAATTACCCCAAAAAAGCTCGAAAACCCCGGCCAAGGGCGCGAAGCCCGCGCCGAAGGCGGAGCTGCCCGTACGAGCGTTCGCGACCGCCGCCGCGTTCGAGCGCTGGCTGAGCACGCACCACGCAAAGTCCCCGGGGATCTGGCTGCGGCTTATGAAGAAGAGCTCGACTCAGCGCGGGGTGACCTACGCCGAGGCGCTGGACGTCGCGCTCATGTTCGGTTGGATCGATGGCCAGACCAAAACCTATGACGCAGAGTCGTGGATCCGAAAATTCGTCCCGCGCGGGGCGCGCAGCATTTGGTCGAAGATCAATCGCGACAAAGCCTTGGCGTTGATTGCGGACGAGCGCATGCAACCCGCGGGCCTCGAGCAGGTCGAGCGCGCAAAGAAAGATGGCCGCTGGCATGCGGCTTACGACTCGCCGCGCAACGCCAAGCCGCCCGCAGATTTTGCAGCCGCGCTCGCGGCCTCACCGCGCGCGACCGCATTCTTCGCGACCTTGAATGGTGCCAATCGCTATTCCGTTTTGTTTCGTGTCCAAGCGCCGAAGAAGCCAGAAACGCGGGTCAGAAAGATTCGCGAGCTGATCGAGATGCTCGAGCAAGGTCAGAAGATCCACGGCTGAATCACCTGGTCGCCGAGCTGGGCCCTGGCACGAGCTTGGTCGACCAGCTGAGAAAATTGCTGATCAGCGCCATGGATGGCGGTGACACTTCAATCGAGGTCATCGCCAAACAGCTCGGGCAGAGCTCGCGCAGTTTACGACGCCGCTTGGCGGATGAAGGCACCCGTTACAACGATGTGCTCGCCGGCATTCGTGTCGAGTTTGCCAAGCGCTACCTGGCACGCGGCAGCGTCTCGGCGAGCGAAGTCGCTTACTTGATCGGCTTTACCGACCGCCCGCGTTCTTCAGGGCCTTCAAGCGTTGGACTGGCGTGACGCCCCGGGAATTTCAGCAAGCCGCGCAGGGGCACTGATTTTCTCGACGAGCATTCGCGCCGCTGGCATCATCCCGCCGTGCCTCCCTCCGACGAGACCCAACGCGCGACTTGGATCAAGACCTCAATCGGCTACGTCGCGATGATCGGCGCGACGGCCGCGGCGTTTCTCTGGATCCGTCGCACTGGGAGCGGCCTGTTAGCGCCGAGCCCAACCGGCAACGCGACCTTTGGGCACACCGCCGCCAGCAGCCACCCGAACGTGCTCTTGCATGTGCTGTTGGCGATGGTGGTGATCATCGTTGCGTCACGCGCGCTCGGCGCGCTGTTCCGCTACCTGCAGCAGCCCGCGGTGATCGGCGAAGTGATCGCCGGTATCATGCTCGGCCCGTCCTTGCTCGGTAGCCTGGCGCCCGGCGCTTCGGCATATTTGCTGCCACCCAGCGTGGCGCCCTTCGTCGGCATCATCGCGCAGGTGGGCGTGGTGTTGTTCATGTTCTTGATTGGGCTCGAGCTGGATACCTCGCTCTTGCGCAAGAAAACGCACTCGACGATCGCGATCTCGCACGCGAGCATCATCGCGCCATTTTTGCTCGGTTCACTGGCGGCGCTTTGGCTCTATCCCAAGCTCTCGAGTCAGGATGTGCCGTTCGGCGTGTTCGCCTTGTTCATGGGCGTTTCGATGTCCGTGACCGCGTTCCCGGTGTTGGCGCGCATTTTGACGGATCGCGGCATCAGCAAGACGCGCCTGGGCGTGATCGCCATCAGTTGCGCCGCGGTGGACGACGTGACCGCGTGGTGCTTGCTGGCCTTCGTCGTCAGTGTCGCGCAGTCGCGCGTGGATGGCGCGCTGCTGACGATCTCGCTGACTTTCGGCTACCTCGCCTTGATGTTGCTGGTGGTCCGCCCGCTCTTGGCGCGCTTGGTGCGGCGCCAAGAGATCTTGCGTCACGTGTCACAAGGCACGACCGCGCTGATGCTCGTGGGGCTCCTGATCTCCGCGCTCGTCACCGAGTACATCGGCATACACGCGCTGTTCGGCGCGTTCTTGCTGGGCGCGATCGTGCCGCACGAGTCGCTGCTGGCCAAGGGCATCGCGCAAAAGCTGGAAGACCTCGTGGTCGTGCTGATGTTGCCCGCGTTCTTCGCCTTCACCGGCATGCGCACGCAGATCGGCTTGATCAGCGGCGTCGACAACTGGATCGTGTGCGGCGTGATCATCGTCTTGGCTTGCCTGGGCAAGTTCGGCGGTAGCGCGCTGGCGGCACGCTTGACGGGGCTGGATTGGCGAGACTCGGCCAGCATCGGCGTGCTGATGAACACGCGTGGGTTGATGGAACTCATCGTGCTGAACATTGGGCTCGACCTCAAGGTGCTGTCGCCCACGCTGTTCGCGATGATGGTGATCATGGCGCTCGTCACCACGTTTGCCACGACGCCGGTGCTGCACCTGTTCGGCCGGGGTCGCCCAATCGATCCGCACGACGCGAGCGCTCCCGCATCGACCTACTGAAGCTCGTGGGCGCGCGGTTGGGCGCTCAGCGATCGGAGCGCACGACGACCGAGCGGGGATCGATTGCAATTCGGAACGTGCCGCTGCCGCCGTTGCTCGAGGCCGGTTGTGCGCGCGCGTATTGCGCGGGCGTAACGCCGTTCAGGCGCTTGAAATGGCGCGTGAAGTGGCTTTGATCCGCGAAACCACAGTGCACCGCTACGTCTGCGGGGGCCGCACCTTCGCGCAGCAGGCTACGGGCGTGGGTCATGCGCAGACAGAGCTGATAGGCATGAGGGGGCAGGCCATAGCGCTGTTTGAACGCTCGCAGTGCTTGGAAGCGGCTCAGCCCCACTCGTTTCGCAAGGGTTTCGAGATCGACGTTGATGCCTTCCTCGTTCAAGCACTCGCGCATGCGCACGGCCGCTTTGAGCGGCGGACCCGTGAGCGGACGAGGTTGTCGCGCGCCCCGGATCAACTCGCTAATCATCAACTCCGATAGCTCGATCAGTTGCGACTGCGCTTGCATGGGCGAGGCGCCCGTTTCGAATGACTCGACGAAGCCCGAGAAATGCCCGCGAAGCTGCGCGGAGATCGGTTGCATGATCGCCGCCCAATCCAGCCGTACCGAGCTCGGCTGCTGCTCGGCCAGCGATTGCTCGAGCAGATCCGGCGCGAGCTCCAGCACGCTGAACGACCCGGGGCCGGCGTGCGGATTGGCAACCATCAGCTCACCAGGCACATTGCAGAACACGAGCCCTGGTTCACCCGAGTGGAGGCCGCCGCGCACGCGCACGCCGCCTCGCCAACTGCGGAACATCACCACCGCGTAGTCCGAGCAGATCACGCGCCACTCCCGGGGCGAAGCGTGAGCGTCGATCACCTCGACGCCGCGCAACGCAGGCGAGCGTCGGTAGCCCACGACCTCGTTGGATCCGCTCGTCCCGCTGGCCATGCCTGCATTCTAGGCGTGCCCGCGGGCAAAGCACGGATAATGCGGCTGGATCCCGCTGTACCGGCGTTTCGCGCGTGCCTGCAGGCCGGCCGCTGTCGAACGGAAGTTCGAAAAGCTTCTTGGGTTTGATGGTCACTGATATGCTCGCAGCGCGGCCTAGCCTTCGGCGTCGAATGGCGGAGCCGAAGGCGAGAATTTTTCTGCGCGTGAATTCATCGCAACCGCGGGTTGCGTTGCGGGATCGCGATCGCCCACTCTCTTCGACGACGTCAAAGGTCGTCGATCGCGAGCGGCATCCGAGTTCATCGTTCGGGTTTCCAACGCGTGCCGATTGCATGCAGCGGTGGGCTTCCGCGAGGCTGGCGAGATCCGACTGTTTTCGCGCGCACACATCGTGTTCAATCAACACCCTGGCGAGCCGTTCAGGTGCGCCTGCCACGCGGAAAGCACACGCGTGCGAACTCGCGCGCGCGAGCTCACATCAGCTCTGACGAGCTTAGAGAGCTTAAATAAGGCCGTTTGCGCGTGTGACAGCGAGCGATTGCCTACATTGAATGGAGAGGTGGTCTTTCTTTTTTCCACCACTCGCTGTTGCGAGAGAGTGCAGCGCGACGCCCTGCGCTGTATGCTTCTAAGTACCATGGGCTCCGGATCCGCAACCAATGACCTAACGAGTCCTTCGAGCGCGAGCAGTCCGCGCTTCAACGAACCGGAGGCGCTGAGTTTCGAACGCCCGACGTTGCAAGTCGGACGCTATCGAATTTTATCCGAACTCGGTCGCGGCGGCATGTCGAACGTGTTCCTCGCCGTGGCGAGCGGTCCCGGCGGTGTAAACAAGCTCGTCGTGCTCAAGGCGCTGCTGCCCGATCTCGCCACCGAAGGCTACGCTCTGTCGATGTTCATGGATGAAGCTCGCCTCGCGGCGCAGCTCAATCATCCCAACGTCGTGCAAACGTACGAGGTCGGCACCGAAGGCGATCGTCACGTGATCGTGATGGAGTATCTCGAGGGCCAATCGCTCTCGGCGACGGTGCGGCGCGCGGCCGCCGAGGGCAGCCCCATGCCGCTCGCCTTGCAACTGCGCATCATCATCAACTCACTCGATGGCTTGCACTACGCGCACGAGCTCAGCGGCTACGAGGGTGCCTCGCTGCAACTCGTTCATCGCGACATCTCTCCGCAGAACGTGTTCGTGACTTACGACGGCCAAGTGAAGGTGCTCGACTTCGGCATCGCCAAGGCGACGTCTGCGTCGACTCACACTGCGGCCGGCGTGATGAAGGGCAAGATCGCGTACATGGCGCCCGAGCAGATCGTCGGTGGCGCCGTCGATCGTCGCGCTGACCTGTACTCGGTGGGCTGCATGCTATGGGCCGCCGCTACGGGCGTGAAGCTGTGGAAGGACACGCCCGACGTTCAAATCATGCGTCGCGCGATCAGTGGCGACATCCCCACGCCCCAAAGCGTGAACCCGGAGTGCGACGACGATCTGAATCGGATCGTGATGAAGGCGCTCGCGCGTGAACCCGACGATCGTTATGCGACGGCGATCGAGCTCCAGCACGACCTCGAAGTTTACGTGGAGCGCTTCGGTGCCGCCGCGAAGCAAAAAGAGATTGCGCGCTTCGTCTCTGCGCTGTTTGCCGATACGCGCGCACAACTCAAGGCGCTCGTCGAGCGCCAGCTGACGTTGATCCAAACGGACAATTCATCCGTCTCGCGTGAGCGTCCGCGCCCTGCGCCGCGAGGCTCGAGCACACTCGGCGGCGCGACTTCGGAGTCCATTCATACGCTGCTCGCAGAGCCGATCGAACCGGGTCGCGGCAAGCGGCGCTTGATCGCGGGCTTCGCGTTGCTGGCGTTGCTCGGCGCCGTCAGCTTCTACGGCTGGGGTCGGCGCGGTACCGCCGGCGAGTTGCCGACCGCTGCGGAGTCGCCCGCGACCAAGGTCGCGGCCCCCGCTGCTGTCCCCGCTCCGGCGGCGGCGGCGACGCGGGTATCGGTCGCACTGCAAGCGAGTCCGCCCGAGGCCAAGCTCTTCCTCGACAACGAGGCGCTGCCTACGAACCCGACGACCAAGCTGATCTTGGCGGATGGCAAAGCTCACGTGCTACGCGCCGAAGCCCCTGGCTTCGCCGATGCGACGAGTGAATTTTCGCCGACCAAGGACACGACGGTGGCGCTGTCTCTGACGCCCGAGCGGTCCGCGCGCAGCGGTGATTCGTCCTCGTCTTCCTCGCATCGCTACGTGGTGCGTGCCGGCCGCCCGGTAGCCGTACCTGGCCCCACACCGGGCGCTGCGGCCGCGCCCGTTGCCGCCGCGCCGGCTGCTACGCCGGCGGCGGCCGCGCCCGCCAAGCCGAATTGCGACAATCCGATCTTCCTGGACAAAGACGGAATTCGGCGGGTTCGTCCCGAGTGCCGTTAGGCATTTCGTTCGAAGTGCCGTAGTCATCACGTGCGCCGTGTTCATCACGCGCGGAGCACGTGACAGCGTGTGTGCAACACACACGCACACATCAGCGAATGACTGACACACTTCTAAAGATTTACTCCCGAGCAAACGATTCGAAGCCGCGGCAGAGGTCTGCTAGGCTCGAAGATCGTCAGGTGCGCGCGTCACGGCGCGGCTGTGCTCAACCCACCCAAGCAGACTCAAGACGGCCATGTCTTCAGGCTTAAAACTACTCATTCCCGGCGCAATCGCGCTCTATTTAGCATCCGCCTGCGCGCCCGATTTGGACTCGCTGTCTGCCGAATACTCCGCGATCGGAGGGACTTCGGGCAGTGGTAGCTCCGAGGGCGGCATGGACAACGGCAGCGGTGGCACCCCCACCCCGGTCGACATTTGCGGCAACAACAAGAAGGACTCCAGCGAGTCCGATGTCGATTGCGGCGGTACCGGCAAGTGCGACCGATGCGCGACGGGTAATAACTGCACGGCGAACCGCGATTGCGAGACCGGCATCTGCAAGACCGGTCACTGCGTGGACCCGACCTGCAACGACAAGCTCAAGAACCAAGACGAGACCGGGGTCGACTGCGGCGGCAGCTGCAAGCCGTGTGACCTCGGCGTCAACTGCGATTCGAACGATGACTGCGAGGGCATGTACTGCGTCGATCACAAGTGCGGTGATCACTGCACCAGCGGCGTGACGGACGCGGACGAGACCGCGATCGACTGTGGTGGCAGCTGTCCCGATGCGTGCGACAACGGCCAAGGGTGCACGGAAGCGGACGACTGCAAGAGCAAAATCTGCTCCAACAAGTCGTGCCAGGCCCCCACCTGCAGTGATCAGGTGCTCAATCAAGACGAGAGTGACAAGGATTGCGGCGGCATCTGCGCCGCGACGAAGCCTTGTGCAGTCGGCAAGACCTGCAACTCGCCGGCTGATTGCGAGAGCTGGATCTGCTCAGGCGCTGGCAAGTGTCAGGCCGACACCGTCATCGTCGGCGCCAACGACATGATCGACGACTTCGAGGACGGCGATTTCAACTTGCTTGCTCTCGGCACCCCCGCTCGCGTCGGCAACTGGTACGCCTATGGCGACAGCACGGGCATCGTTGCCGAAGACATCGCGATGATCAAACGCGGCGCGAGCACCAAAGGGATCCGCGGTACTGGCAAGGACTTCACTGGCTGGGGTTCGGGCATTGGCGTGGACCTCAACAACAAAGGCACGAAGCTCACCTGGGATGCCTCTGCATACAACTCAGTGACGTTTTGGGCTCGCGTGGCGGCCCCCACGACCGGCCTCAGCGTGACGGTCCTGCTGCCGGATATCGACACCGACAAGCTCACCTCAGGCAAGACCTGTGATCCCGACGTGCAAGGCTGCGATCATCACTACTTCAAGGTCATATCAGTGACGACGAACTGGCAGCGTTTCGTGATCGCCTTCGCCGATCTCATGCCCGAGCCCGGCACGAAGCCGGAGCCAGTGCCGGCGTTCAAGCCGGGCGCGATCAGCTCCGTGCAATTCCGCGTGAACTCGGGCATCACCTACGATCTGTATGTTGATGACGTCGCTTTCGTGAAGCCATAGACTGCCGGAGGGAAAATCATGAAAGCCATGAGAATGCACAGCCGTTCCACCGCTGCATTGCTGATCGCCGCAGGTCTGTTGCCTTCGACGGTCAGCTTCACGAAGCTTGCTGGTGCCGCGCCGCCCGCTGCTGCGCCAAGCGCAGCGCCTGGCGCAGACGCTGCGCAACCGGCTGAAGCCGCGAAGACGCCCGGTGAGGCGTGCAGCGCCGCCTACGAGCGCACGCAGACCGAAAAGCTCGCGGGTCACTACGTCGCGGCGTCCGCTGCCGCGCTCGAGTGCTCTCAGCTTCAGTGTAACTCGGCCATCGTGCAAGAGTGCGTGCGCTTCTACAGCGCGCTCGAGAACGAGACGCCCACGTTGGTGTTCTCGGCACGCAAGGCAGAGGGTGGCGAGCTCACGGACGTGCGCGTCGAGATGGACGGCAAGGTCGTCGCCGAGCAGATCACGGGGCGCCCGTTTGCGACCGATCCCGGTCCACACAACTTCGTGTTCATCCACAAAAAGCGCGGTCTTTTGCGGCTGAGCGAGACGGCCCGCGTGGGCGACAAAGCGCGCGTGCTCGAGGTCACCTTCGCCGATCCGAACGCCAAGCCCGGCGCACCGAAAGATGGCGCGGCGGCCCCGGAGGCGCGCGGTGGCGTCCCGGTCATGACCTACGTCTTGGGCGGGGTCGCGCTCGTCGGGGTTGGGGCTTTCGCCTACTTCCGCGTTTCTGGCGTGAGTGATTACAACGATGCCAATAGCGACACGGGCTGCAGCCCGAAGTGCAACCCGGATGACGTAGACTCCATCCGCAACAAGTTTACCTATTCGTACGTCTCGTTGGGGATCGGCGCTGCCGCGGCCGTGGGCGCGGCCGCGTTCTACTTCGTCGGAAAGAGCAGCGGTGGCAACACCGTGCAAGCCGGTATCACCCCGCGCATGGACGGCGCGCTGGCCGGCCTCAAAGCGACGTTCTGAGTCGAGCGGCGAGAGTTCGGAGTACCGAACTCTCGCCTGCTACGCTTCGATTATTCGACCCAGACGTCGTCGACGTAGAGCGTGACCGGGACGGGAACGGTCCCGGTGGTCTTGGTCTGCACCATGAACCCGAGGCCAGTGACGTGCGCGAAGTCCGGCAGGGTGTTGACGGGGTTCTGATAGCCGGCGGTCGCAAACGGCAGCTCAACGGCGTACCAGGTGTTCGAGACCCAGGTCGCGGTGCTGGCAAATTGAGCCGAATAGCGGTTGTCAGTGCCACTGCCGGAGTTGATCGAGACGGACAGGCCGTTGATCGCTGTGAGATCTGCGCCGATCAGCATGACCTTGGCGTGCAGCTTCGTCACGCAGGGCAAGACCGCGCTCGGGTAAAGACTGAGCTGCGCCTGCTCGCCGAGAGCGCCAAATGTTGCGTTCAGTTTGCCCGCTCCCGGCGCGGTGACGCCTTCGGTGCTGCTCCACTCGACGGTCGAGCTCTGCACCGGACCGGTCTCCGGTGTCACATAACGGCCCATTGCGCCGCCGGGGTCCGCATTGAAATTCTGGATGATCACATTGCACGCAACCGGCGGAACCGGAGCTTGCCCGCCCTCACCGCCAGCGCCCGACAGATTGCCATCGCCGCCGATGCCCGGGCCGTCTCCGCCGGCACCCGCGGATGAATCGCCGCCCGCGCCGCCGGGGCCTGGCCCTGGACCTGGCACACCTCCCATGCCGCCCTCGCCGTTGTCCGTACCGGCTTCAGCTCCGGTTGCTCCCGTGCCGCCGTTCGCACCAGTCCCGCCGGTTCCCGCAGTTGCGCCAGTGCCTCCGGAGGGCCCAGGTGCGGCGTCATCCTCAGTGCCGCACGCAGCGAGTGAAAGTCCAACCACTGTTGGCAAAGCCAAAAGCAAACCCAAGCGACGTAAAGTCATCGAAACCCGTCCTCCAGTTAAAAACCGCGCCGGCGCAAAGCGCAACGCCGCTCGCAGTCTATGGACATGCGGTGTGGCCGGTAAGACGAAAAACGCCGCGCTGCCGATCTTCGCTATTACCTTATCGCACCCGCGCACCCCCGCCGCGCGAGGACGACCTCGGAAGGGCGATCCCCGTCCCGCGGTTAGCCCGGGGACGGGCGAAAACCGCCGCTGTTAGGGCGAAATTGTCACTGAGCCGGCGTCGAGATTGATCTCGTAGTAGCCGTGGTCATTCCAGGCCAGCTCGGTGCCGCACTGCTTGACCTTGCCGCCGCTCACGGTGGCCCTGACGTAGTGCCCCGGGGGGAAATGGTCCGGGAGCGTCCAGGAATACACTTTGTCCGAGCCGACGGTCTTCGGCTGGACGGTCGACATCGCCTTCTGGGCGCGCCAATAGGCGCCGACGGCGATCACGGTGTCCGCCCACACGTCACCGAGGTTCTTCGTGTACGTCATGGTCCCGATGGCTTCCTCGAGCTGGACGGGCTGATAGCCGCCATCGTTGATGGTCGGATCGACACTGTGCATCAAGATGGTGCGCCATGAGCCCTTCGTGCGCACGTCATCGGTGATGTTGTTCATGCCGCCGACGGCTTTCTCGTTCGTATTGCTGATGTGGCAAGGCAGCGTATAGGCGCTGCTGCCGTCATTGGGAAGCACGCCGCCGTTCGAGTCACTCACACCGCGCGCGAGCAGGAATCGTTGACTCGCCCCATCCACCCAGCCGTTGTCGCCGTACGGTGACGCAAAACTGAACACGCCGGTAACGCCCGCCTTCGCCGTGATGAACGCCGTGTTGTCGTCGAGCTCCTTATCGATGGTCGAGAAAGTCCCTGACACGCAGTTCGTGCCGTTGGCGTTGCAGTGATGCACCGTGTGATTGCCGAGCTCGTGACCATCCGCAGCCGCCTGCGCCCAAATCGCGTTGCTCCCCTGGTTGAAGTTCACCAGGTAGAACGTCACTTTGATGCCGACCGCGTTGATGTCTGCGTAGTGAGTGACCTGATTCTGCAACGAATCGTCGAAGGTGTACGAGATGGCGCCCTTGAAGCCAGCCCAGTTGACCACCTTGAAGTTGCCCGCCGCGCCGGTTGGCTTGGCTACGCCAGTCGTCGGAGCGGCTGGCAATTTAGACGGGCCGCCAATGGTAATGCCGAGGCACGGATCGACCGGTGGCGTGCCGCCACTGCCGCCACCGCCGCCCTGCGGCGCAGCGCCGGCTTCGCCGCCTTCACCGCCGGCTGACTCCAGAGCGCCGCTTTCACCGCCCATGCCGGCGTCGCTCGCGATGGGAGCGCCACTCGAGCCGCCCGTTCCGCCTGCCGCGGGCTTGCCGCCCTCTTCGCCAGAGCCCGCTTCACCGACGATCTCGCCGCCCGTGCCGGCGCCGCCTCTGTTCACCTTCTTTGGTGGGTCAGCGCAAGCTACGTAGAGCGTTGCAAGGATGGCAGCAGGAACCCCAAAGTTACGAAGATATTGTCGGGACAAAGCCCGAACGTAGCATCCATCCCCGCAGCGCTCCACGCGTCACAGCGAGACGGCTTCATTGTCGTGTGAGTTAGTCGCACCACTCCGCACATGTACCGAGTGTGCCAATCCTGCAACGAGGGGATCGAGCGCTGCTGTGTCGCTCGCCGCCAGGCTTCAGCTACTCCTACGACGGCTTCGGCCGCCGAATTCAGAAGGTGATTGGTACGGTAACCACGCGCTACATCTATCGTGACGGTCTGCGCCCCGTCGCGGTGCTCGACGGCAACGGGGCATTGCTATCGCGCTTCGTCTACGGCTCTCGCTCGAGTATCCCTGACATCATGGTGCTCGCCGACGGCTCGACGTTCCGGATCATCTCCGACCAGTTGGGCAGCCCGCGTGTCGTAGTCAGTACAAGCGGGCTGAACGCGGGAACGATCGTGCTGCGGGTCGACTACGATGAATTTGGCAATCGGTCGATTTCAACAGACAGCGGTGCGTTTGCCGCTCGAGCGCTGCCCTTCGGATTTGCGGCGGGGTTAAGCGATGACGATACGGGCTTGGTGCACTTTGGGGCGAGGGAGTATGATCCGGTGGTGGGGCGGTGGACTAGCAAAGACCCGATATTGTTTAGTGGCCGACAAACCAATCTCTATGTCTACGTTGCCAACGATCCGCTAAATCATTCCGATCCATCAGGCCTGTGGGACGTATTTGTCTGGCGTGCATTCGGTGCTCCTATCGCAATGGCTGGTCCAGTGATCGGAGAAATCGAAGTTGTAGGTATGACTGGCTATGACAGTGCAAAGGGGCCGTACATGTCGGAGATTGGTGCGTTGGAGCGCTAGTTGGGACCCCCGACACGCATCTGGCAGGTTTCTACGGGGCGGATACCACTGTATCGTTTACCTCGAGCGGCACGACAGCGTCAGTTGGCGGTATCAGCATGGTCGAGTTCGTTAATCGGGGTGGTGTTTTGGGAGCCTTTCGCACTAGCGGCGGCGAATGGTGCATGTACTTGGGGTATGAGTTTGATTTCCTGGGCGCCCACAGTTCCGGGGGCGTGGGAAGTGCACTTCCGTCAGGTTGGCAGCATTGGCTTGAGTCTAAATGGACATCCGCGAAAGCGCTGTGCAAGTAAGCTGATGTCGGCCAAGATGTTGGTTGAAGAACGGTCTGGGCTTGCTCGAGTCAAGTTCGTGCCACGTAGTTCGATCTGGCTTTGGCTCGTACTTGTTTTCTTTATCCTACCGTGGGGAGTGGCGGCATTGGTAGCACTTGCGTCAGCCGTAATTGGCACCGGCGCAAATGTTGCGTTGAATCCTTCCGAAGTCGGCTTTTCTTTTCTGGCATTCGTGCTGGTGGCAACATTCGTCGGCAGGTTTGTTGCCTTGATCGCCTTCGAGCTGCTCGGAAGCGAAGAGATTTCATTTACCGCAACGGAATTTACCGTTGTGACCCGCATGCTTGGGTTGCAGCGAAAACGCGAGTTCCTTCTAATAGAGATCAGCCAGCTGTCTGTTGAGGAACGCTTCCACCCAGGAAAGATCCAGGGCCGAACTAACCGTAAACTACATTTTCTCCATCGCGGAAAATCGGTTCGCCTATGGAGTGATATCTCCTCGGAAGACTCGATATCTCTTTCAGGTTTCTTATCTAGGCGCGCGCCACCAAGCGTCCTCAAGGTCCGATCCTGACATCTAACGCTATTGCATAGCGTCCTGCGAAACGCGGAACGGCGCGGCGGGTTGACGACCACGGTTGATGGAGAGCGCGTGCAAGTGGCAGTCGCCACCTCACACCGCGCGATCGACGCGGGTTCTGAGCCACGTGCCCGAAGCGGCTTGCTCTTCCACGATCCGCGCGATGGCTGAGTGTAGGGCGTGAATTTCGAAGGGTTTCTCGAGGAGGGGGTTGGGCAGGGCGCGGAGCTCTTGCTGACCGGGGTCGCTGAATGCGCCGCCGGTCATGAAGACGATGCGCGAGGCGAGCTCGCGATGGCGCTTCCATACTTCGTTCAGGAATTCGATGCCGGACAGGGTGGGCATCATCACGTCACAGAAGATCACGTCGTAGGCGGCGTCGTGGTCGAGTGAATTCAGGGCCTCGCTGGCGTCGAAGTAGTCGACGATTTCGTGTTCGTCTTTGAGTAGCCGGCGTACGACGGCGCACAGTGCGGGCTCGTCGTCTACGACCAGTATGCGCGAGCGAGGCAGGAGGACGGGTGTGATCATGCGGGGCGGGCGTGTGCTGAGCGCGGCGATTTCTTGCGCGGGGAGCTCCACACGAAAGGTCGTGCCGAGCCCGATGCGGCTCTGGCAAGTGATGGTTCCGCCCATGTCGGTCACGATGTTGCGGCAGATCGACAGGCCGATGCCGCTGCCGACGCCGCGCGCTTTGGTGGTGAAGAACGGTTCGAACACGCGGCGTTGCTGGTCCGCGGTCATGCCGCAGCCGTTGTCGCTCACCTCGATCACGACCTTGCCGAACTCGGAACAGATCTTGGTTTTGATCTCGCTGCGGTCGATTCGAGCATCCGGCAGGGCTTGCGCGGCGTTGACGAGCAGGTTCAAGAACACCTGGCTCAACCGGTCTTGGTCGCCGGCAACGGTTGGCACCCTTTCGAAGTCTCGAATGAGGTGAGCGCGATGGCGGATCTGATTCCAAGCGATACTGATCGCGGAGTCCATCACCTTCTTGACGTTGACTAGGCTCTTGTTTTCTTCTTCGTCGCGGTGGCAAAAGACCTTCAAATCGCGAGTGATGCGCCCGATGCGCTGTGAGCCCTCACGCGCTTGGTCGAGGGCTTGCATGATTTCTCTCGATTCGCCGTTGTCGAAGCTGAGTTCGTTCGGCAAGCGACCGATCGCGAACTCTAGATTGCCGAGCACGTAGGCGAGGGGATTGTTGATTTCGTGTGCCACACCCGCTGCCAACATGCCGATGGACGTGAGGCGGTCGGCGAGCAATAGCTGTTGTTGCATGCGCCGACCATCGGCGCGCAGCACCGCTTCTCGGGTCTCGCGTTCGATCACGGCGCCCAATCGGCCCAAGCTGTGTTTGAACAAGAAGTCGTGGGCGCCGGCGCGCATGATCTCGATTCCATCGCGCTCGGACATCGCGCTCGAAACGACGATGAACGGTAGGTCGAGATCGCGCGCTTGCACCGCGCTCAGGGCGGAAAGCGCGGAAAGCGTGGGCAAGCGGTGTTCGCACAACACGACGTCCCAGCTGCGCTGAGCCAGCGCGAGCTCCACGGCGGGCAGCGTGTCGACTCGCGTCGTGCACGCGGTGTAGCCCTGATGCATCAGCTCGAGATCCAGGGACTCTGCGTCGTCCACCGAGTCTTCGATTAGGAGCACGCGTAGTGACGGTCCAGCGTTGATTGGCGTGATGGTATCCATGCATCCCCGCGGCCCCTGAGTTCGACCGCGAGCTAGCGGGCGGTCAGTGGCAATCTCCAAGCAAGTTAGCAACCTTTGTGGCGGAGTACACAAGGCTTGATGCACGAAAAGAGCGCATGCAAACACACCTATCGAGAGGCGGATTGCAACGTGACACTTACGCCGCGCGCGCTGTGCAACGCCGCAACATCACCCTTCAGTATAGCGTTGCGAAGGTGCAGAGCGCTGAGCGCAAGCGAGCTCAGCGCGGCAGAGTGCCCGCGGCAACGGCGTGATCGGCCTCGAACCAACCAGCGACCACCAATAGCTCCGAGGCCGCAAGCAAGGTCAGCAACCCCGCGCCGCGCAGACACTCTGCGCGCGTCAGTGAAAGAGTCTTGGGTTCGCTCATCATGGCCATGGCTTGCTCCAGCATTTCGATCGCGCGGGCTAGATTGTGCGACTGCTCGCGCAAGCGGCTGTGCCAGCCTTCGGGAACCTTTGGACCGCGTGCCGCCGCCGCCGACACGCGACGCCCTGCCCGCTTCTTCGCGGGAGGTGCTGCGGCTGGTGTGCTCGTGCTGCGAGCTCGGGATTCTTTGGCCACTTTTCTATCGCCGCTGCGCTGACGCCAGGCGCGCGGTCGCGGCTCCGCAACGATCAACGATGCATCGATAAACATGCCGCCCAGCGTAGACTGAACCGATGTTCAGTTCCAGTGTTGTCTCGGTTGGTCCCTCAATAACTGCTCGGCTGCGTGGCATCGAAGGCTCCGGCGTCGAAACTGTTCTCAATTTGGGTGAGCCATGCGTCCTCTAACCGTGGATCGGTCAGCGGTGGCAGCCGGATGATGGCGACCCGATTGCCCTTCCAAGCGGTCGCGAACCAACCCGACCCGTCGCGGTCGAGCGACAGCCTGGAGATGTGCCAGCTGAGCTTTGCCTTGGGCGGCAAGTGCGGTGCCCGCTCGAATTCCACTCTGCCCTCCTGCCTGCCTACTTTGTAACGCAGGCGCTCGAGCAGTCAAATTAAAAAGGGACTTACATGCCCTAATTAAGATGGCGCGCGTCGGGTTAGCGCTCGATCGTCAAAACGATGCCCGCTCCTGCTTCAATCCGTGCGCGCGAGCTGATGCTCCAGTTGGGAGGCAATGTTCAGCGGCTTCGTCTCAAACGCGGCTGGACGCAGGAGTACCTAGCCGAGCTAGCAGGGCTCGATCTGTCGTACGCGCAGCGCGTGGAACGCGGCGAGATCAACCTCACCTTGAGTAGCCTGGCGAATTTCGCCGATGCGCTCGGTGTCCAGCCGGGCGTACTTCTGCGCGTCGGTAAACCGCCCGTCATCAAGCGCGGGCGGCCCAAGACCAAGCGCGCGGATGCGCCGCGCACACGCAAGTAACCAGGGGAGGCGGGCGCCGCTCAGCGGATCTCTGCGAAGCGGGTGAAGCGCGGGCTGACGCAGACCGCTTGCTCGGCGACGAAGGTGAGCGCGCCGCTCTCCGTGTCTACCGAGAACAACTCGAGCGTGGCGGAGTTCTGGTTGCCAACGGCGAGCAGCTTGCCGTCGCTCGACAGGCTAAATTGTCGAGGCGTGACGCCACGCGAGCTCTGCTGCTCGACGAACGACAGCCCGCCGTCGACGCCGATCGCAAAGACCACGAGCGACCCCTGGGCCACGTTGTCGAGCCGCATCGACACGTAGAGGAACTTGCCGGAGGGCGCGATCTCGATTTCCGAGCCGTTCTTCAGCCCGGTGTAGCCGTTCGGCAGTGGCACCGGGTAGGTCTGCGTCGGGGTCAAATGGCCGTTGCTCTGATCGAACGAGAAGAAATCGAGTGAGCCGGCCGCGGAGGCCGCGCCGCCCGCGGTCTCGTTGATCGCGTACAGCCAGGTTCCGTTCGAGTGCAGCGCGAGGTGTCGTGGGCCGCTGCTCGCGTTCGGCATCGCGACGGTCGAGTCGAGGGTGATGCCGCCGCTGCTCTTCTGATAGGAGTACACCTTGATCGAGTTCGAGCCGAGGTACGGCACGAGCATGAAGTTTTGGTTGTTCGAGAAGACGGCGTGGTGCGCATTCATGCCGCCCGCGTCTGCAGACACGATCGCGCCGAGGGAGCCATCCGCTTGCAAGCCGTACACGTAGACGTTGCCGGAGCCGTAGTTCGGAATCGCGATGTGGTTCTCATTGGCGTCGAGGGTGAGGGTCTGCGGGAGTGGATTGGTGGCGGGCGCGCCCGCGGAACCCGCGTTGCCACCCGTACCACCGCTGCCACCCGTACCACCGCCTCCCGCGCTACCGAAACTCGGCGTGGTGAACGGAACCTCGGCAGATGTGCCGACCTGCGTCAGCGCGCCCGAGCCCAGATTCCGTGAGTAGGTCGTGACGCGGCCGGCGGGACCTGTGCCCACCGCGTGCGCGACGTACAATCGATCCTGCGCCTGATTGAAAGTGGCGTTCGAAATGCTGCCCATGGTGTTGGTGACCGGCAGCGCCGTGATGGTGCCGTCGCTCACGCGATAGGTTTGCAATGTGCCCTCTGGCACCGAGCAGCCGACGTACAAGTGGAGGCCCGCATCGCCGGTCGCTCCCGCGGCGCCTGCGTTGCCCGCATCGCCCCCGCCGGCTTGCCCTGCCGCTCCCGCATCGCCGGCTGTTCCCGCCGCGTCTGTGGTGCCCGCTGCGCCGGACGTGGACCCGGCCGTACCGCCCTTACCGCCGTTCCCTCCGCCGCTGGATGTGCCGCCCTTGCCCGAGCTTCCAGGCCCGCCCGTGTCGCTCTCCCCACACGCAGCGGGCGCCAACGCAGCGCCGACCAACATCAAGACGAGCGAAAACTTCGTTGAACGCATGATAGGCACTCCCTCACGATCACGATTTCAAGGCGCGAATCTAGGATTCGCAGCAACTGAGTCGACGCTAAGGGCGGGCTGCTTGCCGGTCAATTGGCAACTTTTTAATGGAAGAGCAGCATTTGGCGACAATTCACTGGTTCAGTGATCAACGAAAGAAAATGACTACGAGTGATCGCACCAGGCCGCGATCGGGAACCTTTTGAGCGCTCGCTTGTAAGACTCCACGCCGCACTGAATGGACGACGAATTCCTCATCCAGCAAACCTTGGCCGGGAATCAGCAGGCGTTCCGGTTGGTCGTGCTGCGCTACCAGCGGCCGCTCTTCCGCTTCCTCGGGCTCTTGGGGTTTCGCGGGGCGCGCGCGGATGATGTCGCTCAAGAGACTTTCTTGCGTGCGTTCAAGGCGCTGGGCAGCTTCGAGCCAGCACGCGGTGCTTTTTCGACTTGGCTCTTTACGATTGCTCGGCGGCTTGCCATCACCGAGTGGCAGCGATCGCGGCGCGAGGGGCCCGCGCCCGTCTCGGTCGAAGAGGCGCCTAGCCCGGCGCCCGATCCTGCGCAGCGCGCGCTCTTGGCAGAACGCGCACGGCGCTTGGAGCGAGCGCTCGCGGAGTTGCCCACCCAACTGCGCTCGACGTTTTTCTTTTCACAGATTGACGAGCTTTCGCTCGAAGAAGTCGCTGAGATCGAAGGCTGCGCCGTCGGTACCGTAAAATCGCGGATCTTCCGCGCACGCGAACAACTACGCCTCGCTCTAGCAGAGGAAGACACCTAGCATGAAAGTCTGTAGCCAAGTCCAAGAACGGATTGCCCTGGGCGAGCCGCTGCCCGATGCGGAGCGGCTGCATCTGTCGAGCTGCGAGCAGTGCAGCTTGGTGGCGGAAGCACACAGCCAACTCGATGCGAGCTTGGAGTACTTGGTGGAGCCGGTGCCGGATGGTTTTGCGGATCGCGTCATGAGTCGCATTGCGCAACCTGAGCTGGCGCACGCACCGCGCTGGTTCGAAGCGCGTTGGGTGGAGCTCGCGCTGGCCAACGTGGCGTTGGTTTGCGCACTCGTGAATGCCGTACGCTTCGTGGCGGGCGTCTTGATTCCGACGGTCAGCCTGGGGGTGACGCCATGAATGCTGCCATTCGCAAGCCGCGTTCGGCATTGCTTGCGGCGTTGCTCATGCCCGGGCTGGGCCAGCTTTATCTGGGAGATTTGCCGCGCGCGCTGTGGGTGCTGCTCGGCGTGGCGCTCGCGGTCCCCGCGGCGGCTCACTTGGCACTCGGCGGTCCAGCCCAACTATTGTGCTTCTCGGTGTTCGCGGGAGTGCTGACGGCGCTTGCGCTCTATGCGTGGTCGGTTTGGGATGCGGTGCGCCTCGCTCGTCGCGCTTCGAGCAAGGCGTTGCACTCCTGGCAGCGGCCGAGCGTGTACGCCCTGTACATCGTGGCGAGTTACGTATTCGTGCTCGCGCCAGCTACGGCGGGCGTTCGTCGCGATCTGTTGGAGGCGTTCGTGGTTCCGAGCGCCAGCATGAGCCCAGGGATTTTGCCGGGTGATCGAATCTTCGCGGACAAGACCGTCGGGCAGCCCGGCGGCAGCAAGTTGTGGCGCGGCGCGCTCGTCGTCTTCATTTACCCGAACGAGCGTACGACCATCTTCATCAAGCGTGTCGTCGGTCTGCCTGGGGACCGCGTTGAAATCGACGGACCCAATCTGCGCGTGAATGGGCAGCGCGTGTCCGAAGGCCCGAGCAATGAGCCCATCCCCGGCGGGCTCGCGGGCGTGCGGGCGTTTCGTGAGCGCGGCGATCGCGGCGAATACACTGTGCTGTGGCCCGAGCGCGGAGGCCCCGCGAGCGCGGATCAAGCGCCCGAAAGCTTCGTCGTTCCCGATGGCCAGGTGTTCGTCCTGGGTGACAATCGTTCGGCATCGGTGGACTCGCGCCGCTTCGGTACCGTGCCCGTTGCCGACGTCAAAGGGGTCGCGCGTCAGATCTGGTTCTCGGTTTCCGCCCGCGATGGCGTGCGCTGGGGCCGGCTAGGCAAGCTGCTCGGTTAGTGCTTGACCGAGGCTGCGCCTCGGCGAAAACTAGTCGTGGGCTTCCCCGAGCCCAGCTGAAAGCGGCGTCGCCGGCACGACGCCCGCAGAAGCGAAGAGGGCACGGCCCTTGGCGCAGGCACGGTCGAAGTGACGCTCCTCCTTGAACTCCGGTGCCGGCCGGCAATGTCGATCGAACGCTCGCATCGCCATCCTCGAGGAACGTGCACGACGCCGATGGGAAATCGCCACCACCACAAGAAACTGAGGGCCGAAGTGAAGGCGGCAATGGCCGCCACGGGCGCGAGCTACCAGCAGGTGCTCGCACGCTTGCGCGCCGAGCAACGGGCGGCTGCCGCACCCGTGAACGACATCGACCTCATTCCCATCGCTTACTTCGGTCTCCCGCTCACGCTGGCCACGTTCGAGATCCTCGGTGATCTGTCGTGTCTCGTGCTGTCAGGGGGCCTGCCGCGACCATTCCCGAAGAGCCCGCTCTTCGCCTTGGCGCGGGCGCGTCGCATGAGCTGAACAGGCTGGTCTACGGGCGCTCGGTGATCCGTGAGGTCAACCATGAGCTCGAGTCCGCATCTCATCGCAGCATTTCAAGGTCAGAGTTTCGTCGTTCTGCGCCATTTTTTGGAGCCGGCGGAGCGAGCCCTCTTACGGCGCGCCTGCGACGCGGCGCTGGATTGGTCGCGCGCGCATTGCACCGAGACCGCGCACAGCACGCCGCGCATCTCGCTGCTCACCCAGGCCAACTCGTTCGAGCAGGGCCCCGCCTTGCTCGCTCCGATCCTGGCATTGGCGAGCAGCGCCCGCGTCGTCGCGCTGCTCCGTGCGGTGCTGTCGAATCATGCCCAGAGCCCAGAGCTCGAGGACGCGCACTATTACCACGAGCAAACCCAGCGTGACTGGGACGGCGACTGGCACCGAGATAGTCAGTTCGCGCGTGCCGATCCGGACTTGGAGCGTGCGCATATGCTGAGCTCTTGCGCGGTACACTTCCGCGTGGCCTTCGAAGACGACGATCGCCTCGAGGTCGTCCCGGCCTCGCACCATCGCTGGGATACCGAGCAGGAACTCGCGATTCGCAGAGGGAGTGAGCGCGCCAGCGAGCGCATGCCCAATGCCACGCGCGTCTGCCTCCAAGCCGGCGATGCTTGCCTTTTCCACGCCTGGTCGATTCACCGCGCGACCTATCGGCGCGTGCCGATTCGTCGAACCTTGGATCTGCTCTACGCTACCGCCAGCGCAGCGAGACCGCTGTAACGCGCGCGTCCGCGCCGCCGAAGGCTGAGTGGGCCATGACGTACTCGGTGACCATCAAAAATAAGGATCGAGAATTGGGTTGATGGTCACGCGCTACGGCGCGCTCGTCACAGCCTTCGGCGTCGCGCTGCGTTCGAGACGCGTTCGGTCACCGTTGCGAGGTGCGCTATCGCTTCGGCGTCGCGCTGTCCCAGAGCTCTGCCAGCCGAGCTGGCGCCCTCGGCAGCTCCGCGGCCGCGAGCGGGGTCGCCGTGCGCAGGAGAGCGCGCGCCTCGCCGTCGTTCCACTGGTATTCGTACTCGTAGATCCCGAACTGGTAATCGCGCGGCAGACGCGCGGGGATGGCGCTTTCGCGCGCCGAAAAGCTCTCCGGCGCGCCCGGTCCGTCCATCATCGTCTCTTCACGCCAGCGCGGGGCGATCGAAGTAGGGCCAATTGGTAAGTCGGTAAATGCGATTAGCAATACCCGATAGTGTCCGGATTTGGGCAACGGCAGCGCGCGCGCCTGCGTCAGCCATTTGAGGTTCGCGGCGTCACGGTACCGCGAGGTCCAGCGCTCTCGGTCATCGATGCGCAGAGCTTGGTCGACTCGCTCCAGCCTCGTCGTTACGGCGAAGCCATGGTCGTGCCGCGTGCCGATCGGGTACCAGCGTTGCTCGACGTAGCCCGCGGCGCGGAGGTCGAGTTCGACGCGGCTGGCGACCGAACTCAGTGCTGAGTTTGGATCGGCGGTTGGTCCCGATAGCCAGAGCGCGCTGCTCGGTGGAGGCGGCCAGTAGAAACATGGGGAGACGCCCGCCGTGGGCGGGCGAACGACCAATTGAAGTGGCTCCGCGCAGCCCACGGCCGCCAGCGCAGCCGCAAGCAGAACGGCGACTCGGCACAACATGGCTCGAAGTCAGGTCATGGGCGGGATCGGTGCGAAGCCGCCCGCGGGCGGCGCGGCGTCGAGAAATGCGCGCAAGCGACTGACCGTCGCGTCGTACGCAGGGGCGTCTTCTCGCCGCAAAGCCTCTAGACGGGCAATGAAGTACTCGGTCGAGTAGGCGCGCTTGCTCTCCGCGATTTCGCTCTCCATTTTGCGAAAATCATCGATCGCGGCGCGGCCTTCCACCGTGCCGAGCGCGTAGTTGCCAGCCACCGCGTCGAGCAGCACGTCGACCACCGCAGAGATGCGGCCGAGTTGACGACCAGCGCTGTGCACCTGATTCAGAATTCTGAGCTCCAGGTTCGGATCGCTGGAGTTCTGAAAGTTGAACGTGAGCTGCTGTAGCTGCGTTTGGTTTTGTACCGAGCCCTGATTCGTGGTGTCCGACATGCCCTGCTCCTCCTCAATCAGGGCAGCATACGATGAGCTATCCCAATTCGTCGCGACGGCGTTTCAGGTACGCGGTCTCGGCGGTATTTCCTGCCAGTTCGAGGGCTTGGTCGTAGGCGGCGCGCGCTTTCTCGGTGCGGCCCAGCCGGCGCAACAAGTCGGCGCGGGTGGCGTGATAGGCGTGATAGCCGACGAGCTTGTCCTCGAGCTGTTCGATGGCGATCAATGCCGGCTCCGCGCCTTCCAGCTCGGCGACCGCGATGGCCCGGTTGAGGGCGACGATCGGTGAGCGGTCGAGGCGCGCGAGCAGATCGTAGAGAGCGACGACTTGTGACCAATCGGTGTCGCGCATGTCGCGCGCGGAGGTGTGCACGGCGTTGATTGCGGCGAGGAGCTGATAACGCCCGGGAGCCAAACCGCTGGCCAGGCGCTCGCGGACTAGCCCGTGGCCCTCACTGATCAGCGGCGCGTCCCACGCTCCCCGGTCTTGCCGGTCGAGGGTGATCAATTCCCCAGTCGCTGAAACACGAGCGCTGCGGCGGGCTTCGATGAGCAGCATCAGCGCGAGCAGCCCCGCCACCTCGCCGTCGTCTGGCATGAGCGCGCGGATCGAGCGTGTGAGCCGGATCGCCTCGGCGGTCAGCTCCTGACGTACCGGATCGGTGTCGGGGCCCGTCGCCAGGTAGCCCTCGTTGAAAACCAGATAGAGCACGGCGAGCACGCCGGAGATGCGCGTGGGGAGAGCCTCGGTAGACGGCAAATTGTAAGGAATGCGAGCGGCCCTGATCTTCGCCTTCGCGCGCGTGATCCGCTGCCCGATGGCCGTCTCTTGCACCAAAAAGGCGCGGGCGATTTCGGGGACGGTCAGACCGCCGACCATGCGCAAGGTCAGCGCCACGCGCGCGTCCAACGCGAGCGACGGGTGACAGCACGTGAAGATCAGCCGCAGTCGGTCGTCCTCGATCGCGACGGAAAGCTCGGGGCGATCTTCGTCGTACGACATCTGAGCCTCCTTCTCTTTGTCGTCGCGCTTGTTCTCCCGCCGGAGCCGGTCGATGGCTCTGCGGATCGCAACGGTGGTGAGCCAAGCGCCCGGGTTCGGCGGCATGCCCTCGGCCGGCCAATGCTCGACGGCATTCGCGAATGCCTCTGCGGCAGCTTCTTCGGCGATATCGAGATCACCGAAACGTCGCGTCAGCGCGGCGACGATTCGCGCCCACTCTTCGTGATGGACGTAAGTGATCGCCGCGCGGACGTCGACCGTGCTCACAGGAACGGCCGCACCTCGAGCTTTCGATTGCATGCCTTCGACGCCTCAGCGGCAAGCTCGAGCATCACGTCCATGTCGGGCGCCTCCATCACCCAGAAGCCGGCAAGATACTCTTTCGATTCCAAGAACGGCCCGTCCGTGAAGATCGCTTCTTCGCCGCGGTTGTCGATGACGGTCGCGGTGTCGGGAGAGCCGAGGCCACCGGCGAAGACCCAGTGCCCCTTAGCTTTGAGCCGTTGGTTGAATGCACTGACGGCAGCCCGCTCGGCCTCGGTGCCGAGCTCTCGCTTGTCGTGGATCACGGAAACCAAGTACTGCATCTCGGTTCATCCTTGCTTGGTGTTGACCGCCAATTGAGCTGCGAACGCGCGCTTGTAGGCGGGCCGCGCTTCGCCGCGCCGGACGTAGCGGGAAAGGTTCGGATACTCGTCCAGAATACCCGAGGATCGGAGCCTGAGCAGCACCGACACCATCATCAGGTCGCCGGCGCTAAAGGCACCATCGAGCCAGTCGGCATCGCCCAAGCGAGCCGCGAGCTGCTCCATTCGGGGGCGGACCCGACCCTCGACCAACGGCACGCGCTCCTGTGCCCACGGTTTGTCGGCTTCGAAAATGCGGGCAGTCACCAGCTCGACGATCGGCGGCTCCACCGTGTTGAGCGCCGCAAACAGCCACGTGATCGCGCGCGCCCGGGCATTGGCGTCCTGCGGCAACAGCCCCGCATGGCTCTGGGCGAGATGGAAGACGATCGCGCCCGTCTCGAATAGAACGAGATCGCCTTCCTCGTAGGTGGGGATCTGACCAAAGGGATGAACGGCCAGGTGTGCAGGTTCTTTGAGCCCACGGAACGAAACGAGGCGAACCTCGTAGGGCTGTCCCACTTCTTCGAGCGCCCAACGAACGCGCGTATCACGCGCCAGTCCCTTGCCGCCATCGGGCGACTTTTCAAAGGCAGTTATGGTGGTGCTCATTCGTCAGATCTCCTGTGATTGGGGAGCCGCCCGCCGCGGACGACTGTTCGCCCGTACTACGAACGACATCGCCAAGATCCGACATGGCTTCACGAGTTTTCCAAAGTGCGGACGGGGAATGGCAGTGAAGGCAGTGTTGGTGCGCGCAGGCCGACGCGCCCCGTGAACAGTGGTGAACAGTGAACCCGGGGTGGAACTTTAGCCGCGGCCAATATCGGTCAGCTCGATTGAGAAGCAGCGACGGAAAGCTCCTTACTCGGCGGCTTTTTTGTGAAGCATTCAGCACGAGGGCGCTTGACGCGCGGGCAGAGTTTATATGTCTTACTAACCATCCAATGAACGCCAGAAATCTTCTTCGGCTTGCTCAAATCGCGGTCCTAGCCGGCAGCTCGGCCTGTTCTTCGCCCAAGGCTGACGGCGCAGCAGGCAGCGGCAACGGGGCCGCTGGTGGGCCAGCCAGCGGTGGTGCCGGCCCAGCTAGCGGCGGTACTTCTCCGTCAGCAGGCGGCTCCGGTGCTGGCACTCCGACCGCGGGCACGGGCACGGGCTCGACTGCAGGTGCAAGCGGCACCTCGGGAGGCAGCACCGGTACCGGCTCGGGCGGCGACAACACAGGCGGCACGAGTGCGGCTGGCTCAGGGCCGACTGGCAGCGCGGGGCAAGGCACGGCGGGCAGCGGGCCAGTCGTGAATGAACCCCAAGTCGTGACCTCGGCGAACGACGCGTGGTGGAAGACGGGCACGCTCACCGAGATGAGCAGCGCCACCGCAGACGTGACCGTGAACGACACTTCCGCGCAGCAAACCTGGGAAGGCTTCGGCGGCGCGTTCAACGAGGCTGGCTGGATTTTCATGGCCAAGCTCAGCGAGAGCGACCGTGCCATGGCCATGAAGCTGCTGTTCGGTGTGGATGGCGCGCATTTCACCTTTGGCCGCATCCCGATCGGCGCCTCTGATTACTCCTTCGTCGACGCATCGAAGGACAAACAAGCGGGTCGCTACACGCTGGACGAGACAGCGGGCGACAACGAGATGAAGAGCTTCAGTCTGGAGCGGGACAAGAAGAACCTGATCCCGTTCGTGCAAGCTGCGCTCGCATTGCGGCCAGATCTGCGCCTTTGGGCCAGCCCTTGGACTCCGCCGACGTGGATGAAGACGCCCGCGAAGTTCGACGGCGGCACCATGAAGAGCGACGCCACTACGCTGCAGGCGTTCGCGCTGTACCTCGCCAAGTTCGTGCAAGAGTACGGCAAGCTGGGCATGAAGGTGGAGGCGGTTGCGCCGCAGAACGAGCCGAACTTCGAGCAGGGCTATCCGTCTGCGCACTGGGACTCGGCCACGTACGTGAAGTTCGTGCGTGACTACATGGGTCCGACGTTCATGAGCATGAACGTCAACGCGAGCATCGTGCTCGGCACGATGTCCAACGGCGATTCCGACCCTGGCATCGTGAGCGCCATGGCGGCTGACTCCAAGGCCATGGGCTTCGTCAAGGCGCTCGGCTACCAGTGGGGCATGCAGGGCAAGAGCAACCCCGCGAAGAGCCTCTCGTTCTGGCAGACCGAGCACAAGTGCGGCAACTACCCGTGGATGGGCGGCAAGGGCCCGCCCGCGCCGAACGACATGGCGTACGCCAACGAGAGCTGGGGTCTGATCAAGGCCTGGATCACCACGGACAAGGTGAACGCGTACTCCGCATGGAATATGGTCCTCGATCCCGCGGGTGACGGTAACGACGGCACGCGCGCTTGGTATCAAAACGCGCTGCTGGTCGTGAACAACGGCAAGCTCGTGATCACGCCAACCTACTATGTGTTCCGCCACCTCTCACAGTTCGTCGATCCAGGCGCCAAGGTCGTGGGCACCACTGGTGGCGACGCCATCGCCTTCAAGAACCCAGACGGAACCATCGTCGCCGCGCTCTACAACTCCGGTGCGGCCAAGAAATTCACGGTGGCCGTCGGCGGCAAGAAGATGCAGTTCGACATGCCCGGCAGCGGTTGGGCGACCGTGAACTATAAGCCGTAAATCATCAATACTGCGCCGGGATTCGAGCTCGCGTTCATCTGCCCCGGCCTCGCAGGCGCACAAAAAGGAAAGAGCCGACTCTCGTCGGCTCTTTCTGTCGTCTAGCGCTTCCGGCTCGTGCTCGTCATAGCGTGCCGGGCAGTTCAGCCGTGTCCCAGCTGTAATACATGGTGTCGGTGGGCTTGCTGCCCAGGTCGGTGGCGAAGTTTCCGGTCGCGGTGGTCGTTTTGTTCAAGAGGAACTTATCGATCATGGCTTTGAGCGATGCATCGTACGCGCCGCGCCAAACGCAGTGGTCACCGCCCGCGCCCTGATAGGCGAAGTTGTCGCCCACGCCGAGAGCTTTGAAGATCGCTTTGCCGGCCATGCCCGTCACGTATGCCGACTTGGGATCCAAATTGGTGATCCCGGGGTTGTCCACGATGTAGAGACCACGCGGCGCGATGAGAGCCATCGCTTCGTGCATGTCGACCGGCAATTTGTCCGTGTTGTCACCGGCGGCGTCATTTGCGGTGGCAAACGGGCCGAGCGCCACTTCGGACAGCCAGCGCACATAGCTGATGGCGTGATAGGGCCACTCTGCGGAAGAGTTGGCACCGGGATCCAGCTGCTCCTTCAGGCGGAGCGCCGGGGTGCCACCAATGCCGGACTCGCAGGGGATGGTCAGTGCAACGCGGTTGTCGAATACGCCACCGGCAAAGGCGCCCTTCCCGTTGCGGGAGCAGCCGGTGAGGCCGATGCGGTAAGGATCGATGGTGCCGGGATTCTGTTCCAGGAGGTCGATGATGCGGCTGACCTGCCAGGCTTGAGCCACCATGTAGCCGGCGGGATGGTTGCTCCCGTAGAAGGTGTAAAACGGGCCTGTCTTCGCGCCGCTGCCGCCCGAAGCTTCGATTGCGCTGAACGTGATCTTGGCGACGCCGCTCGGCGCCGAAGCCCCCGCACCGTAGCTGATGATGGCGGGAGCAGGCGCCGTCGCGCCGTTCATGTTCACCGTGACGTCGAACGAAGCGGTCTTGCTCCCCTCCGTCACTTTCACGGAGATCTTGGTGGTGCTGACCGTGCCCGTGACCGAGCCTTTAGCGGGGATCGGCTTCTCACCATAGATGTACTTGGCGAGTTGCCTGAGGATCTCTTCGCGCCGGCACGCCCACTCACTCTTGTTCTTGATGCGGGTGCCATCCAGCTTCATGAACGGATCAGGTAGCTTGCCGTTGGCCGTGAGAGCCGCGTATTCCGGCAGCGTACCGCTGACGGGGCACTTGGCTCCGGGGTCTTCTTCCTTGCCCCAGTTGATGGTTCCGGGGTTGACCGAACCGCCAGCGCCCGGTGCGCCGCCCGTGCTCGGTGCGCCGCCCGTGCTCGGTGCGCCGCCCGTGCTCGGTGCGCCGCCCGTGCTCGAACCCGCAGTTCCCGATCCGCCCGCGGCGATCGAACCGGCTACGCCTTGGCCGGCAGCGCCCGGCATGCCACCCGTCGAAGGGCCGCTGCCGCCGCTGCTCGGGCTTCCGCCGGTGGCGGGCTTACCGGCAGAGCCGGAACCGCCCACGCCAGAGCCGCCGCCGCCTGGTACTTCTACGTCGCTACCGGCGCAGCCTACCTGCATTGCGGCCAACGCAACCGTGAGACAACCCAGTGACTTCAGTGAAAACGAGCTCATCGAATTTTCTCCCACGCGCCGCGGTGATCCTCCGCGTTGTCGTGACGCGGGCCGCCTTGTCAAAAGCCAAGAGTCTTTTAGCAGATGGAGCGAACGCGGCCGTCGTTTCGAGTTCTTTAATGCTCAAAAAATCGCTGCCGTGATCGAGCCACAACAGAGAAGAGTGCCAATGGCGTAACGCCGCTCCAACCACGACTGGATTCCGCCAAATTTTCGGTGACGGATTCAGTCGCAACCAACCACACAGCGCCGTTCTCGAGCAGTCCCCGCTCAGCGCCTCTTCGGGCGGAAACGCCGCCGCGTGCACTGGCTGCGGCAGGCTCTCGACACCCAGCGGGTCCAGCTCCAGCTGCGAGCCGACCTCCAAGTGCGAATCAGGCTCGCAGCGAGGCGTGCGCCGTTCACTTCGATGTCACCGTTCGTCGCGGCCATCAGTTGGCGCACGGTGCGCTCGACGTCCGCCTTCTCCTTCACGCGCCGCTTCGACACACGGAACATCGAAGCGATGGCGATGGGGGCTCGTCGGATTGCCGCGAACCGGGGCTGAGGTTAGTCCTCACCATCGGAGGCTACGCAGACATGCCCAACGTTCGAGTTCATTCCGCGTTCGAGCCCTTGACCGTCTCGCGCCGCACACCAGTATTCGTACTGACCGGCGCAGGGATCAGCGCAGAGAGCGGAGTGCGCACGTTTCGAGATGCTGGTGGGCTCTGGCACAGCTACCGATTCGAAGACGTGGCGAGCCCGCAAGCGTGGGCGAAGGATCCGGCGCTGGTTTGGCGATTCTACTCCGAGCGCCGCGGGCAGCTCACCGGGATCCAGCCCAACGCGGCCCATCGCGCGCTGGCCGAGCTCGAACGTCAGCTCGAGGATGGCTTTTTCTTGTGCACTCAAAACGTCGACTCGCTGCACGAGCTCGCGGGCTCACAGCGCCCATTGCATATGCACGGTGAGCTCCTGAAAAGCCGCTGTGAGCGCGGCCATGCCCCGCCGTTCGACGACACCGGGCTCTATCCGACCCTCGCGGACATTCCGCGCTGTGACTGCGGTGGCCGGATCCGTCCGCACATCTGCTGGTTCGGAGAAGTTCCGTTCGAGCTCGATCGCGCGGCGGCCGAGCTCGCTCGCTGCCGCGTGTTCGTCACGATCGGCAGCTCCGGGGCGGTCTACCCCGCTGCCGGTTTCGCCGACACCGCGCGACGCGCCGGTGCGCGCACGGTGTACGTTGGACCGGAGGCCCCGGACAACGCGGAGCTCTTCGATGAGTGCCGCCTTGGGACGGCGACGGAAGCCGTGCCCCAGCTGTTTCGCTTCGTTGCCTCCGCCTGACTGCGAATACTCTGGGCTCATCCAGCCGGCTTTGCCCATTTCTGCAGGCGATTCGCTCTCACTGGGTGGGGACGGCTGCGGGCTGTTCGCGCAGCAAAAAGCTCTTGCTGGCCACGAATGACGGGATCAAATCGCGCACACGATCGCTCATCGGTCCTTCCGCTTCCAGCCCGCTCAGGAAGGTGTCCTCGCGGAACGGATCGTTGGCAGCGGCCGCGTAGCGATACAACTGCCTCACGAAGCAACGTCTGATGTCGGTGCTTTGGGCCAGTCGATAGGAGAGCTCCACGCTGTCTGCGGCGGGGCCGTCCGCGTCAATCCAGGATTTGAGCTCGCCTGAGGTGTCGATGGGTTTGCCGGCCTCTTCGCTGCGTTGCTCGCCGATGGGTCCAAAGTTTTCGAACAGGAATCCAGCGCCATCGAGGCGCACGTGACACGCCTTGCACACCGGATCCGTCACGTGCGCGGCGAACAGCTCGCGCGTCGTCGAGTTCGGATCCGGAGCGGGCGGCTTGATGACGATGCCCGATAGCGTCGGAGGTGGTGAGGGTAAGCAGGTGACGCGGTCTAAAAAGACCGCGCCTCGCTTGACTGGAGAGGAGATGTTCGCGGCCGAATTGGCTGCCAAGAACGCGCCTTGCTGGAGCAGCCCTACGCGGCCGGTGCCGGCCAGACTGGCGCGGCCATTTGCCGCGCTCGAAACTCCGTAAAATGCCGCCAACGGCGGCTTGACCACGGTGTACCCAGCGGTGAGCAATTTGGCCAGGGTCCCGTCATCGTTCAGCATGACTTCGTCGATGAAGTCGTTCGATTCGTCGAGCAAGGGTTGCCTGAGCTCTGCAAAACGTGGATCCGATTTGTCGATCGTCGCCACTTTGTCGAGGTGCAGCCATTCTCTGATGAAGGTGCGCACTTGCGCTTGTCCAGCCGGGGTGGCGATCAGACGTGCCGCGTGCGCGCGCCGTTGCTCGGAGGTGGAGAGCTGACCCGCGGCGGCGGCCGCGCGCAGCGCGTCGTCGGGGGGACCAGCCACGACGAGATACGATAACGTGGACGCGATCTCCCATTGATCGAGCGCCGACGTCGCGCCGGGCGCGGCGATCTCGCCGACCTGGGAAAGGTAGATGAAGCTCGAGGATTGCAGCATCGCTTCGAGCAAGAACTGGATCCCGCTTGCGAACTGGCTCGCCGCGTCGGGCCTGCCCTCTGCGCCGAGATCGTAGAGGGCCAGCAGCTGGGCCTGCTCGTCGTCCCCGATCGGTCGGCGATATGCGCGTGGAGCGAAGTCGCGAATGAACGTTTTCGCACAGTCGGCGCCCGGCGTGGCTGAACACGGCGCGATCACCGACAACCGCTTCGTGACCGCCTCTGCCGCGAGTTGCTCCGCGGTGGTTTGCAGCTGTCGACCGAAGACGGGATCGACCAGCTGCGCTTGATTGCGACTGTAGCCTTCCTGCGTCGTATCGTGAGGCAGCACGCTCGAGAATTCTTGCTCCGTGCCCAACAATTGGGCGACCGTGTTCGTGAACTCGCGCACGGTCAGGCGGCGCACGCTCGCCTGCAAGTACTCCTCTCGGAACGGGCCTTGCGCGGCTGCACCAGCGCTCGCTGAGCTGCCCCCGACACCCAGCGCGCCTCCGGTATTGATGGAAGGGGGGGAGCCGGAAGACGTCTCGCAACCCCAGCTCGCGAATGCCGCACACAGCAGCGCGGCTACGCACGGCAGCGTCCTCACAAGCTCACCCCAATGTCGGTCAACGCGCTGAGCGCACCTTGCGTGAGCTTCGGATCCGGAGCGGTGCCATAGGCGTCGATCTGCACTCCGAAGGCGTTGGCAATGGAGACCAGCACCTGATTTTGGGGGACGAACTGCTGCTGCCCGCTACACGACTGCGCGTTGCCGGCGCAGTTGTCCTTCATCTTCAAGCGCCGCCCCATGCGGAATTTGCCGCCGGCGCCGCCGAGGATGAGCATGGGAGTGTCCGCGGAATCGTGCAAATTCGGCTGGCCCATGTCGGTGGACATGTAGATCAACGTATCGTCCAGAATTCCCGTGTCGTGCAGGTTCTTCATGAACGAGGCGACGGTGGCGTAGTTGTAGCGCTGCACCACCGCGAGTCGTTCCCAGCTCTCCGGATCGCCAGGGTCGACTAGCTGCTTGCCGTCGTACACAGGGGGAAAGTATTTATGCGCGAGCTCCGCGTGGCAGTCGTTCGGCACGTCGGGAATGCCGGCGCCCATGGCCGCCCCGGCGCTGAGATCGAATAGCTCAATCGACGCGAAGCGCGTCAAGTCACACGCAAACGCCTGCGCCAAAAATCCCATTTGGAGCTGCGTGATCTCGTCGAGATCCGGGCCGGCACCGTCGACATCGGAGAGATGGGCGAACTTCCGCGGTGCCTCGGGGCGTCCCGTACAATGAAACTCCAGACCGCCCAGTCGCTTCTCGAGCTCTCTGAGCGTCGTGAGATGCACGTCCAACTTCTCACGTTCTTCCGGGCCAAGGCGGTTGTAGGTCCGGTTGATGTCGCCGCGGATGTAGTCGAGTAGGCTGCCGCCCAGCTTGCGCTTGCGCGCCGCTTCGGCCAGGGCCGCCGGGTCATCTCCGACGACGATACCAGCGAACAATGTGTCCCAGGTCTGCGAGGGGTCGATGATCTTTTGCAGCAGGGCGCCGCCCTTGGCAAAGACGATGCCCCAGTCGGGCCGGTCGTAACCCACGCCCAGCGCGATGCTCGAGACGCGAGTGGGCGCTCCGAGCTCGTGCTCGACCGCGAGAAACTGATCGATGCTGGAGTTCTCCGGCTCGAGCGGCGTGGCGCCGGTGAAGACGCTGGGGCCCGCGGAGTGACCACCGGTGCCATTGACCAAAGCCACCGCCAAGTCCATCCCCTCGATGGCGATCAGCTTGTCTTTGAAGCTCACGCCGTACGTCGCGGGGTCGTCGAAGCACTTGAGCACGCACTGGTCGTAGGCGATGTCGAAGTCAGTCTCGGTCTCGCCCTCGCGGCGGAGGAACAAAGGCGACGCTGCCGCGTTCACGTGGAAGACACTCAGATAGCGCATGGGCGTCGCCGCGCTCTGTGCGTGGACCGCGCTGTTCTCGAGCAAGCCATAGAACGGAAGGGTGGCGGCGCCTGCGCCGAGCGCGCGAAGGAACGAGCGCCGCCCGTGTGCGAGCCTCGACTCGCGCGAGAGCCTGGACATGCGCGAAAGTCTAACGCACGCCCAAGTCCAGAGCGAGGCACGCCCTGTTGAAATCGCTTGCCGAGCGAAACTGCAGGCGCGGTGAGCGCCTGAGCCGGAAGATTGCCGCGAGGCAAGACCATTGGGGCGTGCTAATTTCTTCTCGATGCAGGTGAGCTTCCGGCGTACGGGCGAGCGTCGCTACGCGGTAATCGTGGTGGTGCCGGGCGCGGCGCCACTGACCATGAGCCCTGCGCCGGGGTTCGATCAGAACATCCCACACGATCTCGTGCACTACGTGGTCGAGGCGGAGCTCGGGCTCGACGCGGGCGTGTTCGGACGCGCATCGCGCGGTGGTGGCACATTCTACGCTGCCGAGACGGCGAGCAATGCTCGTGAACGAGCTCGAAATCGTCGCAAGCAAGCGCGGCGTGAGCAGTCGCTGCACCGTGAACGCGCGAACGAAGTGCAGCTCGAGACGTCCGAGCGCTTGGCGGCCCTGTGCGACGTCGCTTGGCGGCGCCGTCACGGCCAGCGCCCCGCGCCCGGCTTCATCCCGCCGCTGTCGCCCGTTTCCGCCGTCGATTCAGCGCGCATCGAGCGAGTCGTCTCGCGGCTCGATCAATTGGCCCCGCTGTGGAGCCAGCTGCCCGTGGGTGGCGATCTCGCATTTACGTGGCCCAGCTTGGACGGGGTCGTTCACTACGGGGGCGGTTCGGGCGCACCCGGTGAGGGAGGTTGGAACTGCGACTGAGGCGGCTCGCCCGCACCCGCCGTTGACGGCAGTCCTCGCTCGCCCAATGTGGCAGGTATGGATTACAGGCAGCTCGGCGGTTCAGGCCTGCAAGTACCCGCACTCAGCCTCGGCACTGGCACGTTTGGCGGTGCGGGAGAGTTCTTCGGTGGCTTCGGTAGCTCGCAAGTGGATGATGCCCAGCGGCTCGTCGACATTTGCCTGGAGCACGGGGTGACGATGTTCGACTCCGCCGACGTCTACTCCCATGGCGCCGCGGAGGAGATCCTCGGGGCTGCGCTCAAGGGACGCCGACAACAGGCGATCATCTCGACCAAAGGGACCTTCCGCATGGGTCCGGGTGCCAATGATGTCGGCTCGTCGCGCGCCCACCTGATCGCGGCCTGCGAGGCGAGCCTGCGCCGCCTCGGGACGGACTATATCGATCTCTATCAGCTCCACGCCTTCGACGCGCTCACCCCGGTGGATGAAGTGCTCGGCACGCTCGATCAGCTCGTTCGAAGCGGCAAGGTTCGCTATATCGGCTGCTCCAACTTCTCGGCTTGGCATCTGATGAAGTCGCTTGCCGTCTCCGAGCGCCGAGGCTTCGAGCGCTACGTCGCGCACCAAGCCTATTACTCGCTGGTCGGTCGTGACTACGAATGGGAGCTCATGCCGCTCGCGCTCGACCAGCAGGTGTCGGCGATCGTATGGAGTCCGCTGGGGTGGGGAAGGCTCACCGGCAAAATTCGCCGCGGTGCTCCTCGCCCCGAGGTCAGCCGCCTGAACACGAAGTTGACCGCCGACGGCGGCCCTCGAGTCGACGAAGAGCACTTGTTTCGAGTGGTCGACGCCCTCGACGCAGTAGCGGCGGAGACGGGCAGCCTCGTCCCGCAAGTCGCCTTGGCGTGGGTTCTGAGCCGGCCGACCATCGCGAACGTCATCATCGGTGCCAGGAACGAGGAGCAGCTGCTGCAAAACTTGGCGGCCGCGGAGCTTCGCCTCACGCCCGCCCAAATGAAGAAGCTCGACGATGCCAGCGCGCTGCCCCCGCCCTACCCCGCTTGGCACCAGTTGCAATTCGTAAGCCGCAACCCTCGGCCTGTTTGACGGATTTCGGCGGGCCTTCGCGTCCAGGGAAACACTGTGCAACAGACTCGAGCTCGGCCAGCTTCGCGCGGAACTTGCTCGACCCGTAGGCGCCGTTCCGACTAGCGTCTGCATTCTGGGCGCGTAAGGCGCGCTGAGGACGGCGAGGTATGGACGCGGACAAATTGGATTTTCGGGTGTTGTTCGAGGGGTCGCCGGACGTGCTCTTGGTGCTGCTGCCGGATGCGCCGAAATACACCATGGTCGCAGCGACCGAAGCGCGTCTGAAGGCGACCCACACCACGCGCGAAGCCACCCTTGGTCATGGGTTGTTCGAGATATTTCCGGACAACCCCGACGATACCGACGCGACCGGCACCAACAACCTTCGCGCGTCGCTCGACCGCGTGCTTTCAACGCGAAGCCCGGACACCATGGCCGTACAAAAGTACGACATTCGCGGCCCCGACGGGAGCTTTCAAACCAAGTACTGGAGCCCGAAGAACATCCCCGTGCTGTCAGCGGCAGGCGACGTTCTATACGTCCTGCATCGAGTGGAGGATGTGACGGAGCTAGTGCAGGCGAGTGAGCGCGGCCAGGTGCTGCGCGATCGCACGCAACAGATGGAACGCGACGTGATTAACCGCAGCCGCGAGCTCGCCGAGGCGAACCGCAGCCTGCGCGAAGCGAACTCCAAGTTGGGCGAGCTCGATGCAGCGAAGACCGCGTTTTTCAGCAACGTGAGCCATGAGTTCCGCACGCCGCTCACGTTGATTTTGGGGCCGATCGAGCGCGCGCTGTCGAGCCCCGATGGTGCGCTCGCGGGCGAAGACTTGGCGGCGCTCCATCGCAACGCGCTGCGGCTGCTGCGGCTCGTCAACAGCTTGCTGGACTTTTCGCGCATCGAATCGGGCGGGCTCGCCATGACGTTCGAGCCGACCGATCTCGCGACACTGACCGCTGGCCTCGTCGGAGCTTTCCAGTCACTGCTCCAAGATGCGGGGCTCGGCCTGGTCGTACGGTGCCCGCCCTTGCCCGAGCCGATCTACGTGGACGCCGCGCAGTGGGAAAAGGTGGTCTTGAACCTGGTCTCGAACGCGTTCAAATTCACGTTCGAGGGTCAGATTGGCGTGAGCCTAAACTGGCACGGCGACCGCGTGGAGCTCAGGGTCAGCGATACTGGTACCGGCATCCCTTCCGAGCAGCTGCCGCGCATCTTCGAGCGCTTTCACCGGGTAGAGGGCGCACGCGGGCGCAGCTTCGAAGGCAGCGGGATTGGGCTGTCGCTCGTCCACGAGCTGGTCCGCTTGCACGGCGGCAAGGTAGAAGTCGAAAGCGAAGTCGGTAGCGGTACGACGTTCGTCGTCAGCGTCCCCGTGGGAAAGCAGCACCTGCCACCGGAGCGGATCGCAACCTCGGCGCCCTTGGTCCCACGTAGCCCGGCTGCGACTGGGCAGCTTCTCGAGGCAAAGCATTGGGCGCGCGCTACTTCGGCCGAGCCAAATTTCGATGCGCCCATCTTCCAACCCTCGGAGTCGTCGCCGTCCCCCGCATCTCCGCCTAGCGGCCGTTTGCTGATCGCCGACGACAACGCTGACCTGCGAGAATATTTGGAGCGGCTGCTCTCGCCATTTTGGGAAGTACAGCTGGCTCCGGACGGTCGAGCCGCACTTGCCGCGGCACTCGTCTCGCCACCCGATCTCGTGCTCAGCGACGTGATGATGCCCGAAATGGATGGCGTAGCATTGTTGAATGCGCTGCGTGCCGACCCGCGCACCAGTACCGTACCCGTCATCCTGATCTCGGCGCGAGCCGGTGAGGACGCGCGGCTCGCGGGTCTAGAGACCGGCGCCGACGACTACCTCGTGAAGCCGTTTGCCGCGCGCGAGGTGATCACGCGCATTCGCACGCACCTGGATATGGCCAAGGTGCGCCGCGCTGCCGCCAACGCCGCGCGCGAGTTGGCCGAGACGCGCGCAAGGCTGCTCGAGCAACTCGAGGAGAAACACGCCGCCCTAGAGGTTGCCTACCAGGACCTGCAGCGGACGCAGACGCAGCTCGTGCAGTCGGCCAAGATGGCGTCGCTCGGTGAGCTAGTGGCCGGTATTGCGCACGAAGTGAACAATCCACTCGCCTTCGCGCTCGCCCATCTTGGCACCGTCGAGCGCAGCCTGCGCACCGTCGAAGCGACGCTGGGTCGCGCGGTCATAGGCGGCGCGAGCGTCGCTTGGGAAAGGGCGCTGTCACGAACCCACGAAATGCACGTGGGACTCGAGCGCATCCAAGAGCTGGTGCTCAAGCTGCGCACATTTTCGCGGCTCGACGAGGGGGAGCGCAAAAGCGTCAGCACGCGCGAGAGCGTGCACTCGGTGCTGATGATCCTGGCTCATCGCCTTCGTGAGCGTAACGTCACCGTCACGACCGAGCTGAGCGAGCCGGACACGCTCGATTGCTACGCCGGCCTCTTCAATCAGGCGATCATGAACCTAGTTGCCAACGCCATCGACGCCGTTGACGACCATGGCACCATCAGTATTCGCAGCGGCGTGCACGACGGTTGGTTCGAGCTCCGCGTCGCGGACACTGGCTGTGGCATCCCCAGCGAGATCCGCGAGCGCGTATTCGAGCCATTTTTCACCACGAAGCCGGTCGGTGCGGGTACGGGGCTCGGTCTCTCGATCACGCATTCCATTGCCGAGCGCCACGGGGGAACCATCACGCTCACTCCAAACGCCGAGCGCGGAACGCTCGCGTTACTGCGGTTCCCGTTTGCATGATGCCCCGCGCCTCGGTCCTGTATCGAGTCGTCATAGCGTGCCCTTCGGCAAGAGGAGGTAGAACGGAACCTGGTCCGCAGGCGACGTCTTTTGAAGTACGCCGACCAGCACCCGTTTGTCCGGCGTCCACGCGGTAACGACAAACGACGCCCAGGGGCTCGAGTCTACGCCCGCTTCTGCAAGCAGATCGCGCCGCGGGCGGAGCGGTTCATCGTCTCGCCAAACCATGATCTCATTGTCGAAGTGACGTACGGAGTCTCGGGTTGAGTGAGGCTGGATGAATTTGAAACTTCGGGCTGCTCCGCCGCGGACGACCGGCCACGATTCACGCTGATTCACGACGGCGGCGGGTTCTCGCTGCTGAGGATGCTGGTTTTCCGGGGAAGGCGGAACTCCGGGTGCTACCGTCACGTACTTGAGTGACGTCAGGTCAGGAGTGAGGGCGATGCTCGAGGGTGGGTGCTTTTGCGGTGCAGTTCGCTACGAGATCGATGGATCGCTTGGTCGTGCAAGCGCCTGTCACTGCTCGCGCTGTCGCAAGGCATTCAGCGGCGCATCATCGGCCTACGCTGAGATCCCGGACGGTAGCAAGTTCAGCTGGGTCGCTGGCGAGCATGAACTAACTGAGCACATCTCTGCGAATGGTTGGGGCCTCGTGTTCTGTCGTAACTGCGGTTCTACGCTGTGCGGCATTTTCGACGGAAAGGTGCATGGTGTAACGCTCGGCACAGTCGACGATGACCCTGGTGTTCAGATCGAAATGCACACGTTTGTGCGATCAAAGGCGCCCTGGGACAACATTGGTGGAAGCGCTCCTCAGTTCGAAGAGGAGTATCCACATTCAGACGAGTAATGCACGCTGCTCGCGATCAACTCCGGCGACCCATTCCGACGAAGCGCTGGCCGCAAAGTGACTTTGGCGCGAACTGTGCTTAGTGGGGACATGGCTTGCAGTTTCTCGCGCTGGCACGGAAACCGAGCGCGCATCCCGCTTCATGCGTGGCTCGTTGGCATCACTGTGGTGGCCGTCTCACAGGTAGCGTGTGCGCTCCCGGGGCCAGCACCGGCCGCAGCCGAGTCTTCGCGGGCCGTTACGAGCGAACCACTTGCCGAGTCGCACGGATCCGGAGAGCCTGCTACCACTCCAGGCGCTCGCGGGACGCGAACGGATTCTGGCCACGACCAAGCCTTGAACCCGCGCAGCTACGTACTTGCTTTTGGCGGTGCGCTGTTGACGGGCCCCGCTGGGCTAACCGGTGGGTTCGGGACGATCGAGGAGGGCTATGTTCGAGCAAATGCGCTGCCCTGGCTCGGAATCGGAGTTTCTTTCTTCAACTTGTCCGTGTCGAATACCGACAACTACCCGCCGGTTGGCGCGCAGGCGTTAGAGATCAATGCCTCCTGGCACCCGCTGAAGGATTCATCCTTCGATCCGTTCCTTCAGCTCGGTGGACTCAGGCTCTTCAACGTGAGCGGCGATATCTACGGCCCACCGTCGCCCTGGGGCACAGAGGCGCAACTCGGTGTGAACTGTGTCCTTCCGCATCTCGCCGTCGGTCTGCAGGTACGGCGCGCCTTCGCCGATTTCGATTGGCTGATGTTGGGATTTCAGCTTGAGGGCCGCATCTGAGCACTGCCCTCACGCGTTTCACCGCCCCACGGTCCGCTTGAACCGAAGCGCGGCGTGTCCTTCGAGGAAGGCTCGAAGCTCGTCTTGCGATCATGGTTCTATCGATTTTCGATCTTGTGCCGCTCGTCGTTCGATACGGTCAATCAATCTGTGTAGCTCGACCGCATCGTCGAACGACGGGCTCAAGTGGGATGCTGCCGACAAGTCAATGGCCAGACGCTCGTAGGTCAAGGCCACGTTTTCGGCGACGCCCTCGAGCGTAGAAGCGTCGCCATACTCTGCAGGTACTGTGAGGTCCTGCAGAGTATGCTCCTTCGCACCTTGGAGTTTAAATCCGCCGACGCCGACGTAGCCGACGGAGCTCGTGACTATCAGATCGCCCTTGCTCCCATTGACTTCCCACTGAAAGTTGGTGCCCTTGGAGAGCCCACCTCGGAAATGCGTCGCAAGGAAGGCGCCATTCGTGAGAGTTCCGCTGACCACGATCTGGTCGGGTGTTCGCATGGCCACGATATCGCCACTTTCTGCCATTCGCGTGGTCGCTCTGCGGATCGCCAAGTTGGCGCTCAGCTTCTCGAACTTGGCGTCGAGCGCGTAGAGCACCGCGTCAAGCGAATGAGCAAAAGTGACGTGAAGCATGCCCGCGCCGCTCTTCGAGTCCGCGGTGTATCGAAACCGCTCCTCTAGGCTCTCCCCCCAACCGATGCCCGAGCCAATCAGCGTGGTCGATATGACGTCGCCGACGTAACCGGCTCTAATGAGGTCCTTCACGTAGTTGAAGATGGGAGCGGCGCGCGTTTGAAGCCCGATCGTGGTGTGCACGTTCTTCGAGCGAGCGAGCTTGGCCAGGGCCTCGGCCTGCGCGAGATTGACCCCCAATGGCCACTCGCAGAACACCGCCTTCCCGGCGGAAATCGCGGCTGCTACCAGCTCGAAATGGTTCGACACCTTCACGGTGACAACGACCAAGTCCACCTCCGGGTGCGCTACCAGCTCGTCGGTACTTGTCAGGGCATGGGGGATGTCGAATTGATGGGCGGCGCGCCGAGCATTCTCGAGGCTGTTGCTCGTGATTGCGACGATCTCGTAATCCGCCGATAGCGCGCGCAGCGCTGGAACATGGGCGAGCGTCGCCCAACCCTTGTCCGGATGCACCCCGAGAATGCCAACCTTGATCCGCTTCGTCGACATGGCTGCCAGTCTCCAACTGTCTTGGGTAGTGGTAGAGCGCGGTGCTCGACGTTCTCCTAGCAGGAGTTGTGCCGAGGCAAGGGTGGAGTCTTGCCCATGTGATGCGCGCACGGAGCGGGCCACGTGCTCACCCGTGGCTCCGTGTGGCAAGGTTCGGCCAATCCTGACAGTCGGTGGCCGCGATGGGCCAAGCGTCTGACGAGCGTCTCGAGCGGGCAACGCCTCTGGGAGGCGGGCGCGGCACGAAGCGTGCGGGGCGCCGGGTATGCCTGTCAGCAAACCGCGAGCGATCACCGACTTCCCCGACCGAGTAGAGGGACTTTACAATTGCCCCCGACGAGCAAGCCCAGTTGGGTGAAGTGCTGCGCGCCTTGCAGAAGCTTCAATCTGGGGGCAGCGGACGACCGCTTCCGTTTGCGTGGCTCGCGCCCGTGCCATGGACTCGCTGTGCTCCCGAAGAGTTTTGAGCATCGATCCAACACTCGATAGGTGCGCTCCCCTCAGCGAGTCGTACGGCCCCGTACTCCACCGGTGAGATGTTGTCAGACTGAACGAACTAGTCGGGCAGCGATTGCCACTTTCGAGGTCCTCGCACGATTGCAGGGGAGGCTAACCAGGGCCGCGACTGATCTTCAAGTGGGCACGGTTCGTGCTGCAGGCACGCATTCAACACGGAGATCGGCAATGACTTTCGAGTATCACGAGCAAGCAGATTCACGAGTGGCCGCGAAGGGCTCGAGCGACACGAGCCTTACCTCGCGCCGCGGACTCTTGCTAGCGGCCATGGCCGCTGCAGCGCAAGCCACGGCGTGCTCCCGCACGCTCATTTCCTCAATCTCGTCTTCACCAACCGACTCTTCTTCAACATCCCACATCAAACAAGGAAAGCGACGCATGCCTATCATCAAGACGAAAGATGGAACCGAGATCTATTACAAGGATTGGGGAAACGGTCAGCCGATTGTCTTCAGCCACGGCTGGCCACTTTCCTCCGACGCTTTCGAGGATCAAATGTTTTACCTCGCCACAAAAGGCTACCGCTGCATCGCGCACGACCGACGAGGGCACGGCCGTTCCGGTCAGCCCTGGCAAGGAAACGACCTAGATACGTACGCTGACGACCTCGCCGAGCTGACCGAAGCGCTCGATCTGCGGGCGGCCGTTCACGTTGGTCACTCGACTGGCGGAGGAGAGGTGGCACGTTACATAGGCCGTCACGGCACGAAGCGTGTGGCGAAAGCCGTGCTAATCGGTGCAATTCCGCCGGTCATGGTCAAGTCCGACTCCAACCCGGGGGGCACCCCGATGGCAGAATTCGACAAGCTGCGCGCCTCCGTGCAGGGCGACCGAGCTCAGTTATGGAGGGATCTGAGCCTGCCGTTTTACGGTTACAACAGGCCGGGCGCGCGCCCCTCGGAGGGCGTTCGCGACACTTTCTTCCTCCAAAGCAGCATGGCTGGCTTCCCCGCGTCGTACTTTTGTATCAAGGCGTTCTCCGAAACGAATCTCACTGAAGATCTCAAGCGCTTCGACGTGCCGACGCTGTTCATCCACGGTGAGGACGATCAGATTGTACCAATCGACGACTCTGCACGGCTCGCGGTAAAGCTCGTCAAGCAAGCCAAGCTGAGAGCGGTGCCCGGCGCGCCACATGGTATCTGCACTACGCACAAAGATCTGGTGAACGAGGAGCTTCTGGCCTTCATCAAGAGCTAGCGCGAAGTCCGGCAGTATCCCATACCGACGGCGACGAGGCGGTCAGCTGCGTCGCCGTCGGGTTCTCGTCTCGAGCTCAGAAGTTAGGAATCACGCGATAACAGAGCAGAAACTTTTGGCTTCCGGCTACAGCGGGTCGAGCACGACCAAACGAGGCGCTTTCTCACCATCCGTGCGCTCTCGTCTGCGGTCGGGGGCATCCCTCTAGTGGAAATCGCAAAAATGGACTTGAGCGACCCGCTCTCTCCATAACGCCGTTTCCAACGGTTTCCTGGCGTCCGGGAGGTCAGTTCACGCCCTGTTGAACAACGTTGGCATCATGGCCGTGCCGCTGACTCGAGTGGTGTCCCTCTCTTCGAGAGGTCACGCTCGCGCCGGTGTCGACTTCGACGATCCGCACTTCATCAAGCCTCCGTACGATAAGTGGGTGCTTATGGACAGGCCAAATCTGCCAATGCCTCTTCGCCGCCGGACTGAACGCACGCGGCGTGGCCGGCGGTGTGCGAGCTTTCTCGGTTCACCCTGACGTCGTGACTGAACTGATGCACGCGATGTCGGAGGACGAACGCGCGGCTGCCATCGCGCGCTCGGGCAGCCTCTCCCCATTCGAGACCGCGGAGCAGGGAGCGGCGACGAGCCTCTGGTGCGCCACTGGCCGGCACTCGACGGCGAGGGCGGTGTCTATTGCGAAGACGTCGACATCGCGGTCGCCTCTTCAACGGGCCGTACGGCGCCACGCTGACTACGAGTATCGAAGTCAGACTACTTGACGGCGATCGCGGAGATTTCGATTCGAGCGTTCCGGGCAAGGCCGGCCACTTGGACCACGGCTCGCGCAGGTGCAGGCTCGGCGAAGTAGGTCGCGTACACGGCATTCATGCGCGGTGCGTCGGAGATGTCGGTGACGAAGACTTGCGTAGAGACGACATTGTCCAGTGTCATCTGGTCTGCGCTCAGGACGGCGCGCAAATTTTCAATCGCCCGCCGCGTTTGGGCTTCGATTGAGGGGTTTGCGATCAAAGCTCCAGTGTCGGGATCGAGCGGGAGCTGACCTGAAAGGTAGGTGGTGTTACCGACGCGAATGCCCTGGGAGTAAGCGCCGAGCGCGGCGGGAGCCTGGGGCGAGGTGATGACCTGCCTCACCGGAGGGGGCGGCGCGCAGGCGACGCAGGCGACGACAATGCCGATGCACAGCAGCAGCGCCCGAAGTGCCTCGCTCATCATCGCAGTCGCATGCTTCGCATCTGCGTCCAAAGCGTGACGAGCCGCCAGCCAACTCGGGTCGTTGTACGCGAGCCAACTGTCGCCGGCCGCGTCCAGCCAAGCCAGAACCTTCAATGGGAGGTCGATACCCGTCGTCTGCTCGGCGAGCATGAGTCTCGTTCCCGCTTGCGGGTTGCCGAAGATCAACAGCTCCGTGGGGCGCAGCTCGAGACCGACGCCCGCCGCCCCTTTGGCATGATCGATACGAGCGAAGATGGTGGTCCTTCTTCGCCGGAGCTCCGCTTCGAGGCGGTCCAACGTTTCTGAAGGAGGATATGCGCTTCTTGTCTTAACCAGTCCGTCCATGTCGAGCTGAGGAGCACGAGTCGTGCCGGTCTCGCGTAGCCGCGCAATCGTCGAGTTTGCATAGCGCTGACCTGTTGTGCACACCTGCTTGCCAGAACTGGCCAACTACGACCATGCAAATGGCGCGATTCGCTGTTTGTGAGGTGTGAGCGCTGCGCGTCGGCCCGGGCACGCATCTTGAAACTGTTGGCCGTCATGTCACACGGCTCCCGACCCAAGCACTCGACCGTAGTGTGGGCGCAGGGCGAGGAGCCTCGCTTCAACGTCGGCTCCGCGGCTACGCCTATACCGATGGGGGCGCCGTGCGAGAGCACTCCATTCTACTGCGAGCTGGGGGAGCCGGTGCCGGATTCTTCGAGCACAGCGCGCTCATGATGAGCCGCGTGACGTGTTCAAAACTGTAACGGAAAGCAAAAGGAAAGAATCGATGCCGTTCGTAAATGTCAAATTGGTCGAGGGTGTTTTCAGCACGGAGGAGAAACATGCGCTCGCCAAGGCCTTGACCGAGGTCATGGTGCGCTTCGAGGGTTCGGAGGCCTTCCGCGAGGTGGTTTGGGTGCTGATCGAGGAGCTGCACCGCGACGGCTGGCACATCGGTGGGCGTCCTTTCGAAGGGCCAGCGTCCCTGATGGAGACGCTCGGAAACTCGAAGGCTCTCTACGAAACGATCGACGGTCACCCAACTACCCGGCCTGAGTTTGCGAAGCAGCTGCCGAGCAAGTAGTGGGCCCGCGGCGGCTCCGGTTCGCCGGAGCCGCTGCGAATCGCCGGCCGCATCGTCGTCTGCCTGGGTGCGCGGGTAGTGTGGCCGCGCGAAATCAGAGTGACTTTCCATGCCTGCTGAAACACCGACCGTCCTGCCGTCCCGCGGCGACTCTTGCAAGACGGTCGCGGTCATCGACGATGACCACGCCGTGCGCGAAGCGCTCACGGAGCTCTTGGCAGCGCTCGGCTTTCTGGCCAGAGGATTTTCGTCGGCGGAGAGCTTCCTGCAATCAGACGCGTTGGGGGATAAGCGCTGCCTGTTACTCGACGTCATGCTCGCAGGCATGAGCGGTCCGGAGTTGTTGAGGAAGCTCGCGCTCCGAGGTCTACGTATCCCTGCGATCTTGATAACCGCGCACGAAAAGACCGCCCTTGCCCCGCTGCCGCTCGAAGCGAGCGCTTGCCTGCTCAAGCCATTCAGCGACGCCGCCCTCGAGCGAGCGCTTCACGAGGCGCTCTCGCGATGACGAGCAAGAGTAACGCGATCGCCGATTCGGCAGGGTCCGCAGGCCCGGTGTTCGTCGTGGACGACAACCCTGCCTTGCGCGAGGCGCTCGAAGGATTGCTGGCAAGTGCGGGGTACGTGGTCAGGGCTTCGTCGGAGCGGATGAGTTTCTGTGCCGGCCCACCACGCCGGAACCCTCCTGCCTAATCCTCGACTTGCATCTACCAGGTCTGAATGGCCTCGATCTGCAACGCAAGCTCCAGGACAGTGACGCGCCATTACCCACGCTCTTCATCACGGGCGCAGGTGACATCCCCGCATCGGTCCAAGCCATGAAGGCAGGCGCGCTCGAGTTTTTCACCAAACCCGTAGAGGGCGAAAAGCTGCTCGACGCGGTAGCGATCGCCATCGCCAAGAGCCGGAAGCTCAATCGTGAGCGCGCGGAGCTGACTGAGCTCCGCGCGCGATTCGAGACGCTCACTCCCCGCGAACGTGGCGTGCTCGAGTTGGTCGTTTCCGGCTTGCTCAACAAGCAAATCGCCGTCGAGATCGGCACCACCGAGATCGCGGTCAAGACCCACCGGGGCAAGGTCATGCGCAAGATGCGGGCGGGCTCGCCGAGTTGGTGCGAATGGCGGCACGTTTGGCCCCGCTCACGCTGATCTCGATTCTCTGCTAGCGCTGGCGCTGGCGCTGCCACGTGGGCTTGCGCCCCACCGCCCAATCCTCAGCAATTCTAGTCTCGAGTGCAGCGCGGTGGTGGTTTCTTTTTCTGGTGTCTCACCCGCGCTGCACTATCTCGCGCCGGGTCAGACTCCGCGGTACACGAGGCGCGTGAAGAACGCGGGATTGATCACGAAGTTGCCCCATTTCTGATCGTAAGCCGCGGAGGGCTTGGCGGCGATGACTTGTTCGACGGACTTGCCGGCGCGCTTGAGCCGCGCGACGTTTTTTCGGACGCCGACGAGCATGTCACGAAATTCGACCAGCTCGGCTCGGCCCGCGACTGGGCCATGTCCGGGCACCACGACGGTCTTTTCCGTGGAGAGCCGGATATTGGTCTCGGCAGCCTTGATCATTCCGTCGATGCTGCCGCCGCAAACCGTGTCGATGAACGGGTAGACCCCGTTCCAAAACGTATCGCCCGTCACCAGCACGTCTGCTTTCTCGAAGTATACCGACAGGTCTCCGTCCGTGTGGGCCGGCCCGTAGTAGCGGATCAGAACACGCTCGCCATCGAACTCGATCGTCTTCTGATCGTTCACGATCGAAGTCGGACGTGCTGCGGCCGGTACGGGGGCGAACGTGTGCTTCCAGTCTTCCACCCGAATCGTCGTCGCTAGATGCGACAGCGTCTTGCCGTGGGCGATCAAGGTGGCTCCCGCACGATTGAGCCACTCGTTGCCGTCCGTGTGGTCCCAATGCCAATGGGTATTGATGACGAACTGAACGCTCCCCGCGCTCAGCCCGGATAGCGCCGTCTTGAGCTTTTCCTGCGACACAGCGATGCCCCCGTCGACCATGAGCTTACGACCACGACCGACCAGGACGACGATGTTTCCCCCGGAGCCGCCAACGAGGCTCACTCCGGCTCTCAGCGGCTCGAGCGTAACTGCAGCTCTCTCCGCCTCGGCGTTGATCTTGTCCACCGGGCTATCCGATTCCGCGAGGGAGTCCGTGGCCAGAAGCCCGATCGCGAGCAGAATGGCGGCGCCGAGATTGCTTGACGGCTTGCTTTGTAAGGTAGTCATGCTGAGCGATTCTCCTGTGAACAATGAGCGAAAGTGCCCGCGTGGCACTCTTCACGTTGCGTGCCACCGAGCTCGCTCGAGAGTCGGTCGTCACGATGGCTCGTGCAGCTCGGGTCTGCTCGATGAATTCGCAGTAGCGACCTCATGGGGGCGGACGCGCGCTGGTGGACTATGACCAATCGCGTTCAGCAGGCGGCCAATGCTGTCCGCGGGTGACCGCTTGGGGTGCTCGCCACCGCAGGATCGCCGAAGCTCGCCCTGCTCATCGGGACACCCGCCCGAAACGAGGGTCGGCTGACGCGCGACAGGAGCAGAGAGCGCTCGTGACCGACAAAGATTCGCGTACAAACCTCGACGTTCGCTTAATCCTCGATAGCCTGCCCGTCCTCGTTTTTAGCCTCGGACCCAATGGCGAGGCCGAGCTCATCAACAAGCCAATCCGCAACTATTTTGGCCGAACGTTCGAAGAGCTCCGTGCCTGGCAAGGGAGCGATCTGTTTCATCCCGACGACCTCGAGCCGATGACTCACACGTGGAAAACCCACATCCTGGCCGGCACGCCTTACAGCGCCGAGCATCGCCTGCGTCGGGCTGACGGCGTGTAGCGCTGGTTCCGGCTGCGCGCCGCTGGCTGGCGGCGGCTCCGCCCAATTTCGAACGCGCACGGCTGAGCGTCGAGAGAATCGTGCGCGACAGCAACTCGGCGGTCGATGTCATCAATCGCGCGCGCTCGCTGTTTCGAAATTCGCCACCGGTCACGAGTGACCTGAACCTCAAAGAGGTCATCGAGGACTCTTTGCGACTCATCAAATGACGACGTCGTGGGGCGTGGTGTATCTCTTGAGCTACGGCTACAGCGGGATTTGCCCAAGGTGGCAGCCGATCGGATGCAGATGCAGCAGGTGATCGTCAATCTGGCCAGAAACGGCATCGAGGCGATGGCCGACGTGAGCTCGAAGAAATCGCTGCGCCTGCACTCGCGTAAGCTGAACGGAGAGGTCATCGTGGAGGTCACGGACGTTGGCGCGGGGCTCGCCGACGACAGCACGGTGTTCGAGCCGTTCTACACGACAAAGACCTCGGGCATGGGTATGGCCCTCCCCATCTGCAGGTCCATCGTCGAGGCGCACGGCGGGCGGTTGGAGGCAGCGAGCAATGCCGAGAGAGGCACCACCTTTCGGTTCGCGCTGCCTGTGTCGCGCCGCGAGAGTCTGTGATTGCTGTGGATTACGTTTCGAAACTGCGTCCGACGCTGCGTGTGCCGTGCTCCTACCAACGTATATCTGGTCCTGATAGGTGCCATCGGCGAACATCGCTTCATGGAGCATGAGCAAAGCGAAGTCATGGATGGGGGGGGTGAGGTCGGCGCGCTACTCGGTAACAGCGAACACTTCCTGAGGGTGGTGGAGCAAGCTCGCACCGTGGCACGCACCCAGAGCACCGTGCTCGTTCTGGGCGAAACGGGCACGGGTAAAGAGGTGCTGGCTCGGGCCATTCACGAGATGAGCCAATGCACGGGCGCTTTCGTGCGCGTCAATTGCGCAGCCATTCCGGCGCCGCTACTCGAAAGCGAGTTGATGGGCCATGAGCGCGGCGCGTTCACCGGCGCGGTCGCCCGCCGTATCGGCCGCTTCGAGCGCGCCCAAGACGGCACCATTTTTCTCGATGAGATTGGCGAACTCACCCTGGAATTGCAGCCAAAGCTGCTGCGGGTTTTGCAAGAGCGCGAGTTCGAACGAGTGGGTGGCGAACGAACGATGCGCACCAATGCGCGCATCGTTGCGGCCACGAACCGGGATCTCCGGGCAATGGTGCTGTCGCGCAAGTTTCGTGAAGATCTGTACTATCGCCTCAACGTATTTCCCGTTTGCCTTCCGCCGCTTCGCGACCGCGAGACAGACGTCGTGGTGCTGGCCAAGCACTTCGTACGAATCCTCTCGAAGCGAATGGGTCGCCCGGCGCCGGGCTTGTCTCCCGCTGTCCTCCAGCGGATTCTCAGCTACGACTGGCCCGGAAACGTGCGTGAGCTTCACAATATGATCGAGCGTGCCCTGATTGTCACACGTGGCGCGGAGCTCGAGCTTCCGGATTTCGAGCCCTTGATTTCCGTGAGCGTCACTGACTCGACGCAGGGCGACCCGCTCGGTGATTGGCAGCGCGGGCCGCCCGCGGCGGACGCTGATGGCCTGGCGGCCGTGAGCCGCGCCCACATTTTGCGCGTTCTCCGTGATACCAATTGGGTCATCGCCGGGCCGAACGGCGCTGCGGCGCGCTTGCAGATGAAGCGCTCAACGTTGAACTTTCGGATGCGCAAGTTGGGCATCGTGCGCCCAAGGCGGAACGCCCCGACCCCGCCACCGCTGGGCCCCGAGCCGTGGGAGCGCTGACCAATGACGCACCTACCCCCCGCTCTGGACGTGAATTGCCGCCCATTCGTGGCTCACGGCAAGCTTGCCCCTGCTACGCCGGCACACCATATACGAACATATAATATCTCGAAGGCGGCCGGCAGCACATGATGCTCGCGATGGCAGGCGACTGCAAAGTGTGTCTGGTAGACGACGACGAGTCCTTCCGCGAGTCCGTCGCCGGCCTTTTCCGCTCGATTGGCCTCCACGTGCGAGCGTTCGACTCCGCGGAAGCGTTTCTGGCCTCGGAGCTATCGATCTGCGCCGGCTGCTTGGTGCTCGACGTGAACATGCCCGGCATGAGCGGCGTTGAGCTGCAACGCCAATTGATGGACCGCGGGCAACGCATTCAGATCGTGTTCGTCACCGCCCGCACCGAGCCCGAGCTCAGACGCCTGCTACTCGAGCGGGGGGCGATCGCCTGTCTCATCAAGCCGTTTCCGGAGGACGAGCTCCTGGATGCGGTGAGCAACGCCATGACTTCGCAAGCGGAACAACACTCCTCGGGGTGACTTGCTACCGTCGCGTGTTTTATTGTAGATCGTTGATTGGGCGTCACGGCTGCGCCGAGAACAAGCCGTAGCCCGAGGACGTCTCGGTTGGAGTAAACGTATGACGACTTCGTCATTGGAACCGATAAGGCAGCTCGAGCGCGGAGCGTTCATCATCGAGGCCGCGGGCACCTCGCTCGAGCGTTGGCTCGACCGGCGACCCGACATCGAAGCCTGCCTGCGCGTTGCGGTGGACGTGACCGACGCGCTCGATCAACTGCATTCGCAGACCGGCGTTCACGGAGACTTCAAACCATCGAACGTTTGGCTCCACCCGAGCGAGCCGCGAGTTCGGTTCACGGGAGCGTCGACTCGCGCGGGGCGTCAGCTGGGGCCGTCGAGCGAGCTGGAGTTGCTGCCCAGCTCACTGCCTTACGTCGCACCCGAACGCACGGGTCGCGTGGGGCGCCCGATCGACGCGAGGGCGGACCTGTATGCCTGGGGTAGCGTGCTCTACGAGATGTTTTCAGGGCAGACGCCGTTTCAGGCGTCGGATCCCATCGCCTGGATTCACTGCCAAGTGGCGATGAGACCGCTGCCGCTCGAGCGGCGTGCCTCGGAGGTGCCCTCGCCTGTCGCTGCGATCGTGATGAAGCTACTCGAGAAAGCCCCTGAGGACCGTTATCAGACCGCGGCGGGTCTCGGATCGGACTTGCGCCGCTGCCTTGCAGCGTGGGGGGCCTCGGGGACGGTCGGGCCCTTTTCGCTCGGCGTCGATGACCTTCGGCAGTATGGGCTCGGCGCTGTCGCGCTTTACGGTCGCGCATCCGAGATGCAAGCCCTCGGCGACGCGCTGGAGCGCGTCATCGTCGACGACCGACCCGAAGTGCTCTTGCTCTCCGGCTACTCTGGCATAGGCAAATCGTCCCTGGTTCAAGAGTTTCGACGAACCGCGGCGCGTGGCCGGACGCTGTTCGTCGAGGGTAAGGTCGACGTTCAGAACCGCGACGTTCCCTTTGCCACGCTGGTGCAAGCCTTTCACGAGCTCACCCGCTGGCTCCTGGCGCAGACGCCGACCGAGCTCGAACGCTGGACATCCGAGCTGAGCCGAGCTCTGCGACCCAACGGCGCGCTCGTGGCGCGGCTGCTGCCCGACATCGAACTGGTTATCGGTCGCCAAGCAGAGGTGCCGCCGTTGCCGCCTGACGAGGCGCGCAACCGCATCCGCGAGGTCTTTCGACGCTTCCTACGCGTCTTCGCGAACTCGGAGCATCCGCTCGTTCTGTTCTTGGACGATTTGCAGTGGCTCGATGCTTCCAGCCAAGAATTGCTCGAGCACTTGCTGATCGACCCCGAGTTGAGAGGCCTACTTCTGCTGGGTGCCTTTCGCAGCAACGAGGTGGACGCCGAGCACGCGCTGCGAACCTTGGCCGAAACCGTGCGGCGCGCGGGCGTGCGCGTGCAAGAATTGCCGATTTCGCCACTGCCGGCGAACGACGTCGAGAAGCTCGTTGCTCAATTGGTGGAAGCTCCACTCGAAGCGGCGCGTCCGCTGGCCGCGCTCGTGGCGCAAAAGGCGGGCGGAAACCCGTTCTTCGTCCGACAGTTCGTGGCGTCGTTGGCAGATGAGCAGCTGCTGCGCTTCGACCCGAGCGCGGGGCGATGGCGCTGGGATGACGCCGGCATAGCCGCCAAGGGCTATACCGAGAACCTGGCTGAGCTGGTCATCGAGCGCCTGACGAGGTTGCCTCCGTCGACACAGCGGATCTTGGGGCACCTGTCGTGCCTCGGCGAAGGTGGCGACGCGCCCTTGCTCGCCGCTCTCGAGGGGCTCTCGTTGGAAGAGCTACCGGCTCTGCTCGATGGCGCGGTGGGAGCGAACATCGTGCGATACTCGGGCGGTCGTTATACCTTCCTCCACGATCGCCTAAAAGAGGCAGCGTACGCCCTCATCGGCGAAGCCGAGCGAGCAGCGACTCATCTGGCTATCGGGCGTGCGTTGCTAGCGCAGATCCCGCGAGAGCGACTCGCCCAATCCCTCTTCGATATCCTGGGCCAATGCAACCGCGGAATAGCGCTGCTGCGAACGCCGGTCGAGCGCCTTGAGCTCGCGCAGCTGAACCTCGCTGCAGCGCAGCGTTCGCAAGCGACCGGCGCCCACGGCGCAGCCGTGGGATACCTCGAACTCGCCGACCAGCTCCTGCCCGAGGAGCGCTGGCGGGAGCAGCACGAGCTGACGTTCGCGGTGGGGCTGACGAGGGCAGCCTGCCAGTTGGTACTCGGAGAACGCGCGACAGTGGAGCAAGCACTGGCGGAGCTCGCCGCGAGGGCCCGGGATTCAATCGAGCAGGCCGCGGTGCTTGCGGTTCGGCTTCCGCTCGAGATCACACTCGGTCGCTTCGATGGCGCAGCGACGGCGGGTTTGGAGTACCTCGCGGGCGTGGGCGTCAGGCTGACCTTACGGCCCTCGCGCGACGAGGTGGCGCAACAATACGAACGGCTGAAGAGCGCGATAGCCGGCCGTCCGATCCACGAGCTCCTCGAGCTGCCGATCCTGGCCTCGGGGCTGGACATGGCCACTCTGGACGTCTGCAACTCACTGGTCGTCCCGGCATACTTCATCGACCGAAACCTGCACGCGCTGATCATTCTCTTCATGGCCACGCTCAGTGTCGAGCGCGGCAATAGCGACTTTGCCAGCAACGCTTACGCGATGTTGAGCCTAGTGCTCGGGCCGCTCTTCGGCGAGCCCGCGAGCGGTCTGGAGTTCGGGCGATTGGGGGTTGCGTTGGTCGACGAGAAGGGCCTTTCGCGCTTCCGGTCCCACGTGTACCTCGCCTACGGCGGGATCGTCGTGCCGCGCAGCGCGCATATTCACGAGAGCCACGATTGGCTTGCGCGTGCGGCGGACGCCGCGGAGCGTTCAGGGGATGTCGTGTACACGATCCAGCCGCTCAGTTATCGAATTTCGAGCCTGCTGGCCTGCGGGGAATCACTATCGGAGGTGAAGCGCTATGCGGAGCTGGCTTTGCGCCGAGCACGTAGCGCCGAGTTCAGCTTCATGATGGGGACGATTGGCGTGCAGCTGGCTTTGGCACGCATGCTATCGGGGGCGACGCCATCATTTGGGTCTTTGAACGACAGCGACTCGGACATCGACGAGCCTCGGTACGAAAGCAGAGTCGTACCGGCACCGGAGGCTTTCTACTATTGGGTACGCAAGCTGCAAGCGCGTTTCTATGCCCAAAATTTCGACGAGGCCGCGCTCGCGGCGCGGAAAGCGCACACGCTCGTCTCCGCTGGGCGCATGTTCGTGGAGGAAACGCAGCTCTGGTTCTTCGGTGCTCTGGCGGAAGCAGCGGTGTGCTCGGAGAGCGTAGGCAGTGGCGCCGCGCAGCTGGATGCCATCGCCCGGTACGAGGCGGAGATCGCCGCTTGGGTGGAGCACGCGCCCGAGAACCTCTCCAACAAGCTAGCGCTCGTGCGCGCGGAGCGGGCACGTCTCGAAGGGCGGTCGCTCGAGGCGGGGGCGCTCTACGAGCAGGCGATTCGACTCGCTAAAGAGCACCGCTTCGTCCACGAAGAGGCGCTGGCCTGCGAGCTTGCGGCGCGCTTCTACGCGGCGCGTGGCTTCGAGACAGCCGCAGGCGCCTATGCCGGTGCCGCCCGCGCCGCCTACGTGAAGTGGGGCGCCTTGGGCAAGGTACGTGAGCTCGACGAACGCGCCGCTGGAGGGGCCCAGTCAGGCAGCTGGCCCTCCCCGGTATCCCTCGAGATGCGTCTCGAAACGCTGGACCTCGCAACGGTGGTGCAGGCGCTACTCGCGGTGTCGAGCGAGCTCGAGGTGGACGCACTGCTCCACGGCTTGATGAAGAGCTCGCTGCAGCACGCGGTCGCCGACCGCGGCGTGTTGGTGTTGCTAGGGGCCGAACCACGCGTGCGGGCTGTCGCTCGTGCCAGCGATGGCGCGCTGCAAATTGCGCTACAAGATCGCGCGCCGGACTCCGAGGACCTACCCGCTTCGGTATTGCGCTTCGTGCTCCGAACTCATGAAAAGGTACTGATCAACGATGGGACCCCGCCGCAGACGTTCGCGTCGGACTCGTACTTCCTCGACCGGACCTTGCGCTCGCTGCTCTGTCTGCCGATCGTCGTGCGAGGGCGAGCCGTAGGTGCGCTGTATCTGGAGAACAGCCTCACGTCGCGGTCCTTCGCAGCAAGCGGCCTCTGGTTACTGGACTTGCTCTCGGCGCAGGCCGCGATCTCGCTCGAGAACGCGCGCCTCTACGCAAGCATTCGCCAGTCCAAGGCTTACATGAGCCACGCCGAGCGTGTTGGGCGTACGGGTAGCTTCAGCTGGAAGCCGTCGACCGGCGAGCAATTTTGGTCGGATGAGCTCTACCGAATTTTCGAGATCGAGGGTGAAGTCTCACACGATCGTCAACGGGAGCGCATCCACCCCGATGATCGCGTGCTGTTCGAGAAAGCGCTGCTTGCTCCCACGTCAATAGCCGAGGGGCCGTTGGAAATTCGCTTGGTGATGCCGGACGGCTCCCTCAAACAGTTGAGCGTGGTCGCGTCCCTCCTGCCTACGGAGGTTGGCGGCGTTCCCGAATACGTGGGGACGGTCCGGGACGTAACGGAAGCCAAGCGCACTGAAGAGGCGTTGCAACGTTCGCGCGCGGCGCTCACCGATATGACTCGGATCGCGGCGCTCGGCGAGATGGCGGCGGCCATTGCGCACGAAGTCAACCAGCCACTGGCGGCGATTCGACTCAATTCGAGCGCCTGCGTGCGCTGGTTGGCGGAAAAGCAGTTGAACATCGAGGAGGCACGAGGGGCAGCGCTCAGAAGTGCGCGAGATGCCGAGCGCGCCGCGGCCGTTATCCAACGTCTGCGCGCGCTCTTCGGCAAGACCGGAGGCCCGCGAGAGCTACTCGACTTGAATGAGGCAATCACGGAGGTGGTGGCGCTGGTGCGGAGTCAACTTCGCGCGAGCGTGGCTACGCTCGAGCTCGAGCTCGAGCCTGAATTGCCGCCTCCCAAGGCCGACCGCGTCCAGCTGCAGCAGGTTTTGATGAATCTATTGCTCAACGCCGCCGACGCGATGGAGGGCGTGAACGAGCGGCCGCGGCGGATACTGCTCAGGAGCCTGGCCTTGGACCATGTCCTTCAAGTCGAAGTCTGCGACAACGGCACCGGCGTCCCGAAGGACGTCATCGATCGCGTGTTCGATCCATTCTACACGACGAAGCCGCGAGGTATGGGTATTGGTCTCTCGGTCAGCCGCACGATCCTGGAGAGCCATGGCGGCGTATTGGCGGTGCGAGCGAACGAACACGGACCCGGCGCCACGTTTTTCTTCACTTTACCCATTGCGGCGTCATGAGGACTGAATCTGACGGCCTGGTCTTCGTGGTTGACGATAGCTCGTCGGTTCGCGACGCTTTGGACGCGTTGATTCGCTCCGCGGGATATCGTGTCGCGGCTTACGCGACGCCGGCGGCGTTCCTGCAAAGCTCTGAGCTGATTGAGGTGAGCTGCCTCGTGCTCGACATCGAACTGCCCGGTCAGAGCGGCCTCGAGCTTCAGGAGCTCATCGCCCGCTCGCACCAACACATGCCCATCCTGTTCATTACCGGGCACGGCGATGTCGACCGGTCCGTGCGGGCCATGAAGGCCGGTGCGGTCGATTTTCTCACCAAGCCGTTCGACGAAACGACGCTCATCGAAGGCATCGCGCGGGCGTTGGAGCAGAGCCGACGAATCCTGCGGCAGACGGCCGATGCGAGCTGGCTCTTTGAACGCTACGGCAAATTGACCGCTCGAGAGCGGGAGGTCATGCGCTGCGTCATCTCCGGCATGTTGAACAAGCAGGTAGCCGCGCAGCTCGGCACCCAGGAGATTACGGTGAAGGTCCAACGGGGCAAGGTCATGCGGAAGATGGGAGCCGCGTCACTGCCGGACCTCGTTCGCATGGCGACGAAGCTCGGCATTGCGCCCGCCGATCGATGAAGCCAGAAGAGAAGGGTTGCCTGGTACGCGATAGGGCTCAGCACGCGCGCCTCCGCTTCTTTGGTTTGGCGCAGGTGAGTCTACTTGCAATGGTGCGATCGAGCCCGCCTCGACCGCTGCCACCGATGAGGATGACCAGGACCATGGCGAGCAGCAGGAGATGGTACTCGAACCCCTCGCCCAGCTTGTTGCCGGACCAATTCACGAAAAGTCCGTGCTGGACGTGAACGGTGCCGATCGCGCCGACCATGAAAGCACCGATGCATAGCGCCGCAGGGCGCGTGAAAAGCCCGATCGCGCCGACCAGCTCCAGGAAGATGACGAGAACGGCGAGTGCGGCCGGAAGCCCGAGATAGGCGTTGTTCGGACGAGACGCGCGAGCTGTTGGGGTAGGCGTGCATCTACGCGGCTTGGGCCTACGCACCCACGGTCCGCTTGAACCGAAGCGCGGCGTATCCTTCGAGGAAGCTAGCTCGGTTCGGCTCGACCCAAATTCTCTGGCCATGAACGACCCCATCGCGTATCTCGAACGAAGGACATCATGGGAATCTTGACCTTCAGCATCAACGTCACCTTGGACGGCTGCGTGGACCACCAGGAGGGAATCGCCGACGACGAGACACACGCCTTCTTCACCCGCCTCATGGACGAGGGCGGGGCGATGCTGTGGGGCCGCGTCACCTACGAGATGATGGAGAGTTACTGGCCGTCGGTCGCCCGCGGCGACGTTGAGGCGCCGCCGGCGCTGCGCGAGTGGGCGGTCAAGCTGGAGGCGAAGCCGAAGTATGTGGTGTCGTCGACGCGAAAAGACTTCCCGTGGACCAATAGCCAACACATCACGGGCGACCTGCGCGTGGGCGTGCAGCAGCTCAAGGAAGCGACCCCGGCCGGCGTGCTCCTCGGTAGCGGCAAGCTTGCGACCGAGCTGGAGCGCCTGGAGCTGATCGACGAGTACAGGTTCCTCGTCCACCCCAGGATCGCCGGCCACGGCCCGACCCTGTACCAGAACGGGCTGCCCAGCACGCGACGGCTCGAACTGGTCTCGGCAAGTCCGCTCCGTTGCGGTGCGGTCGCCATGCACTACCGGCGCGCGCCCTGATTCTGACCAGCCCATGGTCGCGCTCGGGGACGAGACTAACCGCTCCAGCCGAACACTAGCGTGCGCGATTGGGCATCAGCCAAGTGTTGCGCGCGCGCTGATTGCCCGAGAGTGCAGAGTCTGCCATTGGGTCCTTTCTGGTGAGCCAGCGAGGGTATCGCGTGGTGCGTCGCGGGCGAGAGCGATCGAAATGGTCATTTGTCTGCCAAAGACGTGCGGTTCCCGGACGGCTTGGGTGAGCGCGTCGCACCTCCGCCCGAATCGAGTCCAGCGGCTTGGCAAACAAGCGAGGGTCTAGGTCGCAATTGGAGGTGCGCTGTGGAACCAGCGATCGCCCCAATTCCCTTGGCGCGGGGAGGCGTTGTTCGCGTCCACGCGGGGCGGCCTGTGGGTCGACGGCTTCCGGAAACAATCTCACCCGGGTGCAGTGGTGACGATGATCGTCGACAAAGATAACGAGCGGACGACGCGCAGATTTGCGCCGCTGCGCGGCGAGCGAACCATCGCACCCGTATCGATACCAAGGCGTTGGCGGCGGTGACCGGGTTGCATATGATGGTGCGGGCAATGCTTTGCTTGAGCTGGACGCGCGATTCGAGCCGGTTTGCCGGATTGGGGTTGGGAATGCTCTTGTGCCTCGGCTGCTCGACCACGTCGACTATCTCGCGCATCCACGAGGGTCGAATCGAAGGGGATATTGTCGGGAGCTCAGCGGAGTCGATCTTCGTTGCGAGAGACAGCGGGGGTGAGTGCGAGATCAAGCGCGACGACATCAGCTCGATTGACTACCCGGGCAACGTTCACAGAAATGTGGGCATCGCGGTTGGCCTGTATGGGGCATTGAACATCGCCGTCGGGATGCCGAAGTGTGAGGAGAGAACCGATGGCAAGGCTGCGTTCTGCACGGGCGTGTTCATCCCCGCTGCCATCGGAATTGGCCTAATGGCTTGGGGTCTGTTGGTCGAGCATGGTCAAGTCTCGGCGGCCGCCGCAGCGACGCGGCCGTCGGCGCCGCCGAACGGAAGAGCAGGCAACCCGATACCGACGAGACCATGTCCCGTTCCGGGAGATCTATGATGAGAATCGAGCAGGCCGCGGCGCGCGGCATGGGTTTGCTTGCTGCTACGGCAATCTTGGGCGTGTGCGTCACGGGATGCATGAAGACCTACCTAGCCCCCGCGCTGCCTGCCAATCAGCTGGCGCGGGTGAAGTTCGATTCGATAACGCGCGACATGAAGGTAGATGGCTTGTCTCTTCCATCGGGCACCGACGGGAAGCCTCGCAGTGAAATCTTGGTGGAGGCTGGCTGTCGCGCATTGACGGTGAAATTCGAGGCGTCGTACTTCATTTGGGGTGACAAGAAGGCGGACCGGGCTGGCCTCGGTACGGGCCTCGCGGCGACGCTCGCGAACACCGAACAGCACGACTACGAAACGATGAAGCCGATTCGGTTTTTCATCCCGGCGAGGGCTGGCAGCAAGTACTGGGTCACCGCAACGTTCACCGGCGATGAATTTCTGCCGCGCGTCGTCGAAAGTGACGCGAGCGGCAACACAGTGCGCAAGTTCTTGCCCAACGAGCCCTGCGAAGGCACGGCGACCGCATTGGCGCCCGCGGCGCTCCCCGTTTCGACAAGCGCCGCCGACGAGCCTCCCCGAGGTCCTTGAAACGTGAGGCGCGCGTCGTCGGATCGTCGGCCTTGCCGGATCGGAGCCGTCTATGGTGCTGGTTCGCTAAGTTGAATTCGTTTGCTGTGGAAGTTGAACCGCCGAGCTAGGCGCGCACTCGCCGCGTCCAGAAGCGGCCGGTTGGCGACTCGCGTCATGACGGAGTTCGAATCCAAGCCTACGTCCCTCACGAGTTACCGTCATCGCCCCCGCTCTCGCTCGGTGCAGAAGACGACGAGCTGATCGCACGCGCGAACCCAGCCATTGGTCGAGCAGCTACCGGATCACAACGCGCTCACGGTATCTCGACGGCGGCACCCCGTATCGTCGCTTGAACTCCCGGGTGAAGTGCGCGGCCGTCTCGAAGCCAACTTCCGTCGCCGCATCGGTGGGCCGCGCACCTTTTTCGGCAAGCAGTGTCCTCGCTCGCTCGAGCCGAACCTCACGCACGTACTTCATCGGACTGAGCTGCGCGATGCGAGGGAACCGATGGGCGAAGTGCGAGGCGCTCATCCCGGCCCGCCTCGCAAGCACGCTCACTGTCAGCTTCCGAGTGTAGTTGTCGCGAATGAACTGCATCACGTCGAGGATGCGCGCGACATCATCTGGAGGCCCCATGGCGGCACGCACGGCGCCGGCGGCGTCCGTACGTAGCAATCGAAACATCAACTCATCGAGAATGAGCGGGGCGACCGTGGACCGGTCGACCGCATCCTCCGCGGCGTCGATCAAGCGCTCGACAGCGGACACGATGCCGACCGTGGGCGCCGTGATGAATGCGGGCAAGCCCTCGGCGTGCCCAGTAACTTCCGTCGTCGTTTCGAGCTCGGCGAGACGCAGCAACGCGCGCGCCACGCGCTCGGGGTCGAACCAGACGCTGAGCGCGAGGTACGGGCGGTCGGGCGCGTCGGGGTGAACGACGGCCTTTAGGTCCGCGCCTCTCGTGACGACAATCATGTGTCCAGGCAGCGCTTGCAGTACGCGTGAAGCGCTTTCGGTCCGCTTGCTCCCCTGCAGTACCAAGCACAGGCCGATGCCCCGCGACGTCAGCGCGGACAGCGAAGTCCGGACGCCGTACCTGTGCAAACACACCCCCAGATCCTCGAACGGTGTTTGCCCCTCGTCAGCGAGATTGCCGACGCGGGCGCGAATGCGATCCAGCAGCGTACTCGGATCCGGCGGAGCCAACCGTAGCATCGGGGAGCTCACCATACGGCGACTATAGTCGCTCTGCCCGACGCGCGCACCCGGCGGACGTGCATGGGCAGCAATAGACAAGTCAGCAGCAGACTCCGCCGCATCTTCGCGCCACTCGGAGGAAAAGGCAGGAACGTGCAAACCAAACGCAGGTCGCGCCAACGACGGGCGCGCGCGCCGTGCCAAGGAACCAAGCATGACCTCAAACCCGTCGTTTTCGTTCTCGTTCGTTGATCAGGTTGTTCTAGTTACAGGCGGAAGTACCGGCATCGGTGCCGCGACGGCTGCCTTCTTCGCGCGCGCCGGCGCCAATGTAGTCATCACGGGCCGGACCGAGCGCACCCTCGCCAGCGCCGCAGCTCAACACGCCAACATCTCGTACGTCGTCGCCGACGTTGCGCGCGCAGAGGACTCTTCGTCGGTCCTGGCGGAGGTGCGCGCGCGCCACGGTCGCCTCGATGCGCTGGTCAACAATGCGGGCGTGATCGAGATCATGCCGCTTGCGAAGCTCGACACCGATCACGTCAGGCGCACCTTCGACACCAACGTGCTCGGGCTCATCGAGGTTACGCGCCTCGCCCTGCCCATGCTCACATCGAGCAAAGGCGCGATCGTGAACATCACTTCGACTCAGTCGGACCAGCCTTTTGCGAGCACGAGTGTGTATGCGGCGACGAAGGCCGCCGTGCTCGCCCTGACCCGCGCATGGGCAAAGGAGCTTGGCCCGCTCGGGATTCGCGTTAACGCCGTCAGCCCGGGGCCCATCGAGACGCCCATCAATTCGCCGGAGAACCTGCACATGACACCGCAGGAGTTCGAGGCCATGAAATCTGGCGTGGTCTCGATGGTTCCCCTTGCTCGGTTTGGCAAGCCGCACGAAGTCGCACCTGTCATCGCGTTCCTCGCCTCGAATGCGGCGAGCTTCGTCACGGGCGCGCAGTATCACGTGGGCGGTGGCCTCGAGGCTCGCTGACGAGCCGCTGCCTGCTCGACCTAGACGTCCTGCGTCAGCAGTGCCAGGCACTCTCGCCACCGCACCGCGACGCGGGACTGTCGCTCGTGCTGCCAGTGTCGTGCGCGGAGCGGCTAAGGCAGTGCACTGGCTGCACCCGACCACTGTGTACGACAGAGAAGACGTTGCGCGGGTGATAGAGTCGCAGCTGAAAGGCGAAATCCGTCCTTTGCGAGCTTCGACGATGCCGGTTTCGACAGCTTCTTAGGGGAAATACGGCCGAAGGTAGAACCACCGCCCGACCGTCCCAAACCCAGCTGTAGGCTCGTGTGGTTGGTTCGTTCCGACACTGCGCGGAGCGGCGGCCCGACGGCGCGGTTTCGCCAAGCTGCGCGAATCGAATTAACGCGACGCGGGGTTTGGCCGATCATAGAACTGGTGGGCTCGAGTTCGGAAAAAGAAGGGAAGGGGCCCCCTGCCGCGTCCGAAGCTATGCTTAGTGCCGCGCCGCCTGGGCGAAGTCGAGACACGGAGCAATCGACATGACGTTCAACCCGACCCCCGAGCGCCGGACATCGTCCGAAAAACGCTCCGCGCGGTTGGCAGGACGCCCGAGTCTCGCCGAGGGTACGGCGACGCCGGAGTACTTCGAAGTAACCTTCAAGCCGAGCGCTCGCCCGGCCGAGCACAGCAGTAACAATCCGCTGTCGCAACGGGCAAGGTGGATGATCGTGGGCGCGCTCACCGCCGCGCATCCCGTGATGCTGCTGGTGCTTCGCCCAGTCGTGGGGGAAGCGAGCAATTCACTGCTGTTGGTGGGGCCCGTCGTGGCGACGCTGCTGTTCAAGCTGCGGGTGGGCGTGTTCTTCATGTTCGTGAACACCGTTGTCAGTGGCTTCGTGTTCACCCACTTCGGCATGTCGGGTGAAGAAGGGCGACCCAAAGCGTTGGTCTCGATGCTCGTGACTTTCGCCGTCTGCTGTGGGACTGACCGCCTGCGTCGCCACATCGAAGAACGCCGAACGATGCAAGAAGCCCTGCACCAAGCCCAAAAGATCGAGTCGGTCGGCAGGCTCGCGGCCGGGGTCGCGCACGATATCAACAACACCCTCAACGCGATCATGGGCTCGACGTTTGCCTTGCGCCATGAATTGGTCAGCTACGGTCGCTCGTTTCAAGATCTCGACAACATTGCCCTCGCCTGCGATCGCGGGGCCCAATTGACCCGAAACTTGCTCGGCTTTGCCAGAAAGAGCCGTTCGCGAAGCGAATCGTTCTCGCTCAATCGATTGGTACGCGAGTTACAGCTCTTGATCACCCGCACCGGAAAGAAAAACATTCGCGTGGAAACACGGCTCGCCGAGCCACCCGCGTGGATGCGCGGAGACGAGGCTCAAGTCGAACACGCGGTCTTGAACCTGTGCTTGAACGCGCTTGACGCCATGGGCGAACAAGGCACATTGACGATCGCCACCGAAACGCGCGCAGACACCGTGTCGGTGACCGTATCCGACTCCGGAACGGGCATGGACGAGCAAGCCCGCCAGCACGCCTTCGAACCGTTCTTCACCACCAAGCCTGTCGGCCAAGGCACTGGCTTAGGGCTATCGATGGTCTATGCAACGGTACAGGCCATGCGAGGAACGATCCGCCTAACCACCAAATTGGGCGTGGGAACGAGCATCACTCTCGAGTTCCCGCGCACCGCCGAGCCTGCGCCCACCCCGAACCCATCCACCACGACGCTCGCCGAGCCGCGCTCCATCGCCGGGCTAACCGTGCTCGTGATCGACGACGAACCATTGGTGCTCAGGGCCGCTGTTCGCATGTTGCGAGTGTTGGGCTGCGAGGTTCTTTCGGCCAACGGCGGTCGCGAAGGAATCGACACGTTTAGGGCTCATTGCGACTCGGTCTCGCTCGTGATCGTCGACCTGGTGATGCCCGACACCGACGGCGTAGCGACCTTGAAAGAGCTGCTCGAGCTGGCTCCCCAAACTCCAATTTTGCTCGTCTCCGGATACACCCCCGAAGGCGACAAGGTCGACGCCCTATTGAGCGCTCACCCGACCGTCGCTTACCTGGAAAAGCCCTACGACCCGAACACAATCGTGGCCGCCCTCAGCAACCTGCTGCCGTCCGAGCTCCCGTCCACGCCGTCGTCGAGGCGCACCGGCACGGGCTGATCGGTGCCGTGAGCAACGCCGAGTGTCGTGCCGCACCCAGTGACCATCAAGATCCAACCCAGGTCTGGTTGGTGGTCGCGCTTTGCGCATCCGGGTGGATGAACTGAGAACTGCATTGGGAGGTGAGGGAGCGGTCGCCGTCCGTCCGCTTTGGCGATTCGAGTGGAATGGGGATGAAGACCGCTCGAACCGCCTCGCTGTCGCCCACTCGAGACGACTGCTAGCGGCAATGGCGAGGTTCGCAATCTTCGTTCCTTCCCCGCGCGCGTGCGTCCGCGCCGCCGAAGGCTGAGAGCGCTGCGTCGCGCACCGTGACCATCAAAAGAAACATCCGAAATGCGACTGGCTTCTGCGGCACTTGGGCTTACAAGCATTCGTCGGTCAAACCCGGGCTGGGTGAATCGAAACCGGGCTCCGAGCGCTGGGATTGACGTTGCTCATACGCGGGGCATCCTCACCTTGGTCGGAGAAGTCGCCTTGAAGATCGTGGCTCACTCGAGGTTCGTCGTCGCCCTACTGCTTTCGCTCGTTCCGTCGTTGGCGAGCGCTGAAGGCGACCGCGGCCCGACCGCAACTTCCGAGCCCTCGCGCTTGCAAGCCTTGGCGAGCGGCGCAGAAGCGCGAGGGCTCGAACCTTCCGCTGTCTACGACGGTGAAGCGCTGGTGAACGCGCGCGGAGGCGTCAGCCGAGGTGCGACATACCTCGGCGCTCTTCGTGTACAGCTATTGTTCGACGCGGAGCGCGGGCTCGGCTGGCAAGGCACTAGCTTCTTTGCTAGCGTATTGCAGACGCACGGCGGCAACCCGAGCGACCTCGTGGGCGACGCACAAGGCACGAGCAACCTTGCCGCCCCTCCTGGAGCCCAGCTGTATGAGGCATGGCTGCAGCAAAATCTCGTTGCGAACCGCTTTTCCGTGCTCGCCGGGCGCTACGACTTGGCTTCAGAATTCTACCGTCTGCAATCCGCCGGGCTGTTCGTAAATAGCTCGTTCGGGATTGGTGCTGAGCTCGGGCAGAGCGGGCAGCGGGGGCCGTCGATCTACCCCGACACCTCGCTGGGTGTTCGCTTGTCGCTGAAGCCCGCGCGCGGAGTGGTGCTACGCGTGGCGCTGCTCGATGGGGTGCCTGTCGGTCGCTCGCGCGGCGAGCCAAGCCTTTTTTCTCGAAGCGACGGGCTGTTGCTCGTGGCTGAGCAGGCCTTTCTCTATCGGCCCGGCGACGTGCCGCGCAGCGCCTCTCCGCGCCTCAGGATCGGGCGCAATTCTGGGCTGCGGCCCTACCGGCACAAGTTTGCCGTCGGAGGCTGGTGCTACACCGCGCGCTTCGACGATCTCAGTCAACGGCTGCCCGATGGTCGAGTAGCACGGCACGTCGGTAGCTCGGGCGCTTACCTGATCGGCGACGCGCTGCTCCGCGGCGGCTCCGCCGTTCAATCCGGACAGGTCAATGCCTTCGTCGAAGTGGGGCTCGGCGACTGGCGGGTCAACCGCTTTGGCTTTTACGCGGGCGCCGGCCTGGTCGTCTCGGGCCTGATTCCGAAACTGGCGAACGACGAGCTGGGCCTGGCGGTTGCGGTCGCACGAAACGGTTCGCACTACCTCGATCTTCAACGACAGAACGCGGTGCCGGTGAGCGACAGCGAGGCAGCCATCGAGCTGACTTATCTCCTCCAGCTTGGCCAACACGTCGCGCTTCAACCCGATCTCCAGTACGTGTTTAGTCCAGGTAGCGATCCAACTCTAGGCAATGCCCTGGCCGTTGCGCTGCGCTTCGAGCTTCACAGCTGAAGCGTTGGCTTGTTCGTCTCTTTGCGCACCCGAGTGGATGAGAATTTAGAGCTGCGGTGGACTGCGGGGCCGCTACGACGAAATCCCTAGTGGGCCGAAGGCGCAGGGAGCCCCGAGGTGGCCGGCGCCGCCGCCGAGCCAACCGGCGCGGGTTCGGGCAGCGCGGGCTTCGGCACCAGCTCGGGCGCTCGCGCGCGCAAAGCGGCGAGTTGGCCTTGCCGCGCGTAGTCTGCGGCTTCACCGAGCACGCGCGCAGCTTCCTGGGGCGCATGAAAGCCCATGCTGTTTTCCGCTGCGATGTAGTCCAGGCGCCACTGCGCTCGGCGCTGCAGATTCAATGCAGGCACCAGTGCCTCCTCATTCGCCCCTGCTTTGCGCGCCGCCACGACAGCGTCGATGAGGTCCACGATGGCCGCACCCCCGCGCTGGAGAAGCTCGTAGTTGCGGCTTTGGATGGTGGCGACACGCGCTTGCATTTCCTGCTCGGAGGCGCGGTGACAGTTTTGGCACGCACGGTTGACGTTGAGCAGTGGACTACGCACCCAATGATCGCTCACCTTGCTTGCGCCCTCGCGCATGTAGGGCATGTGGCAATCTGAGCAAGATACGCCACTTCGTGCATGAATGCCTTGGCTCCACATCTCGAACTCGGGATGTTGCGCTTTCAAAATCGAGGCGTGCGTTTCCTCGTGCTTGTAATCGTAAAAGGCGCTGCCATCTGGGAACTTCGCGCCGTCCCAGAATGCTTCGGCTTCGTCCGCGCCGAGCCCTTTGGCCCATGGAAATGTGAGTGGCATCTTGCCCCCGCAATAGTATTCGACGTGGCACTGACCGCAGACGAAAGAGCGCAGCTCGTTACGGCTGGCATCTCGGTTCGGGTCATAGGGCGCCTTGCGTGAGCCCGCGCGCCAGATTTCGATCGACGGCATGGCTGGCACGGGTGCGTCGGACTCGGCCAACGCGTGAATCCCGTTGATGAAGCCAGGGCGTGTCACCCGGAGTGCCATCGAGCTTGGGTCGTGGCAATCAGGACAGCTTACCGGATGCGCGTGACCCGTGTCGTGAAGCTTCTGACTCAGCTCCTGATAGGACAACTTGAAAGTCTTCTCGAAGCCCGCCATCGCATCCCCGGCGCCGAGCTCCCGATAGACGGGCATGATCGACGCGTGGCAATGCAGACAGCTTCCCGATTGGGGCTTCGTCAGGCGTTTGGTCGCCTCCTGGTCATCGAGCATGTAGGCGTGGCCGCGTCGGTCGCGGTAGTCGATCGCGAAGGCGTAGCCCAAGAACATGCGCTTCAGCCAAGGATCGCGGTCAATCTTCTCTTGGGGTAGTGCTTCGCTCCCGGCATGTCCGCCGAACTTGGTCGACGTCTTCAACGCGGTCTTGCGGTAACTGTCGTACTCCGCGGGCCAATTGCGCCCCCATTTTGCGGGATCCGTGTCGTTGTCGGTGACCTCGACCACCCGAATGAAGGGACGACGCTGCTCGGCTTTTCGCTCCGAGATGTTCATCAGTAGCGCCGTCACCCCCGCGGCCACTACGGCCACGACCGCCACCAATAGCCAGTAGCCGAGACGACCTTCGAACCAGCGCGAGTGTTTGGTTTCCTGTGACATTGCTTACCTCGCGACGCCTTGCGGGCGACGCTCGCTTTCAGTGGGCGGTCCTCCGAGCCCTGCATGCTCGCCGTGGCCCACGTCGGCATGACAGTGAGTGCACGAAAAATTTCCGGTGGCCGTGCCCGGATGAACGTCGCTTTCAGTGCCACGCATGTCCGCAGTGAGCGCAGCGTGGCAACGCACGCAATTGGCCTGAAGGATCGCGCGGCCCGTCGCTTTGACCTCTATCGGCTCGACGAACCCGCCGGTCGTGAACAACTTACCGTGACGCCAGCCATTTTCGGCTTTGGCCAAGTACTTCGGCACGAATGCTTCGGGTAGGTGGCAGTCGATGCATACCGCAACGTGGTGGTGACCTCCCTTTTGCCAGCTGTCGTATTCGCGCTGCATGATGTGGCAGTTCACACACGCCCGCGGGTCATGCGAAAAATACGATAGCCCCTTGGCGTAAGTAAAAGTGTAACCGCCGACTCCTGCCAAAGCGCCGAGCGCCACGGCAAGCGCGATTGGGCCAACCCTTCCTCGACCACCGGGCAACTCGGGTGCCGCGCCGCTTGTCTTCCCCCGCGTCATCCACGCGACTGTATCAGACCCGCACCCCCAAAACGGGCGCTGACTGAGTCGGCGCGATGTTGCGATGTTGCGCTGTTGCCAGTAGTGCAACAGTGGCGATTGTCGCGCACCGGCCCGCTACCTACGCAACGATGGAAGATCCCTCCAGACAGTCCGCGACCAGCGGAAACAGCTCATGAGCTTTCGAGCCGCTGCGTGCGCAGTGGCGCTCGATGAGCGGCTAGCCGCAAAAGTCGCACCCTGCAGGCGATGCAAGGCGGTCAGACCGTGCCCGCGAGCTTGCTCGGTGCACGGAAGTTCCACGGCTCGATCACGCGCGGCGGCACGCGAAATTCCGAAGGCGCGCGCCCTAGAAAACGGCGAAACGATCGCGTCATGTGCGCGTGGTCGGAGAAGCCAGCCTCGACGGCAGCTGCCGCGAGGGAGGCGGGACGCGCTCCGGCGTCGAGGACTCGTAGCACGCGCTGCCAGAGCGAGTGTCGGCGAAGCGGCATGCCAGTCTGCTCCGAGACGAGGTGAGTAAGTCGGTCGAGCGATAGTCGGAGCGCCGAAGCGAGCGGCCGTAGGTCAACGTCTACGTCTCGACGAATCGCGGCAAGCGCCGCGCTCACCCGGGCGTCGAGCGAGCGGGTGTTTGTCATGGGAGCGAAGATCCCACGCGCAACTTGGTCGACGAAGCAGCCAACGTCGACACGGCTCGACGTCATTGCTTCGTTGACCAAGCCAACCAGGCGGCGTGCCTGGCTGCCCTCGATCGCGTACGCTGGGCCGGTCTCGCGCCAGGGCGTTGCCCGCATCCCCGGTTCCAAGAACAGCGCTACCGACCAGCCAATGGCGCCGGTCGCATGCTGCACGTTTGGCGGCACGACGATAACCCGAGCTTCGCTAGCCTCCGAGCGCTCACGCGACTTTAGCCAGACGGGAGCGTCCAGCCCCACGTGAACCTTCCACGCATAATGGGCATGCGGCGTCGTTCGTTGCGATCGGCTCGTGTGAAGGGCGCCTCCGCTGACGACGCACGCCTCGCCGTATTCGCCCGATTCGTTCAAGCGGTTCGCCACAGCCGAGGCCATCGTCCCCATTATGCACGCTGTCACGATGGTCGCCTATGTCGCGGCCGCATTCGTCCTTTTTGCCAAGTTCGTCGTGATGATCTCGCTGCAGGGAGCTACGCGAATTCGCACAAAACAATTTCAGTATGCTGAAGATGCCGCCCATTGGAACGGCAACCGGGTCGGTGAGGAGAGCGACCTGATCGTTCGCGCGCAGCGCGTGCTCCGGAATGACAGCGAAGGGCAGCCCTACTTCTTCGTGTTCGGTGCGGCGTATGTTGCGCTCGGGGGGACGCCCTGGGCGGCGTGGCTCTACTTTCCCGCGTACGCGCTCACACGCGTCCTGCACGCTTGGTGCATGCTGCGAGCGCGGCAACCGCTTCGCAACCGAGCCTTCGGCGCCGGCCTCGTCACGCTGGTGGCGCTCGCCGCCCACTGTGTGCTCACCGCTTGCTCAATTGCCTGGGGATGAGCTTGACGTCGTCTTTCATCTCGCTTGCGCATCCGGCAGAAGAACTTAGACCGCGGCGAACCCGTCCGATAGGCCTAGCCGGCGACCTGCTCGATGATCGCTTCCACGCCTTCGCTGGCGAGAGACGCGCGCAGGCGTTCCACGACGATGGCTTCCACTTGTGCTTCCATGTCGACCACGGCGCCGACCAAGTTGGCTACGAGCCAGCCTTTCTTCTCGGTTACGATCTGCTTGGTGTTGGTTATCTTGATTGTGATCATCGCTCGGCCCCTTTGGTTTGTGCGGAATTGAACATGCCGGTTACAACTGGGTCCATCAAGGACTCGAAGCTCGCGTCGTTGAACTGCGAACCGCTGGTCAGCCAGTCGTGGGGCGCAGCTCGAGCTGCAGTTCGGGAGTGTCGTCGCGATAGTGACTCAGAACGTCGTCCCCGGCGCTACATCCGCTCCCAAGCGAGCGCACGGATAGACTGGCGGTCGGGTGAAGCCGAACATTCCCGGCGAAAGGAAGATGTATTGGGGCACGGTCGCTCCCATGCAGGAACGGGACCGTTCCAGTATCGGGCGCGGTTCCGATCTATTGAGCTCAGCAATGGGGCGAGCTTGCGTGCCCAAGCAGGCGTGCCTCGCATCGGCCATGATTTTACGTCGCCGAAGCGGCCGAGCCACGCCTGGTCTCGTCGCTTTCATCTCGCATTGCGCACCGGGCCCATGAATTTTGAACTGCGACCACACCGCCACCTCAGGGCGTGCCGCTCGGGTGATTGTCTCGCGGTGGCTCGCCACCCGCTCGACGCAGAGCCTTTGCGCGCTGCTGCATCTTGCACTGGAAGATTGCTCGTAGATCTTCTTCGCCGTGAACCTCGAACGCCCTCAGCAAGAGCAGCAGCGAACGTCGCGACGCTGTATCCCACTCGACTCGCGCCAAAGCCGGCTCGTCGTCGCGCACGGTTGCGGCGAACTTCAGCGTCCGCCGTGACGTCATCGCAACCGGGGCTGACCGCTGAGGCGGGATCTCGAGCTCGAGCTCGAACTCCAGCACCAGTGCGCGATCGGCGCGACGCGGCAGGATCGCCCAACGAACGAGCGATGGCTCGGCCGGTGCCGTGCCGTTCGCGCCCACCACCATTTCGGTCTGGCGCTCATAGGTCCCGAACACGTGCGGTACGGCGACCAGCCGCGCCCGCGTGGTTTGCGGCAGGTCCGACAGCGTCGTCAGCGAGACTTCTCGCGCCGACTCGCTCGACAGCTCTAGGACGACCGCTTCGACGAACAAATCGTCTCGAGTCCGGGGCAACGCGGATTGCGCCTCGTGGAGGCCGGGGCATTGCTCATTGACCGCGCTCAGCACCTCCCTCAGCCCGGCCCGCGAGTCTATGGCAGGGGGCCTCATTTCTGCCCCCGAGCACCCCAGCACACTCAACGCGAGACCGACCGCTCTGAGCTCACGAACGCTCACCATCACGCCTCTGAACGTCCACCGTCGATCCCGCATTCCTGGCTCGCCATCACTGACGCGGCTTCTCTCGACGGGCTCGGCGTGGACCCGGAGCGGCGTCTGCAAACGATTCCCGATAGACGCGTGGTGAGCAGCCCACCTCACGCCGAAACGCCATGCTGAAGGCGCTCTCGGACTCGTACCCGAGCGTGAAGCCGAGCTCTCCTATGGCGCGATCGGTCGTCCCTAGCGCGTCTTTCGCAAGCGACATCCTCCACTGAATGGCGTAGGCGAGCGGCGGATGTCCGACGAGCTCTTTGAAGCGCGCCGCGAACGCCGTGCGCGACATCCCCGCCACCCGCGCGAGCTCGACCACTGACGTTCCTCTTTCCACGCTGCTGTGGATATGGCGTAGCGCGGCACCGATGCGCGCGTCGGCGAGCGCACGTAGCCAACCCGTGCGAGCAAGGCTCTTGCCGTCGGAATCGAGCCAGCGCAGCGCGTAGGTGAGCACCAGCTGCGCGAGCTGGTCGAGCGCTCGCGGACGACCGTTCTGCGCAGAGCGCACTTCTTCGACAAGAAGCCGCGTCACGCTGCGCAGCGATTTCGCTTCGTCGGCCGGGATGCGCACCAGCTCTGGCAGCGCCTCAACGAGCAGGTGGGCGTTCGCCCGATCCAACGCGAAGCGTGCACCGACGATGTGTACGATGGGTTTCTCTCCCACGCTGCCAAGTCGCGCGACACGCTTCTTCGTGCCGCGAAGGAAATCGTTGGCGCTTCGGCTCGGAGTCTGCATGTCGCTGGCCATCACGTACGGCGGCGCGCCGCCAAGGAGCACGACGTCGCCCGCGCGAAGCGTCTTCGCGGCGCGACCCCGAACGGCGATCTGGCATTCTCCGTCGACGACGACGCCGAATTTAACGCCCGGATACGCGTCGAACGCGAGGCTCCACCGCCCGTGAGCGCGCAGCTCCGCGGCGACTGCTGCCTCAGGGCGCAAAAGAGCGAGCACATCGGCGAGCGGATCGCGAACGACCGGGGGCACGACTGGACGATACATCAAATAATCGGGCCGTTCCATGATGGCGCGTGCGGGGCCACGAGCTCATGTTCGTTGACGACGGCGAGTGTCGCCACCGGTCGATTTGCGACTGCGACTACAGCACACGAAACGACGAGGATTTAACGCCCATGCAGATCGCGCTTTGGATTGCTTCTGGACTGCTCGCGTTCGCGATGGCGGGCGCTGGCGGGTTCAAGATCGCCACGCCTCGCATCAAGCTCATGGAAAAGATGAAGTGGGCTAAGACGTGGAGCGACGGCAACGTGAAGCTCCTCGGTCTCGCGGAGGTGCTCGCTGCGATCGGTCTGATCGTTCCGCAGCTCACTGGCATCCTCTCGATCCTCACGCCCATCGCCGCGCTATGCGTCGTGGTGTTGATGATAGGCGCCGTGAAGACGCACCTCGATCTCGATGAGCCCGCAGCGCCTCCGGCGATCCTCGCGCTACTGGGCGTGTTTGTTGCTCTCGGTCGCTTCGGCATCGTCTGACAACCGCTGAGCCCACTGATCTGGAGAGACCGACATGACGTTCAAGATAATCGCGTACGTGATGAGCGTTGCCGGACTCATTCTCGGCCTCCGCTTCATCTTCGCGGGCGCTTCCTTGCTGAAGGAATGGGGCATCCAGGCGACCGACGGCCCCCTCGTCATTTGTCGTCGGCTTGGTGCGGTCTACCTCGGCCTCGCCCTCATGTTCTTTCTCGGGCGAACGGCGGCCCCGTCGGACCTTCGCTCGGCGGTGTGTCTAGGCATGGGCGCGGCGAGCGCGCTGCTCGCTTGTCTCGGACTATTCGAGCTTTGGGCTCGACGAGTGAGCTCCCGCATCATCGTCCCCGCCATCGTCGAGATGGTGCTCGCGGGGGGATTCGTCTGGGTGTGGTGGGGTGGGGGGTGAGGGGCGGATCCTGGCAAGCCGCAGTCGCATTGCCCACGCCCTAACTCGCAGGCCTACAATCATCGCTGCCGTTGGGTCACCGACCTGCTGAGCGCGCCAAGCCGGCGCCTGTTCAGAGGGGGCGATCGCGGGTCCGCATCGCACCTCGCTGCCTGCGGTGTCGTCGTCAGAAGTCGGTCGAGCGCGTGACACCCGCCCAGGCTTCGATGTCCGCGCGCATGCTGTCTAGCTTCTCGGTTGCGTAGCCCAATGCGTCGCTGCCCAGCAGTAGACGAGTGGGCGGATGCGAACTGAGCACCAAGTCTAAGATTGCTTGGGCGGCTTTGCGCGGGTCGCCGGGTTGCCTGCCGCTGGATGCGGTGATGCCCGAACGAAATGCTCCGGCAGTCGTTGCGTAGTCAGCTAGTTGCGTGGCGTGCTGCATCGAGCGGCCCGCCCAGTCGGTGCGGAACGCGCCGGGCTCGATGGCCGTCACGCGGACGTCGAACGGAGCGAGCTCTGTCGCCAGCGCCTCACCCAGCCCTTCCAATGCGAATTTGCTGGCGTGGTAAAGTCCCAAGCCTGGGAACGCAAGCAGCCCGCCGATCGATGTGATGTTGAGAATGTGGCCGCTGCGGCGCTGACGCATGCTGGGTAGCACGGCTTGAATCATGCTCAGCGCCCCGAAAAAATTCACCTCCAACTGGTCGCGCGCCTGACTCAGGGTAACTTCTTCGATCGCACCGACGAGCCCATAGCCGGCGTTATTGACGAGCACGTCGATCGAGCCGAGTCCGCGACCGCTACCTTGACGGCCTCGGCGTCGCGCACATCCAGTAACCTGCTCCGAGCCCGCCCAGGTGCTAGCGCTTCGAAGGCACGCTGCATTCCGGGTCGCGCAAAGTTCCAATCACCTGATCGCCTGCAGCGAGCGCGGCTTCTGCGATTGCACGACCAAGGCCAGTGCTCACTCCGGTAATGAGCCAGGTCTTCAAGACACTACCTTCGGCGCGCGCCTTTTGAATCGCACGACTCGTAGCGTTTCGCTCACCCAAGCGGGGACCGCCCTGCTAGAGGCCGTTGCGCCCGCGTTCGCCGCGCTCTCGCAAGGAGTGGAGGCTGCCCGGACCGCCGGCGAAGCACCCGCGGGCTTGCTCCGCGTGACACCTTGCCGGCGAACTTACGAGCGGACCCAGCCTGTGCGTGGCGATGCCTAGCGTCGAGCTAGAGACTCCCTAGCTTACGGGCACAGTCCCGCCGTCGATCACGTACTCCGCCCCGGTGATCGCGCTCGCGCGGTCCGAGACGAGAAACCCGACCAGCTCGGCGACCTCGGCCGGCAGCGCGGGTCGCCCGAGCGGAATCCCGCCCAGCGCGCGCATCACTAGCTCCTTCGCGCCCGCCTGGTCCGTGCCGTTCTTGGCCGCGATTTCGCCCAAGAAGTCGACGGAGGCATCGGTCTCGACCCAACCCGGCGACACGCGATTGACGCGTACGCCATGCGGCGCGACCTCCTTGGAGAGCGCCTTGCTGTAGTTCGAGAGAGCGGCCTTGGCCGAGGCGTACGCGGTCGTCGACTCGTAGAGCGGCAGCTGGCGCTGGATCGAGGTCACGTGCACGACCACGCCGGCTTTGCGCTCTCGCATCCCGGGGACGAGTGCCCGATCGAGGCGCACCGCGGCCAGCAGGTTCAGGTCGATCGCCTTCTGCCACGCTTCATCGTCGAGAACGGAGAAGCCGCCGGCCGGCGCCGACGAGCCGCCCACGACGTGGACCAGCACGTCCACAGCGCCGACGGCCTTCGCGACACGCGCGCAGCCGTCTGCCGTCGCGAGATCGGCGGCGATGAAACCATCGCCGGTTCCCTCGCGCGCGGTCGTCAGCACCGTCGCGCCCGCCGCGCGTAGCCATTCGACCACCGCCTTGCCAATGCCCTTCGTTCCGCCCGTCACGAGCGCGCGCTTACCATCTAGCTCTTTCATCACTTGTTCTCCTTCCGTGGCTTGCAAAGTCGGCGCCAAGCGCGCCGGCGAGTAGGCTGGGCATCGCGGCTCACGACCCGATCTCCAAAGCGGCGATGCGATCGTCCTTCATCCGGAACGCGAAGGTGAGCGTGATGGGACTGCCGGGAAACTGGCCAGTCACCTTCGCGCGAACCTGGTGCGCGTCGCCCTGCACATTCGCCTCTAGCGGCTCTGCAACGGCCTGATACTTTGCATTCACATCACGCCACCAGGTGTCGATGGCGGCGTGCCCGACATGTCGATGTCCCTCGTCCGCGACGATGGCATCAGGCGCGAAGGCGGCGAGTGGCGCGGCAACGTCCGCGTCGAAGTAGGCTCGAATCGATGGATGCAATTTCATGAACCAAGACGTAAGGCCATGCGATTGACCGTTCAATAGGGACAAACTAGGATGCGCCATCCCGTTTTTCAGGACTATCGATGTACAGCCCCGGATTGAACGATCTCGATGCCGTCATCGCCGTGGCGCGCAGGAGCTCGTTTCGCGGCGCTTCCCTGGATCTTGGAATGTCGACGTCGGCGCTCAGCAGTGCGATTGCGAAGCTCGAAGCTCATCTCGGCGTACGCCTCTTCAACCGCACGACGCGAAGCGTCTCGTTGACCGACGCCGGTAGAGCGTTCGTGCAACAGGTGGCTCCGGGACTCGAGGACATCCGGGGGGCGATGGATGCTGCTCGCTCCCAGCAGTCAAAGCCGTCCGGCATGCTGCGCATCAACACTTTTGCGACGGCGGCGCGCGAGATCCTCGCGCCACTGGTACTGGAGTACCTCCGCCGCTATCCAGACGTGCATGTCGACGTCGTGACTGAAGGCCGGCTCGTCGACATCGTCGCCGACGGGTTCGACTTCGGCGTGCGCATGGCGGACCTCGTGCCCACCGACATGATCGCGGTTCCGCTTGGAAAGCCCCAGCGCCATGCCATCGTCGCGTCGCCGGCATACTTGAAGAAGCACGGTCGCCCGCGCGTCCCACCGGACCTCCTCCATCATCGGTGTATCCGGGTCCGCCTGCCGAACGGCAGCCTTTTCCGGTGGGAGCTGCGCAAACGGGGGCAGACCGCTCTAATCGAGGTAACGGGTCCCATCACGCTCGACGAGGCCAGCCTCTCGCGGATCGCGGTTCTGGACGGCATCGGGCTCGGCTTCTTCATGGAGCCGGACGTCCGCTCTGACATCGAAGCAGGACGCCTCGTTCGCGTGCTCGAGGACTGGACACCGGATCTCACTCGACTTTGCCTCTACTACCCTGGGCGGCGCAACGCCTCGGCCGCTCACAAGGCATTCGTCGCACTCTCGCGCGACGTCGCGCTCGCAAGGAAATGAGCCGGTCCAACTTCTACGGGGATCCGCACCACAACGACTGAAGGCGCGACGGTGTTCGATGTCGCCTCACCGCAAAGGGGATGATGCGAGCCCTCGCTTCCACCCACCCGTCAAAAAAAACCATCAGATGATGGGCTTTCAGCTTTGGCGCACCCGGGAAGTAGAATTTAGAATTTCGATGCCAGCGTGGGCACGGCTCACGCCCTGAGTATCGGAATGCCGTATGCGTCGAGTGCGCTGTCGCGCGTGACGACTGTGTAGCCATCTTCAGCCGCCTGAGCGATCAGAAGGCGACCGAAGGGATCGCGATGGTGCCAAGGCAGGGCGCGAACGCGCAGCGAGCAAACCAACTTCTGCAAGTTCGAAGCTGCTTCGGCGCAGTACGTCAGGCAGCCACTGCTCGGCTGGCTTCGGCAGCTCGAGCTTGCCTAGAGACTGCTTGATCGCGATTTCCCAGGCGCTAACGATGCTCACGAACACGTCGTTCGCGCCGTCCTCCAGCCCGTCCCGCGCAGCTGCGGTGAGCTGATCCGGCTCACTCGCGGCCCACAGCAAAACGTGAGTATCGAGCAGTAGCTTCACCGCGAGATCTAGGCCAGCGTTACTTCGATGCCAGCCTCGAGCAGTGCGTGGCGTGACTCGAGCAGCTCTGCGAATCCGTTGGTTGCCAGCATCAGCACGCGCGTTGGGGATGCATCCGTCATCGCTGGTCCCTCAGCTCATTGCCCATGGTCAGGACCATTCGGAATCGCGCCTCCCCGGACATCATGCGCTGGAACGCTGCGGCGATCTCTCGCAGCGGCCGCGCTTCCGTCATCGGACGGATACCGTTGAGAGCGGCGAAGCGGAGGGTTTCCTCGGTGTCGCGGGCGGTGCCGGAAGGGTGCCCGTGGATGGTGCGGCTCGTCGCGATGAGCTGGAAGGGGCTGACCTCGATGGGTTCGGGCGTAGCGCCGAGCACGATCAGCTCACCGTGATGACGCAAGCCATCGATGGTGGAGGCCATCGCCTTGGAGCTCGCAGCCGTGGCGAGCACGACCTGAGCGCCACCGAGGGTTCGCAGCTTTGCCGCGACGTCACCGGCGTTGCTGTCGATGTAGTGGTGGGCGCCGAGTTTGCTGGCTATCCCAGCCAACTCGGCACCGCGGGCGATGGCTACCGTCTCGAAACCGAGCTTGGAGGCAAACTGGATCCCCAAGTGGCCCAGACCTCCAACACCCAGCACCGCGACCAACTCGCCGGCCTTTGCCGAACTGCGGCGGAGCGCGTTGAACGTCGCGACCCCGGCGCAGCCCATGGGCGCCGCGTCGACCGCGGAGATCGCATCGGGAATGCGCGCGAGTGCGGCGGCGGGGACGATGACCGCCTCTGAGTACCCACCCGGGTACGCCCACCCCGGCACCTGAATTTTTTCGCAATGAATGAAGTCGCCCTCGCGGCAGGGCACACAGACACCACAGTGACCTCCGAACCAACCCACCGCCACGCGATCGCCGGTTGCCCAACCCTCTACGCCATCCCCGACCGCGGCGATGCGGCCGGCGATTTCATGTCCCGCCACGAGCGGGAACTGCACGCCTGGAAATGCCGCGTTGATGAAGGCGGAGTCGGTTCGGCAAATGCCGCACGCCTCCACGGCGATGCGAACTTGAGCGCGCCCGGGCAGTGGAAGTTCGCTCTCGACGAGGGTGAATGCGCCGCCGGGCGCCGAAACCTGGGCAGATTGAATTTTGGACATGCTTCTTCCTTCCCCGTTGGCTCCGAAGTTCGTCGACGAGCATCGACGTTCCAGAAGATGAGCCGCGAGAGCCCAAACAGGAAGGTACGGAAGTATCGAAGGCATGCGCGATCCTATGAAGAAGGCGACAAACCGTTCGGCCCCATCTAAAACGAATGACATGCTGCGCACGTCGAAAACGGGTCGTTCGCGCAATTCGCTCGCCCCCGGAATTGCGGCACTGGCACCGCGCGAAGGCTGCAGCACGACGCGCTACCCAGGGGTCGTCGTCTGGCGAATGACCGTCGCGCAGCCGCCCACACCCACGCTCTACGCGGCGAGCCTGATCCTCGTGGGGTCGGGCGAGAAACAGGCAACTCTGGGCAACGAGTCGTTCGTCTACAACGCCGATCACCTCCTCGTCGTCACCTCTCCGCTGCCGATGTTCTGCAAGACCATCGCGTCGGTCGACGAGCCCGTGCTCTCCGTCGTGGTAGAGATAGAGCTTGCTCTGCTACGTGAGCTCCTGCTCGAGGTGGACCTCCCCGCCGCGCCGCAGTTGCAGGCGCCGGCGCGCAGCGTGTTCGGAGCGGTTCTCTCGCGCGAGCTCGAGGACGCCGGATCGCGCTTGCTCGTCTACTTGAAGGAAGAGCAACGTACGCGGGTTCTCGTGCGGCAAACCATTCGCGAGATGCTCTTTCTCGTGCTCGAGACGCCTTATGGCAATTTGCTCCGCGCTATCACGGAGGGCCCGTCCAGCCAGTACGCCCAAGTCCTCAGGCATATCAACGCGAACTTTGCCGAGCGGATGACGATCGGTGAGCTCGCGGACATGGCGCGCACGAGCGTCCCGACCTTCCACCAGCGCTTCAAGTCGATGACCGGCTCCTCGCCGCTCCAATACATCAAAACGCTTCGGCTCACGCGTGCCCGCCAGATGCTCGCCGCAGGTGGAATGGTGAAGACCGTCGCGCAAGCGGTCGGCTACGAGAGCGAGTCGCAATTCAGTCGGGAGTACCGCCGGTTCTTCGGCGTGTCGCCGTCGGCGTCCTCGCACATGTCGCCCCGCGAACGCTCGTGACGGACAGTGGGTCGCCGGCGGCAGCGAGCTGCCACGGAAGTGATTGCGACGTGAGGGGAGCCAACGCTCCGCCCGAAAGCAAAAGCCAACTCTCGTTGCCCTTTGGTCTGAAACTCGAAGTACGTACCGGTTAGCGGGCTTGCTCGTGAAACCAATTGGGCCGCGTGGCGTTCCCACGCCGTATCGCTCGACAAGCACGGTCAATAGTGCGGGATTGCTTGTTGGCGGGGGGTGCCTGGGCCTCGTGCGTCAGGGACACTGACGGTCGGCGCTGATGGCGGGGGTGGTGGAAGGAGCCACCCGTCATTCGGCGCGAGCGTATGCGCGGCTTGATCAGAAAGGCTCAGGGATGACCAAGCCTTCGACGCCCAATCGGGCAATGGGGTTTCTGCGACGCTCGCCGCGACCTTCGGAATCAGCGGCGCCAGATGATCGGTCGTGGCGAGCCAATCAGGCAGCGCGCGAGCGTCTTGCTCATTGGGTTTGATCGGGTCGAGCTCGACGCGAGCCAGCCACGCACCTGCATTCGGAATGACGTGCACGTAGTAAAGGCGTCCGACCCCCACCTCGGCCTGAACCACGTCCGTATTCTCGCCGCCCCGCGCAAAGAAAAAGTAGCGCCCCGCGGGAAGCGTCAGCGCAAAATGCGCGCGAGCGACGGCATCGCCCAGGAGATTGCCCGCCTGGTCGATGATGGAAAAATTCACCGCAAAGCCGAAGCCCGAGTCACGGACGAATACGACAGTGGCTCGGTCCGGCAGTGCGGCGACTGCCGGCGCACCCTGGGGGACCTTGGTCATGAAGTCAGAGTGCCCGGCGCAGCCAACTAGGGCGAATGCGGCGACAATGAGCAGATTGAAGCAGGGAACCTTGGCAGACGTGATCGACATGCACATTGGTCGGCGCAGCCGTACCAGCAGTTGCGCGAAACTTTGCCGGTCGTGCCAGCCGCTCCGAAAGAAGCTCCTATGAGCAACGACGAGACGACCCAGGCTGAACCCTCGGAGCCCTCGCTTGCAAAATGCCCGAGGTAGATCTTTCGCGCGCGATTCAAGCACGCGCTCCTCGTTTCCGCAGTGCTGCCATAGCTCGTGAAGCGTAGGATGGGCTTTGCAGGGGGACCACGCCGCTCGAGAATCTTAGCAATCGACGACGACATGTGTCCGAACAAGGGTCTATGGAAACCGCACGCGCTTCAGGCGGCTCGCCTCCCATCCCAGACCCCACACCCGCCGAGTTCGAAGCTGGCGCTAGTCTCATCCAAGAACCACCTCGACTCGAAAGCCGAGCAACTGACGTTCCACCGCTGCCAGTCTCTGTTCAGCATGTCGTCGATAAACAAAAGGCCGCAGCACCAAGTACGGGCGCCCCACACCGCGGCGTAGCGCTAGCCGTCGGCGGTGGCGCGCGGCAGCAGGTCCCGGGATCGCCGTCGGCGGCGAGGCATCCGTGGGCCTGATCGTGGACCTTACGGAGCGGAAGGTCTCTCTGTTCACCAGTGGTGCTTGGGGAACGGCAATCGCCCCGGGGTGTCCGCGGGCATAAACGGGCAAGCCAGCGTAGTCGCGGACGTAAAGAAATTCTGGGGCTCAGGCGCGGAGCACGGCCTCAACACACCAGCCTGGGGAGCGTCACTCAACCACACCACATCCAAGCCCGGCGGCCCGCGTGAATTGAACGGGGCCACGGTGTCGACGGGCCCAAGACGCTTCGGTTCTTAGGATCAGCGCCAATGCTCGAATTTGCCGCCAGAACCGCGGGTGCCAGGAGCAGCCTTTTGGCAGTATCGCTCGTGCGCGTCGTGGCCTACTGCCTGCCTGCGCTCGTCTGGGAGCAGCAAGGGCCGCTCTGCGCGACTGCGTTCGCACTGTTTCTCGGTCTTTGCTGGTCGGTGTGCTTTGCGGCATCGTCGGCCCTGCGCTCTGGCCCGGTGCAGCTACGGGCCTCCTATCCGCGTCTCTGGCTGCGACTCCGTATCTGCACTGCACAGCGCTGGTGCGCCGTGACGGCGTGTGGTGGCGACGCCGCAAGAACGGAAAGCTCGAACGCCTGCGGGGTTTGCCGCGGTCCCTTCGCTTGTGGGCTTGACCCGACCCGTCCCAAGCGCTTCCACCCCAAAACAAAAAGCCGGCTTTTCGCCGGCTCTCATCTCGCTTTGCGCGCCCGGGCAGAACCCGACGTGACGCATTACGATTCGCGATAGCCACGCGCTTGGAGCTCGGCGCGAATGAGCGCATCTTCTCGCTCCTTCTTCGTGTAGAGCGCGCAGATCGCCAGGCTTGGCGGGAGCTTCAGCGCGAGTAGTTCTTGCCGGTCCAACACCGGTGACCAAATGCGCAGCTCCTCGAGTCGCGGCAAAGTCTCTAGGCCAGAAAGAGTGCGCAACGACTTGCAGTGCAGCAAGTAGACGCTGCGGAGCGCGGCATTGGCATGTGAAAATGCGATGCCTTCGAGACGCGCTTGTTCGTCGACCCGCAACGACGCGAGTCCTCGAAATCGCGCCAGGTCGCCCAGATCGGTAAGCCCCTGAACGCGACAGATGTCCAGCTCGACGAGCCGCGGCATTTCAATCTCCGCGATACTGCCTCGGCCACCCAGCAGCAAGCCAAGGGTCTGCAGGTTGTAGAGCTCGGAGAGGAAGTCCAGGCGCGTCGCCTTGCCGATGCGATTGAGCCAAAGGCGCTTCAGCGACCGAATCGCAGTTAACGCTTGGATGCCGCGCGTCTGGCCACAGATACGGAGGTCTTCGAGCTCAGAAAAGCCTTCCAAGGGTGCGAGGTCGAAGGCCTTGGTCTTGGTCTCACCGACGGTTAGATCACGCAGGCGACGCAGGTTGGGGTAGGCAAGGACGTTCGTGGCGTCGAGCTCTTCGACCCCCAGCGAAAGCCTGCGCAAGTGTGCCAGTTGGGCAAGCACCTCGATGTTCGACGCACGGAGCAAGCAATCCAAGCTCAGGTTGGTGACAGCGGGGATCTTCTCCAGCACTTCGCAATCGAAGCTCCCACTTTGGTGACCGTAGAAGCGCACCTCGAGCAGGTCGCCGAAGGAAGCGGCGAACGAGTCCACTTCCGCGAGCAAACGCGGCGTATAGGTCACGTCACTGAACTGGACGACATGAGCCTCACCGGCTGCCAACCGCTGCTCCACGTTGCAGAGCTCGGCTACTGTAGGATCGGTTACTCGTTTGGGAACCACGGCCGGCCAGACTAGCTTCCCCCGCTCGAAGTAGCCCGCGTCGCGCTTCCACCTTAGCAAAAAAATGCCGGCTTTCGCCGGCTCTCATCTCGCCTTGAGCACCCGGGCAGAAGAATTTAGAACTGCGGTCACAGCCGCGGTGTGACGATCAGGAAGCCAGCTCGGTCTTCCTGGACCCCCACTTCCTAGCAACGGACGACCCCTCAGCCCCCGATCGCTTCATCGCCTTGGGCTTTTCGGGCCTCGCCCGCCTGCTGTTCGTCGTTCACCTCGAGCGCGGAGAGAAGGTCCGCATCATCAGCGCACGACGAGCCAGTCGCTCCGAAAGAAAAACCTATGAGCAACGACGAAACGACCCAGGCTGAACCCTCCGAAGAGTCGCTCGCGGAAATGCCCGAGGTAGATTTCTCGCGCGCCATTCGCCCGAACAAGCTCGCAGGGTTGCGCGGCGACTTCAAGCAGGCGGTGTTCCTCGACAAGGCGCTGTGGCAGCACTTCGGCAGCGAGGAACGCGTGCTCGAGACGCTGCGAATGCTGGGATCACTGGCCGAACGCAGCTCGCGGTCGGTTGCGTAGCGCGTGCCCTGAGCTCGTCACCACGCCTCCCGTCGATCTGTGGCTAAGCCAGTGTCTGATCAGCGCACGTCGATCGCCAAATTCCTGAGCCTTGTTTTGCGGCACGAGCCGGGAACAATCGGACTCACCCTCGACCAAAGTGGCTGGGTCTCCGTGGATGCCAGCGGCGCGTCAGTTGCTGAATGCGTGGGCCGCACTTGGAGACGAGCCACACCCGGCGAGCGAAGGCGCTCGTGAGCTCGGCGATCGCGTCGAACGCGCCCTCACTGGCAGGCGTAGACAGCGCGGCTTGTCGCGGCACCGTCCGACGCCGGCTCTCGGGTCTTCCTTCGCTGCAGTACCAGCTGCTCCGCCTACGCGATCACCAACAGAGCCCAGCGGCCCTTGCGCTCGAAGCCGCGATAGTCGCTTCCAGCCACCCGTCAAAAACCCAATGAACATTGGATTTTCATCTCTTTGCGCACCCGGGAAGATTCGAACTTCCGACCCTCGGATTCGTAGTCCGATGCTCTATCCAGCTGAGCTACGGGTGCGTAGGGGGCGAGTGCATAGCACGGGTTATTGGAACCGATACTGGAAAATGAAGGGTCGCTTGTCGGCCCGCGGGTGGGCGGGTGGCGGTAGATGTGGGCCGGGTCTGAAAAGATTGCAGAGCCGGGGCGCCACCATGACAGCGAAGCCAGGTCAGACCAGTTCCGGCGCGGGGTTGCTGCACTGGAAAGGCGTTTATCTATTCAGATTGACTAGGCTTTCTCAATGCGGCAGGCACATGGCACAGAAGCTGCTTTAAGAGACCTTCGAAACGCCTCGAGGGGTGCAGCCTCGAGACGTTCCTTAGGTAGCTTTGCTTCTTCTTAGCCGCTGGACGGCACTTGAGCTTCGCTTCCGCTTCCTTAGATCTTCTCTTACGCTTCTTACGCTTGTGACTTCTTGAGGCACGAGGCCCGACGAAGGTGACTTCGCTCGGGTCTTTGCTCATTTTGGGTCCGATTTTGCGAAATGCACGCGCATTTCGTGAGCTTCTTTTCAGAACGCGGTGTGGGCAGGAAAGATTCCTGCTGCCGGGCTGATTCAGGGCGTGCGCGGCAAGCCGAAGACGTGGTCGGAGGGCGCTTGGGCGTGGCATCCGACGCACAGCGGGAGCGCGCCACCGGCGAGCAAGGTGCCCTGCGCGTCGAGCTCGAAATAGCTCCATACGCCAGCGCTTTTGCGCATTGCGTAGCCGTTGCGATGGCTGCGGGAGAGCTCGGCGAGCACTGAGCCGTCGGGGAATACCGTGTCGGCAACGAGTGCCGCGTAGGTAGCTCGAGCTACGTCGTTCACGCGCACATCGACCGGTTGCGCGGGGAGGTGACCGCGAGAGGTGAACGGTGCTGACGTCGCGAGCGGTAGGCGCAGGAGCTCGGCGTAGCCTTCCCATTCAGTCGGGGGAGTGCTGGCGCGCGCGCTGGAGGCGGATGTCGGTTCGGGTGCGCTGGCCCAGGCGTCAGAGGCGCCCGCGAGCGGGCCCTGCGCGGTCTCGGCACAAGCTACGGTCAGGGCCAGAGCAACCGCGAGGATTATGGCACTGGCTGCACGCACCGGACGGACATGGTACCACGAGCGAGTGCGATTCAACGTTGCTGACTGGGGAGCGTGTATCGCGCTGATGAGCGCTGCCGCTTGCGGTCACGCCGGCGCAGCAAGGCCAGCGCTGGTGCCGACAACGCAGTTGGCGACTCGTGGGCCTGCGGCTCCGCCAGCGAAGAGCGCACCGGTCGCGCCGTCGGCCGAGGCGCGCGTGAACGCTGAGCTCGATGCAGCTTCGCCGTCCGGTGCGGAGACTGCGCAGCATCTGGTCGAGCCGCGGCCTGCCGCACAGCGCGGTTGGCTCGGGGTCGAGTTAGCGATGCGCGGGGCCGGTGAGCCGGGCGTGCTGGTGCGTGACGTGGTGCGTGGTTCGCCCGCGTCGACCTTCGGTGTGTTCGCGGGCGACGTGATTTTGAGCGTGGATGGCGAAAATGTGGCGCGTCCCGAAGATGTGAGTCGTCTGGTCGCGGTGCGTGGTGCCGGTCAGCGCTTGCGCTTGGGTCTGCAGCGCGCGCAAGAGACGCGCCTGTTGGCGGTCGACCTCGAGCGCTTCCCGAGCAACGACGAGATCATGCGTCGTCAGTACGTGGGCGCGCAGGCACCCGAGTTCGACGCGTTGGAGACCGCGCAGGGCAGCATCGAGCCACGCCTGGCCACGCTGCGCGGTAAAGTCGTGGTGTTGGAGTTTTGGGCTTCTTGGTGTGGGCCATGTCACTTGCTGAGCCCGGTGCTGGAGGGCTGGCATGAGCGCTTCACCCCGCAGGGTGTAGTGGTGGCGGGCGTCTCCGCCGAGACCATGCCCGTGGTCACGCGCTCGGCCTCGCAGATGGGTATCGGTTATGCGGTGTTTGCCGACCCGAGTGGCGCGACGACCAAGGCTTACCGCGCCATGGCGCTGCCTACCGTGTTCGTGCTCGACAAGGGTGGCCGCGTGCGCGACGTGATGGTCGGCTATTCGTCGCCCGGGCTCGCGCGCCTGGAAACCCTAGTAAAGCGGCTGATCGAAGAGTCTTGAGCCAAGGCTCGGTCGTCCTCCTATACTAGTCAGGATGGATGAACGAGACCTTGAGCGCGCGCAGGCTCGCGCGCTGGCGGGTGGCGCGCCGAAGTATCACGAGAAGAATGCGGAGCAGGGCAAGCTGTTTGCCCGTGAACGCATCGCACAGCTGGTGGATGAGGGTTCGTTTTGTGAAGATGGCTTGCTCGCCAACAGCGCCGCTTCTGACTTGCCCGCGGACGGCGTGATCACGGGCACGGCGCGGGTCGCGGGGCGGCCCGTGGCGATCATGGCCAACGATTCGACGGTCAAAGCGGGCTCATGGGGCAAGCGCACGGTCGAGAAGATCTTACGGATTCAAGAGACCGCGCAGCAATTGCTGTGTCCGCTCTTGTACCTGGTCGATTCTGCAGGCGCGCGCATCACCGATCAGGTCGAGATGTTTCCTGGCCGTCGCGGTGCGGGGCGCATTTTTTACAATCAGGTCGGGCTGAGTGGTTTGATTCCGCAGCTGTGTTTGTTGTTTGGGCCCTCGGCGGCGGGCGGCGCCTATATCCCGGCGTTTTGCGACGTAGTGGTGATGGTCGACGGCAATGCCAGCATGTATCTGGGCTCGCCGCGCATGGCGGAAATGGTGATCGGCGAGAAGGTCACGCTCGAAGAAATGGGCGGCGCCAAGATGCACACCTCGGTCTCTGGCTGCGGCGATGTGCTGGTGCAAAATGAACTGGAGGCCATCGCGTTCGCGAAGTCTTACCTCGCGCTGTTGCCCTCCAACCATGAGCAACCCGCGCCGCGCATCGAAGGGCGGGCGCCCAAGAGCGGGCTCAAGCCACTGAGCGAGATCATCGTTCCGGATGAGAACAAACCCTTCGACATGCGGCTCGTGATCGAGCACATCGTCGACGAAGGCAGCGTGCTCGAGATCAAGGCGCGCTTCGCCAAAGAGATGATCACTGCGTTCGCCCGAATCGACGGGCGCGTGGTCGGAATCGTCGCCAATCAGCCGAAGTATTTGGGTGGCGTGCTGTTCGTGGATAGCGCGGACAAGGCGGCGCGCTTCATTTGGTTGTGTGATGCGTTCAACATCCCGCTGTTGTTCTTGGCGGACGTGCCAGGGTTCATGATTGGCACCAAAGTGGAGCGCCAGGGCATCATCCGCGCGGGCGCCAAGATGATCGCCGCGGTGAGCGAGGCCACCGTCGCGAAAGTCAGCGTGATTGTGCGAAAGGCCTACGGGGCCGGCTTGTACGCGATGTGCGGGCCCGCATTCGAGCCGGATGTGTGCTTGGCTTTGCCCAGCGCGTCGATCGCGGTGATGGGCCCCCAAGCGGCGGTCAACGCCGTGTATTTCAACAAGATCCAAGAAGTGCCGGAGGGCCCCGAGCGCGATGCCTTCGTGGCCAAGCTGCGTGACGAGTACCGCGCGGACGTCGATTTGGAGAAGCTCGCGAGTGAGCTCGTGATTGACGGCATCGTGCCTTTCGCGGACTTGCGCAAGGAGCTTGCGACGCGCTTTCAGCGCTATCGCAACCGGCAGCGGCCGCGAACGACCAAACGACACATGGTGCCACCGGTTTGAGCGCGAAGTCATGATCAAGCTTCGTAGTCACGCGCTCGTGAGCCTGCTCGCGCTGGGCTGTTTGCTAGTCAGCGTGCGAGCGTCCGCGCAGATCAATCTGGGGACGTTCGGGCGCGCGCTGGCGCGTCAGAGCAAGCCGAGCTCCGGCGCGCTCAAAGGGCCTTTGCCTGCGCTGTTTTCGCGTGGCCCTGGCGGCGGCGTGTCGTTGATCGTGCACGCGCCGGGCGGCGTGACGGCGCCGGAGCTGGTTTCGGTCGGAGACTTCGCGGTCGGTGAGTTGTCTGCCGCGCGTTTGCTCGAGCTTTCACGCGCGAATCCGAGTTGGAAATTCGATTGGGCGCCGCCGCGCCATGTGCTCCTCGATCGCATCGAAGGCTGGGTTCACGCGCAGAGCGTGCGTGAGCAGACTCAGACCTCTGGCAAAGGCGTGGTCGTCGGCATCGTGGATACCGGGGTGGATCTCAATCACCGTGACTTGCGCACCGCGGCGGACGAGACGCGCGTTGCTTGGCTGCTCGATGTCTCGAGTCAACCGCAGCACCTGCAAAGCGATTTGGAGGCCGCCTACGGCTGCAACGCCAAGCCCGGCTGTGCCGTGTATTCAGCGGCGGATCTCGAGGCACTGCGCGACAATGCGATCTCTGGCGATGAACCGACAGATCCGTTCGGACATGGCACGCATGTCGCGTCCCTGGCCGCCGGCAATGGTCTTTCGAGCCCGACGCCGCGCTACATCGGGGTTGCGCCGGAGGCGACGTACGTCGTTGCGCGGGTGGCTCAGAACAACGGAGCGATTCAGGACGCGGATGTGCTGAAGTCCGTGAAATTCGTGTTCGATCGCGCGGAAGCGCTGGGCATGCCCGCGGTCGTGAACCTGAGTTTGGGCAGTGATTTCGGCGCACACGATGGCAGCTCGGCGCTCGAGGTTGGCCTGAGTAGCATGGTGGGTCCAACCTTTCCGGGGCGCGCGATCGTCGTCGCGGCGGGCAACAGCGCAGGCCTGTATGACGGCATCGGTGGCGTGTACCCAGGACCGTTCGGGATCCACACCGAGGTGCACGTGCCGCGCGCTTCAGTGTCGCGCGTGCCACTGCTGACGCCTGCGCGGGTCGGCAACACCGTGAACGCCACGGTCTTCGTCTGGCTCGGGTTCCGCGAAGGCGATGAAGTCAAGGTCGGCGTCGAGAGCCGAGGGAAGCCCGTGCTCGAGCCGCTCGGCGTAGGGGTGGGCGGTGAAGCGGACCTCGGTGACTACCGAGTGGGCGTGCTCAATGGCACCGACAGCGCGAATGACGACACGGGCGTCAGTCCGGGTCGGCAGAATGCGGTGCTCTACATCGACGGCACTTGGTCGCAAGACAGTGATTTCAAGATTGTGCTCGAAGGTCACGGTAGCGCTCAGCTTTGGCTGCAATCCCTGGGTGATTTGGACCCCTCGGTCGCGCTCGGTGCCTTGTTCCCACGCGGCGAGAAGGAGGGCACGATCAACGTGCCCGCCAGCGCTTCGGGCTTGATCGCAGTAGGCGCCACGCTCAATCGCACGACCTGGACGGACGCGGCGGGCAATGCAGTCGAGATGCCGAACCTGGGTTCGCTCGACAACGCGCCGCTCGATAGCATCGCTTATTTCAGCGCAGCCGGGCCGAACGCTCTGGGCGCGGTGAAGCCAGACATCGTGGCCCCTGGGGTCTACCTCGCGGGCGCGATGGCGCGCTCGGCAGATCCGCGCAACACCGACAACGATCTTTTTGCCAGCTTGGGTCGTTGCCCGGCCAAAGACGAGTGTTTCGTGGTCGACGAAACACACGCCATCACCAGCGGCACCTCGATGTCGGCGCCGATCGTATCCGGCGCGATCGCGCTGCTCTTGGAGCTCAATCCGACCCTGACCCAGGACGCCGCGCGTGCCATTTTACAAGCCGGTGCCCGACCACTCCAGGGCATCGTCATCGATCCGCGCCAGATCGGCCCGGGCGCGCTCGATCTTTCCGGTGCGCTCCGGGTCGCCACCGCTGGCGAATCGCCCGCGCTGCGCATCCCTAGCGCGCAAAGTTGGCTCACGCTCTCGAGTTCGTTTGCGCACCCGGATCCGAATTGGCTACTCACCGGTTTCGTCGATTTGCGCGATGACGCGGGCGAGATCGCGGATGGCTTCGACCCGCAGCGCTTGCAACTGAAGGCACACCCCGCGTTGATTCATGAGCCACTCACACGCGTGGCACCCGGATTTCATCGCTTCGTGTTGAGCGCGCCGCTCGATTCCGGCGGTGATGATTTGCACATCTCGGTCAGCTTCGACGAGCGCGTGATCGCCTCGAAAACCCTACGCATCGCCGTGGATCGTTGGGTCGCGAGCGATGGGGTGTCGGCGCGTGGTGGCTGCAGTTTCGGGTCGGGCACGCCCTCGGGCACGAGCCGAGGTTGGCTGGGCCTTTTGCTGTTGGCCGGGCTGTTCGCGCGCCGTCACATGCGGGCGAAATATGCGGTGCAAGACTGTGCTTCGAAGGGGTCTTGATCGGGATCGAACGGGTGTCCCAAGTCCACGCCGCCCATGTTGATGCCGATGGCCAACACCGCGCGTACGCCGGTCAGATTTACGACACGACCCTCGGATGAGCGACCGCGCTCCTGAAACGGTACATCCACGCGCGCCATCTCGCGCCCCTGATCGTCCACGCTGATCAAGCGCCACTTGAAGCTGACCGGCGCTTCCCACTCGCTCTCGAAGCCGAGCGAGACGCCGATCGGCACTTCATCCAGATCGACCCAGATCAGCTCGATGCCCGTCGGTTCGATCGGCCGAGAGGCGCGCACTCGGCGCGGCAGAGACGAAAACTTGAGCGTCCAGTCATAGCGAGGCCGCGCAAACGTGCCGGCCCATTCCAAAAATGGCGGGTGCGTGCCGTCGTCGCGATCGCCCAAAAAAGCCCGCGAAACGGCGTAGTCACTGAGCAGAGTAGCGGTCTTGGCCGTGTTTTCGTCCAAGCTGTGACGAAGCACGTCGAATACGTCGGGCTCGTTGTTCCACTCGAACGCGCCCCCCGGGGTGCTGCTGGCGCCGGCAGAGAGCAAGGAGGTGACGAGTCCGCCGGACGCTTGTGACGAGCGCGCGCTCTCCAAAAATTCGAAGAGCAGCGTGGCTGCGCTGCTCGATGCCGTCGAACGCGCGGCGAGGGCGCGCTCGGGGTGCGCTTGCGCGTCGTCCACCGCTTGTACGTCGAGTGAGCCGATGCTGCCGGTCAGCCACCACAGCTCGTTGGCAAATGCGCGCTGAATTGCCGGCGCTTCGCCGGGATCCAGGCGCTTGGCGAGCGCTTCACCGACGCACAGCGTGGCGCTGCGTTCGAGCGCTTGCGCGTCGTCACTCACGCCCGCGACGCAAAACGCGGCCGCGCGGTCCAGCGTGCCCGAGCCGGTCGCGTCGCGTTCGGCAACGAGTTCGCCGGGCTCGCCGGTTAGGTACCAATCGAGCGCGTCACTGCCACCGTGTCCGTCGTCTGGCAGCGGAGCGGGTAGGTTCAATGCCCCCACGATGCGGTCGTAGGCCAGCTCGAGGGCCTGCAGCGCGCGCAGTGCGAGGGCGCCCGAGCTGCCCTGTCCGCCTTGCACACACACGGGCCGCCTTGCCGAGCACGCGACGAAAGTGCTGTGCGGACGTTCACGCTGTGCAGCAAATGGCGCGCCAGTCGGCAGCAGTGGATCGATCTCGACCGGCGGCCGGATCGTGTGTGGCCCCCCACCGAACAGCAGAGGCGGATCTCGACGGATGCGGTTGTCGGCGCGCGCGCTTTCCGCCGCCAATAGCGCGCACGCTGCCCAACCGAGAGCGAAGCCGATCGAGGTCCTGCTGCGCATTGCCCCCGCGACTTTAACCCGGAACGCGCTTCCGAGCGGCCGATCACCGATAGCCGGCGCGGCGTCCGGAGATCCTCGGATTGGCAGGGGAATTGACAGAATTTACCCAAGCGACCCTATACTTGCGCAATGCCCCTGGCTCTGAGCCGGCGGTGAGCCACCCATGAGCCTCAACTTCGATCCGTCGTACGCTCTGGAGTTCGATTTCGGCCGCGGCCAGATCCGCATGGCCAACGCCAGTGAGCGCGTGATCGTCCCCTGTGACGCGCTGCTCGCCTTGTGTCAGGGCGCGAGCGAAGACGCAGTGCGTGACTTCGGTCGGCGCCTCGGCACCGAAGCGGGCCGGGTGATGAACGATCGCTTGGGCGAAGCGTGGCAGGCCTCACTCGAGACGGTGCTCGAACATTTGGGTGGGGAGTTGGCGCTGATGGGGCTCGGCTCGCTCGGTTTGGAGCGCTGGGGTCAGGCGCTGGTGCTCTCGTTCAGCCATTCCCCGCTCGGTTGGGCGGGTGACTTGCTGCTCGGCTCGGTGCTCGAAGGCGCCATGCAACGCAGCTTCGGCCGCGACACGGTGGCCGTCAAACTGATGCGAGACGACCAGAAAGTGCGCTTCCTGCTGGCGGGCCACGCGGGTGCAAGTAAGGCCAGCAGTTGGTTGGCGGAGGGTGTCCCTTGGGGTGATGTCCTGAGCCGCCTGGCCACGCGAGGTGTGTCGTGAACCAAGAGGTCAATAAGCTCCAAGAGTTACTGGCGCGCGTGCAGCGGAACGCCGCCTTGCCGCGCACGCTCGTCTCGGCGCCGGAATCTTCAGCGCGCGTAGAGGAGGCCCCGGTCGCCGCCTATACCGCACCCGCTTACATCGCTCCGGTCGAGGAATTTACGGAAGAAGAGATGTTTTTCGAGTCGGAGCCGCCGCCCCCGCCGGCACCTGCTCCGGTCTACGTGCGCGAGTTCACGCCTCCGCCGCCCGCGCCCGGCGCGTCGCTCGATGCATCGGTGGATGAGCTCTTGCTCGAGGATCCGTTTCCGTCGATGCCGCCTGGGCCCTCGTACAACGAGGTGCTCGAAGATCCAGTTCGGCCTGCCTCGGTGCCCACGGCGCGCCCCCTCGACCACGAAGACGACGTGTCGGGCGTGGTGGCGATCTCCGAGTTCGCCGAAGAGCAGCCCGAAGAATTGCTCGAAGACGACATCGTGGAAATGACGGCGACCGAAGCGGCTGCCCTACCCACACTGAACAACGCGCTCGACGAACTCAACTTCGATGACGACGAGCTGGACGCCAAGCGCTCCGCGCCGCCCCAGAGCGACGAGGCGCCAGTGTCTTCCTCGCGCAGCAAGATTGCGGGCACGATGGACGAAGCTTTGGCCCGCGCCGCCGAGCAGATCCAGTTGGAAGAGGGCCGCGAAGTCCCGCTCAAAACTCCGCCTCCGGAATCTGGTCCGCAAGCAGCGGTGGCGCTGCCCGCGGGGATCCACGCGCCGCTCTCGCCGGACATCGAAGAATTGCTCGAAGCCGACATCATGCCCACGGGCGGAGTGCGCGCGGCGGTGCCGACTGCCGAGCAGCTGGGCCAAACCATCGATCTGGAAGAGGCGCGCGGACCGTCGCTCGAACTCGACCACCCGACGGCGTCGCAACCCGAATCTCTGCAAGAGGATCTCCCGACCGAAGAGCTCGAGGTCACACTCCCGGGCCGCGAATTTGGCGGCGGCTACCAAGATGATTTGATGCCTCCGCCCGAAGCGCGCCAAGAGCTGGACGCACATCGGCAGCGCGTGGGGGATGATTCCGTACCTCCGCCTCCCGAGTCACTCGGCCAATATCCGTCGCAACAGCCCGCCGCAGCCTACTCGGGCGGCTTCGCGCCGGTGATTGTGCCTTCGAACGTGACTACGGACTCGTACAGCGAGAGCGTCTCGACGGTCACCGTCGATGCTCCGCCGAACGCCGAGTTTGCCCCCGAGCTGCTGGCTCGCCCGGATATCGGTCCGAGCCCGGTCGCGAAGTTCATCCGCGTCGAAGCGCCGCGGCCAAAGACGTTCATGGAGCTGCTCGACAGTTCCCTGGCGCTTGGCAGCGACTGATCCAGACTGGTTTGTTTGGATAGCGGGCGCGGCATGCCCGGATCGTCATGAAGCTCGCAAGTCGGCGACACGGACGCGATGGCTCGCTTTTGGTGGTGAGTCGTGATGGCCGACGCGTCGCCTCAGCCAGCCACATCGTGCCGCATCTGCAAGCCGCCTTGGACGATTGGCCGCGCGTCGAGCCCGAGCTGAAGCGTCGCTTCGAGGCGCTCGAGAGCGGCTTGCTGCCGGGCCAGCCCATCGCCCAAGTAGAGCTGACCGCGCCCTTGCCGCGCGCCTACGAATGGATCGACGGCTCCGCGTTCATCAACCACATTTTGCTGGTGCGCCGCGCGCGCGGCGTGGAGCCGCCGCAAACCTTGCGCAGCGAGCCCCTGGTCTATCAAGGCGCGTCCGGCTGCCTCTTGGGTCCGACCGACGACTTCAGTCTGGGTGAGGAACGCTTCGGTCTGGATTTCGAGGCCGAGGTTTGCGCGGTGCTGGGTGACACGCCGCGCGGCACGAGTGCGGCAGACGCAGCGCCCTTCGTGCGGCTCCTGATGCTGGCCAATGACTGGACCTTCCGCAATTTGGTGTCGCCCGAGCTCGCCAAGGGCTTTGGTTTCTTCGTATCCAAGCCCGCCACCGCATTCTCGCCCTTCGCGGTGACACCGGACGAAGTCGGCGGGGCGTACCGCGATGGTCGCCTGCATTTGAAGCTGCAAACCCGGCTCAACGGTGAGCCCTGTGGCGACCCCGACGCGGGCGAGATGCATTTTTCGTTCTTCGACTTGCTCGCGCACGTCACGCAAACCCGCGCCCTGACCGCGGGTACGATTTTGGGCAGCGGCACGGTCTCGAACGCAGACCCCGCGCGTGGCGTGTCCTGCCTCGCAGAGCTCCGCGCGCGCGAAATGATCGCCAGCGGCACGGCAACGACGCCCTTCTTACGCGTGGGCGATCGAGTAGAGATCGCGATGCTCGACGACGCGGGCAAGAGCGTATTCGGCTCGATCGCCGAGCGCGTGACGGCTTAGCCACTCCTTGAACCTCGAAACTCGCTGCTGATACAGTGTCGGCAATGAGGCTGTTCACTTATTGGCGGAGTTCATCGGCGTATCGAGTGCGCATCGCTTTGGCCATGAAGGGGCTCGCCTACGAGTCCGCGTTCGTGCATTTGGCCAATGCCCGCGCGGAGCAACACAGCCCCGATTTTTTGGCGAAGAACCCACTCGGCCAAATCCCGGTCCTGGAGCTGCCCAATGAACACGGCGAATCCCCGGCATTTCTCAGCCAATCCTTGGCCATCATCGAGTACCTCGAGGAGCGCTTTCCGGAGCCGCCGCTCTTGCCCAAAGGCTTGCTGGCGCGCGCCCGCGCGCGCGAACTGGCGCAACTGATCAACTCCGGCATTCAGCCCTTCCAAAACCTGAGCACCACGAATTTCCTGAGCGAAGCCGCCCCCGAGCTCGACAAGCAACGCTGGTTTCAGACGTTCATCGCGGGCGGCTTGCAGATCTTGGAGGGGCGCGCGCTCGAGTTGGCCGGTCGCTTCTTGGTTGCCGACGAAGTCTCGATTGCCGATGTCTTGCTGGTGCCGCAGCTTTACGCGGCGCGTCGTTTGGGCCTGCCGTTCGATGACTATCCAACCTTGCTCCGCATCGAGGCCGAGTGCCTGAAGCTGGACGGATTCGCCTCAGCCCACCCGGACCGACAAGCAGACCGCGAGTGAGCTGGCGCGGCCGACAAATAAGCGTACTTTGAGGGGATGGCAGAGCTCGAACCGCTCGGGATCCTCGGCCTCGAAGGTGTTCACTATTACGTGCGCGATCTGGAGCGCAGCACCCGCTTCTACGTCGATCGAATGGATTTCGCAGAGATCGCCGAGAGCACGGAAGCGCTCAGCGAAGGGGGCCGCCAGCGCTCGCGCGCGTTTCGCGCGGGCGACTACGTCGTCGTCTGCTCGACGCCCGTGGGCGAAGGTGGCCGCGCAGATCGCTTTCTCAAGAAGCACCCGGACGGCGTGGGCACGCTGGCTTTTCGCGTTGCGGATGCACAGCGCGCGTTCACGCTGCTCGACGGCCGCGGAGCGACTCCGATCAGCGACGTCGAGACGCACAAAGACGAGGGCGGCACGCTGAAGACGTTCTCGATCACTTCACCCTTCGGCGACACCACCTTTCGCTTCGTCGAACGCCGCGGCTATCGCGGATTTTTCCCCGGCTTTGCCGAGATGCAACGGGCGCGCGCCGGGCAGAATCTGTGCACGATCACGGGCGTCGATCACATCACGTCCAATTTTCAGACCATGTCACCGGCGCTGCTTTGGATGGAACACGTGCTCGGCTTCGAGCGCTATTGGGACGTGGAGTTCCACACTCGTGACGTGGGTCGCGTCAAAATGCGCGACGGCTCCGGCTTGCGGTCGGTCGTGATGTGGGATCGCCAATCAGGCTTGAAATTCGCCAACAACGAGCCCTATCGACCCAATTTCAAGGCCTCGCAGATCAATCTGTTCAACGAAGACCACCGTGGGGATGGCGTGCAGCACATCGCGCTCGCGGTGCGCGACGTGATTGGCGCCGTGCGCGCGTTGCGCGCTCGCGGCGTGGAGTTCATGCGCACCCCACCCACCTACTACGATGCGCTGCCGGAGCGGCTGCGCACGCTCTCGGTCGATCGCATCGACGAAGACATCAGCACCCTGCGTGAGCTCGAGCTACTGATCGACGGGCACGGGTTGAACTCCTACTTGTTGCAGATCTTTCTCAAAGATTCGGCGGGTATGTATGGCGCGCGGGAGGCCGGCCCGTTCTTCTACGAGTTGATTCAAAGGAAGGGCGATAGCGGCTTTGGCGCGGGGAATTTCCGGGCTTTGTTCGAAAGCATCGAGCGCGAGCAGAACGCCGAAGGGCGCGAATAGATGCTGGAGCGTCGCAGCTGCGGCGACCTGCCAGCGAAGGCGCACACGGCGCTGTACAGCGCCAGCGACCGCGGGCTGCGCTACGAAGAATGCATCACGCGCGCAGGCTTCGACGGCCCGTACAGCATCGTGTATCACGAGCGGCGACCACACGAGGCCGAGCCGATCACGGTGGCGCCGCAGGGCTGGGCGCAGCTCGGTGGACCCGCGCAACGAGCGCTCAAGCGCCATCACTTTCGCAGCTTCGAACAGGCCGTGCGTGGCGGCGCCGCGCTGAATGCCCGCGTGCCACTGCTCGAGAATGACGACTTGGTGATCTCGGTGCTCGCGCCCGATGCCGAAGATCCCGCGTACTTCGTCAATGCCGATGGGGACGAGCTGTTGTTCATTCGCGAGGGCGGCGGGCTACTCGAGACGCAGTTCGGGGAGTTGCGCTTTCGAGCCAATGATTACGTGTGTCTGCCGCGCGGGCTCTTGCATCGCTTCGTGCCGGACGCGACGCTGGCGCAGGACTGGCTGCTCATCGAAAGCGCGGGTCCGATCGCGATTCCAAGTCAATATCGCAATGAAATCGGGCAATTGCGCATGGATGCGCCGTACTCGCATCGCGACTTCCGCGCGCCGGAGTTCGTGGGTCCGCGGGATGAAGGCCTTCGAGAATTGTTGGTCAAGCGGGGCGGCTCGTTTTTCGCGTTTCAGTACGCGCACTCGCCGCTCGATGTCGTGGGCTGGGACGGCACGTACTACCCCGTCGCATTCTCGATTTTGGATTTTCAGGCCAAGGTAGGCATGGTCCATCTGCCGCCGACCGTTCACGCCACGTTCGCCTGCCCGGGCGCGCTGGTGTGCAGCTTCGTGCCGCGTCCGCTCGACTACCATCCGCAAGCGATTGCCTGCCCGTACCCGCATTCATCGGTCGATATCGATGAAGTGATCTACTACGTGCGCGGCAACTTCACTTCGCGCAAGGGTATCAGCCCAGGGAGTATTTCGCTCCACCCAGCCGGCATTCCCCATGGTCCGCATCCGGGCGCATACGAGGCGAGTTTGGGGGGAGGGCGCACCGAAGAGCTCGCCGTGATGCTCGATTGCGCGCGCCCCTTGCGCGTGACGAGCGCCGCACTGGCGATCGACGACCCGAACTACCATCACAGCTTCGTCGATTCCGGCAGCCACTCGATCGGCTGATCACGCAGCCAGGTACGCTGGCGCCGCGCAAATACCCGAGTGGCGCGGAAGATCGCCAGCTCGAGCTCGGCCATATCGATCGCGCCGCCCTGCTGCAGCGCGAGGGCGACTTGCTTGTAGCCAACGGAGGCGAACGGTCGAGTTTCGAGGTAGCCGCGGCCAAGGAGCTCGCGCCCTTCTTCGAGCCAGCCCGCCGCGAGCATTGCCTGGCAGCGCGCGCGAATGCGCAGATCGAGCTCGTCTTTCTCGCGCCGCACGCCGAGCAGCCGCGCAGCGTGACGCGCAGTCTTGAAGCCGTGCTGTGCTTGCCACTCGCTCATGCGCACGCCCGTCAGTTCGTACACCTCCAGCGCGCGACTGACGCGCACGAAGTCGTTCGGTGCGAGGCGCTGAGCGGCCTCCGGATCGACCCGGGCCAGATCTTCGTGCAGCCCTTGGCGGCCGACTTCGGCGACGCGCGCTTGATGTCGCGCGCGCAGCTCCGGATCTGCGGGTGGCGCGGGGACGAGCCCATGAATCAACGCGCGCACCCACAAAAACGTCCCACCGCACACGATCGGTCGCTTCCCGCGGGCGCGGATCTCGGCGATCGCGAGCTCGGCCAGCTCGGCAAAGCGCGCTGCGTCCATCGGCTCACTCGGTTCGATCACGTCGATCAGATGATGCCGTGCGCGCGCCCGTTCTTCGGTACTCGGCTTACCCGTGCCCACCTCGAAGTGGCGATACACCTGCACGCTGTCCGCGCTGACGATCTCGCCGTCGTACTTTTCGCATAGCTCGATCGCGAGTGAAGTCTTGCCTGAAGCCGTAGGGCCGACCACGACCCACAAGCGATCGTCGGAGTGAGCATCGAAGAGCATCGTGCCTTAACGCCGTCCGACTTTGCGTTCGAGCTCTGCCCAGCTCAGAAAGGTGACCACCGGGCGTCCGTGCGGACAGTGACCGGCGAAGTCGGCTTCGTCCAAGGCCTCGAGCAAGGCTTTGACCTCGCCCGGCGCGAGTGGATCGCCCGCGCGAATCGAGCCGTGGCAGGCCATGGTGGCGAGCGCGAGATCTACTGCGTCCGAGAAGCCGCGCCCGCCCTTGCGTGACACTTCAGCCAGCAAATCACGCAGCAAGCGCTCGGCGCCGGCACGTTGCAGCAACTTCGGCACCGCGTGAATGCTGATGCTCTCGGGTCCGCGCACGCGCACATCGAGGCCTACCTCCGCCATCTCTTTGCCGCGTTGTTCGACGAGCTCCACTTCTGCGGGCAGCACGTCCAACGTAACGGGGAAGAGCAGTGACTGCGAGGGCACGGCGCGGCTTTGATATTGGTTGCGCAAGCGCGTGAAGGTGACGCGCTCGGCGGCCGCGTGTTGGTCGAGCAAGTAGATCCCTTCGCGGCTTTCGCACAACAGGTATGTTTGGCGGAGCTGAGCGACGAACGTCAGGCTCGACCAAACGATTTCGGGTTGCGGTCGGTTGGGCACCCCAGACGAATCACGCACGGCCAGCGGGGGCGGATCGAGCGCCAAAAGCAGCTCGGCGCTCGACCTCGACCCCTCGCCGAGGGAGGTCAGCGACGTCAGCGGAGGTAGCTCGAGGGGCCGCGTTTCAAACAGAGGTTTGGCTGATTTTTGCGGCGTGGGCGCCGACCAAGTGCGCTCGCCGGGCGATACATTGGGCTCTACCCGCGGGGCGATGACCGGTGCGTCGGGGCGCGGCTTTGCCCAGGCGCTGCGGTTCGGCGTGGGCAGCGAGAACGCGCCGCCCAACGCTCGCGACAACGTGCCGTACACTGCATCTGCGGTCGCGCGCGGATCGGCGAAGCGCACTTCGGCCTTTTGCGGGTGCACGTTCACGTCCAAAAATTCTGGCGGCAAATCCAAGTACACGACGCCGCGCGGGTAGCGGCCGCGTTCGAGCACGCTGCCGTAGGCTTGCGCGATCGTCACCGCGAGCGCACGATCGCGCACCGAGCGCCCATTGACGAACAAGCGCAGACCACCGGCGCCCGTGCGTGCGTTCTCGGGGCGCGATAAGTACGCTTCGATCCGCAGCGGCCCACGCGTGCCCTCGCAGCGCGTCAGATCTTCACCGTCACAGACCTGAGCCACACGTTCGGCTCGGCTGCTGGCGCGCAGGAACTCCCGCACTTGGCGGCCGTCACGCGCGAGCGTGAAGGTTACCTCGGGCCGGGTGAGTGCGGCCGCTTCCACGACCTCCGTAACGTGCCCAGATTCCGTGCCCGTCGAACGCAGGAACTTTCGGCGCGCGGGGATATTGAAGAACAATTCGCGCACTTCCACGCGCGTGCCGACGGCCATGCCCGCTTCGCGCAGGACGGGAGCCGCGACTCCGTCAATCACGACTTCGACGCCCGCGTCGCTGTTCGCGGGCCGGGAGCGCAGCACGAAGCGACTCACGGAGGCGATGCTCGGCAAAGCCTCGCCGCGAAAGCCGTAGCTGGCGAGATTGTTCAAATCTGCGATCTCTTTCAGCTTGCTCGTGGCGTGGCGCTCCACGCTCAAGCGCGCGTTCTCGGCGCTCATGCCCACGCCGTCGTCACTGACGCTCAAGCGCGTCACTCCGCCCCCTTCGATCTCGACGTCGACACGCTGGGCCCCCGCGTCGAGCGCATTCTCGATCAACTCTTTGACCGCGCTCGCCGGGCGCTCCACCACTTCTCCGGCCGCAATTTGGCTGGCGAGTGCAGGGGGCAGGACGACGATGCGAGCTTCCAAGGTAGGCCGCGGGAGCATTGCACCGGCGCGGGCCGTGCTCAATCATTCGTCGCCACGCGCTCGCGAGCCAACAGGCTGCGCAGCTTGGCACCCCTTTTCGTTGCTTCGCCGAGGCCCCGCGTGAGCTCGCTCGGGTGCAAGAAGGCCGGATAGAGGGCGAGCATGCCGAACGGGAACAAGCCCAACTTCATCGTCAGCGCGATGCCCGCGTGCAGTGACACGCCCGCGCCGAGCCAGAGCCAGCGCACGTGCCGCCGCCGCACGAAATCGCCGAAGCGACCCCCGCGCGAAGGCCGGTATTCGAGCCACGTCCATAAAAAGGCCAGCGGCGAAGTGAGCTCGAACAGCATGGTGGCGAGGGCACCCAAGCGCAGCAATAGGTGAAACGGCGCCAGCGATCCCGGCGCGAAGCGGGCAAAATGCGGGTCCCCCAGTACGTTGCCAACTGCGATGAACCCTCCGAGCGGGCCCCAGGGAACCAAGTTCCGCTGGTAACCAGCGGACGTGTAGAGCCAAACGAGCTGAAGGAACAAAAGATAACGCGGCCAAGCCGTGACCGTTGCGGTCGGTGGCTTGCCGCGTCGCTTGCGGAACCAAGCGTCGACCGACCAAACCTTGCCAGCGCCCGACACCGCCAGCACGGGCAGGACGATTCTGAGCAGTGCGTCGATGCCATCGCCCGCGGGTTGGCATGCGCTGAGCTCGACCATGGCGAAAACCAGCCCGATGCTCGCCACGCGATATGCCGCACCGAGCACGAACAGCAGGCAGCAGCCGACCGCGAGTGCCCAGAGCGCGAATCCCGTCTCGGGCGACGCGCCCAGCACGCGCACAGCGATCGGCAAGGGCGAGGCGAGCGCTCCGGTCGCAGCTCCGTGCGGCGGTGGCGCCCACAACAGCCCCACCACGCCAAACCAGCCGGCGAGCAAGAGGTCGACGAGCAGCACGCTCCCGAGCACGATACGGATCAGCGCGAGTGAGTGCGGCGCCTCGCGCTGATCCCAAAAGCGCACCCAGCGCTCGATCACGGGCGTATCTCGCTGCGCCGAACCGTTTCTTCGTACACGAAGCGGTCGGTGGGTTCGAAACCGGCGCCACCGCCCCGGATCGTCACTTCTTCCATCCGGACGCGGACTTCGCGATAGTTCGCAAAATCGTCGAAGATGCGCCCCGCGAGCCAGTGCACGTAGTCCTGGTAGCCACCCGAGATCCAGTCGTGGTGAGGGTTCCACACGTTCAAGACGCGCCGATACTCCAGCGCTCCTGCGAGGTAGGTGTGCTGGTCGTCGTGAGGCCGGTAGAGCAGCGTGTATCCGCCTCGCTTCTTGCGTGCCTCCACCCACATTCGGTAGCGCGTGCCGCCTGTTCCCGGAAATAGCGGCCAATCCTCCGAGGTGATGCCGAGAAGGCCCGCCACTGGTGCGGCCGGCGCGAGGACTTTCTGCTGTAACTCGCTTACCTCGAGCGCGAGCGCCGCTAGCGGGCGCGGAAACTTCTCCGCCATCTTGGGCATGTGCCCCGGCCAGCCAGCGACGGCCCCGAACGCCAACACGAGTGCGATCAAGAAAGCCCTCACTCGTCGCCAGCGCGCACCCACGCCGGCCAGTGTATCACCACCGAACTTGGGAGTACGCGACCGCCGCCTAAAGCAAGCCCGCGCGCATCGCGGCTTCGGCCAAGCCACCACCGCTGGTGTGGCCCGCCTTCAAGACGTCCGTCGCGGCAGCTTTCACGGCATTCGGCGCTTGAGCCATGGCGAAAGAGCGACCCGCACGGCGCAGCATCGGAATGTCGTTCAGCCAATCACCCACGGCGACGACTTCAGCGGCGGTGACGCCGTGGTGCTGCGCGACCCAATCAATGGCCGTGCCCTTGTCGACGCCGGCCGCGCGCACGACCAAGCCCCAGGTTCCAGAGTAGCCGGGACGGCCGATCTCGAAGGTGACGCACTGCAGGTGCTTGTCGTTGCTCTTGATGAACAGCTCTGCGCTGCGGATTTGATCCGGCGTGCCCAGCGCGACCAGCGCGGACAGCGTGGCCCCTGGCTCGCGCCAAGCCTCGAAGTCCGCCAAGCGATCGACTTGCTGCGTGCGCTCGGTCCAGGTGCTCACGTAGTCGAGGTACTGCTCGCCCCGCGCGTCGTGGACTAGCCGGTCACCGGAGAACGCGAACGCCGCGGGACGGATCCGGCCCAGCGCGTCGAATAAAAGCTCGGTGGCTACGTCCGAGAGCGGCGTGCTGTGCAGCTCGACATGGTTCGTCGAATCGACGATGTGACTGCCGTCGATGCACGCCACGGGACCCAAAATGCGCATCGCCTCGGCGATCTCGCGGGTCCCGGAATACATACGACCGGTGCACAGCGTGACTGGCACGCCGCGCGCTATCAGTGCTGCGATCGCCTCTGCGTCGCTCGGGTGCACGTCCCCGTCAGCGCCCAGCAGCGTCCCGTCAATATCAGTGACGAAGACCTTTGCCACGCTTCCCATGGGCGGACTGAACTGGCGAAGGGGGCTGCACCGCGAGGCGCGACCCCCAAAACCGTCAGTTTGCTTGAGTGGCCGGAACGGTGCCGACCGGATACACGGACACGCGCTTCTTGGTGCGCGAGTCGTGTTCGTAGGTCACCAAGCCGTCGACCAAAGAGTAGAGCGTGTAGTCACGACCAACGCCGACGTTACGGCCGGGGTTGATGGTTTGACCCACCTGGCGAACCAGGATGCCGCCGGCGCGAACTTCTTCGCCGCCGTAGACTTTGACACCACGGTACTGGGCGTTCGAGCCACGACCGTTGCGCGTAGAGCCGCCGCCTTTTTTATGTGCCATTACGCGCTCACCCCGGTGAGGCCCGTGATCTTCACGGCCGTGTAGTTCTGACGATGGCCCGCCTTCTTGCGCGAGCGCTTACGCTTGCGAAACTTGAAGACGATCAGCTTCGGACCGCGGAGCTGGCGAACGATCTCGCCCTCTACCGAAGCGCCGGAGACGAGCGGCTTGCCAAACTGCGGCGCGTCGCCGGAGACCATGAGAACCTGGTCGAACTTGATCTTAGTGCCCGGATCGCCCTTGAGGAGCTCAACCTGAACGGTTTCGCCCTCAGCGACTCGGTACTGCTTGCCGCCGGTGCGGATAACTGCGTAGGCCATGGGAATGGGGCGCGGAACCTAATTCATACCCAGCAGCCAAGCAAGCACTTCACAGCAATTCTCTCACTATAAATGCTGAACCGGTGCACAGGGAAGGGGGATTGGCGGAAAATCTGCGGAAATTCGGGCATGCCGGCCCAGAGGTGCGCTCGGGCAGTCACCCCGGACAGGACTGGAGCGTTAGCAGGAAGTGAGGGACACCCGTTCTGGGCGGTAGCCGGCGGATGGCCTCGCCTGCAGCCGGCGCTGCGACCGCGCAGGAAGGGCCTCCCTTTAAGGGTGCTGATTTCGAGCGCCCGACGCCAGTGAAGTGCACACCGCATATCCGCGATTGCTTTCATCATCATGGATCACGACGCGCCCAATTGCGCCGCTACGCGACTCAGATGCGCCCGATGATGGCATTGGTTGAGTTATTCGCATCGGACTGAATGCCTTGGAGCAGGTCGAGCACCTTGTCTCCGAGCCGATCGGCCTTTTCTGCCGAGCTGCTGGCATCACCTGCTTGCCACTTTGCTTGCTCGCCACGCGTTTCGAAGCGCTTGGCCTCGGCCTGAAAATCTTCGGCCGTGCTGTCGCCGACGAATGACTTGAGGGGCGTAGCTACCGCGCCGCTGGTTTTGGCAGCGGCGTCGAATAGTTTGGCATTGAGCTCGTCCGAGGCGACTTGCAGGGCGTTGCAATTCGTCGCCTTGCCCACATCGGCATCGAACTGGGCGGAAGCTGCGGCGATTGAAAACCCACCACTCGCAACTGTGCAGACTGCAGCCGCAACCGCGCCAACCCGGGTCGCGTCCGCGGCGACGTGCAGCGCATCCACTTGCTTCTGTGCATTGTCTAGATAGGACTCTCGCGCCGCGTCTCGTGTCAGTCGCGACGATTCCGATTGGTTGCTCTCTATCTGAATGAGCAGCGTCGCTAGCTCGCCTGCGAAGCTCGTAGAATTGCTGCCTGTAATTGCTTGGGTCATTGCTCAAATCCTGTTCGATAGTGCGGTGTTGGTGTCCGAGTCGTTCTGCACGATTGTACTGACGGTGCTGGTTTCACGCTGCTGGGTGCGGAGCGCGTTTTGCAACAACGCGAATGCGTCCTGCAAAGCGAGATCCACGGCGACATCTTGGGCTTGATAGCGCACAGCTTCGGCTTGGTCGTCGAGTTGCTGGGCGTGATACTCTCCGGAAATCCCGTGGAAGACGCCGCCCGTGGCAGTCGCGCCGCCTTGTACGACGTTTGCTACTAACCCCACCTTGCGCGCTCCGTCCGCCAAAGCGGTGGCACTCTGAACGGAGCCGACTCCGCTGCAGAGGCCGACTGCCGCCGAAGCGATACTGAGCGCCATGCAAAGCTTGGGATCCAACCCGAGCTCTGCACCGACCTTCGCTCCAGCTTGTAGGGCCGCAGATATCGTCAACAGAAGCAAAGGTGCTGCCGCTCCGCCAGTTGCGATCGTTGCCGCAACGGCGGCTACGGCTCCGGCAATCTGCGCGATGTCGCTGCCGAAGATGTCACCCAGGAAGCCGAAGAAGCCAGATTGATCGGCGGCCTCTTCGGCTTGATGAATGGCATCGGCGAGCTGCTTTTTTAGCTCTTCGAGTTTTTGCGCGCCGAGCTCGATGTCTGTTCTTGCGCCCGCCTGACTGATGGCTTGTGTCTTGACCAAGATTGCGAGCAGAGCGCACGCGCCGCTCAGGTTCGCTTGAGTGCAGTCGACGGAGCTCGACGCACTCTGCCAAGGATCGGTCGCGCTGATATTGCTGGCTACGGCAACCATGGGCTTTTCCGGATCACGCGATGTGATTGATGATCGTGTTGGCTGTCTTGTCGGACGAATCCATCAACGCGGAAGCTGTTTGCTTTGCCTGGCTGAGTTGGGCGTTGAACTCCTGAATATTGATCAGGCCAAGTTGATCCTGCTTACTGAGCGCGTCGACTTTGTCGCCAATTGCTTTGGTCCAGTTGTCGATTTGTTTTTCTTCCAACTTGACGGGTTGGGCATCGGCTCCGACCGTGATGTAATACCCCCCCGCAACCGTCCTCAGCTTGTCTTCTACCCAAACCTGTTCGGTCCCCGGCTTCGCGGCTTCCGCGGCGAAGCGCTCGTCCAGCTCGTCCGCGAAGCCTTGTAGGACCTTGCCGACCTCGGGAAATTCCTTGCTGTAAGTGTCGATGGTTTGGTGAATCGATGCATTCACCGCTGCAGCATCCTCGCCGTTGGTCTTCATCTCCAGCAGCTGGTTCTTGATGTCGTTCAGCGCGTCCTCCGCGTGAGCGCGGCTGTTGGAGGTGTCCATCGCACCGCGCATGTTCCCGTAGATGCCCTCTGTTTTCTCCTGCATCCAGATCAGGATTTCGCTGTTACTGATGAAGTTGCTTCCGCTGACGTTGCTCGACATGGGTGCCTCTTTTCTTCGCGCCGAATTTGGCGTGTGAATCCCTCTCGGACAGGCCGCGGACGAGTTGCGGAAATTGTGGGTACATGTGATCTCCGCGCGGTAACGACCTCGAACGCCGGGCCGAGGGCGGCGCGCTGTGGATCTCGTTAAGGGAGGCGCGTATGCTCGGGGACGATCATGAGTCGTCGGATTTCCGCGCTCGGGGCTTGGGTGCTGTGCGTGGCGCTGGGCGGCTTCTTGCTCGCGCCGAGCACCGCCGAGGCTGCGCCGAAGGCCAAGCCTCGCCCGGCCGCGCACAGCAAAACCCCCAAAAAGAACCCGAAGAAGGTCGAGCCGGAGGCAGACGCGACGAGCGCGGATGCCAAGGCGGATGACGACAAGACCGACGCCAAGCCGGACAAGGGCGAGCCGAGCGGCGTGAAAGCGGCGGGAACGAGCGCCGGCAAGGCGGCCCCTAACGCTTCTTCGGGGACGGCCGTCAAAGAGACCAAGGAAAGCAAAGAGGGCGTGAAGACCTACAAGTTCGGCACGATCGAGGTCGAGGGTCGCTTGAAGTCGCCACAGATCATCTACTTCCTACGTCGCGTGCGGGCCGAGTTCGACGCCGGGCTCTTGGGTCATCGCTCGTTCATGCGCGAACTATCCGACACTCGGAACAATCCCGCGTTGCGATGAGTACTCCCCAGCCGTTACCGATCGTGCTTCGTACCGCTGCCGTGTGGGGTACGACCGTGCTCGCGGTGCAGAACCTCAACGCGGGACAATCGCTCAAGTTGAGTGATGGCGAGGGCAACCTGGTGTCGAAGCCAGATGGCTCCCAGGTTGCGGATTTTCCGGTGCGCGCGGTGGGTACGGGGTGGGAGCTGGATGCGCGCGGCTGCACCGGTGGTGAGCTCGTGCTGCGCGGTCGACGCGAGAACCCGGCGGAGCTTGGTCGCTCGGGCGCGCCGATCCCGATCGTGGCGGGCGATCACGGGCTGATTCAGTACGGCAATTTTTCGGTCTTTTTCCAGTTCACCCACGCCGCGCCGATCATCAAGCGTCGGCGCCGGCCGGACTGGGCGCTCTTGCTCTCGTTCGTCTTTGCGATGGTCGCGGTGGGCGGTGGCTTGGCGTTGATCTGGGCGATCACTACGCCCCAGGGCATTCCCAAGCCGCTCGAGCTGACCAGTCAGCAAGAACTGCAACTGCAGTTCAATCTCAAAGAAGAAGACACGCCGCCCCCACCAGCTACCGCGGGCAAAGAAGAGGACAAGGGTTCGGGTATCAAAGACCCGGGCGCCAAGGACAAAAAAGAGCAAGGCGGCGGTAAGAAGATCGCGGGCACCGAGGGCAAACTCGGACGCAACGGCAAAGAGACGACCACCAAGCAGACGGGCGACATCCGCTCGGGCTTGGGCGGGATGTCCGAAGCTTTGTCGAGTGACGTGGGCGACGAAGTGAAGAAGACCCTGGGCACGATTAGCTCGGTGGCGGACGCACTCGGCGGCTTGCGCTCGGACTCGATCGTGCTCGGTGCGGGTAGCGGCACCGGGCTCAAGGGCGGCGGCAAAGGCGGCGGCGGGGATGCGCCGGGCGGCGTGCCGTTTGGCTCGGGCACGCTCGACACCGGTTGGGGACCGGGCAAGGGCGGCGGCTATGGTTCAGGCTCGGGCGGCCCTGGTGGTCGCGGTTTGGGCGGCAACGGCAAAGGCGGCCCGGGTGGCGGTGATGGCTCGGGCAGCGGGAACGGCACTGCCGACGGCGAGCACAAGGTTGCCGGCAAAGCGGCGACCGCGGCGGGGCAAGGTCTTTCTCCGGATCAGATCGCGCGCGTCGTTCGTGCGCGCACCGGCGCGTTCCAAGCTTGCTACGAGATCGCTTCTGCCCACGACCCGACGCTCAAAGGGAGTGTGGGCGTGGCATTCAGTATCAGCCCCGGTGGCTCGGTGACCAGCGCGAGCATCACGGGTTCTTCGTTGAACAACCCGCGCGTCGAGGGCTGCATCCTGCGCAACTTCAACCGTCTGCAATTCCCGACGGCGGACAAGCCAACCGGCGCGAACTTTCCGTTCGCGTTCAGGCCAAGCAAGAAGTAGCGCTGAAGGCGCGGCGTGTGGCACGCCCTTGGCATAGTCCAGAGTAGTCGCCGAACGAGTCCACAAATGATGCGAAAATACGGGCAATCCATGCGGGTTTGGGCGGGGGCGAAGCGCCCCGAGCCGCGGGCGTCGAGCCCCCAACTGCTGTCGGTGTTTGTCGTCTGCGCGCTGCTTGCCGTAGCTTGTGGCTCGCAGGAGGAAACGCGCAATCTGGAACCCGAGCAAGTGGGTCTCACTCCGGACGTGGCGCCGATCTTCGAAGACGATGAATCGCAGTTGTTCGAGGTCAAGCGCGGGCTGCAATTTCCGATCTTGGATCCGAGCTCCGCACAGGCAGACGCGCTCAATCAGCAAGTGGTCGAGCCCTACGGGCGAAAGCCGTGGATCACGAACAAGGACGTCAAGGTGCAACTCACTTGGACGCTCAGCAATCTCGACGAAGACCAGCACGTGGTCGAGATGCTGATCGATCCGTGGAACGAGTTTGGCCGCTACTACCCCGGCATGACGCTGACCGACGCCGAGGAGCAGACCTTCCAGCCCAACTTTTCCGGCATCGACCGCTACTACGTGCTCGAAGGCAAGAGCGCGGGCGCGTCATCACGGCGTCACGGAACATGCACGTTCGACGACATGAACGAGATGGCGATCGATTTTGCCACTGTGCAAAACATGATCAAATTCCCGCCGCCCTTGCCGAACGGCGTGCAGTCGGACCCGGACATGATGGTCGATCCTCTGCCGATCTACGCCAATCACGCCTTCAACTTCATCAATCTCTCGAACGATGACGTATTGATCGCGCCCTACATTCCCGCGGTGATCGCCGGCCTCACGGGGGTGGACTTCGGCTTCCGCACCACGGAAAAGGCGACCATCGCGCTCGACATTCAGATCGAGGTGGTGGACTTGGGCCAGGGGCGCGTCCAAACCGCGGGCAGCAGCGAAAAGCTGCTGGCCAAGACGACCGAGGTCGTGACCGTCGGCACGGCAGTTCCGTAGCGGCGGAACCGCGCGCCCTTCTGTTCGCCCGCGGCGGCTCGTGCTACGCAGGGCGCGCCATGAGCCGCATTTATCGTACGCTTCCGCCCGAGGGGACTCGTCTCGGGATCGCATTTTCTGGTGGTTTGGACACGCGCTGTGCCGTCGCCTGGCTGAGCGAAAAGGGCATGAAGGTATTCGCGTACACCGCGGACCTCGCCCAGCCGGACGAAAAAGATCCTGCGACTATCCCGCCCATCGCTCGCGAGCACGGCGCGGTCGAAGCACGCTTGATCGACTGTCGTGAAGCGATGGCGCGTGAAGGCGTGGTCGCCATTCAATGCGGCGCGTTCCACCTGTCGAGCGGCGGCAAGAAGTACTTCAACACCACGCCGCTCGGTCGCGCGGTGACTACGACCGCCATCATCCGCGCCATGCGCGAAGACGATGTGCACGTGTTCGGCGATGGCAGCACCCACAAGGGTAACGACATTCAGCGCTTCTATCGCTACGGCATTTTGACCAACCCGAACTTGAAGATCTACAAGCCCTGGCTGGATCAACAGTTCGTGGACGCCTTCGGTGGTCGCACCGAAATGAGCGAGTACTTGAAGAAGATCGGCCGCCCGTACACGATGAGCACGGAGAAGGCGTACAGCACGGATGCCAACGTGCTCGGCGCCACTCACGAGGCCAAAGACCTCGAGCACCTGAATAAAGGCATGCACATCGTGCAGCCGATCATGGGCGTGGCTCATTGGAAGGCGGAGACCGCGATCGCCGCGGAAGACGTCACGGTCGATTTCGAAGCCGGTTTCCCCGTAGCCATCAACGGAAAGCGCTTCAGCACGCTGATCGACTTGGTGCTCGAGGCCAATCGCATCGGTGGTCGCCACGGCTTGGGCATGAGCGATCAGATCGAAAATCGCGTGATCGACGCCAAGAGCCGGGGCATCTACGAGGCGCCCGGCATGGCGCTCTTGCACATCGTGTACGAGCGCTTGCTGTCCGCGGTGCACAACGAAAATACGCTCGATCTGTACTTCACGCTCGGGCGGCGCTTGGGCCGCACGCTGTACGAAGGCAAATGGTTCGATCCCGAAGCCATGATGCTCAAAGACGGCCTGACGCGCTGGATCGCGCCCAGCGTCACGGGCAGCGTCACGGTGCAACTGCGCCGCGGTGACGACTACTCGATCATGGAAACCAAGGCCGAGTACATGGCCTACGCGCCCGAGAAGCTATCGATGGAGCGCGTGGAAGATCCCGCGTTTTCGCCAGCAGATCGCATCGGCGCACTCGAAATGCAAAATCTGTCGATCACGGACAACCGCAATTTCTTGATCCACCACTTGGAAAGCGTGGCGCGTCTCAGCGCCGCCGCGACCGCAAGCCCGCTGCCTGAACTGCTCGGGAAGACCGAGAAATAAAGAGCCGCCGATGGGCGAGCGGGCGGTCAGCGCGTTCGGAATGCTCGTCATGATGGCGCTAGCATTCGCGCTTTGTCCGTCCGATCGCCGCCGCCTCGTCAAACTGCGCACGGTAGGCGGCGGCCTGCTGATGTTGATCGTGTTCGCGCTGATCGTTCTGCGCACGCCCGCCAGCCGCTTGTTCCTGCTCGGCAACGAAGCGGTCGATCGCTTGCTCGCCTTCAGCCGCGACGGGGCGAGCTTCCTGTTTGGGCGCCTGACCACCGATCCCGCGTCGTTCGGCTTCATCCTCGCCTTTCAGGTACTGCCGACGATCCTGTTCTTCTCCGCGCTGATGTCCCTGCTCTATCACCTGAGGGTGATGCCCTTGATCATCGAGAGCTTGGGCCGGCTCTTGATGCGCGTGCTGGGTACGAGCGGCGCCGAGAGCTTCTCTACCGTCGCCGACATCTTCGTGGGCCAGACCGAAGCTCCCCTCGCGATTAAGCCATATCTGGCCAAAATGTCGGTCTCGGAGCTGAACGCCTGCATGGTGGCGGGCTTTGCGACGACCGCGGGCGGCGTGCTCGCGGCCTACGTGGCGATGCTCAGCGGCGCGGTACCGGGCATCGCCGGACACTTGATCGCCTGCAGCGTGATGAGCGCGCCTGCCTCCTTGGTGATCGCCAAATTGATGCTGCCCGAAGAAGCGGGCCGCGACTACGAGCACGAAGCGCGCATCAACATCCCGCGCGCCAGCGAGAACGTGCTCGACGCCATCACGCAAGGCACCGGCGACGGCATCCGCTTGGCCGTCAACGTGGGCGGCATGCTGGTCGTGTTCTTGGCGCTCACCGCCATGCTCAACGCCGCACTGGGTTACGTGGGTAGTGCACTCTTTGGACACTCGCTCAGCTTGGAGTTGGTTTTCGGCTGGGTGTTCTCACCGCTCGCGTGGGTGATGGGCGTGCCCAACGCGGACGTGCTCAAAGTTGGCCAACTCCTCGGCCAAAAGACGGTCCTGAACGAGTTCGTCGCCTACACACACATGGCTGAAATGCTGAGCAAAGATCCGCATTGGCTGAGCGAACGCGGCCGCGTGATCACGGCCTACGCGTTGTGCGGCTTCGCCAACTTCGGCAGCATCGGCATCCAGATCGGCGGCTACTCGGGCCTCGCCCCCGAGCGCCGTGCGGATATTTCGCGCCTTGCCCTCAAGGCCATGTTCGGCGGCCTGCTTGCCACGTGCCTCGTGGCCTGCGTCGCCGGCGTCCTGCTGTAGAGCGACGCCGCGCGCGTCACGAGCGACCAGGAGCGGGTCGTAAGCTACGGCTTGGCAAGTGCGGCAGTTTTCGGCGCCGGGTGGGCCAGGGCGTAGCGGATGATACGTTTGAAGGCTTTGAGCGGCTGCGCGCCTGAGATGTAGTAGCCGTTGATCACGAACGCGGGGGTACCGCGAATGCCAGCGTCGTCGGCGAGGGCTTTGTCTTTGGCGAGCAGGCCGTCGAAGCGGCCGTCGCTCTGAGCGGCGGTCATGCGCGCCGAGTCGAGGCCCAGCGTGGCTGCGGTTCTGGCCAGCGTTTCGTCGCTCAGCGCGGCATCGCTGCTGAACAGCAGATCGTGGAATTTCCAGAAGCCGGCATCGCCTTTTTGTGCGCGAACCTCGCGGGCCGCGATCGCGGCCGGGCGCGCGAAGTCATGGAATGACAGCGGGTAGTCGTGCCAGACGAAGCGCAATTTGTTCGGATAGGCTTTGGAAAGCTCGACCAAAGTCTTGTCGACCTTTTGGCAGAACGGGCACTGGAAATCTGCGAATTCGTGAATCACGATCGGCGCGTTGAGGGGGCCGCGGCTCGGATTATCTGCGGTCGGCGCGGGGATCTCTTTGCGCTCGGGAGCGTCCGGATCTTGCGCATGCTTCATGATCTCGTCGTACACGGCGGCGCGAGGCGTGCCCGCGGCGACCAACGCATTGGCGACCTTGAGCTGCGTTTCGACGGCGGTCACGAAGTTTTCCAGCGGTTGCGCGCCGGACAGGCGCAGGCCGTTGATGAAGAAGTGCGGCGTGCCCGAGGCCTTGAAGTCGCTGGCCAGATCTTGGTCGGCCTCGATTTCGGCGGCGTGGGTGTTGTTGATGATCGCGTTTTTCAGCCGCTTTTCGTTGAGTTTCAGCGCTTTTCCGAGAGCGAGGAGGTCGCTCTCCTCCAGCTTGCCCTCGAACAGACGGCGGTTGGCTTCGAGGAAGGCCGCATCGCCCTTTTGGGCGCGGGCCTCGAGCGCGAGGTTTGCGGCGGGCAGCGCGCGGGGATGGAACGGCAATGGGTTCTGGCGCAGCACGACACGCACGTCCTTCGGATAGCGCGCCAACAGTTCGTTCATGGTGGTTTCGGCGCGCCGACAATATGGACACTGGTAATCCGAGAACTGAACGATCGTGACCAATGCATCGCTCGGGCCCATGCTGGGGGCGCCCTTCACGGGCAGCTTCCAGATCACCAGATCTTGCTCGGGCTCGTCTTCTGCTTCCGGCTTGGGAGCGACGTAGTTCGCGGCCACGCGCGTGCCGTAAACGGCGGCGGCCGGCGTGCCTTTGCGGCCGAGATCAGCCGCGGCGACCAGCTCGGCATCGATGATACTGGTGAAGGCGTCGAGCGGCTGTGCGCCACTCAAGGCCACGCCATTGATGCGAAATGCGGGCGTGCCATTGGCTCCGACTTTGGCGGCGAGCGCGATGTCGCGCTCGATTTTGTCGTCGGTTTCCGGCAAGCCCGCGCGGCGCAGCACGACTGCGGGATCGAGCCCCACCCGCGCCACCCAAGCGTTCAGCGCTTCGTCTCCGAGCTTCTGCTGCTCTTCGAATGCCAGATCCAGGAACGCGTAGAACGCAGGCGAACCGCCCTGGTGCAGCACGGCATCGGCCACTTTGGCCGCCGGTCGCGCATTGCCGTGGAAGGGAAGCGGGTTGTGTTTGAACACGACGCGCAGTTGGTTTGGGCCGTACTTGGCTTGCAGGCTCTTGATCGTGAGTTGCACGCGTGAGCAAAACGGGCACTGCAAATCAGAAAACTCGACCAAGGTGACGGGCGCGGTGGCTGCGCCCCACACCGGGTCGTCACTGCCGATCGGCAATGCTTCCGAGCTCGGTTGAACGCCGCCGGCAGAGGTCGCCAGTTGGGCCGTGCCGGGAGCGACTGCAGACACGCTCGGACCGGCGGGCGGTTGCTGCGCGGGAGGGGTCGCGTTGCAGCTCGCGAGCTGCACCGAGAGGAGCAATGCCGTCGTGACTCGCCCGAGGCGATGAATCCACATGATTCACGCCTCATAGCGCCCGGCAGGGGCCGCGTCTACCGGCCCAGTGCGTCGAGCAAGGGCGTTAGCTCGGCTTGGTTCAGCTCCAGTTGGAGCTTCAAGCTTGCCGCCGTTTGCTCGACCGTGATGCGCTTGGCGATGCTCTTGAGAGCGGGGTCCAGCGGGAGCATGTCGAGGGACGAGCGCAACTCGCCGAGCAAGCTTGCGATGCGCGAGGCCGCCTCACTTTCCGCGCAGTCGAGCAAGACGAGCAGCTCCGCCGTGCGTCCGACGTTCACGCGCAGGCTCATGGTCTTCAATGCCGCGAGCGGCGAAAGGCGCGCATTGGCTTCTTCGCCCGCGACGCGCGCGAACCAACCCTCGCCGAGCAGCCAAGTTGCGAGCAGCGGACCTGGGCCGAGCGCGCGGCGTAGCTCGGCGTGTCGCGCGTCGCGAATGCCGGCCGGGCCGGCGCGGGTGTCGCTATCGGCCGAGTCCAACAATTCGCGCAAGTAGCTGCCGCCGCTGACCACGAGCAGCCCGTCTTTCGCGGCGATCTCGCCGCTGCTCGCCTTGCGGTCGCGTACCGAGTCGAAGCTGCCGAGCTTGGTTCGGATCGGTTCGCCACTACGCGCGGTGATTGCGCTACTCGCACAACGCGTGATCTCTTCTGCTTTGAAACGGCCGGATGCGACGATGCCGAAGTCTTCGGGGTGCTCCTGCGCGGCGAGGTTCGCACTAGGGATGGCGAGGGCCAGCTGATCGAGCCGTGCTAGCGGGTCGAAACCGCACGCTTGGGCGAGCTTGCTGGCGCCCGCGCTGCGTCCCAAGCGCTCTGCGATGAACGCGCCCAGCGGCGAGCGAGACAAGGCCCGCACGTCGACGCTGAGCACGAACGCGGAACCCGCGGGGATGATCGCGAGCGGTGAGCGCTCGTCCGTCGCTGGCGAAAGCGTGTCGCTGTGAGTTGCTGGTCCGGCTGAGCGCGGCTGCGCGCCAAATACCCAAACCGCCAACGCTAGCGAAGCGCCGAGTACCCCGAGGTGAATGTTTCGCTCGGTCGTAGTCACTGGTTGCGGTCGCTCGCGCGGCGACCATCCGAGGCGCGTCGGCCTTCGGGGCGCGGCGGGAACGCGCGGCGATCGAGCGGTGCGCGTCGCTCGAGCAGTGAGCGCTGTCCGTGGCGCTCGGTGAACGCCCGACGCAGCGCCGCCAGCGTGGCGGGCGCTTGCTCCTTCACCTTCTCTGCGTGCGCGCTACACAGCGCCACCACGCGATCTTCCACCAGGATGCGTCGCAACTTAGCCGGCTTGTGCTCGGCCGCGGAGACACGGGTTTTGAGCGTCGCGCACAGCTCACACTTCCTGGTCATGCCTTTGGCCTAGCGGATCGCGCGCGGACCGGCCAAATTTTCAGCGACTGATGGCGTGCTTTTCGGCCCAGGCGATCACGTCCTGCTCGGGGGTTTTGCCTTGGTGTCGGCCGAGCTCTTGGATCCCGGTGGGGCTGGTGACGTTCACTTCGATCAGCTTTTCGCCGATTACGTCCAAACCCACGAACCAGAGGCCGTGTTCGCGTAGTTTGGGGCCCACGGCGGCGACCATGTCGCGTTCGCGCGGGGTGAGTTCGGTGGCGTGCACTTGCCCGCCCGCGTGGATGTTGGCGCGCACGTCGTCTTCGCGTGGCACGCGTAGGATGGCGCCCAGGGGTTCGCCATCGAGCAGCAGGATGCGCTTATCACCCTGACGGATTGCGGGCTGGTACTCTTGCACCATGGCCAGGCGCTTGCCCTCCATGGTCATGATGTCGACCATCGAGCGCACGTTCCGATCACCGGTGGTGAGCACCACGACCCCCGCGCCGCCCGCGCCGTCGAGCGGTTTGAGTACCGCGGTACCGCCGACTTTGTCCACGAAAGCGATGATTTGCGCGGGCTCGGCGCTGACCAGCGAGCGCGGCATGAAGTCCAGAAACTGAAACGTGAACAGCTTCTCGTTTGCGTCGCGCAGGCCGCGCGGGTCGTTCATGACCAGCACGCGATCTTTGACCAGATCCAAGACCTGAGTGAGGTACAGGTAACCAGCATCGAAGGGCGGATCTTTGCGGATGAAGACGGCGCCGAGCGTGGCGACCTCGACCCGTTCGTCAGCGCCGAGGGTGACGTGGGGCCGTTGCGCGCTCACTTTCACCGAGCGCGCGCGGGCAAAAACATCGCGGCCCTCGTTGGAAAGCTCGCGTGGCAAGCAGTGCAGGCACTCGTGCCCGCGCGCCATCGCGCCGCGAATGAAGGCGAAAGTGGTGTCTTTGTCGGCCGTCATCGTTTCGGCCGGGTCCATGACGAAGAGGATGCGCACTTGGGTGGCGCAAATCTCACACGTCGTGAGCGCCCCTGCAAATGGCTGGCGCGAATTTGCTAGGCTGCCGGCTATGAACAGACCCTGGCTGATACCGCTGAGCGGCGGCCTGTGCGCGTTCGCTTTGGTTCTCGCCGCGCCCAGCGGCCACGCCGACAGCAAGCCCGCGCGCTTCGCCGTGGCGACCGAAAACGCGGTCTCGACGCGTGAAGGCTTCGCTGAGCTCGCCGCAGGCGGCAACGCGGTCGATGCCATCGTGCGCGCGGCGTTGGTCGCGGGGATAGTGAGCCCGAGTTCGAGTGGCCTCGGTGGGGGCGGCTTCGCGCTAGTCTGGCGTGCGGCCACCCGCGAGCCGTACGTGTTGGATTTTCGCGAACGCGCTCCGGCTACCATCGACGTTGCCGCTTTCGAAGCGCGACCGTTCGAGCCGGAGCAGCGTGCCCGCGCAACGGGCGTACCAGGTGAGCTCGCCGGCCTGTGGCAGCTCCAGCACGACTTGGGCAAGCGAAAGTGGAGTGACGTGGTGCTGCCGGCCGCGCACGTGGCGGACACGGGTTTTGCCGTGAGCCAGCACTTGAGCAATGCCGTCGCCTCGCCGTGGTCGAAGTTGGCGTGGACGGATGCGGGCCTTGCTCGGCTGTTCTTTCCCGCGGGTAAGGCGATTTCTGCGGGAAAATCGCTGAAAAATCCCAAACTCGGGCGGACGCTGCGCGAGCTCGCGCTCAAGGGCAAAGAGCTGTTCTACGAAGGCGAGCTCGGGCGCCAAATGATCGCGACCGCGCAGGCCAAGGGCGGCGCGCTGAGCGCTGCCGATCTGCATGACTATGGCCCGCTCGCGCGGCAAGCGATTCACGTGACCTGGGAAGGGTACGACGTGTACACCATGCCTCCGCCATCTGCCGGCGGGCTGATGGTGGCACAGACGCTGGGTATGTTTTCGAAGGCCGAGCTACAGCGCCTGGGCCAGGGCACGGCGGTCTTTCAGCACACGATCGCCGAAGCCATGCGCGGCGCGCTCTCCGATCGCATGCGCTTTCTCGGCGATCCGGATTTCGAACACGTCGACGTCGCGGCGTTGCTCGACCCCGCGCGGCTCGCCGCGCGCAAGCGCTCGATCTCGGCCGAGCGCACGCAGGCCTTGCCGCGTTTCCAGGAAAACGAGCATGGAACGCACCATTTGCTGGCGATCGACGCGGAGGGCAACGTCGCTTCGCTCACGACCACGGTGAACAACGCGTTCGGTGCCAAGCTGAGCGTGCCGGAGAGCGGCATCGTGCTCAACGACGAGCTGGACGATTTCACGAAGCAAAAAGACGTGGCCGGCTTCGGCCTGACTCAGAGCCCGAATCGCCCGCGCGCGGGGGCGCGCCCCGTATCGAGCATGACGCCGACCTTGGTCGTGAAGGACGGCAAAGTCGTGTTCGCGCTCGGTGGCTCGGGCGGTCAACTGATCGCGACCAACGTCACTCAGCTGCTCTTGGCGCGGCTCGCCTTCGGGCTTTCACCGGCCGCGCTCGTGAAGTTGCCGCGCTTCGCGGTACCGACTTCGGGCCCGAGCCTGCTGCTCGAAGCGGGCGCTGACAAATCGCTGCTCGACAACCTCGCGTGGCGCGGGGAAGTGACGGAGATCATGAAGCAGAACGCGACCGCGGTGCAGATCATCGCGGTCGACGACGGGGTGGTCAGCGCGGCCGCCGATCCGCGCAAATATGGCGAGGCGAAACCTTAGTTTCGCTCGGTCGTCACCTCGGACAATCCTCCGAAGATCGCCGTGTACGCGCGCGAGGAGTACTGCATGCTCGAGGTGCCGATGACTGCGTCCATGTCCGAACACAGCACATTGTAGTCCGTGCCAACCTGGGAGGTGCCGGTGTTGACTACGCCGAGCAGCTCGTCCGCCGTGCCTCGGAAGACGCCGGACCCAGAAGTGCCGTGGCACACGGGGACGTTGGTGTTCGTGCTGCTGCTGGGCGTACCGGACGAGCGATAGAGCACGTTCTGCTTGGAGTGCGTCGAGCGCAACGGGAACAGCTGCTGTCGCTCCGATGAGGTTTGGGTGTAGTGAAAGTTGCTCCCTTCCGTGCCCGGGCCTTCGTAGTGCCCGTAGTGCTCCCAGTTGAAGTTCGGTGCATACGGCATGGTGTAGGCCACGTCCGAAATGGACAAATCCAGCAGTTCGTGGAACCACCAGACATCGACCGTGGAGCCGATGGTGTCGGTGGTCGCGACGGGGACCCAGTTCTTCACGGTTTGTGCTGCGGTCGAGCGACCGCTGCAATAGATCATGGCGATGTCGGCGGTCGACGCGCCTGTCGGACAGTTGAGAGGACTGTACGCGCAGCGCCTCTCGACCTTACAGGTGTACGGGGTCACGATGTACCCGTCCGCCGCAGAAACTTTTACCGGTCGCGCGTAGCCCGGCCAGGTGCCGCTGACCTTCGCCTGATTGATCGCAGAAGTGATGTTCAAGTTGGTCGTGTCGTACTGCTCGACCGTGAACGTCTGCGAAGTGGTGTACTTGTCCACGCAATGAGCGGCGGTCACGGCGCGGCGATTGGAGATGAAGGTCGCTCCGCAGCTCGCATTGATCGCGCCGTTCACGATGCGAATTGCGCCGGTCGACTTGCCTTTGCGCGTCTGTGACGACGCCTTGATCAAGTTCACGCCGTCGGTCGTCGACGATTCCGAAGTGCCGACCCACGCGAGTTGGAGCGGGCCTTGGGCCATGGCCAGCGTGGGTTCATCGCCATCACCTTCGGCCGCGCCGCACGCCACGAGCAGCGTTCCACCCGCAACCGCGGACGCGCCCAGCAGCGTAATGGCTGCGCCGCGCCCAAGCGCTAGAGATTTCAACTTCGTTCCGCAATTCACGAATCCCCCCACTTCGTCATCCACTCAGGTAGCGCGCCGCTCAATGAAGCGGCGCGCCATCCGAGGTAGCGATCAGCGATCGCCCAAAACTTCGGGCAGAGATTCGAACGTCTGGGCCCAATTGTGCTGGGTGAACCCCATGCCGTTGCCGGCCGAGCTGTCGGTGATCGGCACGCACAGCGGCACACCGTTGAAGCTGTTTCCGAACTCCGCGACGATGCCCATGAACTCGTTCGTGCCCGAGGCAAACACACCGGAGCCCGATGTGCCGTGGCAAACCGGGATGTTCGTGTCGAGGATGTACTGGCTCTCGGTCGCGAGTACCTGGTACGGCGCGTTCGTCGAAGTGTGCTTCGAGACCAACGGCAACAGTTGGCGATCGGTATCGGCAGCGCTGTGCCAGTAGTGATAGTTCAGCGTGTGATCGTCTTGGAACTTGCCATAGTGCTCCCAATTGAAGTTGGGCATGTACGGCTCGTAGGGCATGTTCGCCGAAGTGGCTAGATTGACCACTTCGTGGAACCACCACACCTCGACGTTGCGAGTCTTCGCCTTGACCTCGTTGGCGTGGGTGTTCGTGGCCACCTTCACGTAGTTGACCACGTTCGTCTCGCGTTGCGAGCAGGAGATCATCGCTAGATCGAGGGAATTCGTCGCGGGGAGTTGGCAATTGTCGCGGCCGTAGATGTCCGAGCAGCGGCGCACCACCTTGCACGTGTACGGCCTGACGATGTAACCGTCTGCCGAGGTGAGCTTGCGCGTGCGCGTGTAGTTGGGCCAGGCGCCGCTGATCTGGGCTTGCGTGCCGAAGGCTTGGTTGAGATCCAAGTTGGTCGTGTTGTATTGCTCGACGGTAAAGACGTTGTTGAGCGTGAGATCGGAGCTCGGCACGCAGTGCGCGGCGGTCAATGCATAGTGATGCGAGATGAAGGTAACGCCGCAGTTGAACTTGACGCCGTTGTTGTGAGGATCCGAGTAGCGCATCGCGCCGGTGGCTTTGCCAATGACGGACTGCGAGCTCGCCTTGAGCAAGTTCACCCCCGTCGTGGTGGTGGATTCGTTCCAACCGACCCACGCCAGCTGAACGGGCTCTCGCGACGTCGCGAGCTGTCCCTCTTCTTCGTCTCCGCCGGCCGCACCGCAAGCGCTGAAGCCCGCGATCAAGGCAACACAGGAGACGGCAAGCGCGGCGCGCTGCACCGAAACTCGCCCCAAAACACTCCGCACAGTCGAACCGATTTGCATGCTCATCGTCCCTCCACTTCGAATACTACGCGACGTTGGTGTCGCTTGAAAAAGCGCCCGCGCGAGTCAACCCTCTCGGAGAATGACTTGCGCGGGCCAGCTGCCGAATCAGTGTCGGAAGCTTACTGCCGCTCGGAGGCGGCAGTAACCTCAGGCAATGACCCGAAGATCGCCGTGTATTGGCGCGAGGAGTACTGCATGCTCGAGGAACCGATCACTGCGTTCATGTCCGAGCACAAGACGTTGTAGTCCGTACCGACCGCCAAGCCGCCGGTGTCGACGACGCCGAGCAACTCGTCTGCCGTGCCTCTGAAGACGCCGGAGCCGGACGTGCCGTGGCACACCGGAACGTTGGTGTTGGTGGTGAGGCCGGTGAGGGCGCCTGAAGAACGATAGAGAACGTTCTGCTTGGAGTGTGTGGAGCGCAGCGGGAACAGCTGCAGCCGCTCTCCGAACACGTTTTGCGTGTAGTGGAAGTTGGTGCTTTCCGTCCCCTCACCATTGTAGTGGCCGTAGTGACCCCAATTGAAGTCCGGCGAATACGGCATGGTGTAGGGTGTGTTCGAGGTATCCAAGTTCAGCAGTTCGTGGAACCACCAGACGTCTACCGTCGCCCCGCTGGTGTCGGACGTCGCGACCGGTACCCAGTTTTTCGGTGTTCCGGCGGGCAGGCGGCCAGAGCAGTAGACCAACGCGATATCGGAATTGGTCGCACCGGCGGGGCAGTTCACGGGATTGATCGAGCAGCGCCTCTCGACCTTACAGGTGTACGGAGCCACGAGGTATCCGTCCGTGTTGCTGATCTTCACCGGTCGCGTGTAGTTCGGCCAGAGCCCGGTCACCGTCGACTGATTGATCGCCGCCGAGAGGTTCAAGTTGGTCGTGTTGTACTGCTCGAGCGTGAACGTCTGCGTCGTCGAATAATTCTCGACGCAGTGGGCAGCCGTGACCGCGCGGCGATTGGAGATGAAGGTCGCTCCACAGCTCGCGTTGATGGCCCCATCGACGATGCGGATTGCACCGGTCGACTTGCCTTTACGAGTCTGTGACGACGCTTTGATCAAGTTCACGCCGTCCGTCGTCGAAGTTTCGGAGGTGCCGACCCAGGCGATTTGCACCGCGTTTTGGGCCATGCCCAACGTGGGTTCTTCGCTCTCGCCATCGCCGGCAGCGCCGCACGCAGCGAGCAGAGTTGCCCCTGCAACCGCCGATGCGCCGAACAGCGCGACCACTACCCCGCGTCCCAAACCCTGCGATTTCAGCTTCGTCACGTATTTCATGAGCCACCCTTACGTGCGGGCTCCCCGATCCACTCGGCACCCGCGTCCCAACCTGGGGCAACCCACTAGCATCCTTGGTGTCGAATCAGAAATTGCTTTTTTCGTCACGCGTCGGCCGGACGCTCGGTGTAGTGCGACTGACGAGAATGGACAGGTACGATCCGAGCATCCCGCACGCGTAAGCGCTCCCCTCGGATCGAGCGCGATCAGCTCAGAAGGAGTGAAAGGTCTCGCCGTCGAACCAGAGCATGAATTGCTCACCGCACGCGTACTTGCGAAAGTCCTTGTCTGCCACGGCCAGAAACACCTCTTTGGAGGAAAGGCCCCACATTCCGCTAGTGATCACGCGTGACATGGAAGGGTCGACGTTGGGCGGCAGCGTGATCAATAGCTCTGCCTCGTCACCCTTCAGACGACCCATCTCGATGCGCGTGCGAAAGAAAAGGTCACCATCATTACTGCCCCACAGCTGCGCGATGCCCGCGCCACTCACGTCCTCACTGCCCGTCTCGACGACCTTCCACGTTGATCCGTCGTAGTGAACGAGCTGCTTGGCCTGGCTGCCCAGCCAGATGTCATCGGCTGAAAAGCCCCACACCGCAGAGTAGTCGCCCGCGGGCACGTCCTCGAGGTGAACGAACGCGTCATCGCCCGTACTCTTGCGGTAAACGGCCTGATTTTGGCCCACCACGATGATCGTATCTTGGTCCGCCCAGACCTCTTGTACGGGCTCGGGAAGGGCCGCGAACGTCGACCATTTGTCGTCCTTGAACCGGTACAGCGAGTCCGCGCCCAGTGCGTACGCGACGTCGGAACCGACTACGAACGGACGCCCCACCTCGAGCTCCGCTTCGAGGTCGGCCGACCCGTCGAGACCGATGCGCCACAGGCCCGTTTTTGCGTCGAGGAAGCCGGAAATCAGCAACGGCCCGGCATCGAAACCGGTGAGGTGCAATGAGCCGGTCGAGCCCATGCCGCTGCCCGGCGGCAAGGCGTAGAGCAGCTGCCAGCCGCTGCCGTCGTTGAATTGCAGCGAGAGACCCTGCTTGCCGCACGCATCACCGGCAAGCACGTTGCAAACGGCCGAGAAGATGCCGAACACTCCGCGCTCGTCGGCCCAGACGTCGAACGCGTCTTGGCGTCCCTGATGTGCTTCGCAAAGGGGCGTGGTGCTATCGCGCCAGCCTGGCGTGCCGACCGGGAACGGCGGATCCCAAGCCGGTCGGGGTGGACGATTATCCACCGGCACATTGGACGCTGCCCCGCCGCTGTGCGTGACGCCCGCCGAGCCAGCACTCGAGCCTGCGTGGCCGCCGACGGAGCCGCCCTTTCCGCCGTTATTGGCCCTGCCAGCGTTGGATGCGCCCGCATCCCCGGAGCTCTCGCCTGCGTCGCCAGCTGCGCCCATCTGCGGGGCGTCTCCCTGGACCGCCGAGCCGCAACCCACGGCAACTACGGCCGCCAACAAAGCAAAGAAGCAAACCCGTCCCGAACCAAGCATTACTCGTCCCTCAGAATGTTCTGACTGCCCGACGTGCGGACCGAGCCCCGGTCCCGGGCGGAAGCTAACATGCTGGGTCGCGACTCGCTACGTGTCGACCGCGCGCGCAGCTGAGGCAAATTCGAGCGCGGTCCGCTTCAGCGACGCGTGGCGGGTGAGGCGGCCGCATCGCAAACTTGCTTTGCGCGCTTGCCCGCCGGTGATTGCGGCGAGAGGCGAGCGAGCTGAGCGCTGCCTTCGGCGATCCGCCCGGACGAACAAAGCGCTTGCGCCTTGGCCGCGCGCCGCTCCTCGCTCAGGATCCCGTTCGGGAACTGTCGTTGGTGCTCATCGAGCGCCTTCAATGCTTCAGCGATGCGGCCATTGTTGAGCGCGGACGTTGCTCGTGACAAGAGAGCAACCTCCAGCACGAGCTGATCGGGTTGGGGGCGCGTGCCCGTCGAATTTGCAGACGGAACAGGTCGTGCCGATGGGCTGGGTTCAGCGGCCAGCGCTGGCGCTCCCGCCGCGACCATGGGCGCTTCGTTCGGCGAGGGGGCCAGTGCAGACGCCACGATGGCGGGGCGCTGTGTGTCGATCGGCGTGTGCTGCGCAATTGGCTTTGGTGCGGGCCGCAAGGCGAAGAACAGTGCGCCGGCGATCACACACACCCCAATTGCTGGCGATACCAAGCGCCAACCGATGGCGCGCGGAGTTGCTGGCGCAGTGACGTCCGGCGGCAGCACGGCCGCTCCGAGACGCGCACGGAGCGCGGCTTCCACTCGCTCGAGATCCGCGTCCGTACCCCGAATTGCACTGCGCCCGGCTTCGACTACGGCACTGGCTTTCGGACCGAGTGTTGCCATGAGAATCATATTCCTCCGCTCCGGTTTCCGCGTCGTGCCAGCGCGGCCTCGAACGCTTGCCTCGCGGCGCGCAGGCGCGAGTACGCCGTGTTCAACGGGATCCCCAGAATCTCGGCCGCTTCGGGAACGGTCAATTCGTCGATCTCGATCAGCGCGAAGACTTCTCGCTTGGGCGGGTCCAACTCGGCGAGCAAGCTCGCCAAGAGCTCGAGATCCGCGTTCGTCTTCAGATGCTCGAAAGGCGTCGGTTCTTGCGACGCGGCCTCTGCAGAGGCATCATCCGTGATGCCCGCCGCTCGCTGGGTTCGCAACGCACGCCGGTAGTTGCTTGCCGTGCGTCTGACTACGCCATAAATCCAGCTATGTAGGGCCTCGGGTCGCTCCAAGCCATCGAGTTTGGCGTGAATCACGATGAACACTTCCTGCACGAGGTCGTCCATCGCGTCGGGTGGGACGCCGAAACGTTGCGCCGACGACCAAACGAAGTGGAAGTACTGCCGATAGATCGCTTTGAATGAAGGCACGGTTGGGGGAAAGCTGTCACTGCCGGGCTTTTCGCGGTCCGAGACCCGAGCGCTGGTTGCGCTTGCACTTGGCCCTGCGGTCTTCATTCGCTGATCTACTGGCGCTGGGTCGCGCAGTCCGTCAAAAAATCCACTCGGACCCGAGTGTGGTTATGAGCGCGGCAGGAAGTAAGCGCTCAACGGGCCCGATTTGATCGACCGAAAGCAGGGGCTGAGACATTTGGATTTGGCCGTCGAGGCCGAGAAATAGGCTGAACCACGGGGTGATTCGGGCGCGCCCCTGCGCCCCTACGGAAGCCGCGAACCACGTCACGGTGCCCGTTCGAGCACCGATGTGTGCGCCAGTGCCGCGCGCCGAGATATGTTGGAGGGTGAGCGACATGCAGGGCGCCAGTTCGACCCAGGACAGCACGGCGGCGCGGCAGGCGAGCAGAGTTGCGCTCGTTCGGTCGATATCGGCACCATATTGCTGCTGTGCGTCGTTGGCCGAAGAGTGTTGAGGAAACCATCGGCTGCCCTTGGCCAAGAAGCGCCAACGATCGAACGACACTCCCGCGGCAACCGCCAGCCCGAGGCTCGGCTGATGCAATGGGCCGACGCCGAGCTCGACTTGGGGCAGTTGGAGCAAGAGGTGCCAGCGGCGCTGGGGCTGATGATCGGCTTCTGACGCTTTTGATGACGGGCCCTGTCGTTCGACTATCGCGGGTGCGGTATTGCTTGCCGCATGCGCTGTCGCATCGCGGCCCTTCGTCGCAGAATCGGCCGCGTTTGCGCCGGCCAGATCCTGCTCCGTGAGCGGCTCGGAAGCGTTGAGCAACAAGACCAGCGTGACGGCGGCCGCGCCTGCCAACCCACTGCATGTCTTGCCGTCCATATTCCGTTCTCCGGCCAAACTGCCGCTGCGTACGAGCAAGCGCAGGTGCAGACCGCCGTCGTCGTTGCGCGTGATGGTTGCTTCCGCGTGCAGCGGTTGCGCTTTCGATTTCGGCGGACCCGCCAGCTTTCGTATACGGGCCCGCACCACTTCGACTCGCGGGCACTCGGCGGGCGCATTCCACTCGAGCTCGATGGGTTCGGAAGGCTGAGCCGGGGCAAGCTCTGGCGCGCCCAGCACCAGCAAGAAAGCGAGCCCCAGCCGCGCCGGCGAACGTCTACGGCGTGCTGATCGAGACGTCATCGACGTAGACGGTAGTGGCCGCGGGGACCAACCCGGTGGCTAAGTTTCCAACATACCATTGACCCAGCTCCCAATCGCCGAGCACGACATTGCTTGCGGCGAAGATTTGCTGATCGTCTTGATACAGGCGGACATTACCGGTCGTGGCCGTGGTTCGCTCGACATAGAGCCGGATACGAAACCAGTCACCGATTGGGATCAGGGGCGCCGCCGCAGAGCCGCCGATCTGAGCGTGAGCCGGGGGCCCGTAGAGCGCGAGTTGAAGCCCGCCCTTGGCGCTGATCAGCGAGACATCCAGCAGCCCATCGATGTGATCCCAGTCGACGCCGCCGTTGAAATGAAACAGGTTCCAATTGCCAATGCGCGTGGCGAGGGTGGGAATGTAGTACCATGCGCTGTAGTACGCAGCTGCCGGCAGGGCACCTTGGCGAACGCAGCGCGCCTGGTACGTGGTCGGGTCATCGCTGGTGACGGTGAATGCAGCGGCGTGCTGCCCCGAGTGATGCGGTGAAGCTACGACTTCGAAGCTGCCCGGGGCATCGGGGTAACAGTAGCCCCCGGGGCGGCGGTAGTCGCAAAATCGATTCTCGAAGCCGGTCGACCAAGCTGCGGTGATAGGCGGGCTCGCGTCCACATTCTCGTCGGTCGCTGGATCTTCCGAGCCGTCTTCGGAGCACGTTCGCGTGCCGATACTGACGTTGGGCCGGCAAGCGCTCAGCCCGCACGATACGGCCAGCGCCGCGCACCATGCAGCCGCTTCGAGGTGCCGAGTCACACCCTATTGTCGAAGGGAAACAGCGCCGTGTCATCCACAAGCAATCTTGGCGGAGACGAAAGATTGCGTGACGGAATTTCGCGCGTCGTGACAGGGGCGACGCCGGATTCGAGTCGGGCCGCGGACGCGAGTTTGCGCGTTGGCTGAATCCAGATTTTTTCTGACGGATCGGCGAGGGCAGCGCCAGTGTGGGTAAGCGGTGATTGAAAGAGCTCACCCCACGAGGTCCCGGACATGAAATCTACTGCACTCGGGTCGGTCCTATTGTTGTCGCTCGGCGTGGGACAATGGGGTTGCTCTTCGAGCACTTCGGACAACGCCCGGAGCGCGGGCGGAGCCGATGCCCGCGGCGTGGCAGGCGGCGGCAGTAGTGCCGCGGGGAGCACGCATAGCGATGGGACCGCTTCGGGCGGCGGCGCTTCGGGCGGGCAGCCTTCAGCTCAGGGCGGGACCTATAGTGGCGGCGCGGGAGTTGCGGGGGGAGCGGGCAGCGCGGGAGTAGCGGGCAGCGCAGCACCCGCGGGCGGTGCGGGGCCCATGGGCGGAGCTGGCCCGACCGGCGGCGCGGGCGCTGCCGGCGGCGGCAGCGTTGGCGAGATGCCCTTGGTCTACGACAAGGAGGACACCGGCTCGGCTTGCCCCAAGCCGCCAGCTCCTCCGGCGTTCAGCGCCCTGACCGCGATTGCGAATCTGCCTGACCCATTCTTGATGGCGAGTGGCACTCGGATCTCCACTCGCGAGCAATGGGCGTGTCGGCGCGCGGAGATTTCCTCCCAGATCCAATACTGGGGCTCTGGGCCCAAGGGCGCCCCACCGAGCAACCTGACCGCCACCTTCGCGAACAACAAGCTCACCGTGGTTGCGACTCAAGGCTCGACCTCGATCACTCTGAGCTCGACGATCACCGTGCCGAGTGGCGCCGGCCCTTTCCCGCTCGTCATCGGCATGAATAGCGCGACGGGCAGCTTGCCCTCGAGTCTCTTTTCCGGCGTCGCGACCATGGTCTTCACTGACTCTCAATTGGTGGCGAACAATTTCAACGTGACCCGAGGAGCGGGCGATTACTTCAAGGCGTACCCGGATACCAACACCGGCGCGATGATCGAATGGGCGTGGGGCGTGAGCCGTTTGATCGACGGTTTGTACAAAACCGCCGATCAAAACAAGATCGATCTGAAGCGCATCGCCGTCACCGGCTGTTCCTTCCAAGGTAAAATGGCGCTGTACGCCGGGGCCTTCGACGAACGCATCGCGCTCGTGATTCCCCAAGAATCAGGAGGTGGCGGCGAAGCTTCTTGGCGTTTCATGGCCACCCAAACCGGGACCGAGGATCTCGAGGCTGCGCAAGGCACCGCCTGGTACGCCAAAAATCTTCTCCAATTCAAGAACGCCGACGCTCCCAAGCTGCCGTACGATCAGCACGAACTCGTGGCCATGGTCGCCCCGCGGGCGGTTTTGGCCATCCAAAACACGGCCATCGATCGCCTGGGATCCCAAGCCGGGTCCGTTTCGATGAAGGCCGCCGCCGAGGTCTACAAGGCGCTCGGAATTCCCGACCGCATCGGCTTTACGCAAGCCGCAGCATCTGGACACTGCTCATTCCCGTCGAGCCAGGGGGCGGATGTGACGGCCTTCTTGGACAAATTCCTACGCGGCAAAACCAGCGCGAACACGACCATCGCGAAGACCAATTACACCACTGACATGAGCAAGTGGATCACCTGGGCGACGCCACAGCTTCAATGAGACATCAGCACGATCTTCGCGCATCCGGTGGGCGCCGCTTCCTGGTCGGCGCTGCGCTCCTTCTCGGCTTGGCATGCACCAGCGCGAGTCAACCCAGTGCGGGCGCCGGTGGCGGTGCTCCCGGCAATGCCGGCCGAACTGGGAGCGTGGGCGGAGCGAGCGCCAGTGCGGGCTCTCCGTGGTCGATGGGCGGGCTCGGCGGTGCCCCTTCGTTTGGCGGAAGTGACAGCGTGGCCGGAGCGGGCGCAGCCATCTCCGGCTCCGCCGGCGCCAGCGGCGCGGCAAATTCGGCGGGAAATGGCGGTGCCGCGGGCTCGGGCGCAAGCGGCGGCTCTCGGGCACTTCGGACTCCCGCCTACAACGGCCTGCGCGGTGAGTCCTTCAACGGCGGCTGGAAGTTCAACCGCGGCGAGGTAACCGATGGACAGAGCGCTACATTCGATGATTCGGCATGGCGCGCCGTCACTCTGCCGCACGACTGGAGCATCGAGCTCGCGTTCAGTAGCAGCTCGCCCTCCGGATCCAATGGCGGTTACCTGGATGGCGGGATCGGCTGGTACCGAAAGGCGTTCACGCTTGGCCAAGCTTCGGCTGGCAAGCGCATCCTCGTCGCCTTCGACGGCGTGTACATGAACAGCCAGGTGTGGATCAACGGCACCTCGCTCGGCACGCGCCCGTACGGCTACTCGACGTTCGAATACGACCTCACCCCGTACCTGAAGTTCGACGGCAGCAGCAACGTGATCGCCGTGAAGGCCAACAACAAGCAGCCAAATAGCCGCTTTTATTCGGGCAGCGGCATCTATCGCAATGTTTGGCTGACCCAGGTCAATCCGATTCATGTGCCGAACAGCGGCGTGTTCGTCTCGCCGGTAGTCAGCGGAGCGGCCGCCAGTGTGTCGGTCGCCACGGACGTGCACAATCAATCCAGCGCCTCCGCATCCGTGACCATCAGCACGACCATCACCGGACCCGATGGCGCGACCGTCGCATCTAACGACAGCGCGGTCACGGCCGTAGCTGCCGCAGCGACGGTTAAAGTTCAGCAGAGCCTCGCCATCCCTTCGCCGCAGCTCTGGTCCGTATCCACGCCGACGCTGTATCGCGTGAGGGTCGACGTCAAAGTGGGCGGAGCCACCGTGGACAGCTACGTCAGCGCGATGGGCATTCGCAGCGCGACGTTCAGCGCCACGACCGGTTTTGCGCTGAATGGTCAGGGCATGAAGCTGCGCGGGGTGAACATGCATCACGACTTGGGCCCGCTCGGCGCAGCCGTGAACTATCGGGCGATCGAGCGCCAGGTCGAGATCCTGAAGGGCATGGGCGTGAATGCGATCCGGACGTCGCACAACCCACCCGCGCCCGAGTTACTCGACATCTGCGATCGCCTCGGCGTGCTGATCCTCGACGAAGCCTTCGACACTTGGGAGCAGACCAAGACCGCGAACGACTACGGTGTGTACTTCGAGGATTGGGCGCAGCGGGACATCCAAGCCATGGTCATGCGCGATCGCAATCATCCCAGCATCATCCTTTGGAGCATTGGCAATGAAGTCGGCGGAGCGACCACCGCCACTGCTACCAAGCTGAAAAATTGGGTCTTGGAGCTGGACAACACGCGCGCGATCACTTGGGCGTCCAACAAGATGGGCGGCCCCCACGTCTCCGAGGGAGACGACCGGGCGGTCGCCGATCTACTGGATGTCGCCGGCTACAACTATGCGCCATATGCAGGAAACTACGATTCGGACCACACTGCCAAGCCCAATTGGAAGCTGCTCGGCACCGAGATTGCGGCGGCGGTGCGCACGCGCGGCGTCTATCATACGCCAGCCAACGAGGTCACGCTGGCGACCAGCCAATCGAGCGCAGATCGGCAGTGCTCGTCTTACGACAACGAGGCGGCTGGTTTCGGTGCCACGGCCGAGGTCTCGTACAAGTACGACAACGACCGCGCCTTCGTGTCGGGTTCGTTCATCTGGGCCGGCTTCGACTACATCGGTGAGCCCACTCCCTACTCTTCGTGGCCGTCCAAGAGCTCGTACTACGGTGCCATCGACACTGCGGGCTTCCCGAAGGACGTCTACTACTTCTACAAGAGCGTGTGGACCAGCGCGCCCATGGTGCACCTGTTGCCGCATTGGAACTGGAGCACCGGCAGCACGGTCGCCGTGTACGCTTACAACAATTGCGACAGCGTCGAGCTATTCCTGAACGACCAGTCCCAAGGTGTGAAGAGCGCAGTCGCCCCTGCGCTGCACGCAGAATGGGCCGTCCCCTGGGCATCCGGCACGCTGCGCGCCGACTGCAAGAGGGGCGCGAGCGTCGTCGCGATGGATACCGTCAAGACCGCGGGTGCGGCCGCAAAGCTCGCACTATCCGCAGATCGCAGCCAAATTTACGCCGACGGCCAAGACTTGGTCTTCGTCACCGCTGACGTGCAAGACGCAAACGGCGTGTTCGTGCCCTCTGGGAACGCTTCGATCACGTTCTCTGTCACCGGCCCCGGACAACTCGTTGGTTTGGACAACGGCGACCCGACCGACACGACCTCACACAAGGGGACGACCCGCAAGGCCTTCAACGGCAAAGCGTTGGCCATCGTGCGCTCCACCGGAACCGCGGGTGAGATCACGATTTCGGCAAGCGCGAGCGGTCTCACCGCGACACCGATCGTAGTCCCCGCGCAAGCCGTTCCCTGACGATCCGCGATCTGGTAAGACGCGAGGCCTCGATAGGCCCACAGAGTCGATGCTGTTCGTTGCTCTCAGTTGCTTGCAAGGTCGCCCCCAGTGCGAAGCCTTCGCGGAGCTCGCTCGTTTGCCGGTGGACGGCATTCAGCTCACGCCCGGCAACCTGCCCTCGTCGGGCTTCCGTGAGCTCGTCCACGCTTACGATCGCGAGGTTCGCTACCATCACTCGTTCAGCTGGCAGCACTACCGCGCCCAGGTTTACGACGCCGCGGGCCGAACGCCGAAGTTGGCGCGAGCCTGGTCGATTCATCCGCCCGAGGCGAAGCACCCGGTAAAGTTCGAGGCCTGGCTCGGCGGCGCGCTCGAGGTCGACGCGCTGTGCGAGCTGATGTACCCCGGCTACTTGCTCGGCCAAGATGCACAAGTTGCGGACGCTATGGCGAGCGGTCTGCGCTTGGCAGTCGACATTTCGCACCTGCACATTCAGCGCACCCGCGGAGATTTGAGCGAGGCGACGCTGTCCAAACTGCTCGACTACCCGCGGATCGAAGAGGTCCACGTGTCACATAACCTCGGCCGCGCCGACAGTCACTTGTTACTGCAAACGGACACGCCTTGGCTCGCCTGGGCGCGGGAACGCAAACGCGGGGGCGTTCCGCTCGTGTTCGAGAGCCGCATGCACGACCGCCAACAACACTGGGCCGCGCAACTCGAGCTCTTGCAATGACCGAAGAACGACCGACATCCCGAGATCTGCGCCGTACATTCGAGCATGACTATGCGCTGCCACTTGCGCGCGCGATCTTCGAGCTCGAGCCGCGCTGCCAAAGTGTGCTCATCACGGTCGGTCAGTATTGGTGCGACGAGGCCACCGACGCCGTCCACAGCGAGGCGGTTGCTTGTACCGAGCGCGACCCGACTTGGCCGCTCGCGGGCCAGGCCCGTCCGGGCGCAATCGGTGACGCCGCCGCGCTGGCCGAAGCGCTCGAGTGGCAGGCCAAAGAAGCCCCTGACGACCCAGGGGATCTCAACGAAGCGCAGTACGAGTTACGGAGGGACGCCTGCAAGCAAGCGTTTGGGCAGGAGTACTTCAGCGTTCTGGACGACAACTCCGAGATGATCGTCGCGTTCGCTTCCTATTGCCGTGAGGTGAGCGATCAGGAACAGCCGCACTGGCGCGCGCACACGCCGTACGGTTTGGTCCGTCGCCCGCCCACCGACCAGGCGCCGAGCTTCGAGGTGGTTGGCCCAATGTATCGGCCACAGTGGGAAGACCGCTGGGACGTGCTCGAGAAAGACGGCATCATTTCGGATTGGGACGACGGTCCGGCGGAGCCCGCGGTCAGCGGAGCCGTGACCGCTGAGCTCGCCGCAACGCCAATCGCGCAGCGCCCACAGGGTCGGAGCCGGGCGGCGTCGCGGCGGCCCGTTTATCGTGTGTTGCTGTTCGCGCTGTTGATTCTCGCGATCATTGCCGTGCGCGTCTGCTTGGGGCGCTAGCGGATCATCATTCAGCGCGAAAGGCAGCTCGCGCTCACTAGCGTCCACGTTGGCGATGTGCCGAGCAATTGTAGCCCCTGAGCCGTCATCACGACTTGGTCTCCCGAGCGGAATAGAAGGAGCCGCTTGCCTTCGACGAAGGAGCCATCACCACGTCCGAGCAGTTCGAGCATGCCGTGCTCTCGCCGGAGCTCGAGATCGAGTTTGCCGTCGGCGTTCAGATCAGCGGCAAATAGCCCGGTGCCGGGCAGCGTCACCCCGGGTTCGAAGCGGCCGGCGCTGACACCCAACTGAAGCTCGACGGAGTCCCCGCGCTGCAACGCGAGATCGAGGAGCCCGTCGCGGTTGAAGTCGGCCGCGCTGAGCAGCGCCCCCGCGAAACTTTGCTGCAAGCTCCAAGTGTCGCCGCGGCGAGTGTACGCGCTGACTTGCGGTGTCGCCTCCGCGAGCACCAACTGCAACGCTCCGTCGCGTGCGCGAGAGACCACCGCCCCGATGGTGTCCGTGAACCCCGCGCCGATCGGTGTGGAGGATTCGAGCCCGAACTCGACGGCTGCAAAATCGTGCGCGCTGCTCAGCCACTGGTAACGCCCGAGCTCGTTCTCGAGCACGAGGTCCGCGACGCCATCACTGTCCAAATCGCCCGCGCCGAGCAGCCGAACGGCGCTGATTGGCAGACTGCGCGGCGCGCGAAACGAGCCATCCCCGTTGCCGAACTGCACGTCCACTCGGTCGGGGCCGATCACGACCAGATCGAGCTGGTCATCGCTGTCCAGCTGCTCGAGCCGAAAATCCCCGGGGAACGAGCTGAGCGTCGTCCCACTCGAGAAGCCGCCGGCGGGCAAGCCAAGTGACGCGACGAGCAAGTTCCCGTTCGTGTAGACCAAGTCCGATAACCCATCGCGGTTCAGATCCGCGACGCGCAAGGAGCTGCGGGGGATGTCGGGCAGATCGCTCACACAGTCGATTTGATCTTGCGATTGGCAGACGTGGCTTTGCCCATCGGGCCGGGTGGAGCACAGCGGCGTATCCGTTGGACATGCCCGCTCGTCGTCGTACTCGAAACCCTCGCCGCCCTGGCAGCTCACCGAGTGATTCGCGTCGGAACAGGCCCCCGCTACGTCGTAGCCAATGCCGGTAGGGTGTCGCCCGTTGGAACATTGGCTACCGAACGAGCAGGCTTGCAGCGAGGCCAGCAACATCCCCCAAGCGCAAAGCCCAGCCGTGACGCAAAGCCGCCACCAGTGTCGTCGTTCAGCGACAGGCTCGGGCTTTTTCTCGGCGCTTCTTGGCTCGACCGCGTGCATCGAGCTAGCGCTGTGCACAGGCCGTACCAGCGCGCTGCGAGGTGCTGCGCGCTGATTCGAGGTGCGTGGCCTTACCTGCGATCGCCCACCCTCTTCGGGCGAGCCGCGGGAGACTCAGTAAACCGCGGCGACGAGCTCGGCGCTCTCGTCGTCGTTGAAGTCAGAGGCGAGGGCATAGCCGACACCGCGGTGTTCGGCGGCGGCGATCGAGACGCCTCGGCGAGTGCCGACGTACACGTGCTCGTTGCGCACGGTGCGGGCTGTTAGGCGGCTCTCGATTGGTACGCGTGTGGAGTTGTAGACGTAGAGCGTGACGTGGCGACCGCCCATCGTGTAGCGCAGCGACGCGGCGTGCTGATTGTTGACGGGGACGACGTTGGCGCCTTCCCAGCGCGCGCCGTAGGCCTTGAGGCTCGGCAAGTTCAAGGGCACGCCCACCTCTGGCTCGAGCTGGCTGAGCAGCGCGGGCTCGGTGACGCGCGGACCCCGCGCGTTCATGTGGTGGTCGACGAGCTCTTCCAGCAGCTGATCGGCGGTGCTCAGGCGCGCTTCGACGGGGTTGCCCTCATTGCGATTCTGCTGCTTGCTGGTGGAAGCAGCCCAGACCAAGGTCAGCGCGGCAGCCGCGGCCACGGGCACCACGCTGCGCCAGGAGAGCATGCGTGAGTGCTGAGCTTCGCGTTCGACGACCTGGTCGACCGCCTCTTCACGCTGCGCTTCGGCACGCAGGGCGGCCGCGATACGATCTTCGAAGCCGGGCATCACGGGAGCGGCCGCGCGGACCGCGCTGCGCACGCTGATGTGCATGGCTTGGTTGAGCCGCACGCGCTCACCACAGGTGTCGCAGTCGACCAAGTGCTGCTCGACTTCGAGCAGCTTGTCAGCGGCGAGCTCTTCGTCTCCGAAGGCTTCGAGCAACGGAGAGATCTGGCGACAAGAAGAAGAGGTCATGAGCGGGCCACTCGCTTTTCGCGGTATTGAGACAAATCAATCACCGGTTCTTGTTTCTGAGGCGTGTCCCCCACGAGCGCTTCCGGACCAACGATGCCGAGCGCTCGAGCATGTTCGTACAAGCGGCCCTTGAGCAGGCGGCGGCCGCGGTGCAGGCGCGACATCACGGTGCCGATTGGGCAGCCCATGATGTCGGCGATTTCCTTGTAGGAGAGCTCTTCGACGTCCGACAGGACGACGGCCAAGCGAAACTCTTCCGGCAGCTCGTCCAAGATGCGCTTGATCTCTTTTTCGAGCATCGGGCGCAGCGCTTGCGACTCCGGATCGCGCATCGACTCCATGGTCGAGGCGCTGATCCAGCCGTCTGCCAGCGGATCGGCATCCGGACCATCCAACACGCTGCGCTCGAGACCGCCGCGGCGGTAGCGATTGATGAACGTGTTGGTCAGGATGCGCAGCAGCCACGCGCGCATGTTGGTGCCGGCCTCGAACTGGTCACGCGCGCGCATCGCCTTGAGCAACGTGTCCTGCACGAGGTCTTGCGCGTCCGCGGGGTTCCGGGTCAGGCGCGACGCGACACCGAGGAGCGCGCTCAGCTGAGCGATCGCCTGGGTCTCGAATTCTCGCGCCGAAATGCTGACTTTGCGGCTCATTGGGTTCCCTTAGCCAACCGGACGCCTGGGCTAGCTATTCCCGATTTTCAGGAGCTTTGCCCTGGTTCTTTTCCAGGTTTTCAAGGCGTTCGGAAAGACGCTTTACCTCTTGCTCGAGGTCACGGAAGGCCGCGAAATTCGGCAGAACTGCGCGAATTCGCTCATCAATCGTGGTTTGCCACTGTTCCAGTGTGGCGCGAAACCCCTTGCCCTCTTTGCCCTGGGACATCTCGTCTTCCTCTCGTGGCGGTATCGAAGACACCGATGACGTTGATGATACCGAAGCGGCGGGGGGCGCAGGCGGGACCGACCCCGACGCTTCTTCCCCCTCTTTGAGCGGCATCAGCTTGCCGATGGGGCCCTCCCGGAGCTGAGTCAGGATCCGCTCGCCCTTGTTCCGAATCAGCGCCTTCAGCGTGGAGAGCGGGATACCGCGCGGCTTGGCGCGCAGCTCTTCGGAGATGATCAGGGCCAGCGTGACGTCGGTTTTGTCTTCCTTCGTCGCGTTGTCGATGATTTGCACTTCCTCGCCCTCACGGATCATTTCCGCGATTTGGAGCAGCGTGACGTAGCTCGAACCCTTGGTGTCATACAGCTTGCGGTTCGAGTAGCGCTTGATGATCCGCCGGTTCGCCGAAGGGGGTGCGCTGTCCGAGATTTCACCGCTAACCATGTTTTTTCACCAGCCTGAGCCCTCTAAGCATGGCGCACGGCGTCAAGCAGGTCAAAGGTTTGCGTGCAGGTTTCGCGGCGCGCGGCCTCGCGCTGAACGCGCTTCGCGCGATACCTACAGTGTCCCCTCACGGTCCCCTGGGTCTTTTTTGATGGTCACGCGCGCCGGCCGATCGCGTCCCAGCCTTCGGCGGCGCGGACGGCTTCCGAGAGCCAGGGGCTTTGGGCGAACCCAACGCTACCGGCCGCACGGCGCATTGAGCCTCGCAGCGGCTCCCAGAGGTTTTAACCGCCAAGCCGCAAAGTCCTCATCGCGGCACATCACTCGAGCTACCCATCTCGAGCGGCAAAAAGAGTTTGGGGTTCGCTGGGTGCGGCGAGTGCTCGCATTTATTGATGGCCGTCGGCGCGCTGTACGAATCGCAGATTTTTTTGAGCGCAGAGCCGCAGAGGGCACAGAGAGGGAAGAGAGAAGGGTTGGTTAGTGATTCGAGTCTCAGAGCGCTTTGTTCAGCGCGAAAGCGCCGGCGCGAGCGACCCCAACTCTCCCTCGTCTTTTTCTGATCTCTGCGACTCTGTCGCTCTGTGCTCAAAATTTCTGAGCCGCGCAGCGCCGCCACGTGCTCGTTCAAGCCGCGAAATCCTCGCCGCGGGCAACCCCAACTCTCGCTCGTCTTTCTGATCTCTGCTGCTCTGCCGCTCTGCCGCTCTGCCGCTGCGGTCAAAATCTCTGGGAGCCGCGCAGCGCCGCCACCTGCTCGTTCAGAGCGCGGAATCGTCGCCTCGAGCAAACCCAAATCTTTCCGCGAGCTCTGCGGTGGACAGCACGCGTGCTCAGCCGCGATGAGGACTTTGCGGCTTGGCGGCCAAGAATCCGGGAGCCGTTCGCGCCGGGATCAGGCGCGGGCGCGCGTAATTGGTGCGCTGCGTGAGGGCGCGACGCGCGGGTACAAGGCGGCGCTGAGAGGTGCGATGCGGGAGCGCGGGTGCCCCCTCTCTCAAGCCGATTGGCGCAGCGACTGACGCGGGACTTGGTAGCCGTCGAGTTCGGATTCGCACATCTCGAGCACGAATTCGAGGAAGCCGGTGAACGAGTCGCGGCGCACACCGATTTCGTTTACCCAGGCTACGACTTCGCACTCGCCGTCGGCGCGGATCACGCTCGGATTGAACGCGAACAGCGTGGTGCCTTGTAGGTCGATACCGAAAGGCACGATGGGCGGGCGTTGCGCGCGGGAGGGGGGAGCCAAGTGCGGGACCGGCGTTTCCGCGGCTTCGAATACGGCGCGGGCCATGTCGTCGTACATGCGTTTGCCGAGGTTGGCGGTGCCGAGCAAGGTGGCGCCCTCGAAGAAGCGCGGCCAGCCGTCGTGCTGCGCTAGGAACGCTTTGTAGGAGGGCGGCAGGCGGTGCGTGATGCGCGCTTCCACGGCCGCAATGGCGCTGGCCGAGGCGCTGGGGTTCGGCACCAAGCTGATGTCTCGGTACGGCGCGACGCGCAGGATTTCGGTTTGAATTGCCTTGATACGCGTCAAAAGACTCGAGAAATTCGCCATTTTGTCCTCGTCAGACTCGCGCTTGGTCGAGCTGGGTCCACCAAAGCACAGTGCGCTCGCTCGACCCAAAATTTTGGCGTACGGCACCGGTTGTTGGTCCCGCGCGCGGCACTCGCGGTAAGGGCCACTGGGTGCGTCTCTCCGTCACTGATGCCCTGCTGCGCGGGACTAGGCCGTTCGCTTTGCTCGCGCTGGCACTGAGCTCGGGCTGCAACGCGCACGACAGTTCACCCAACTTGCTCGAGGTGAGCGACCTGAATCCGCACGTGCTGGAGGTCGGTGATCGGCTGACGCTGGTGGGCTCCGGATTTCCGGAGGGCCGCGCGGCCAAGGTCACCTTCCAGGGCGAGGTCTTTCGCGCCGGTCAATCGCCGCTGCGCGGTGTGTCGATCGTGGCGACGGCGGCGGCGAGCGATCCGCATTCGATCGCCGTCACTTTGAACGCGGAGCTGGCGCGTGAGTTCTGCGGAGCGGGTGACGCGGTGCACGCCACCTTTCGCGGCGCGACCACGGCCGCGTTCCCCGCGCGCGAATCGGGCGCTCCGCCGGTGCGCGGCACGCTGGAGGGCGTCGTGTTGGATGTGAACCCGGCTTCGATCTCGAAGTCGGCCCTCGCCGCCCACGAGGCCGAGGCAGAGCGTTTCGCGGCCTACGCCGGCATGGCCGTGCTGCATTCGGCGGAACGCGACGTGCTCTTGATCGACACCGTCGATCCGGACGGACGTGCCGCGCGCGCCGGCTTGTTGCCGGGCGACGCGCTGTTGGAATTGGATGGCGTTCGTCTGGCGAGCCTTTCGGATCTGATCCCGCCACCGCGCGCGCGCCTGTCACGTGTCTCGGTGCGTCGCGGCGACGAGAAGACGCCGTCGTCGTTCGCGCTCGACGTTTCCGGTTTTCAGCCGGGTTCGCCGTCGGAGCTGGCGCCCGCGGCTACTTTGCTCGGCTTCGCGGTCGCGCTGCTACTGCTGTTTGCTTCGCCGCTGGGACGCGCGCTGGCTTGGCTGGAAGGGCGCTTGGCCTCGCAGATCCGCGACCGCGGTCGGCCCTCGGCCTGGGCTCGCGCGCGCGGCGACCTGAAATCGCTGAGCTTCGTGCGCGTCGCTCTGAGTGAGCTGCCGACTTCGCCGCTGCCCTACTTCGTGTTCATCATGGATAGCGCGTGGCTCACGCTGCTCGCCATGAACCGCACGATCTGGGCGCGCGAACTCGACCTGCCCGTGCTGTTTCTCGGCTCGCTGACTGCGTTGTGTGCGACCGCGCTGGTCGTGGGTGGTCGCAAGCCAGGCCGGCGCTTCTCGCTGATCGGCGGCTTGCGACACGTATTGCTCACGCTCGTGTTTCAGGTGCCGGTCATTGCCGCGATGGCTTGCGCGGTGCTTCTTTCGGGCAGCCTGCGCTCGGACGACATCTTGGCTGCCCAAGGCGGCTGGCCTTGGCAATGGTTCGCGTTTGCGAGCCCCGTCGCGCTGGGCATCTTCGTGTTGCTCGTGCTCGGCCTGGTGCCCGTGGTGTCGCGCGCTCCGAGTGCCTTGCAGGCCGCATTGATCGATGCCAATCCGGGTTCCCCGCGCCGCCAGAGCACTACGCTGCCCGAGTGGAGTCATTTGATCCTGACCAGCGGCGTGATCTCGTTGGTCTTCTTGGGCGGTCCGCGCTTACCTGGGGTGGCGGCGACCGACCCGGCGGCAGGGATCTGGTTACAAGTGTGCAGCGCGTTGCTGTTCCAGTTCAAAGCGGTGCTGGTGTTGAGCTCGGTGCTGCTGCTCCGGTTCGCGACCAATCAGGTGCGCCTTTCGGAGGTGGCTCAGCTGGGGGTGCGTTACCTGCTGCCGGGCGCGCTGCTGCTGTTGGTGGCGAGCTACTTCTGGGCGTTTGGTAGCCAGAGCCCGTTGTTTCTTGCCGCGCGTGTGCCGCTCAGTCACGGCTTGTTCTTCCTGTGTGCGCTGTGCGCCGCACATGTCGTACTTCGTGTCGCTAGGCAGCTGAGCGGTGAACGCCCCCGTTCGGCGGTCAATCCCTGGCTGTAACTTCGCGTTTGCCAAGGGCCAATCGTTGCGAGAAGTGACCGCTGCTTAAGCAGTACTGCGCACTGCCGTTGAGAGTCGGGTGGGACAACCCGTTCAGTCTCAGGCAATGAAAGAAAATAATCCCGCGTCGACTCCCGCCGGGGGCGGTACATCGGCAAAACACGACGCCGAGAGCCATGCTCCCGCCAGTCTGCGTCGTGAGCACGAGCGCTTCGAGGTCGATCTCCAAGTGAGCGTGCTCAGTGAGCACAATTTGTACGCAGGCTTGGCCGAAAACATCTCGGCGGGTGGGCTGTTCATCGCCACTCACCAGCTACAGAAGGTGGGCTCGCGAATCGAACTCAGCTTGCGTATGCCGGACAGCGAGGAAGCGTTCCAAATCGTGGGTGAGGTGCGTTGGGTGCGCCTGTACAACGAGCACAGCGATACTCCGCCGGGCTTCGGGGTGCGCTTCACGGAGCTCCCGACGGGCGCCGCCGCTGCCATCAGCCGCTTCTTGGGTCAGCGCGAACCGCTATTTTTCGACGACGAATGAGCCACCGTTGCGCGCCGCGCGCAGCTTTTGCTCCTCTTGTCCGAGTTCGCTGACGGCTTGCATCACGCGGTCCGAGATCGCTTGGTGCACTTTCGGACTCTTGCCCTGATCGAGCAGATCTCCGAACTCGACCGGCGCGCCGAAGACCACGAAAATGTCTTGCCCCGTGCGATCGAAATTGCTCCGCACTTGCTTGGGCAAATCATTGAGCAAGCCGTTGATGAAGACCGGGATCACGGGCACGCGCGCGTCTTGAATCACCTTTCCCACGCCGCGTTGAGCGGGCAGGAAGGTGTACGGGTCATCGTCCTTCTTGCGTGTGCCTTCGGGGTGAATGCCCGCGAACATGCCGCCGCGGCGCAACAAGAAGGCCAGCTCTTCGAGGGCCAGCGGATTCATGAGCGCCTTTTTTCGATCGCGAAAAAGCGGCGGATACATGGCAAAGAAGCTCATTACGCCGTTCACGAATAACCCAAGAGGGTTATCGTAGAAAAACTTGGAGCGAACCGGAAACACGATCCGGTGCTTCAGCCCACGGTGCACCAAGTCCCCGAACACCACGTAGAGGTCGAAGAAGCTGCGGTGGTTGGCGATCAAGATGTAGCTTTGATCGCTCTCCAGCGCGGGCAAGCGCTCGTATCCGTGCACGTGGCGCAGGTGCTTCGTACAATGATGGATCCAGCCGCAGCCGACCGTGCGCTGCCCGAAATGCACCGCGCGGCTGAACAGCCCGGGTTCGAACGAGCGTCGCACGATGGCGATCAGCGTGCGCTCGAGCCAGCTGAGCCGCTTTTGTCCGCTCGCTACCAGATCGGGCCGGGAGTTGGGGAGGACCTCGAGCGGCGTGGCCGGCGCGCGGTGCTCGATTTCGGCCGCGTTCGACTCAGTCATCGATTCGGTCGAAAACGATGTCGATGTAGCCGGGCGGAGGCAAGTGCTTCGCGATTGCTTCGATCATTTTGCCGGCAATGGCCTGGAGCTCGCTCTCGTTTTCGCGCGTCGAAAGCTTGAGGGTGGGGTGCGGTTCGAGATCGCGCTCGGCGTTGAAGGTGCGCAAGAGCTCGTAGCCAGCGACCTGGGGCAGGTCTGCGAGGCAAGCCTCGATGGCCGCGGTCAGGGCGGGTGACGGGGGCTCGCCGCCTTCGGCGATCAGCGTGGTTTCGCCTTCGTCCGGCTCCAGGTTGGCGACATAGCCGACGAGCGGGATGGCTTTGCCGTTGGTCAGGCTAGCCAGCTCTGGGCGGCGCAGCGCGAGCTCGTACTCGGTGCCCGCGTTCAGGACCAAGCCCAAGACGTGCTCGTCGTCGACCACCTCCAGCGCCATGTCGAGCGCGAACATCGCCGGAACGGTACAAAACTTCAGATCTTCGTCGTCGGTCTTCCAGCCGAGCTGCTTCTCCATCGGCGCCATCAGCCCTGGGCTACTGAAAAGCGCTGCGTAGTGATTGCCCTCTTCGTCCAGGAGCATGTGCGGCACGAGCTTTACCTCGCCGTCGTCGATGTCCAAGCGCTGGCCGTCGGTGACCCCTTCGATATTGCGGACCAGCGGGATGAACAGCTCACCCTGTGGGAGTTGGTCCAAGAGCGCCTGCACGTCGCGGCGCAGGCCGCGCTGCGCCGTCTTGATCAGCGGGGTGAGGTCTTGTGTGCCTTCGGTCTCGTTTACGCCTTCTACCACCGCCGTGCCCTATCATGTGTCGGCACCCGCCGCAGCTTGTGACCCGGCGGCGACTCTCGTACCCTGGCAGGCCCATGTCACGCCGGACCTTTTACCCGGAAATCCAGCCGTACCGGGCGGGCTACCTCGAGGTGTCGCCGGAACACTCGATCTACTTCGAGGAGTCGGGAAATCCGCGCGGCAAGCCGGCGGTATTTTTGCACGGTGGTCCGGGTGGCGGCACGAGCCCGAGGCAGCGTCGCTTCTTCGACCCGGATCGCTATCGCATCGTGCTCTTCGACCAGCGCGGCTGTGGCAAAAGCAAGCCACACGCCTCGCTGGTCGACAACACGACCTGGCACTTGGTCTCCGACATCGAAGCCTTGCGCGTGCACCTGGGTATCGACAGCTGGCTGGTGTTCGGCGGCTCTTGGGGCAGCTCGCTCGCGCTCGCGTACGCGGAGACGCACCCTTCTCGTGTCACGGAGCTCGTGCTGCGTGGCATTTTCTTGCTGCGGCGCTGGGAACTAGAATGGTTTTATCAGCACGGCACCAGCTTGCTGTTCCCGGATGCCTGGCAAAAATATTTGGCCGTCATTCCGCTCGCCGAGCGCGGCGATCTGATCGCCGCATACCATCGCCGGCTGACCTCCGAGAACGCATTCGTCCGTCAAGAGGCCGCGCGTGCATGGAGCGTTTGGGAGGCCAGCACCAGCAACTTACTGCAAGACGAAGACTACATCCGCAGCTGCGCGGGCGATGAATTCAGCCTCGCCTTCGCTCGTATCGAGTGCCACTATTTTGTGAATAGAGGCTTTCTGGCCCACGAGAATCAATTGATCGACGACGTGACGCGGCTTCGCCATATTCCGACGGTGATCATTCAGGGACGCTATGACGTGGTGTGCCCGCTGAAGAGCGCTTGGGAGCTTTCTCGCGCATTTCCCGAAGCAGACTTTCGCGTCGTGCCCGATTCGGGGCATTCGGCCTATGAAGTCGGCACCGTACACGAGTTGATCTCGGCGACCGACCGCTTCGCGGGAGCATGATGAAAAAGGAAGCCATCGCGCTCGTCGGCTCGCTCAAGAAGCTGTTTTCGCAACGTTCACGGCGCACCTGGATCGGCCGAACCCGCGCGCACATCGAGTTTCGCGAGTTGCCTCCGAACGACCTTTCGACGTTTGCGCGACAGGCGCAGCTCGGCTTCAAGGCGCTCTCGCGGATCGAGTGGGTCGAGATCAACCCGCACACGCGCCGAATCGTGGTCTCGTTCGAGCAAGACGCGTATGGCATCGAAGAGCTGACGCACGTCGTGGCCGAAGCGGAGCGCACCGCGGGCTTGCACGAAGCGCCGTTTCGCGACGAAATTTGGGAGCACCCGAGCGACATCGAGACCGTCGAACGGCTCAAGGTTGGGCTGCTGGCCGACACCGTGGGCGTCGTCGTCGGGCTCGGGCTGCGGTTCTCGCCCATTCCCGCTTCCCGGATCGCGGGCACGGTGGCCGCTCTGACCGCGATCGTACAGTCGACGGATCGTCTGCGGCGCGTGGCCGAAGAGCGACTCGGCCCGATGCGTGCCGATTTGACCTTGGACGTCACGGCGGCGCTCGCTCATGGCTTTGCGCAACGGCCGGGCAGTGCCTTGGTGGAGGCCGCGCACAAGCTGTCGCTACTCGGAGAGGCCGAAGCGCGTCGACGTGTTTGGGAACAGCGCGAGGCCGAGCTGTGTCAGGCGCAAGCCGAGCACCGCTTGGCAGACGTGGTCCGTGAAGCGCGTCCGCGCGCGTTGACGCGCGGCCCGATCGAGGAATACGCGGACCGCGCTTGGGTCGTCTCGCTGGGCGGCTTCGCGGTCAGCTTTCTGACCACGCGCAGCGTGCAGCGCGCCGTGGCGGCGCTGTTCGGTGGTTTGCCCACCCCCGCGCGCCTCGGCCGCGACGCTTTCGCCGCGGATTTGGGCCGGGCGCTGGCCAAGCGGCAAACCTTGGTCGTCGATCCGGAGGTATTGCGCAAGCTCGATCGCGTGGATTGCTTGGTCCTCCAGGCGGACCTCGTGGCGCGCGATCGCTTCGAGATTCGCAAGCTGGTCGTGACCGGCGAGGGCGACGAAGCCGAGGCGCGGCGCGTGGTCCAGCAGCTACTCGACGTCGAGCGCCCGATCGACATCAAACGCAAGGGCGAGTACACGCTGGCCCCCCTCGGTGTGTTGGACGTCGCGGTGCCGTCCGAGTTGGCCTTGCATACGCCGGGCTTGGGTGCGCGCGGTGGCTTGGTCTTCGGGTTGATGCTCGGTGGCACATTGATCGCCGCGGCCGAGGTCGACTTGATCCCCCAGACGGGCATCGACGAGCTGATCGCCGCGGCTCACGAGGCGCAGATGCGGGTCGTGATCGCGTCGAACAACGAAGCGATTTTGCAGGGCATCGCCGCCGACGACACGATCCCCGAGGGGGACGGCTTCGAGCGCGGCATTCGCCGCTTGCAGCGCGAGGGGCGCACCGTGTGCGTCGTGGTGACGGGCGCGTCGCCCGGCATCGCGGCGGCCGATTGCGCGATCGGGCTGATGCGTGAAGGTGAAGTGACGCCCTGGGGCGCGCACATCATCTGCAAAGACGACCTGAGCGACGTTCGCTTCTTGATTCATTCCTGCGTCGTGGCGCGTCAGGTCTCCAAGCAGAGCGTGAACATCGCGCTCGGCGCGGCAACCTTGGGCGCTTTGGTGTCCGCCGGTGGCGGCGTCAAGCTCACCGGACGCCGCGTGATTGCGGTGGTGAATGCGGCCTCGCTGATATCCATGCTAAATGGCGTTCGCGGCTCGTTCAAGCTCGCGCGCCGCGCGTTGCCCGCGCCCCGCGATCGCACGCCGTGGCACGCCTTGGAGGCCGATGGCGTGCTGAAAAAGCTGGGCACTTCGCGGGACGGCTTGATTCGCCGGGATGCGCTGCGCCGCCGCCGGCGCGCGCCCGAGCAGCGTTCGGCGTTGACCGAACTGGCCGAGAACATCACTGACGAACTGTTCAATCCGCTCGCGCCGCTGCTCGCGGCGGGCGCGGGCTTGTCGGCCGCGGTGGGCTCGTTCGGCGACGCGACCATGGTCGGCGGCGTCGTGGTGGTCAACGCGATGATCGGTGGCGTGCAGCGCTTTCGCACCGAGCGGCGCATCCGCGAGCTGTCTCGCACCGCGCGTCGTCGCGCGCTCGTTCGTCGCGGTACCGACATCAACGAGGTCGACGCGACCGAGTTGGTGCGCGGTGACGTGCTCGTGCTGGAAGCGGGGGACGTCGTGCCCGCTGATTGTCGGATCATCGAGGCCGAGTCACTCGAGGTGGACGCCTCCAGTTTGACCGGCGAATCACTCCCGGTGAGGAAGAACGTGGCGGCGTCGTTCGAGCCGCAAGTGGCCGATCGCAGCTCGATGTTGTTCGAAGGCACCGCGCTGGCCGCCGGTCGCGCGTTGGCCGTCGTCGTGGCCACCGGAGACGAGACCGAGGCGCGTCGCGGCGCCGCGGCCTCGAAGCGCGATCCCAGTCGCGGCGGCGTCGAAAGACGCATGAAATCATTGATCAATCTGACGGGCCCGGTGGCATTGGCGGCGGGCGTCGGAGTGATTGGTGCGGGCTTGATTCGCGGCCGCAAGCTGGAGGATTTGGTGGGCGCGGGCGTGAGCCTCGCGGTCGCCTCGGTGCCCGAAGGTCTGCCACTGCTCGCGACGGCGGCGCAACTCGCGGCCGCGGATCGCTTGTCCAAGCAGGGTGCCCTGGTGCGCAATGCGCGCAGCATCGAAGCGCTCGGCCGCGTGGACGTCCTGTGCATCGACAAGACCGGCACCTTGACCGAGGGGCGCGTCGAACTCAGCTTCGTCTCCGACGGCGAGGAGACGACACCGATCTCGGACCTGTCCGAGATTGGCAAGCGCGTGCTCGCAGCAGCGCTGCGCGCGGCCCCCGATTTGCGCGCCGGGCCATCCACTCAAGATCCAATGGACGCCGCACTCGGCCGCGCCGGTCGCGCGCGCAGCGTCGACGCGGGCGATAGTGGACTCACTCGCGGTGCGGAGCAGGCGTTCGAGGCCGGCCGCGCCTACCAGGCCGTCAGCTACCTCTCCGCCGAGCGCATGCTGGTGGCGGTCAAGGGCTCACCGGAAGCCGTACTCCCACACGCCGAATACTGGCAAAGGGACGCCGAGCGACTACCGCTCGACCGTGCCCTCCGCGCGGAATTGCTGGCAAAAGCCCGTGAATTCGGGCGTCGCGGGTTGCGCGTGCTGGCAGTTGCCGAGCGTGATGTTGCGAGCGCGGAAGAGTTGGACATGTCTCGCCTGCAGGGGCTGACCTTCTCCGGCTTCATCGCCTTCAGCGACCCGGTGCGCCCGACCTCCGCGCAAGCCGTGGCCGATCTGCGGGCGGCGGGCGTGGAGGTCGTGATGCTCACGGGCGATCACCCGAGCACCGCCGAGGCCGTCGCACGGGACGTCGATCTGTTGCGCGGGCGCGCTGTGATCACGGGTACCGAGCTCAGTGAGCTGAGTGACGAAGATCTGGATCGAAAGATCAAAGGCTTTGGCGTCTTCGCGCGCGTCACGCCCGCTCAGAAGGTGCGCGTGGTGCGCGCACTGCAGCGCGCGGGCCGGGTGGTGGCGATGGTCGGCGATGGCGCAAACGACGCGCCGGCAATTCGTCTGTCGAACGTGGGCATTGCCATCGGCGAAGGTAGTACCTCCGCTGCGCGCGCCGCCGCCGACATCGTGCTGACCGACGAACGAATCGAGACTTTGGTCCTGGCGGTGGTCGAAGGTCGCGCCATGTGGGCCTCCGTGCGCGACGCGGTATCCATCCTGATCGGCGGAAATCTGGGCGAAATCGGCTTCACCTTGGGTGCGGGCTTGGTCGACGGTCGTCCGCCATTGAACGCTCGCCAGCTGCTGCTCGTGAATCTGCTGACCGACGTCGCGCCGGCGATGGCGATCGCGCTGCGCCCGCCGTCGAGCGCGACCATGCAGTCCTTGGCGCAAGAGGGGCCCGAGGTTTCTTTGGGCCGAGCGCTCAACCGTGACATCGCAGCGCGCGCAGTGGTCACGAGCGTGGGCGCGGGTACGGCTTGGGTGATTGGTCGCTTCACGGGCAGGCGCGAAAGCGCCAACACGATCGGCCTCTTGGCGCTGGTCGGCTCGCAGCTCGGGCAAACCTTGGTCTCGGGTCGCTTCAGTCGCCCCGTCTTGGTGACCAGCATCACCTCGGCCGCGCTGCTGGCGGGCATCGTGCAAACGCCCGGCCTCAGCCACCTCTTTGGTTGCCGACCGCTCGGTCCGATCGGTTGGGCCACCGCGATCGGAGCTTCGACCGCGGCGACCTACGCCGCGATGCGCTTTCCTGCGCTGATCAACGAAATCATGCGCCGCACCAAGCTGGACACGCCGGTGCTCGTGGAAGATCCGGAAGCGCTCCCCGAGTAAGCTTCCGGCCCCGACCAGGAAATGTAGACTATTCCGCCGGCAAGCGTTGCGCGACGAGGCGCCGCAGCGTGCGTCGCAGACGATCGAAATCGAACGGCTTTTCGAAGGTCAGATTGATGGTCGTGGCCAGGAACTCACGGGCGCGGTCCATCGACACACCGCCGGTCATGAACACGATGCGCGACTCCAAGCCTGGATGCTCTTGGCGGATTCGCTCGTAGAGCTCCATGCCGCTCATGCCTGGCATCATCAGATCACACATGATGACGTCGAAGCCGGCGCTCGGACCTTCGGCGATTGCGGTCAGCGCTTGCGCGCCGTCGCCGGTCAGCACCACATCGTGCTCATTTTGAAGCAGCGCACGCAGGGTGCGGGAGACCGAGATCTCGTCGTCCACGATCAGGATTTGTCCTCGCTTTTGTGGCGGCGGAGACGGCGAACGCGGGGGGATCGACTTGGGTGGCAGCCGGCCCTTGGACGCGGGCAGGCTGACCGTGAATTGCGAGCCCTGGCCGGGCGTGCTGCTGACGCTGATTTCGCCGCCCAGGCCGCGCACGATACTCTGGCAAATGGATAGGCCGAGACCCGTGCCCACCCCGACCGGCTTGGTGGTGAAAAATGGATCGAAGATTTTTCCCAGCAGCTCTTCGGGAATGCCCGAGCCCGTGTCCTCGATGATGATTGAGACCAGGTCACCGCTGCTGCGTAGTCGAGCGCGGACTTCGTGGCCGGGTGTTTCGTGGCCGGGCAGGGATTGGGCGGCGTTCAACAGCAGGTTGAGCAGCACCTGCTCGATGCGATTCGGGTTCGCGTCTACCGGGGGGACTGGTTGGTAGTCACGGACCAAGGTCGCGCGTTGTTTGATCTCGCTGCCGGCGATGTTGAGCGCGGATTCGAGCGCGGCCTGCACATCCACCGGACCGCGGATGCCTTCGTCGGCGCGGGCAAAGGTGCGCAGATCACGCACGATGCTCGCTACGCGCTCGGCGCCATGAAAAGCGTCGCGCACGCGTACCATCAGCGCGTCGAGCTTGCTCGGATCGCTGGGCAACGTGGGCAGCTCACGCGACAGGAATTCCAGATTCAGCAGTAGGTACGCGAGTGGGTTGTTGATTTCGTGGGCGATGCCTGCGGAGAGCACGCCGAGCGCGGCCAAGCGATCGGCCTCGACCAAGCGGGCTTGGATCGCTTTGCGCTCGGTGACATCGCGCGCGAACGCTAAAACTGCGGGTTTTCCCTGGTATTCAGTGGGGATCGCCGAGATTTCCACGGACAGCTCTTGCCCGTCGCGGGAGCGCGAGCGGTACTCCGCCGGATCCGGGTGGCGCGCGCCGGTGCGGTACAGTTGCCCGATGCGCGCCGCGGCGAGCTTCGCGTCATCCGGATGGAGAAAATCCGTGATCGGCACGCCCAGCGCGGCTTCGATGCTCTCGGCACCGAGCATGCGCGCGGCGGCGGCGTTCAAGAACGCGATTTGCGGGCCACGTAGGATGGCGATGCCGTCCGGAGCGCCATCGATTAGGGTCCGAAAGCGCTCCTCGGATTGGCGGAGCGCGAGCTCACTGCGCTTGCGCGCGCTGATATCGAACAGGAACGCAACGTTCAGAGCTCGGCCATTCAGAGAGACCCGGCTTTGCAACACCTCCACGTCGATGCGCTGGCCTGTGCCGCTCAAGACGGTGGTTTCGAAAGGTTTCGGCAGCTCCTCACCGCGCAGGCGGCGCTCGCGCAGAGCTCGCACGCGCGCGTGCTCCTCGGGCGCGAGCCAGTCCCAGGCGGACATGCCTCGGAATTTTTCTACGGAATAGCCAAGTAGCTGCTCTGCGCCCGGGTTCAGGAACAAATTCAGAGGTGGATCGGTATCGGACAGGGTGATCACGACGGCGAGGTCGGCGCCGTCGCAAGCCGCGGCGATGATCTCGAATAGCTGCGCTTGTTCCAAGCCTGCCAGCTGGTTCGAGTCCGTGCCCATCGCACGCAATTATATATCCGCTCCGCCTGTCGCGTACGCGAAACTTGGCCGGTCATCGGGCTTCATGAAAACAGTCGAGCCCATGAAGCGCGCGGCATCCCCCCTAGTCGTGATGGTCCTCGGGTTCGTTACACCGGCCTGCGGTCTGTTTGCCTCTACGCACACCAACACGCAGGTCGCCTCGACCACGCCGAGTGTGGTGGCGACACGCAACTCGCAAGTGGTCGAAAGCGGCCCCTCCGATACGCGCAAGGTCGGTGACTTTCGAGTTCACCGCTTCAGCGGCAGCTATCAGAAATCACCGCTCACCTTGACCGAAGAAGTGATCGCTCGCGAAAACAGCTTGTGGGTGATCGATTACACGTTCGAAGAGCAAAGCGGTGCGACCAAGCTGCGCGTGCGCTTCGACCCACGGACTGATTCGGTGCAAAGGGTGTCGAAATTCGACGGTTCCAAGGAGCTCGGCGTGTCGATCGCAACTTACGAGAAGCTGATCGAGCGCACGAGTTTCGCCGCTGATTCCAACGACGGCATGCTCGGGTCGAAACACGGTACGTGCTTGGTCGGCCCGAACGAGCTGGATTGTGAAATCAAGAGCTACAAGGTCGCGGTCGGCGACAAAGCTGCCATCCTGAATGTTTCGCAGAGCGGCAGCGTGCCCGGCGGCGACGTCGCGGGTGAGATCGTTGCTAGCGACGGCGCGGTGATCTACCGCAGCGAGCTGGTCGAGATGGGCAGCGCCACGTCGCCGAAGCGAGGCGTCGCCAGCCGCTGACGCTCAGCTCACGCGCGTCAACCAGTGCGCGCGCGATTCGTCTTTGCCCGTCACGGCGCGTAAGTAGGCGCGTTGGAAGAACGCGCCGAGCGTCTTTTTGCCGGTCTTGAATTCGGTTCCGTCGAGCTCGCGCACGGGCGTGACTTCGGCGGCGGTGCCGGTGAAAAAGACTTCGTCCGCCCGCATCAGATCTTCGCGCGTGAAGGCGCGGATCGTGATCGGGACTTGGTGCTCGCGCGCCAAGTCCAAAATGCAATCCCGGGTAATCCCCGGCACGATCGACGAGGTTTCGTCGTTGGTGAACAGCATCCCCCCTTTGACGAAGAACACGTTCTGGCCGGTGGCGCTGGCGACCGTGCCGTCTTGGTTCAGCAAGATGGCGTCGTCGAAACCGTGGTCCATGGCTTCGTGAGCGGCGAGCACGCTGTTGGCGTAGTGCCCGCTGGCCTTGGCCATGGTCGGCAGCATCGTGTGATGGAACTTGCGCCAGCTCGAGATCATCACCCGAACGCCATTTCGAAGGGCATCCTCACCCAGGAACGTCCCGAGCTCACGCACCGCGATGAACGCGCGCACCTGGCACTCTTTCTTGGGCCGCAAATCGATCGGGCCCTCACCGAAGTAAGCCAGCGGGCGAAGGTAACCATTCTGCGTCGCGTTCCGGCGCGTGACTTCGATCGCCCCGCGTGTCAGCTCGTCCGCGCTGAACGGCACCTTCATGCCGTACAACCGCGCGGAAGACAGCAGCCGCTCGATGTGCTCGCGCAGCCGCACCAGCACTGCCCCATTCGCGGTCGGATAGCAGCGAATGCCCTCGAACACGGCGGTGCCATAGTGCAGAGCGTTGGCATAGTAGTGGACGCTCAGCGCATCGGATTCGCGAATGTCGCCATTCCACCATAGATAGTGCGCAAGCTTTTGCCCGCGCGGCCGCGCCGCGGTCAGAGAGTCATCGTCGGGGACGCCGTCGAAGTTGGGCCATTCTTGTTCGAGTGCCATTTCGACATTCGACACAGGATGCCGGGACGAGGTCAAGCGCGGTCCGCATTTCCGCACCCGCACCCGGGCTGACGTCTCGCGCGACCCAGTGTGAGTGATCGAGAGTGGGCGATCGCAATCCAGCAACGCACCTCGCAAGTTCGCGCTGTGCCGGTCGAAGATCGAGGGGGACTAACCGCCAAAACGCCACTTATGATTGATCACATCTTCCGGCCAGTTTCGGCGAGCATGAAGCCGAGCTCCATATAGAGGAGCTTTTCGTAGCCGCGTCCAAGGACGAGCCAGCCAGGATC